>Ga0208544_10000392_pt1 | contig 34949 bp, 33 predicted proteins | sample DEB08_DNA_9_FD_184526 | JGI IMG/M metagenome (GOLD analysis project Ga0208544, IMG submission 184526) | Aqueous microbial communities from the Delaware River and Bay under freshwater to marine salinity gradient to study organic matter... | ecosystem: Environmental > Aquatic > Marine > Coastal ... | reverse complement strand
GCTGGACAAATGCATCGACGTTGGTACGATCGTGGACCCTGTGCAACTGGCACAGATCACGAAAATGGTGGACGCAAACACCGAAGGCGAGATCTACCAGACCAAAGCACCCGAAGGCTGTTTTTACCCACCGACTTTGATCACCGGCCTGTCCCCCGCATCGACCTTGATGCAGGAAGAAATCTTTGGCCCTGTGCTGGTTGCCACAACTTTCCGTACACCATCCGAGGCGGTCGAGATTGCCAATAACACGCGCTACGGATTGGCAGCGTCAGTCTGGTCGGAGAACATCAATCTAGCCCTAGATATCGCGCCAAAACTGGTCGCAGGTATCGTTTGGATTAACGGCACGAACATGATGGATGCTGCGGCTGGTTTCGGCGGTGTACGCGAAAGCGGTTTTGGACGCGAAGGCGGCTGGGAAGGTCTGAGCGGCTATACAAAGCCAATGACCGCCCCCAAGAAACTTGAGCAAATCGTGGCTTTCACCACTCAAGACGGCCACCCCGCCGATCCTCTCGACCGGACTGCAAAGCTTTACATCGGTGGCAAACAGGCCCGTCCCGATGGCGGCTACTCAAGTCCGGTCTTCAGTTCGCGTGGCAAACTTTTGGGGCATACATCTGCCGCCAATCGCAAAGACATTCGCAATGCAGTCGAGGCATGCAATGCCGCCAAAGGGTGGTCCAAAACGACGGGGCATCTGCGTGCTCAAATCCTTTATTACATTGCTGAGAACTTGTCGGCGCGGGCAGATGAATTCACCACTCGTATCAACAACATGACCGGAAAGCGATCAGGCGCGGATGAAGTCGAAACTGCGATCCGCACGCTGTTCACCTATGCCGCTTGGGCAGACAAATACGATGGCCAAGCACATGGCGTACCCATTCGTGGCGTCGCATTGGCGATGAAGGAACCCGTCGGCACCATCGGCGTACTTTGTGATGACGCAGCACCCCTTGCAGGGCTCGTCAGCGCAATGGCCCCCGCGATTGCGATGGGCAACCGTGTGATCCTTGCCGCAAGTGAACCCTTCCCGCTTGCCGCTACAGATTTCTATCAGGTGCTCGAAACATCAGACGTGCCAGCAGGCGTCGTGAACATCGTGACCGGCAGTCACGCGGAACTTGCCCCGACATTGGCCAAACACCTTGACGTTGATGCTGTCTGGTCCTTTTCAAGCACTGACCTATCGGCACAGATTGAAAAGGCCAGTGCAGGAAACCTCAAACGCACATGGGTGAACAACGGTCAAGCACTGACGCCAAGCGCAAAAGAGTATCTTGCCGCCGCGACAGAGGTCAAAAATATCTGGATTCCCTACGGCGAATAGCTCTTTTTCAAAGTTTCATACTTTTCGGGTGTGCAGCAGCATGGGTAGGAATGCCCCTACTTTTTGCTGCGCCAAGTATCAATCCAACGTGAAATGCGGCCTTTGCGTTCCGCTACACTTGCTTGCACCTCGTCAAACTCGTGGCCTGCCGCATCTAAAAGCGGGTCAACTGACCGCTCGCGGAACTGGCGCCACATCGCGCGGATGAACAACATCGCAACCATCAAGAAGACAAAGAAAAAGATGTTGAACCAGGGAATGATCTGAACATCAGGACCAGAGACTGTGCGCACCGCTACAGCGTTAGGATAAATGCTAGCCCAGCGAATGCGCCAGCCATAGTGGGTGACAACTGCCCATTCTTCACCACGCGCAATATTGGCTGCTTCCGCCTGCAAATCCGAGCTATCAAATTTAAAGTACGGCGGCCAAATCCAACCGGTATCTTCATTGCGGTAGACCATCACACTGGAACTATCGCGCGACACAAAACCCAGCAGAAACGTCTTCTGCTTTTGAGTGTTGATCAGGCGCAAGTCCCGTGTCGGTTGCTCTGCTGCGCCAGAATCTGCTTGCGCATAGAAGATACGGTTCAAGGAACTAAAGTCGGTGCGAATAATCTCGGTCGAGGTCACCTTCACCACGTCGTGCTGCGGCAGGACATAGTGGAAAAACCCACCAACCACCAAAAGCGCAATGACGCGAACGATCGTTTTGAAACGTTGCATAGTGATGTCCTCAGTTGGTGTTGATCGTGTAAACAATCGTGGCAATCACAACCGTCGGCACAACATAAACCAACCCAATTAACTTGGGCCGGATGGAATTATTATAGGCCAGCATTCCTTCGGCGACAAAGGCGTCACGCGCACCTTCGGCGCCGCCATCGGGATGCTCGGCGTCAAATGTCTTTTCTAGCCGCTCTTTGCGAACCGAACGCGAATAGACGGAAATAGACAGATAGATGATGCTCAGACCGATAAAGCCGAACACAACAAGCTTGATGAATCCCATCAGTCCCTCCTTCGCGAAACAGCGCCCCACGGGCCGACCCGTGTTATTAGATCTGGCTGCGATACGGTGGGTAAGTCAAACATTGACCCTTCATGCCCGAATAACGCTTCGCGCGCACCTGCCTTATCGACTTGGTACTCGCGGTCAAGAAAATCAACGACATAGGCTCGTTTTTCATCGGGCCAGCCGGCGTAAGCCGCATAAAACGCCTCTTTATGGCAAATAAAGAGCTGCCGGATATCAAGCGGCGACAGTTCTGCCAAAAGCATATTCACAAGATCTGCGTCCACATGAGCCCGCGCTCGCAAAGTGTAAAAATAGGCTGGATGCTCTGATGTTATCACAGGCCAAGGGCCATCTTCTTCTGCCCATCGCAAAAGAGCGGCCAATCCCTGCCACGCTTCCGGTAACTTATCCGCATACTGACGGCCCATGCGGTGCAAGTCGCGCCGGGTCGCGCCGGTCAGGTCCTCTTTCATGTCGGTGGCCACCGACATGACAATAAAATCCATCTTTTGGCGGATGATGGCTGCTGAATCGACCCCGCGAGCCTCCATGATCGGTTCGACGAGTTTGTTGATGCTCAGAAACTTGGCGATGGCCGAACGGTCTTTGAAATCAAACGTATAGGGAATTGGTAATTCACCCACCTGTTCCTTGGGCCGTGCGACAATCGCCGCCGGATGCTCTACGCCGCGAAACACGTATATGCCGCCAAAATGGCTGGTCCAGAAATTGTCTTGAGCGAACGTCATCTGCCGCAACGACACGGGATTGCGGATCACATCGCCAGTGCGCTTGGCCATTCCGATCATTTTGGCAATCAGCACATCATCATACCAACCGTCCGGCTCTGTCTTGAAGCGGTCTATCAACCCGCCCAACTGTTTGGCCTCGGCAACGGTGCCACTGGTTGTATCTGCTTCGACCGTGATCATACGAATATCAAACAGCTTTGCAGGCGTATCGGCACGGTAAACCGAATTCACCAATTCACCCGCAACCGCGTCACGCGCGGTCAATGCGAATAACTCTGCCTTGTTGTCTTCGATGAACTGTTTGAGGATTTCGCGCGAGGTCGAAAACTTGGCGTTAAGCAAAGGCGCGGTGACCTGATCTGTCGTGACCAGAATGAACTGCCGATTGACGCCCTGATGGTTCAGATAAAGTTGATCGTTGAACGCGTCCCCGATCTCGGGTGAGTAACCAGAAATATCAATATGAAACACTTTTAGCTCTGTTTCGCGCCCGATAAGGTGTTTTAAGGCACGATTATACCGTTCGACCAATACAGGTGAATCCACCCGAATAAGGTTACCGAACATTAAGCCCTTTTCGATCAAACGGTGCATATCTTGAACCTTTTTACCATGTTGCATGCACCCATTTGCGCGGGAGACCTGCGACCGACAAGATCATGATAGGCGCCCAAATCAAACCTGACAGAAGCGCCAACCGACCAAAGAAAACCAGGTTCGCGGCCAATCCTTGTTCCGCCAATTGTGCAACCTGCAACCCTTGCCAAAGATAGAGGCCCCAGAAAAAGACACCAGAGACGGCGATCAATGTCAGCGTCGAAAGAAACGCATTCACCATCAAAGGCGTCACCCCCTCTGGCAGCAATCGAGCAATAAATCGGGGCACGGCAAATGCAGCAATCGCTAGCAGCAAAGCTGGTAATATCAGCCCGTCTGATAGCACCTCACCCATCCTAGCCCTTTCCTTCCAGATAACGTTTCTTCGCGATTTCCTGGCGGCCAAAATCACGTACCATTGCGTCAATCGCAACCTCGTCCGACTTATCGGCGTAACGGAATTCGCTGTCAGCATAGCGGTTAATCTCTTGGATCAACATTTCCACCGTGATCGGTTGCCGCAATTCCGAAATCATGCCCTTTTTGGTTTCGTAGTCCTGAAAAAGGAACAAGTCAGGTTCTTCCATCCATTCATCTGGCAGTTCAAAATCCATCGCACGCACTTTGACGGCATCGGTGATATTCTTGATCGCACGGCCCGTAAACCGCGGGTCAGCTTCTTGAATACCTTTGAGATAGGTTCCCAGCTTCGCAATCGTGTCGAGTTCCCCAACTTGGTTCTGGACCTGCTCAAATACCTTCTGCAAACCCATTTCATGTGGGCGCGCATGCCCTTCAAATGACGCTGCAACGGCTTTTTTGATTTCTTGCGCACTGAATACTTCATGCGCACCAACAGGGATATCGTGGTTCTTACCCATCAGCAGATACAGAATATCGATATAGTCCTCGCGCGTTTGCGGCCCGTCCACCAAGAACCTTGCACCAGCACGTTGGCGCAAGGCATCATCAACGTTTTCAGGGTAGTTCGAAAACATCCCAAAGGTGCAATTGCCGCGCACGACAGTATTGGCCCCCGCAAAGCTTTCCATCAGAACTGCTGTAATCTCCAACTGCCCCGCCGACGACTGCCTGTCACCGCGCTTGCCAGCCAACTGGTCGATGTCATCAATCGTTCCAAAACCGATGACACTCGGATCCAGCACATGGTTGATAAAGGCCTTCGCGTTCTGTCCTGACTTACCCTGATAGCTGTCAATATTGTCCGTCGATAGGTTCTGGTAGCGAAACGGATACCCCGCCGTTTGACAGTATTCACTGACCAAACCGGCCATCATTTGGATAAGCGTCGTTTTCCCAGTTCCGGGTTTACCGTCTCCCATGAAGGTAAATATGAACCCGCCCAATTCGGCAAATGGGTTTAACTTGCGTTCGAAATCATAGGCCATAAGCATCTTGGACAGCTTCATCGCCTGATATTTTGCAATATGGTTTCCGACGACCTCGTTGGGTTTTTTGAAGGTCATTGTCAAAGTTGTGCCTTTGGCCTTACGCGCTGGCGTAAATCCCTGCACGGTGAAATCATCCGCCTCTACACGCCACGATGCTGCATGAAATGACGCAAGCCGCCCTGCGGTTGTGGCCCGCATCGCGACCTTTTCCATCAACTGTTCGCAATAGCCCAACAGCGTTGCAATCAAGGTTGTCTCATCCGTGGCAAACTGACCCAGCTTTTGGTCCAACTCCCAAAGCGCACCGTGTAAAGCGAGTGGCGCGTTGTCAGTAAGCACTTCATCCACATTCCCGACATCGACAGTTTGCTCACCAGCTTGGGTCGCCAGCAAGAACGTCGTAGCATTGGCAAAAGTATAAAGCGCCACCAGTGCCTCGGCGGCTAAATATTCCGTAAATTCAACTGATCGGTCCTGCGGCAGCCGCCCTTCGAGGTTGATCCGCTTCAGTTCTGTCAAAGCAGTCTGATCCGAAAACGCATCGGCCACACTGTAAGCAATTGCCAATGCACGTCGCAGCGCATGTGCGGTCGCGGCCTGCGAAGGCGATGTTAGCGGATCATCGTCATCAGTTTCCGCAATCCGGTCCAACAACCGCACCCCACCCGCGGGCGCTGTTGTCCGCGATAGGATCCCCGGCGTGGTCGAGCGAAACCGCCTACGCGTTGCGGCGACATCAGGTGATTTCTCGGCTGTTTGCAGTGACAAACGTGCCTTTGCCAAACGTGGGCTGTGATCCAGATGCATCAGCATTTCCGTCGCTGACACATAGTGGGTACGAATATCTTCTTCGCGCAACTCCATCTGATCGCTGGTCTGGCTCATGGCGTCATCCTCATCATCTTGCTCTTAACCCCTCGGCGGAGGCACATGCCCTAGCGGTAACTCAACACGCGGCCCGTATCGCTCACCACAAACTTGCGTACATCACGAAACCCTGCTGGGTTCCGCTCTGCCAATGCCTGATAGGGGCGTTGGGGCATAATCAAAGACCGCTCCATCCGGCTGGCGCCCATTTCGGCGCCGCCTCCTTCAAATGGATCAAGTGCAAAAATCTGCCGCTCGACGGACCCGAACCAACCTGATTTGACGTTTTCGACCCGTTCGGACACCAACTCTTCTTCAGTCCACACAAGCGCCCAATCTTCGCCCACTGGCGCGTTTGCTTCTTTCAAGACCTCCCGCAACGGCCCGGTTTGACGGGTAAAGGCATTGCTATACATCGGACCGATATGAAATCGGCGCAAACGGGTTGGATGCAGATCATCAAAATCCGTATCAAACCCCTTGGCGATCGTCAGCAGCTTTAGATGCGCCAACGACTGCGCCATTAAATGCGCCTGCGCTTCGGGCCAGCGTTGTTCGTCTTTCGGCAAGCCGGTACGACCTGTGTCTTGGACATTCATCAAATAGATCGTCGGCAAATTCACCTGACTGTCATAAACCGCCCAATGCACCAAAAAGTGCCTGCGGTCGCCCTCATTGCCCAACCAGACAGTCTGCGGATCATTGCGCGCCCAAAACTGATCCCCGCGCGACAGTTCTTCGTAATAAAGCCGCTGGGAAAGCGCGAACTGCAGTTTTGACGGTATTTCCTGATCCCGCAAAATCACCTGCAGCATTTGATCCTTAAGCGCATCCACCGAAGGCTGCGACGCCAGATGGCGTTTAGCCTGAAGCGCATCATTCGCCATCTCCAAAATCTCTTGGTAGATCGGGAACCCGCTTTCACTGCGGTCGAACGTCAGATTGCCAGCATGTTCAAAGCGGCCGGAAAAATGGTACTTGTGTGCCAGTGCCGTGAATGTCCAATTCAACGCCATAAGGTAGCGCGCCATCACATCAATATCCTGACGGTCAAAGCGGCCTTCGGTCTCCATCGTCGCGGCGACCTTGGTCAGATAGCTGGTGATCTTGGCAAACTTGTCGAAATACCGGCGGGTGACGCGGGTATCCTCAAGCTTCATGTGATCAACATGCAGATTGGCACCGCTCATTCATTCGCCCCCAAAAGCGCAGCAGTTCAAATGCCCCACCCCTAGCTTTGTTCCCCGTACTGGTTGCTATCGTGCTTTTCGACGATCTTCTGGAACCTGCGAACAAAGCGTTCGTCCGCTTTCGCTTTCTGTTCCAGTATTTCACGGGCAAAGACCATGTGATCTTCGTGCGCCTCTAGCATATCCGCCATCCGCGCATTCGTGGCCGACCCGATGGCTGCCATCGCTGTCTGGGCTTCTTGATCTGTTTTCACGCCTATTTCGTTGATCTTGTGGGCGACATCCTGCTGCTGGGCCGTCTTCAACGACTTGGACAAGGCGTCGTACAAGACGACACGCTGCTTGGTATCTGTTTGCAGTTTGTTGATCAGCACCATTTGCGTCGCCGCCTGGTTTTGCAGGCTATCAATCCAGGTTTTGCCCTTTTCGATATAACGCTCCAACGTCTGTGATTTGGCGAGCTGAACCTGCTCGTTTTGCACCATTTCGTTATACTGGCCGTTCAGTGCAGCAAGCTCTGTCTCTAGTTTCGTGCGGGCTGCAGCGTCTTGTTCAACTGAAATTTTATTCTCAAGTGTGATGATCTTTGGGTCCATCGCAAGAATATCAGCGCGAATTGCTTCAAGCGAACCAACTGTCGTTTCACGCTCTTCCAAGGTGCCGGTCAGGTTTGTTTCCACACTGACCTTTTGTTCATTCAGCACGCCCAACTGACCCTCAAGCAGTTTCATGATCACATCAGATTTGCTGATCAGGTCCTGCAATTTGTCATCCACAGAAGCGGTACGCATCCGTTCTTGACGCATGCTGTCTGATTTGGCTTTGCTAAAGAAGCCGATCAAGCTTTCCATGCCTGTCTTCGACCGCATTTCGTCAAAGTCTTTTGAAAACGCTGTTGTGACATCATCCAAACCCATGATCAATTCAGCAATATTGGCGTTCATCAACTCTGTATGGGCATGCACATCTTCAAGGCTGGCATTTTCAATATCAACAGCGATATCAGTGCCTTCGGCCATCTTGCTGCGCGCCATTTCGATCCGACTGGTCAGCTCTGAAATCTTGCCTTGTGCCTCGGCGACCTGCGCTTGCGACTGCTTAATCTGAGTTTCAAAATTTGCCATCAACGGGCCCTCTGCTTTAAATATCATAGTGACGTAGGCGTGCCTGCGGTGATTTTCAAACTTGCAGGGTCGGCACTGCCACTTTGGCAGAATTGTTACCCAAGTCAGCACGAATTGAAAGGCCGCGCTTTAATGCCCGTCAATCCACCCGAGCGCCCAACGAAAGACCTTTCAAGATCTCACCAGCAGGCATCGCCTTTTTGCCAGAGCGTTGTGCATCCGTGATTTCGACAGCGCCATTGCCACAAGCAATGACAAAGCCGCCGATTACCTGCCCCGGTTGACCGTCACCTGCAACGACCCGTGATCCCAGCAACTTGATCCGCTCGCCAGATACGATGCACCACGCGCCTGGGAAGGGCGACAAACCGCGGATCAACTGGTCAACTTTTTCGGCACTTTGCGTCCAATCTACCCGCGCCTCTGCTTTGTCGATCTTGGCAGCGTAGGTCACGCCGTCATTCGCCTGCATCTGTGGTGACAGTTTCGGTAAATCCGCCAGCGCCCGCACCACAAGCGCGGCACCCATTTCCGACAACCGGTCATGCAACGTGCCTGTCGTCTCGGTTGGGATAATGTCCGTAGCTTCGCGCAACAAAACCGGACCGGTATCGAGGCCAGCATCCATCTGCATGATGCAAATTCCGGTCTGAACATCACCTGCCATAATCGCGCGATGAATTGGCGCCGCTCCACGCCAGCGCGGCAAAAGTGATGCATGGATATTCAAACAGCCATACTGCGGCGCATCCAAGATCGGCTGCGGCAAGATCAAACCATATGCCACCACAACTGCCACGTCTGCGCCAAAGGCAGCAAATCCTGCCTGCGCCTCGACAGGTTTGAGTGATGCAGGATATCGCACCTCTAAACCCAACTCTTCGGCACGTCGTTGGACAGGGGATGGGCGATCTTTTTTCCCGCGCCCTGCAGGCCGTGGTGGCTGACAATAAACGGCTGCGACCTCGTGGCCCGCATCGACAAGCGCCTGCAAGACAGGCACCGAAAAATCCGGGGTTCCCATGAAAATCACACGCATCGCAGTCACCTTCTATTTCCCCAAAAAACCACCACCGGAGGCAACCTGCCCTCAGTCACGCTGTAATTTGCGTGCTTTCTTAATGATCATGTCCCGCTTCATACGCGTCAGGCGGTCAAAAAACATCTTGCCCTGCAGATGATCAATTTGGTGCTGCACCGACGTCGCCCAAAGACCGACAAAATCGTGGCGATCCCACTGACCTTGGGCATTCAGGAACCGCACCGTCACTGCACGGGGTCGCGTGACTTTGGCCCATACGCCCGGCAGATTGGGCGATCCTTCTTCATGGTCGCGCAGTTCGGTACTGCTATGCAAAATCTCTGGGTTCGCCATACGGATTGCCTTGCCACGCTCCGTCGAGGCATCAACGACAGCCAAAGCCATATCAAGCCCAAGTTGCGGGGCTGCCAAACCGACGCCGGGCATCTTGTCCATCGCGACGATCATCTCGTCCCAGATCGCGCGTACGTCGTCTGTGATTTCCTTCACTGGGGCAGCTTTGGTACGCAAAGCTGGATGAGGCCACATGACAAAAGGGCGATGGATCATAGCTGCGTTCCACTTTGGGTAATCAAAACACCATTCAGATGATCAAATTCGTGGCAGACGCACACGGCCTGCACACCCGCGAACCGACCAGATTGAGCGGTACCATCCAGATCCTGCCATTCCATTTCAATCCACTCGGGGCGGGCCACGAGGAACCGTTTGCCGGGGATCGACAAACAAGCCTCTTCTCCGTCTGTCTGCGCATCCGCACGCCCAACGATCCGCGGGTTCACAAACAGCATCGGATCGGGATCAGCTTCTTTCCATTCGGTATCGACGACAAAAACACGCTGGCTGACACCAACTTGCGGTGCGGCCAAACCACGGCCCGGGGCCGCATACATCGTCTCGAACATATCGCGCACTAGACCGCCAAGCGCATCATCAAACTGGACCACAGGTGTGGCAATTGCCAGCAACACAGGCGCGCCTTCTAGACAAATTTCGCGCAATGCCAACGCCTTAGCCCCGCGCCATTTCGCGTTTCAGCTTTTGCATTTTGCGGGTGATCATCTGGCGCTTAAGCGGGCGCAGGTAATCAATGAACAGTTTACCATCCAAGTGATCGATTTCATGTTGGACACAGGTGGCCCACAACCCGTCAAAACGCTCGCGCTGGGTCTTGCCGTCAAGGTTCATCCAAGACACTTCAACTTCGGCCGGACGTTCGACTTCAGCGTATTGTTCGGGGATCGACAAACAGCCTTCATCATAAACAGAGCGTTCGTCCGACGTCCAAACCACCTCTGGATTGATCAAGACCATCGGCTCTGGAGTGGCGTCATCTTCTTTGGCACAGTCCATCACGATCAGTCGGCTCATCACGGCGACCTGTGGGGCCGCAAGGCCGATGCCGGGGGCATCATACATCGTTTCAAGCATATCATCGGCCAAACGGCGCAATTCATCCGTCACAGATGCGACAGGTGCGGCGGCCTTTTTCAAGCGCGGGTCGGGGTGAATAAGAATGTTTCGTAGTGACATTCGGGTGATTTAATCGGTCCGCGCCAACATCGCAAGCAGGCGACGAAAATCGACTTGCGCCCAACGCCACATCCCCCCAGTTTGGCGCGATATCCGCAGGAGAGTATTCATGTCATTCAACACCCCCATCGACCGCCGTAATACGAACAGTACCAAGTGGGATTTGATGGAAAAGTTCTATGGTGTATCGGCTGAAGACGGGCTGGCAATGTGGACTGCGGATTCGGATTACGCGACAGCGCCTTGCGTGATCGCGGCGGTCCATGATGCAGCACAGCATGGTGTGTTTGGCTACCGATTTGAATACAAAGCCTACCTGGACGCGGTCGTATGGTGGATGAAAACGCGCCATAGCTGGGAAATTCAGCCCGACTGGGTTCTGACGACCCAAGGACTAGGCAATGCAATTGCTCTTTCAATCAACGTCTGGACAGAGCCGAAAGATGCAGTCGCAATTTTTTCCCCCGTCTATCACGAGTTCGCCCTCAAAATCGGAAAGGCGGGACGGACGGTTACGGAATGCCCATTGAAGCGCGAAGGCGACACGTATGTGCTTGATCTTGAAGACGCGCAAAGGCGCCTGACTGGCAAAGAGAAATTGCTCATCTGGTGTTCTCCACAAAATCCTTCCGGCAGGGTTTGGACGGCAGATGAACTGCGTGCAGTTTCGGCATTTGCGCGCAAGAATGGCATGTTACTGGTCAGCGACGAAATCCATCACGATCTGGTTTACAAGGGAAACACCTTTGTGCCCATCGGCGTCGCTGCGCCTGATGACAGCGACAACACGGTTTATCTGACCGCTGCCTCGAAAACATTCAACATTGCAGGTCAGCGCACTGGCAACATGATTATTGCAGACGAAAAATTGCGGGGCGAGATGCGCAATCGGTTGCGTTCTTTGGATTATGCGCCGTCTGGGCTTGGCCTAGCAATGATAACAGCCGCCTATTCGCCAGAAGGCGCAGTTTGGGTTGACGCGCAGGTCGCGCACCTGCAAACCAACCGCGAAATTTTCGACGCCGGCATCAACGCCATACCGGGCGTCAAATCCCTGCCGCTACAGTCAACGTACCTAGCTTGGGTCGATTTTGCGGGTACTGGCATGCCACATGAAGAAATCGCAACGCGCATCCGCGAAACAGCAAAAATCGCAGTGTCGCAGGGGCCCACATTCGGGGCTGGGGGTGAAACATTCATGCGTTTCAATCTCGCGACGCAACGTGCGACCGTAGAAGAAGCGGTCAAACGGATGCAACACGCTTTCGCCGACTTGCAGTAACAGCAGGTCTTATCGCGCGATCAGTCCTGCTGGAACAAAATCCGGCAATGCAAAATCTGCGGCGGGCGCAGTTGCGACGGGTGTGAGCCATTTGAATTCAAATACGCGTTCGTTGTCATCAGCAACCGAGGACATCACGAGGCATTGATACAGGTGCTTGGGTCCATCATAGATATCGACATGCCCGCGCAACCGTTCCGATCCACCCAGATCAAGCGCAAAACCACCATCCCAAAACCTGCGAATGCGGTAAATCTTGTCTCCATCGTGGACCGAAAGGCGATCTTTGCGCTTTAATTCGGCTTTGCGCGCTTCTTCCAAACCCTGACGCACTGCATCAGACATAAACGTATACATAACACTACCCTCTTCACTCACACCAAAGATGCGATGGAAAAGGCAAATATCAAATGACAAATTCCGCCGCAGCGCGGCATCGCCTTATTCTTATGCCTTTACGCGAGGGCGCAAGACATGCGGCTTGGCCGCGTCATAAAGCGCAGAGTCGGGAAATCCGTGCGAATCAGACAAAGCAGGTCCAACAAGGATCAGCGCCGTGCGCGTTATTTTGGCCTCACGCACTTTTTCGCGCACATCCATCAATGTCCCGCGAATGATCAACTGATCCGGCCAGCCGACCCGGTAAATCACAGCGACGGGACAATCTTCGCCGTAAAACGGGGCTAATTGCCTCTCGATCTCGCGCAGGGCACGGATACCCAAATGGATCGCCAAAGTCGCACCGGTGCGGGCGAAGTTCTCTAGCGTTTCGCCTGCGGGCATACCGGTCGATTTCATCGACATGCGGGTCAGGATGATGGATTGAGCAACTTCTGGGACCGTCAATTCAGTCCCCAATGCTGCCGCAGCTGCCGCATAGGCAGGCACGCCGGGAATAATCTGGTAGTCAATGCCATCCGCTTTCAAACGGCGAATCTGCTCGGCGATGGCTCCGTAAAGCGATGGATCGCCCGAATGCACGCGGGCGACGTTTTGACCCTTTGCATGAGCTTCCAAGATCGCTCCGTGGGTATCATCCAATGTCATAGGTGCCGTATCCATTACCAATGCATCCTTGGGCGCACAGGCGACAACTTCCGCAGGCACCAAAGACCCCGCATAAAGACAAACAGGGCATTCTCCGATGATCCGTGCCGCCTTGATGGTCAGCAACTCAGGATCGCCCGGACCGGCACCAATGAAGAAAACAGTCATCGCGGGCACTTTCCATTTAAGTCAAACATCATCCGGCCAAATCTCCGTCAATTTTGCGGGCATAGCCACGCGGCGTGTACATGCGCGGGCCTTCACCCAAGGCAGCCAATTTCGAATGCGACGAACCGATCAAGACAACCGTCAACATATCCACCTCATCCACCTGCAACTCGTCCAAGCGACGATAGCGCACATATTCCTCGGGCCTCCCAAGCGATGATGCCAGCATCACAGGTGTATCCGCAGGTCTTTGTTCCAGCAGAATATCGCGTGCTTCGGCGAGCAAAGTGCGCCTGCGCATCGACACCGGATTGTAGAATGCGATCACAAAATCGCCCTCTGCTGCGGCTTTCAAACGCTTCACGATATCTTCGCGCGGCGTCAGCAGGTCCGACAATGAGATTGCACAGAAATCATGGCCCAGCGGCGCACCTGCCCGCGCGGCAGCGCCTTGCAGCGCGCTTACACCGGGTGAACAAACAACTTCGACCCGCCGTGCGGCATCGGTGACACCCATCTGCTCTGGCCCGCGATCCAGCAGTTCGAACACAAGGGCAGCCATCGCATAGATGCCGGCGTCACCGGAACAAACCAGCGCCACGTTCTTGCCCTTGCCCGCCTGTTCCAGTGCATAACGGCAACGGTCTTCTTCTCCGCCCAGCGGAAAATCAGAGCGGTCTTTGCCAATCGCCAAGGGCCCCAGCAGGTCGATGTAAAGGCCGTAGCCAACCAATTCTTCGGCTTCGGCCACCAGTCGTGACACCTCTGGCGTACGCCAAGCAGCCTGACCAGGGCCGATGCCGACAACGCTTAGTTTTCCCCGCGGTCTGCCTGCGTATGCGGTGAGCGGTTCAGGTGCGACAACCAACGCGCAGGTCGCATTCGCAGTCTTGCGCTTTGTCACCAAAAATTCGCCCATAGCGCCCGCCTGCGCTAGTGCTGCCGCTTCGGAAACACCGTGCGTTCCTACTTCGGCAAACACGACATCCGAAGGGTTGGCCAAAAGGGGTGTCTGCGTATCCAGCGCTGCAGCATCGAACAGGCATAGCGGCGCATCAAGCCCGCGTGCCAGTTGAATAATCGCAGGCTCGTCGGCCTTGAGCGTGATTGTATTGACCGAATGAATAGCCTCGGGTGAAACATCCGCTTCGGCTAGAACGTCAGCCACCAAAGCAGCCAACTCTGCCGGGTCGCAGTTGCGTGCGCATCCCACGCCCAAAGTCAGGCGCAATGGTGCGAACTGCAAATGCGACTCGCCCAGATCAGACTGCCGTGTCATTGTCGCCGATAATCTGACGCCGTCGCCTTTTGGCAATTCCGCAAGCCAAGGCGCATCTCCAAAAACATTCGCACCTGCGCCAGACAACAAAGCGGCCATTGCCTCTTTGGCATCATCGCGGTTGACCAAACGCCACCCAGCGGGCGGTTCGTCCAAGGCAACGCCCAATGCAACATCGCCTGCGGTCGTAACTGCAGCTACCGCGTCCAATGCGGCCGCAATCTGCGCGGACAGCTTGTTCGCGCCGCGATGCCCACCCAAAAGCGGGACCACGACAGCACCATCATCGGAAACCGATATGACCGGAGGCTCGGCACGTTTATCAGCCAACAGCGGGGCCACGGCGCGGATCAGAATGCCAGACGCACAAACCCCCACAATCGGCACGCCCGCGGCAAACAGATCACGCGCATGGTCCAGCGCGTTGCCAAAGAACGCATCAGCACGATCTACGCGGCCTTCGCGGCCATGGACTTGGGCGCCTAGAACGGCTGCGACGCGGTGGGCTGTTGCCTCACCAGAGCGCGACAGCGCCAGAACGACAGGTTTCAAAGCCAAGGATCGGCCCCTTTTGTTAGCAAAATCATTGAAAAATATGGCGCTTTTTCAGGCGCCTCGGCCAAAGGCAAGACAACTTCTTGTGGCAAGGTCGCACGTTCGACATAGACAGCAGAGGCCGTCAGCCCCAGATCGGCGATCACGGCACGGATCTTCGCCAGATGCCTTCCAACCTTCATAATCACAACGCTTTCGGCACCGTCGATACGGGCCCGCAATTCTGCCTCTGGCAAAGGCCCGGGCAACACTGTCAGGCGCTCGTTGCGCGCCGCAAGCGGAAGCCCAGCACTGGCCGCACAGGCCGTGATGGAAGTTACACCCGGCACGACTTCGACGCGGTAACGGTCAGACAGTCGCGCAAACAGATACATGAAAGAGCCATAAAAGAACGGGTCGCCTTCGCACAGGCATACCACGTCTTGCCCCGCATCAAGGGCTGCGGCGATCTCGGCCGCGCCTTTGTCATAGGCGGCCTGCGCAGGCGCGCGTTCAACGGACATCGGAACGTCCATGACGATTTCTTGGGCATTCTTGGCGATCAAATCAGCTGCAATCGCGCGGGCAAAACTATCGGCTCCTGCAAGCGTCGGATACGCAACAACGCTTGCACCTTCGATCAACCGCGCGGCGCGCAATGTCATCAAATCAGGCGCACCCGGGCCCAAGCCTACTCCGTAAAGAATACCTGTCATCGCTTCACAAGGCTCCACTGTGTGACAGGCATTGAAGGCCGCCAGCCCGTCATGCGCCCCACAGGTTCTGCGCGGTGGATCGAAAGCTTGACCAGATCGCCACCATAAAGTTTGTGTAAAGCGATCAGCTCTGCCTCGCTTTCAAGCGTGACAGCATTGGCCACCAACCGGCCCAACGGGCGCAGTGCTGTCCATGCGGCCTCGAACGTGGCGCGGCTGAGCCCACCACCAATAAAAATCGCGTCGGGTGCGGCTAGCCCATCAAGGGCCTCTGGCACCGTTCCGTCAATCAGCTCGAGTTTCGGAGCACCCAGCGCCAGTGCATTTGCAGCGGCCATCGCGCGCCTGTCGGCACGTGGCTCGATCCCTATTGCGCGGGCATAACGTGCCGCGCGCATCCATTCAATCGCAACAGACCCACAGCCGGTGCCGATATCCCACAAGAGCGCGCCGCGCATCGGCATCAGCTTGGCGACGGTCGCGGCCCGTACTTCTTGCTTGGTCATGGTTCCGTCAGACTGGAATAAGCTATCTGCCAAACCCGGAACACGTGGCAATAGGGCCGCGTCAGGGGCAGCGATACATTCCACCGCCAGTGTGTTGAACGCGGGAACATCGTGGTTCCAGTTTTCTGCAGTCCCATCAAAACGCGCTTCGTCTTTGCCGCCCATCGCAGCAAGCACTGTCATCTGTGAGCCGCCAAAGCCTCGCTGCGTCAAGAATGCTGCGATTTGCGCGGGCGTTTCTGCCCCGGTCGTCAACACCAGCAAGCGCGCATCAGGCTGAATAAACGCGATCATCTGTTCAACTGGGCGGCCATGCACGGTAAGCGTTTCAACGTCCGGCAATGACCATCCCATACGGGCTGCGGCCAATTGGAACGCTGACAGTTGCGGGTGGTAGATAATTTCAGAGGGATCAATCGCCCGACCGATCCGTGCGCCAACCGAGAACCACAGTGGATCGCCTGTCGCAAGAATAACAACCCGCCGCCCGCGCAGACCTTCGATGATGGAAATCAGCGCATCAAAGGGGTGGGGCCATGCGAGACGTTCTGCCGCAAGGTTCTCGGCCAGGGCATGATGGCGTTCTCCACCAATGATGACCTCCGCGGCTTCAACGACAGCGCGGGTCGCGGGCACCAGCCCCTCCATCCCGTCTTCGCCGATACCGACAATATGCAGCCAAGGATCAGACATCTTCGGGCAACCCCGCAGCCAAAGCATTCACTGCAGCAGAGGCCATCGCAGACCCGCCCCGCCTTCCGCGCAATGCGACAAATTCACAGCCACGCGGGTTTGATGCGAGTTCTGCTTTGCTTTCTGCGGCGCCGATGAAACCGACAGGAAAGCCCAAGATCACAGCCGGTTTCGGCCAGCCCGCGTCGAGTAGTTCAAGCAAGTGAAAAAGCGCTGTTGGTGCATTGCCGATAGCCACAACCGCACCTTCGATATGATCTTTCCACAGATCCACTGCCGCTGCTGAACGTGTGTTGCCGATGTCCTGCGCGTGCGCGGGCACTTTGTTGTCGTTGAGCGTCACGATGACTTTGTTCTGGGCAGGCAAATACCGGCGGATGATCCCTGCGCCGACCATTTCACAATCGCACAGAACCGGTGCGCCCGCTGCAAGGGCGGCATGCCCGACCGCTGCCGCATCAGGCGAAAACGCCAAGCGATCGGCGATCTCGATCATGCCACACGAATGGATCAACCGCGTTACCAACGGCTGCATGGCCGGGGCAAACCGGTCCAGACGCGCCTCTGCCCGCACTGTGGCGAAGCTCTGGGCGTAGATCGCCTTTGGGTCTTTTTCGTAGGGGCGCAATGGCTAGCCTTTGTGTCGGGTGGCGAAGGTCGAGACCTCCGGCGAGGAATTTCAGGGCAAGATCATGATCAAGGTTTTGGTTTGCGTGCGCTTTCAGGGCCATGCGGGTGTTTGGCATGCGGATAGGTTGCATGATGGTGGTCGTGATCGTGGTGATCATGGTCATCATGGTGATGGTGGTGATGATGCTGGTCCTGTGCTTGCAGTCGACACATGCCAGTACAGAAGGTATCGCAGAGCGCACAATCAGCCACATTCGATCCCGGTGCATTCGCCCCTTGGCCTTCGACATGGTGGTGGTGGCTTTCCTGCACTGCACCGACTTCGTTTTCAAAGCCCAACACTTGAGTGCGGTATTTGCACAAAACACAAGTAGGTGGCGGAACAGAGCCAAATGCCGGATGACTGCGGTCTTCGACACTGATCTTGTGGGTTTTGCCGTCTTCCAATGCCAGCACTTGGCTGCGATAGCCGCAGATGCCGCAGTTGGGTGGAGGGGTGTCGCTGTCTTGCTCTAAAATACGCTCGGCAAAGGTCTCAAGTACCTTTGGATGATCGCCCAAATAACCTGCTTTGACGAACTGGATATCGGGGTGTTGGGCTGCAACCTGATCAGTGAAGCCATAAATGCGGTCGATCAAGATGCCGGAAAACAGGAAATACGGGAACACGATGACGCGTTTGTAGGGAAGCATGGCGACGTGTTGCAGGCACGGTTCCACCAGCGGGAAAGTGACGCCGGAATAGCCAACCTCGGCCCAGCCAAAGCCCATACCTTCTTGTAACATGCGCGCGATCTTGGCGACATTGCCGTTGGCGTCGGGGTCTGATGCACCACGGCCGATCACGACAAGGCATGTCTCGGTCAGGGGCATGTCGCCATGCTCTGCATTTGCCGCATCGACGGCAGCTTGAATACGACCAGCGGCGGCAGAGATCATTTTGGGATCAACGCCCAATTCACGACCATACGATACGATCATGCCATGTTTCGCAGCGTAGGTATTCAGGACAGTTGGGATATCGTTCTTGGCGTGCATTGCCGCAAAGAGCATGCCGGGCACGGCGAGGATACGTTCGCAGCCCGCCTCGCGCAGTTTATCAAGACCGTCGCGGATGACCGGATTGGCGAATTCCAGATAGCCGTAATCGGTAGTCCAGTCTTTGGGCAGGTAAGCAGGGAGCTTGTCAGCAAGGGTCGCAAATTCGTCGACCGCCGATTGGCTGCGCGAGCCATGACCGCAAATCATCACACCGGTTTTCATGCTGCTTCCTCTTCCATCTCTTCTTCGGGTTCCGAAACTTCTTGGGCCTTTTTACCCTTCAGGGCACCCCAAATCGCGGCCAAACCCGCCAGACCAATTGCCGCACCAGCGACCCAGTGGTCATGCCCAGCAATATCCGCCCAATGGCCGGGATGGGCTGCCGCAGCATTTCCAGCAAAAATCAACGTCAGTGTTAGCAATCCGCGCATGGGACCCTCCGTTTCACGACATGACCAGAAACCCGCGCTGCGGGTATCGACGATGCGGCATCTGGTCCCCTTTATGGGTCAACCGTTCTGCCCCCAACCGTTCTGGCCCTGCGTGGGCTTCGTCTGTCGGTGGGTATAGTGACCAGCGAGGTGCAGGGCAAACGCATAAGCGACAATTCGGGCCTGCGTCGCGGCAAGACGGCTTGATGTGCATCAACGCACGATCTTTGCGCATTCAGCGACCTTTGTTCAGGACTGCGGTCGCACTAAGTACAAGGTAACGCATTAAAGGAGACGACAAATGGGCCAACTTGTTGACGGCGTCTGGCACGACGTATGGTACGATACAAAGAAATCCGGCGGAGCATTCGTGCGCAAAGACGCAAGCTTTCGCAACTGGATTACTGCAGATGGGTCCGCTGGCCCTACCGGTGACGCCGGTTTCAAAGCGGAATCAGGACGTTATCACCTATATGTCTCTTATGCCTGCCCTTGGGCACATCGCACTTTGATTTTTCGAGAGATAAAAGGGCTTACGGATCACATCAGTATTTCCGCGGTGCATCCTGACATGCTGTCCGACGGATGGACGTTCCAGACAGATGACAAAGGTGCCACTGGCGATACTCTGTTTGGCCTACCCTTTGCGCGCGATATCTACACCAAAGCCGTACCTGATGTGAGCGGCCGCGTTACTGTGCCGATTTTGTGGGACAAGCAGACCGACAAAATCGTCTCAAACGAATCGTCCGAGATCATCCGGATGTTTAATAGCGCCTTTGACGGGATCACGGGCAACACAGATGACTACTGGCCCGTAGATCTGCGCGACGCCATCGCCCCGGTGAATGACCGTATCTATGACACGATCAACAATGGTGTCTACAAATCCGGCTTCGCGACGACGCAAGAAGCTTACGATAAGGCCGTGCATCCGCTTTTCGACACACTCGAATGGCTCGAACAACGTCTGTCTGAAAACCGCTATCTTATGGGTGACAAACTGACCGAAGCCGACTGGCGTCTTTGGACTACGCTAGTGCGTTTTGATTCCGTTTATCACCTGCACTTCAAATGCAACCGCAAGCGTATCGCAGATTACCCTAACCTTTCAGGCTACATGCGCGAACTTTACCAAGTGCCGGGTGTCGCTGAGACGGTCAATATGGATCATATCGTGCGCCATTATCACTATAGCCACGAGACAATTAACCCGCACCGGATCATTCCGATCAACCCTGTGATTGATCTCGGCGCACCACACGGACGGTCATAAGCCCCAAGCCGAGCCTGCAATAGAACAGAACCAAGCTGCCGCTTTATGCAGTTTGGTTTATGAAACCTTGTGCAATCTGCAAGAATCCGTTTGAAACACCTCAACACAAAACGGACGGGCCACAATGACGACTTGGATTACAACATGCGACACCTGCAAGCGTGAAGGCTGGGACGCAGGTGATATGGCGCAGACCGACGGCGAGGCTTTGGCCGCGTTGATCGAGGCTGCGGCCTCTGGTCAGCCACGGATCAAAACCCGCCGCGTGTCGTGCTTGATGGGCTGCAAAGGCGCGTGCAACGTCGCCATCCAAGGGGCGGGCAAACTAAACTATACGCTGGGCGCGTTCGAACCTGACGCTGACTCTGCCGCTGGGATCGTGGCCTACGCCGTCGCTCATGCCGAGTCCGAAACCGGGCGCGTGCCGTTTCGCGAGTGGCCTGTCGCAATCAAGGGGCATTTTGTGACCCGCCACCCGCCATTGCCAACAGAAGAATGACCCAAAAGCGCGATCATGGTGGCGGCATCGATGCTGCGATTGCCCACTACGGCGGGACGCGGGAAAGTTGGTTGGACCTGTCCACAGGGATCAATCCAAACGCTTACCCAATGCCGAAACTTCCCCATGATGCATGGACCGCCCTTCCCGATCAGGCGGCCTTCACGCGTCTCTATGATTTGGCCCGCCGTTTCTTGAACGTACCTGAAGAAGCCGCGATTATTGGTGCCACAGGCGCTTCTGCTATTATTGCCGCTTTGCCGCGTGTGATCCCGACTGGCGCGGTTTCTATTCCCGGCCCGACCTACAATGAACATGGTGCAGCTTTTGCTGCAGCCGGATGGACATTGGGTCAAGACCCAAGCCACGCAATCGTCGCGGTGCACCCCAACAATCCAGACGGGCGTATTTGGCAAGCCGATGATCTGACTTCACCTTTTGTCATCATCGACGAAAGCTTTTGCGATGTGATGCCCGAAGCGTCGTTGATCCACCTGTCCAAACGCCCCGGCACAGTTGTCTTGAAGAGTTTTGGCAAGTTCTGGGGGCTGGCGGGTTTGCGTCTTGGTTTCGCAATTGGCGATCCTGATATCATCCATAAACTAACCGATATCCTTGGTCCTTGGCAAATCTCCGGCCCGGCGCTTGCGATCGGGGCAAAGGCATTCGCAGACCCACAATGGGCCAGCGAAACACGCGCATGCCTAACCGGAGATACCGCCCGACTTGACCGTTTAGTCACCGCAACTGGCGCAAAACTGGTTGGCGGGACGACGCTTTTCCGGCTCTATGACGTTGGGGACGCGGCTGCGATGCAAGACCGTCTTGCCCGTCATCACATCTGGTCACGCACTTTCCCCTATGCCGATAACTGGCTGCGACTTGGCTTGCCTGCATCTGATCGCTGGGACCAGTTGGAAGCCGCATTGTGACGCTGATAATTGCCATGCTGCTGGATGCCGCTTTGGGCGAACCGCGCTGGCTCTGGACCCGTTTCCCACATCCTGCGGTCCTGATGGGGCGGGTGATCGGCTGGTGTGACGGACGGTTTAACACCGGCAATCAGAAACAGGTCATGGGAGTGTTAGTGCTTGTCGGGCTTTGCTTTGCTGCTGGCGTCATCGGCTGGGTTATTCAGCTACTGCCAACCAATATTCTTGATATCGCAATTCTTGCCATCCTGTTGGCGCAAAAATCTCTTGTCGAACATGTGCAAGCCGTAGGCAATGCACTGCGCCTGTCACTGGGTGATGCACGCAAAAGCGTGGCAATGATTGTAGGACGCGATACACGAAGCATGGACGGCCCGGCCGTCGCACGGTCCGCGATCGAAAGTGCCGCTGAAAACCTTTCGGATGGCGTGATTGCACCGGTCTTCTGGTTCGCCGTTGCCGGCCTGCCGGGGCTATTGATCTACAAGATAACCAATACTGCCGACAGCATGATTGGCTACCGCACCCCAAAACACGCGCAGTTCGGTTGGGCCGCCGCGCGTTTTGACGATCTGATCAACCTGATCCCTGCACGGCTGACTGCGTTGATGATCTGGGCGATCACAACCCGCCCGAACCCACGCCCGATCCTGCGCGAAGCGCCGCTGCACCGTTCCCCCAACGCGGGCTGGCCAGAGGCTGCAATGGCCTACGGTCTGGGCATCGCGCTTAGCGGACCACGCAGCTACGATGGCGTATTGAGGGATTACCCATTCGTTAACGGAGATGGTGAACACGACCTTGGTGCCGAACACATCGACAATGCGGTGAATGTACTTTGGAAAACTTGGGGACTGGCGTTCTTTGCGGCTGTCATTCTGGCAGTGGTCTAAGCTATTCGGCGAATAGCCCCCAAACACACCCATGACTACTTGCGTGCATACCCTGCCCTGTTACGCTCGATTCAACCAATAATGCCGGAGACAATCATGCGCGCAGCCCTCGCCCTTATCCTATTCGCAAACGCCGCCAGCGCACAAACCTGCGGCGGTCCAGTTGGTGCATTCATCAACGGGGTCAAAGCCGAAGCCCAAGCGACTGGCATTCCCGCATCCGTTACCGATGCCTTCTTCCAAGGGGCGCAGATCGAACAATCGGTTATCAACGCCGACCGGTCGCAGGGCGTTTTCCAGAAAGATTTCGTCAGTTTCTCGCGCGCCTTGATCAGCCAAAACCGGATCGACAACGGGGCCGTCTACGGCAACCGCTTTGACAGCACCTTCGACACGATCGAGGCCCGCTTTGGCATCCCGCGCGGCGTTCTTTTGGCGTTCTGGGCATTTGAAACCGACTTTGGCCAAGTCCAAGGTAACTTCAACACACGCAACGCGCTATTGACGCTGGCCCATGACTGCCGCAGGCCAGAACTGTTTCGACCGCAACTGATCGCCGCAATCGAGCTTTACCGCCGCGGCGGGATGAACCCTGCGACAACCACTGGCGCATGGGCGGGCGAAATCGGGCAGTTACAAAAACTCCCGCGCGAGATCGTGCGGCAAGGGATGGACGGTGACGGCGACGGGATCGTGGACCTAAAGAACTCATCGCCTGATGCATTGATGACGGGCGCAAACGTTCTGTCGTCACTGGGATGGCGGGCAAACGAGCCTTGGCTACAAGAAATCACGCTTCCGTCCGATCTGGACTGGTCTCAAACCGGTCTGAACCACAAAGCCAGCGTTAGCGACTGGGCCAGACGCGGTGTCAGGGCGCGCACAGGCGCGCTTGGGCCTTCCAATCTCGACGCATCCATCCTGCTACCGATGGGCCGGAATGGTCCTGCTTTCTTGGCCTACCCGAATTTCGAAGTCTATTTCGAATGGAACAAAAGCTTTGTCTACGTCACGACTGCAGCCTATTTCGCGACACGACTAAGCGGCGCTCCGGTCTATGATGCGGGTAACCCGACACCGGCCCTAAGCGGTGAAGAGATGCAGCAACTTCAACGCAAGCTGACGGCACGCGGACATGATGTAGGGGGGATCGACGGAATTCTGGGCGCGATGACGCGCGAGGCCGTACAGGCAGAACAGGCTCGATTGGGATTGCCTGCCGATGCTTGGCCGACGCGTGATCTGATCAACCGGCTCTAGTGTCGCAGCAAAGCTACATTTCTTTCAGCAAGGCATAGATACCCCGCCAAAAGCGCCCGCCTTAGGCAACCATTGCTGCCGCACGTTTTAGATCAACCGACACCAGTTGCGACACTCCTTGTTCACCCATCGTAACTCCAAACAACCGGTCCATCCGGCTCATGGTGACGGCATGGTGCGTGATAATCAGGAACCGGGTGTCTGTCTGGCGGGTCATTTCGTCCAGCAGGTCACAAAAACGGGTGACGTTGGCGTCGTCCAACGGCGCGTCGACCTCGTCCAGCACACAGATCGGCGCAGGGTTGGCGAGGAATACCGCAAAGATCAATGCCAGAGCGGTCAAGGTCTGCTCGCCACCTGACAACAACGACAAGACGCTCAGCTTTTTGCCAGGCGGTTGGCACATGATCTCAAGACCGGCCTCTAACGGGTCATCGGATTCCACCAAAACCAGTTTGGCTTCACCGCCACCAAAGAGGTGCGAAAAGAGCAAGCCAAAGTTGTCGTTTACCTGCTCGAACGCAGTCAAAAGACGCTCGCGGCCTTCCTTGTTGAGACTGGAAATACCGGAACGCAAAGCCGCAATTGCCGCTTCAAGATCGGTTTTTTCAGTCACCAGACCATCATGTTCTACAGCAACTTCCTTGGCGTCTTCTTCCGCACGCAAGTTCACTGCACCCAACGCGTCACGTTGGCGTTTCAGCGCATTCACCTGCCCCTCGACCACCTCGGAAGCGGGCATTTGCGATACATCCATATCCAGGCTCTCAAGCAGTTCTTCTGGCGCGACTTCTTGCGCTTCCATGATCCGCTCTGCGGCGTAAGCCACTGTTTCACGTGCCGCGTCAGAACGGGCTTCGGATCGCGCACGCGCCTCGCGGGCTTCGGATGCCAGACGTTCTGCGTCGCGCTCTAGGTGGCCTGCGTCGCGCAACGCCGTATCAGCCGTGGCCAGCTTGTCAGCAGATGCCATGCGACGCACTTCTGCTTCGTCAATTGCATCTGCTAGCTCTGCACGTTTTGCTGCGATTTCCTCTGGCGCGGCATTGGCCTCGGCCAGTTCTTCCTGCGACGTTTGCTTGCGTTCAGCCAATTCAGCCGTGCGCTTGTTGGCGGTTTCCAAACGGTGCTTCCAACCACTAATCTCTTTGGTGATTTCTTGGCTACGCTTCAAACGGGCCTCGCCCTCACGGCGTACTTCGTCATGGGCCGACCGGCGCGACATCATCGTGATCCGCGCGGCTTCGACGGTCATTTTTACGTCTTCAACAGACGCCCGCGCAGTTGCCAAATCGCCCAAAGCAGCCGCGGCTTTTTCAGCTTCGACCAGCGCCCGACGCGCACCCAATGCTTCTTCTTCGTGGCGTTTCACGGCCAGCCCAAGGCTTTCCAACTTACCCTCTGACAAGTTGCGATCTGCTTCTGCACGGCTGGCTGCACGGTTGGCATCGGCAACCGCACGGTCAGCATCCCGGCGTGCTTGGCGGGCTGTGTGATCTGCCTCCGTTTGCTGTTTCAGCATCTCCGTCAGCTTTTCGTGGGCCTGAGCAGCGCCCTGAGCGGTCGCGGATGCCTCTTCCAGATCACGCTTCAATTCGGTCAATCGGTTCAATTGCTGCAGACGCAATGCGGCGGCCGACGGCGCATCCTCTGCACCGGCACGGAACCCGTCCCAGCGCCACAAATCCCCTTCGATTGAAACCAACCGCTGGCCCGGCTTTAAGTCGGCCTGCAATCGCGCACCGTCAGCGGCATCGACAAGGCCCACTTGGCTCATCCTGCGGGCCAGAACCTGCGGCACACCGACGTAGTTAGTCAACGCCTTGACCCCTTCAGGCAAGATCTGCGGTGCGGCGTAACCCGGCAACATCGCCCATCCCGATTTGGCACCGGCTTCGATCTCTGGCGCGCGCAAATCATCGGCCAAGGCGGCGCCCAGTGCCTTTTCATACCCACCTTGCACGCGCAGCAAATCAAGAACCTGTCCGCCCTCGGCAGTATCGCGTTCGACCAGTCGGGCTAACGCGGAAACTTCGGCCCGCAGTGCATTTGCTTCGCCTTCGGCTTGTGAACGCAAACCGCGCGCATCGCTTTCACGCGATTGCGTATCTGCGCGGGTTGCTTCCATTGCGATCAGGGCAGCATCTGCAGCCTCTGCCGCTGTGACGGCTTCTTTCTCCGCAGCGCCTGCTGCTGCAAAATCAGCTTCGGCCTTTGCCAACGCTGCGGCAGCCTCTGTCATTGCAGCTTTGGCGCGGGCTGCTTCAGCCTCGCTTTTGGTCATTGTGGTGCGGTTATCTTCCAGCAAGCGCTGCGCCGACTGGTGACGGGCCGCTAGTCGCGCCACATCTTCGGTCAATTGCGCAAGATCGGCCTCGCGTTGCTGCAAGACGCCCGCGGCTTCACGGGCACCAACCTGTGCAGCCTCCAGGCGAGCGTCGTGACCTTCGCCAGCCTTGCCAATTTCGCGGGCTTCCCATTCAAGCCGTTCAATCGTTTCGCCAGCGTCTTTGTTCAAACCGCTTTCACGCTCCATGTCCCGGGTCAACTGATCAATGCGGGCGCGCAAAGTTTCGATCATCTCGCGGGCGCGGGTTTCCTGATCGGTCAGTGTATCGCGCTGGACTTGTAAACGTTGCAAAACGGCAGCGGCAATCGCTTCTTCTTCGCGCAATGGCGGCAATGCATCTTCGGCTGTTGCACGGGCTTTGGCGGCCTCGCGGGCGGCCTTTTCGGCCTGCGCAGCGGCACTGGTGCGTTCACGTAGCTGATTGGCAGCCGCCAACATCGCCTCGTCCGCCTCTTTCCAACGCCGGAACAGCAAAACGCCCTCGGACTTGCGTAGTTTGTCACCAATCTCGCGGTAGCGTGCCGCCTGTTTAGCCTGACGGGCCAATTGCGCTAACTGTGCAGCAAGCTGTTCGATCACATCATCTACGCGGGTCAGATTCGTTTCAGCGCCTTTCAGTTTAAGCTCTGCTTCGTGACGGCGCTGATACAGACCCGAAATTCCCGCGGCTTCTTCCAAGATGCGGCGGCGCGACTTTGGCTTGGCGTTGATCAGTTCGGAAATCTGACCCTGCCGCACCAACGCAGGCGAATGTGCCCCAGTTGACGCGTCTGCAAACAACATCTGAACGTCGCGGGCACGGACATCTTTCGCACCCACCTTATAAGCCGATCCTGCGTCACGGGTGATGCGGCGAATGATCTCTAGGTTGTCGTTGTCGTTAAATGCAGCCGGAGCAAGTCGTTCACCATTATCAATGACCAGCGACACTTCGGCAAAGTTGCGTGCAGGGCGCGTTGCGGCACCTGCAAAAATCACGTCTTCCATGCCACCACCACGCATCGCCGTGGGGCGGTTTTCGCCCATCACCCAGCGCAGCGCCTCAAGCAGATTGGATTTGCCACAACCATTGGGGCCAACAACACCTGTCAGACCATCCGCAATGATCAAGTCGGTGGGGTCCACAAAGCTCTTAAAGCCGTTTAGTCGTAGTTTGCTAAAGCGCACCTAATCTTGTCCCAGTGATTCCTAATGGTCCGAAAGCATCGCCCCCTGCTGCGGCACCTGTCAACGGTCAGCCCCCGCATGTGGCGCGAATTAGCATGTTATCCACAAGATATTGCGGTTTTGGGCGCATTTGGGCAAGGAACTGCCGCTGGCCGCAACAGCAACCGCGACACCGCGGGTTATTGAAGCCCTGCGCTTGATTGACTAGGTCTTCGCGCAACCGCATCTACTTTGCGATTCTCGTATTTTGAACTGGACAGATCCCATGGCTGCTAAAATCCCTGCTACCGTCGTCACCGGCTTTCTTGGTGCGGGTAAAACCACGCTGATCCGACACATGCTGCAGAACGCCCAAGGCAAAAAGATCGCGCTGATCATCAACGAATTCGGTGATCTGGGCGTTGACGGGGATATCCTCAAGGGCTGCGGCGCAGAGGTTTGCACCGAAGACGATATCGTCGAACTGTCCAATGGCTGCATCTGCTGCACCGTCGCCGATGATTTCATCCCGACGATGGAGGCATTGCTGGCGCGGCCTGACAGGCCCGATCACATCGTCATAGAAACTTCTGGACTGGCTTTGCCACAACCACTTGTTCGCGCATTCAACTGGCCCGGTATTTCGACCAAGGTGACGGTCGACGGCGTTGTAACTGTTGTGGATGGCCGCGCTGTCCACGACGGCCAGTTCGCCCACAACGTCGCCGCCGTGGATGCACAGCGCGCGCAAGACGAAAACCTTGATCATGAAACGCCGCTGTCCGAATTGTTCGAAGACCAGATTGCTTGCGCCGACATGATCGTCGTCAACAAAACCGACTTGCTGGACGCGACAGAGGCTGATGCGCTCACGGAACGCCTCAAGTCGGAATCCCGCTCTGGGGTACAAGTGGTCAAAACCTCTATGGGTGCGTTGCCCATTGATGTGCTGCTAGGCCAAGGCATCGGCGCCGAAAGCGATCTTGAGACCCGTCATGAGGTTCATCACCATCATCACCACGATGATGATGACGAAGACGATCACCACGACCATGAACACGAGCACGGCCATGACGAATTCGAAAGCTTCATCGTCAACCGTGGTGAAATCACTGATGCTGCAGCATTTACCGCACAGGTTGCCGACGTAATCAGCGGCCACAGTATCCTGCGTCTAAAGGGGTTCGTCGCCGTTGCAGGCAAGCCAATGCGAATGACTTTGCAGGCGGTTGGCCCACGCGTTGATACCTACTTTGATCAGCCTTTCGGCGACGCGCCACGCATGACCCGCCTGGTTGTGATTGGCGAGGCCGGTTTGGATCACGCCGCAATCACACGTGCACTGGAAGCATGATCGCAGCAATGATCATCGTCGAGAAAACAGACCCCCATCATCCGCAGGCGACAGCATTGCTGAAACAAAGCCATGCCTTGATGCAAAGTCTGTTTCCTCCCGAAGATAACTTTTACCTCGACATTGCCGATCTGGTTGACCCCAGCATCCATTTCTTCGCCGCACGGCTCGGGGCAGACCTGTGCGGCACGGGTGCGTTGAAAGTCAAAGACGGCTACGGCGAAGTGAAATCAATGTTTGTCGCAGAAGAGGCTCGCGGCAAAGGCATAGCCGAAGCCATTTTACGCCAGATCGAAGACAAGGCGCGTGCGGAAAACCTACCCGTCCTCAAGCTTGAAACCGGCAACGTCCTGCACGCAGCCCACAAGCTTTACCGGCGTTTCGGTTTCCAAGACTGCGATGTCTTTGGAAACTACGTCGCGGCAAAAAGCTCCATCTTCATGGAAAAGCCGCTGTGAGTTTACTCTGCCTTCTTGGCCTCGGCTGCCGCTTTCATCCGCGCCAACAGTTCCTCTTTGCTGGGGCGCTGGCCGAACGGCTTTTTGGTGCTGCCATGGGCGTTATGTTCGTTGTGTTTCGGTGCTTTTTTACCCAATTTCGGCGCTCCTGCGGCTTTGTAATCCATGGTCGTGACCTTTTGTTTCGGCGCTCTTTAACACGTGGATTTAGCCAATGCACCTGCTAGCGGCGACACCTGGTGCGATTTCTGACGGCACTGAACCTGTCGATCTAGGGCAGAACCCCGCAGATGTTGTGATCATCTCGGCAGCGGATACCGAACTGGCTGCGCTGTCAGAGGCGCGTTCGGAAATGCAAGACCCGCCAACCTTGCGCCTTGCGAACATGATGCACCTTATTCACCCGATGTCGGTCGATTTGCATCTCGATGACTGCGCCACAAAATCGCGACTGGTTATTGCACGTATCTTGGGCGGTGCGGGCTATTGGAAATACGGACTGGTACAATATGCAGCGCGTTTGCGTGATGCAGGCATCCCATTCGCGGCCCTGCCGGGTGACGACAAACCCGATCAGGAACTGCGTGAACTCTCGACTGTGGACGGGCAAGACTACGATGCGCTTTGGTCTTATTTGGTCGAAGGTGGTCCACAAAACAGCTCCAACATGCTGGCCTATGCCAAAGCGATGCTGGACGGCGGCGACAAGCCCGCCGCCCCAAGCCCACTTTTGCGCGCAGGTGTCTATTGGCCTGGCGCAGGGATCGCTGACCTGTCCGCGGCCCAAGCCGACTGGACGATTGGCGCACCCGTTGTGCCGATCATTTTCTACCGCGCACTTGTTCAAGGTGGTGGGTTAAATCCGATCAATCGCATGGTGCGTAGTCTACTACGCGCCGGTCTGAACCCGCTGCCGATTTTCGTGGCAAGCCTCAAAGATCCAGTCAGCACAGCAACGCTCGACCACATTTTCGCGGCCGCACCGCCCGACGTCATCCTGAACTGCACCGCCTTTGCAGTCGGCAGTCCGCATGACGGTGATGACAGCCCAAACAACCCACTGCTCAACAATGAAGCACCGATTTTTCAAGTTATCCTTTCAGGGGCCAGCGAAGCCTCTTGGGACGAGGGACTGCACGGATTGACCGCGCGCGACATCGCCATGAACGTGGCCTTGCCAGAGGTCGACGGGCGCATCCTGTCCCGTGCGGTCAGCTTCAAAGGCGAGGCTTTCTTTGACGACGCCACCGAATGTCCCATCGCCACCTACCAAGCACGCGGCGACCGCGTTGATTTCGTTACCCAGCTCGTCAAAGGCTGGACGAAGCTACGTCACACAGCGTCGGCGGACAAGAAAACCGCCCTTATCCTTGCCAACTACCCCAACAAAGACGGACGCTTGGCCAATGGTGTCGGTCTCGATACGCCTGCAGCCACAGTACATGTGCTCAACTTGCTCAAATCCAGCGGCCACGCGGTTACGCCGCCTGCAGATAGCGCGTCACTTATGGCGCAAATGATGGCAGGTCCGACAAACTGGCTGACCGATCGCGCCGACAAAGAGGGCGGCGAATTCCTGCCCCTTGATACATACAACACGTATTTCAATGCCCTCCCTTGGGAGGTCAAAGAACAAATCTCTTCGCGTTGGGGCACACCCGAACAAGACCCGTTCATCAACTTGCCTTCAGAAGCCATGCAGGAGGATTCAACAGACGTCCCGCCCGCAGGTTTCGCCCTGAGCATCCACCGTTTCGGCAATGCAATCGTCGGTTTGCAACCTGCGCGCGGCTATAACATCGACCCAACCGATACGTACCATTCTCCGGACCTCGTTCCGCCGCATAACTACTTGGCGTTCTATTTCTGGCTACGCCACCATTGGGGCGCAGATGCAATCGTGCATATGGGCAAACACGGCAACCTCGAATGGCTGCCTGGCAAAGCTGTCGCACTGTCCGAAACTTGCTGGCCCGAGGTCGTCTTTGGCCCCACCCCGCACCTTTACCCCTTTATCGTCAACGACCCCGGCGAAGGCACGCAAGCCAAGCGACGCACATCAGCGGTTATTGTCGACCACTTGACCCCGCCTCTGACACGCGCAGAAAGCTATGGTCCCTTGCGGGATCTCGAAGCACTGGTGGATGAATACTACGAGGCTGCAGGTGTTGATCCGCGCCGTATCGCCCATTTGCGCAAAGAAATCCTGTCGCTGTCTGAGGTCACAGGCCTTGGGAAAGACGCAGGCTTTACCGGTGACAGTGACGGTGATCTGGGCAAACTGGACGCTTACCTTTGCGAACTCAAAGAGGCGCAAATCCGCGATGGCTTGCACATCTTCGGCCAATCCCCGACAGGCGATCAGGAACGCGATCTAGCAATTGCCTTGGCCCGTGTGCCGCGCAGCGCGGGAAAGGGCCGTGATGCATCGCTATTGCGCGCATTGGCTGTTGACCTTGGCCTGAGCATCGACCCGCTTGATTGCGATCTTGCCGCACCCGCGCCGGAAAAGCCCGACGCTTTAGCGGATGGCACGACATGGCGCAGCAACGGTGACACGGTTGAAAAGCTCGAAGCGTTGAGCCAGCGGATTGTGAGCGGCCACGTGCCGCCAGCAGGACCGCGCAGCGCAGAAGTTGCCGCAGAAATTGCCGAACGCATTCTGCCAATAATCCAGTCCTGCGGTTCTGCCGAAGGGGCGGCGCTGCTTACTGGCCTTTCAGGCAAATTCGTCCCACCCGGTCCGTCTGGCGCGCCGACAAGGGGACGACTTGATGTGTTGCCCACAGGACGTAACTTCTTCTCGGTTGATAGCCGCGCCGTACCGACGCCAACCGCTTGGGCGATAGGATGGAAATCGGCCAATCTGTTGATCGAAAAACACCTGCAAGACCATGGTGACTGGCCCCGCAGCATGCTTGTCACTGCATGGGGCACCGCGAATATGCGCACAGGTGGCGATGATATTGCGCAAGCGCTGGCACTGATGGGTGTTAAACCGACGTGGGATAGCGCCAACCGCCGTGTCACAGGATTTGAAGTGCTCCCGCAATCGGTTCTTGGACGACCAAGGGTCGATGTCACCTTGCGTATCTCGGGGTTTTTCCGCGATGCCTTTCCGCAGCTTATTGCTTTGGTCGATAGCGCCGCGCGCGCTGTGCAAGACCTTGATGAACCTGCCGATCTAAACCCAGCCGCGGCACGGACAAAAGCAGGCGAAGACCAAACCCGCGTCTTCGGCTCAAAACCCGGTGCCTATGGCGCGGGTCTGCAAGCGCTCATTGACGAACGTATTTGGGCCGACAAATCCGACTTTGCCGAGGCCTATCTGGAATGGGGCAGTTTTGCTTACGGCAAGGGCGCACAAGGCCACAAAGCCCGCGACGCATTCGAGGCACGACTAAGCCAAGCCGAAGCGATTGTGCAAAACCAGGATAACCGCGAACACGACATTCTGGACAGCGATGATTATTACCAATTCGAAGGCGGCGCCGCCGCGGCGATCAGCACGCTGCAAGGTCAAGACCGTCCCATCTATCACAACGACCATTCTCGCCCCGAACGACCGGTTATTCGGACACTTGATGATGAAATCGGACGGGTTGTCCGGTCGCGTGTGGTAAACCCGAAATGGATCGATGGGGTCAAACGGCACGGCTACAAAGGCGCCTTCGAAATTGCCGCGACCGTTGATTATCTTTTTGCTTTCGCGGCCACTACGGGTGCTGTGCGTAACCACCATTTCGATCTGGTCGAAGAGGCGTTCATCAAGGACGACGACACCCGCGAATTTATCGCTGACGCCAATGCGCCTGCTTTGAAAGAGATCGCCCAGCGCTTGCAAGAAGCGATTGATCGCAACCTCTGGCAACCCAAGTCGAATTCGGCCCGCGCCCGCATCGCGGGGCTGCTGGCCTAAGGACAATCCACCTGCACGCGCATCAAAGCCTGATCACCAGCCCATGTTCCCGGCTCTGGCGTGCATCCAGTGGCCGCTATCACTGCCTTGGCAGCGCGCGGGACAATGCTCCGCAATGACAAAACCACTTCGCGATTGGTGCGGATCATCTCGACCTTGTTACCCTTGCGGCGCACATCGAAGGTGCTGCCATCAACAGTTACCGTTTGCGCATCCACCCCCATAAACCCAAGCGATGCGGTATTGCATGCCGCCAATGACGCTGCCACAAGTATGGTCCCAGCCAACTGATATCGCATCCTACTATCCCATTCGTCTGCGTTCAGTTGTGCCCATTTTAGGTTAACGAAACCTTTATGCATGACCGGAGGATACCATGACCGAAGATACAGATCGCCACGCGATGAAAATGGCCAAGAAGAAGGCCGCGCGTGATAAGATCATGGCAACCAAGACCGACAAAAAAGGTCTGGTGATTGTCCATACTGGCAAGGGCAAGGGTAAGTCCTCGGCCGCTTTTGGAATGATCTTCCGCTGTATTGCGCATGACATGAAATGCGCTGTGGTCCAATTTATCAAAGGCGGGATGTCCACAGGCGAACGGGACTTGATCCTTGCCAAGTTCACCGACACCTGCGCGTTTCACACGATGGGCGAAGGCTTTACCTGGGAAACCCAAGACAAATCCCGCGATATCGAAATGGCCCAAGCCGCATGGGGCAAAGCCAAGGAGTTAATCCTTGATGAAACCAATCACATGGTGCTGCTGGACGAGATCAACATCGCAATCCGCTATGATTACGTCAGTGCTGCCGAAGTGGTGGAGTTCTTGCGCGACCATAAGCCGGCAATGACCCACGTCGTTCTAACAGGGCGCAACGCGCATGAAGACCTGATTGAACTGGCCGATCTGGTGACCGAAATGGAACTGATCAAACACCCGTTCCGGTCCGGCATCAAAGCGCAAATCGGGGTTGAGTTTTAATGGCCAAGCACCGCGTTCTTACTGAATTCGGCATGGGCACCAGCCTGCGCCGCCAAGACTATACCCAAGCCGCACGGCGTGGTTTGCAAGATGCGCTTTGGCATAACTCGATCAATATGGCCGAACTGTTCGGTTTTCCCAAAGAGGCGATGCTGATCGACGTCCAAGTCGGCGTGCAGCAACCTGATCAGGTCGATACCGCAAGCCTGATGGATATTTTCCCATACGGGGAGCCCACCATCACCGTCCATCATGGCGGCCTTGATGTGCCGCGTCCAGACGGCAAACCGACCGTCATTGCCAATGTTGCGATCAATGTATCATTCGAGATGGAGCGCACATAATGGACCAGCGCGTGATTATTGAAATGGGCATGGGCAACGATCTGCACGGGATGGACTATCAAAAGGCCGCCCGCCGCGCGATCGAAGATGCAATCCGCCATTCTACCCTGCCCATCTTTCAAAGCATCGACTTGTCGCACACCGAAATGCGCGTGCAGGTTACAGTAGCCGTGCAAGAACCGGACAAGATCGACGCCGAGGCGTTGAAATCCGGTCTACCGCGTGGCCGTGCGATGGTGAATGTCGTCCAAGGCGGACTGAATATTCCCAACGATGAAACGGGTGATACGGCTGTCGTGGCCACCGCATCGGTTGAGGCGTTTCTGCCCAGCC
>Ga0208544_10000391_pt1 | contig 34978 bp, 26 predicted proteins | sample DEB08_DNA_9_FD_184526 | JGI IMG/M metagenome (GOLD analysis project Ga0208544, IMG submission 184526) | Aqueous microbial communities from the Delaware River and Bay under freshwater to marine salinity gradient to study organic matter... | ecosystem: Environmental > Aquatic > Marine > Coastal ... | reverse complement strand
GATCGTGTGATCACCGATAGGAGCAGAAACAACAGCAGGCTGAGAAACATACACACCATTTTGGAGTACGTATACACCGTTGGCGAAGTACGTCGTACCACCAGCCAGTACCGTCCAGCTCGTGGGGAAAGCACTGCTACAACCGTTGCCGTCTGTTACACCAGGAACGGGAACAGCGATATTGGCTGCACAGCTGAAGGGAGAAGTAGAAATATTGTAACCAGCGGCAGGAATACCAGCCAGTACGGGGCCCGTATAGTCTGCTACTTTAACCAATTGGTTCCAGATCGAAGAGCTTCCTGGGTTACACCAGTTGATAATGTTCCATTCGCGACGGAACTTGTAGGTACCTGAACACACGTTGATGCGTGGCTCATCAGAATAAGAAGCGCCATAGTTGCAGTAACTCTGTGCCAAATCCTGGAAACCAAATGCCGTGATTACCCAAGGATAACCGACTACACTTGCTGCAGGGTTGTCATCAGGACCACCTACATTGCCATCGGTAGCAAAATCTTCATCACACTCGATAGGAGCAGTGAATGGTGGCAAAACCAGATCCGATGGTACCAACTTGCGGAAAGTAATCGTTTGCGTACACACATCGGTACGTGGCGTACCCGTGCAAGCAGAATTGTAGCGGTCACGGATGGTGAACGTACGTGACAGGGTTACATCACCACAGTCACCAGCAGTAGCAACTACGTCAGACAAGGTAACCAGTACCTGGCCACAGTTGTCGGTAGCTACAGGAATACCCGTATAGCCCAATTTCGTCAGGAATGCATCCAAAGCCGCCTGGCTGCCACCGAAGAAGGTGTTGCGCGTAGCGACTACGTCGAGCGTACCGTTGGCGTTCACAATCCAGCTGCGGGGTGAAGTGAAGCGGATAGCTTCGAGATCACCACACACCAAATCCAAATCAAAAACCACCGGTGCAGGTGCCGTGAAATTGCTCACGGTACCGCTGCCATCAGAAAAGGCACGGACGGTATAATTGCCCAAATTGCCATCGTTGGCATTGCTAACCATCATGGTGTAAGAACGACCCGCAACCAGCGGAAGCGACAGTCGCTGTAAATCGCCCAAATTGAAGATGTTAGTTAAAGCAGAGGGGAAAGTCTGGGTAAAGGTTACCGCAACATGGCCCACAATATTCTGGCATGGATTGCCTGGATTGAAATCACCTTGAAACAAACTCAACACCACATCAAAATCATTAGATTCACCAACGAAAGTATACACATCCGTTATTGATGGGGTGAAAGTGATCAAGCTGTAGGAATGGTTACCAGGAACAGGGTTGAAAAAGTCCGTGAAGCAACTGTAGTTGCCCATGTTGAGTTGTGGAGAAGTGGCACCTATTGATCCGGCATACGTTTGCTGCTGGTAGGTTGCACCGATAGATGAGACATCAGCAGGACAAACCACATCGGGGTTCGTCTTGTCTTCCGCCAGGACGTTGCCCCAGCAGGTGTAAACCACCACACCGTTCTGAATCACATCAACAGAATAGGTGTGTACGCCACAACCAGATACCACGTCGGTAGAACCGCCGTCAACCGTCACGATGATATCGTCTGCACAACCCAGGCTACCCGTCAATACCATTTGTGGGGTAATGGTGGCCGTACAAGCGTTACCTAAAGTAACGTTGAGGTTGGCGATACAACCCAGGTTCAGTTCCTCATTACAAGGAACGACCAGGTCGTTGTACATGATCATCATGGCCGCTTCGGTACTTACACCAATGCCACAATCAGTATTTGCGTTGCCCCATGCACCTGCACAAGGACCACCGCCCAGAAGACCGTCGGTATCCTGGAAATGCAGTTGGTTGCCATTCGCCGTACTGTTGGTTTCCCAACCCCACTGGCCAAAAGTGCCAATGGCCATAATAGGCGCTACGGTCATCCAGTAAGTGGTATTACCCGCCAGCACCATGGGTGTGGTTGGCTCAATAAAGAGGTCAGCGTCAGCTTCGGGGTCTACGGTAGAACCCGCAAAATCTTCCTGATAGATGACTGCTCCGGGAGAGCCACCGGCATTGGCATAAATGATCACACGTACCGTGTTGGCATTTACACTGGCCGGCGTACCACCGCCGAAAGCTACCCCAGGAACGGTGACCGAGCAAATGCTCACGTCAGCAGGTCCGGTGGTAAAATCTTCCGCCGCCAAAAGGCCAGCGCCACCGAAGTCTGGAAAAAATTGGGAAGCAATTCCGTTGTTGTTCACTACGGAGTTGTCGTAAGAGGGCACATTGCCGACACAATTGCCAGCACGGACTTGCCCGGAACTCCAGCCATTGAAGGCAGCCGAAGCGGCACTCTGCCCTACTACCGGACTCGCAAAAGCAAGCCCAACCAGCAGGAGAAGTGCACTGAAAAGTTGGGCAAGATTGCCCGCACTTAGTTTGTTTGAATACATAAGATTACAATTTGTTAAATGAAAATATCATACTTAAAACCACAAGCCCCCCTTAGACAGGAAAACTGCTGGTTATTGAAAGCAAGCAAGACAAAAGCCAGCCACCTTTGGGCGGTGGTGTGCTTCGTTTTTTAGGTCGAAAAAAACGTATTATAAAATACGCGATAAAGCTACGTATTATTTCTCACTAACCTAGCCCTGTTTGTTTATTTTTGGTTAATAATTAACACCCCGTATTATTTAAAAAATAATACGGGGTGATTGGCGAAAAGCCTGCAAAGCAGCTTTACCGTTGAGCTAGTCACGTACCCGCTTGCGCCGGGTGTATTCCGAGAAATTGATGGGGCCGTACCCGGCTTCGGCCGGGGCATCCAGCGAGCGCGACTGTACCGCCGCCGGGGCGGGCTGATAGGAAAACCGTTCGCCGCTCAACCTGCCTTTATCCAGGTAGTTTTTGATTTTGGCGGCGCGCTCGCGGCCGTGGGTCATCGAGGAAGCAGCGCGCAGGGGAAGGTAGGCGGCCAGCAGTTGGTTTTCTTCCGTGGTACCCCAGGAAGCAGGAGACGTGTTGGCTAAACCGGCCTGCTTGAGGGCCTGTCCGATAATATCTTTTTTGCCAATGGCGTAGGAGGCCAGGTGTCCGGGCCGGTTGACGTGGTGGTCGAGCAGCAGGCAAATGCCGTATTCAGAAGTGACGAGATCGCTGATATAGAATTTGTTCAGCGGGCGGTAATCGTCACTGTGCCAAAAGGAATTGATCCGGTCGAGGGCATGGGCAATTTGCACAAACTTGACCCGGTCGTCGAGGCCGGCCCGCCAGAAGCGAAACGCCCATTCCGGGCCCTTGCGAAATTTCTCCTTAGCGGCCGAAGAACTGATCTTTTCGCCATTCAGGCTTAGGTACCCTGTTGTTTTATTGGTATCTACCAGGTCGATGCCATACTGACCGAAGTACTGCTGGAAGGCTTCGGGTTCGTCGTTTTTGATCCGCAGCAGCAGGGCCGGCAGTTCGCCTTTGCCGCTGCCCACGCCCAGCGTCCACTGGAACATGCCGAAGGTGAGGTAACAATTATCCCAGGAGTTGATGGCGTTGAGGTTCCCCTCGTTGGCCGACACGGGGGTAATGACCCGAATATCGGATTCGGTCAGCCCGCTGGCCATGAGCTTTTCGGTATTCGCCTGGATAAAAGCCAGGGGGGTATCGCTGCCAATAGTCCATACCCCTTTATCTTTGCGGTTGAATTTGACGCGCACCCAGGCATCGCCAACGATGTAGCGATTGGATTGGGTCTCTACCGTCAGGTCGGGAGTGGAGTCGTCTTCCAGGTTGGAGGTTTGCCAATCTTTGCCGTAACCTGGTTCCAGGGCCGCCAGGGCCTGATCTGTTTCGCTGGTTGTGGGTACGCTGGCTGCGAAGCTGATTCCCGCAGCCTTTTGCAGCTGGGCCGCTTTGTTCGCTCCGGCAGGTCCGGCAAAAAGTGCCGCCAATTGATTCGATTCCCGGGCCTTTTTCACTTCCCGCAACAGCGGTAACAAGGCGTAGCGGTCCAGTAATTTCTGCAGGGTAAGTGGATCCAGTTGGGTACCATCACCTGGCAGACCATTGGCCCGTTGGAAGGCTTGCAAGGCCGTGGTGGTACCACCGCCATAGTCGCCATCGGCCCGGTAAGCTTCCCACTTGAGTTCATTGCTGTAGCCCAGGCCGTGGAGCAGCCCTTGCAAGGAACGCACTGCACCGGGGTGGTCTTCTCCCTTTTGAAGCAAGACGTCGGTTTGTTTTTTTAACAATTCCTGGAGGGAAGCCTGGATCTGCATAGCTAAAGTGGGTTCGGTGAAAAATGGTTCTTTTTTGGCCAATCCCGGTGGCCAACGTATTAAAACTGCTGATAAATACCTTGCAGTTGGGGGTTGGTTTCCGCGGCCTTGATGGCCGTAATCATGTCGGCAATTTGGGTGGCCGTAGCTTCCGCTCCTTTTTCCAGTAGCGCACCTTTCACCTGACTAAGGGTCCGTACTGCAGACAAGCGGCGCCAGGGCGACTGCCCCATGTCGGTACCGATCGCTTGCAATTCCTGGGCACCTTGCAACAGGGCCGCTGGTTCGGCCACCAGCAGCAGCACACTGAAGCTTTCGTAAAAATCGAAAGCAGCATAACCGTCTACGTGGGACAGGTGCTGAGAAAAATACGGCAGGTACTGCACCTCGTTGGACGTCGCATAAATTCCACCAATCGTAGCGACGATCTCGCTATTGGTTTCCTCCTGCAATTGGTTGGCCGCTTGCTGGGCCGCTGCGGGGTCCAGTTCAACGAGGGCACCTAAGCCAGCAGCTACGACCGCGTAGGATTCGGCTTGCAGCGCTTTCGTGGCCAGGGCCTGGGCACCGGGATAGCCTAAGCTCGCCAGCATGGACAAGGCCGTCGCCCGAACTTCGGAGTGCGGGTCGTTTTCGGCCAGGCCGGCAACGACATCCATTAGTTCCGGGGTAGCATCAGTTGCGGAAATGTTTTCCAGCGCCAGGGCGCGAATACCGTGGTAGGGATCCTGGAGGCCGGGCAGCAATAAGTCGGTCAGTTGGTCGTCTCCCATGCCGGCCAACGTAGCCAGCGCCTGGAAACGGTCGAGGAACAAGGGCGCGTGGATAAACTGATAGGCCAGTTGGTCCGCTGACTTAGCGTCGGACCATTCGGCCAAAATGCTTCTTTCGGCATCTACATTGACCAGCGCGGGTTCCTGGCTGGCGGGCAGCCGGAAGGTTTGTTCCCGCTCCAGGAGGAGCACCTGGTGGCGGGTAGGCTCGGACTGGCCCGGCAAATACACGTCGATCGGCAGGGGCAACTGGTAGATCGGAGACATTTTGCGGCCATCCTGGGTTTGCTTCACCAGCACAATGGCTTCCTGCGTGGCAGCATCGTAGTCGTAGCTCAGGGATAGTGACGGATGCCCTTCCTGAAGGTACCACTGGTCGAAGAACCAGTTTAGATCTTGCCCCGTGACATCTTCAAAAGCCATGCGCAACTCATCTACTTCCACGGCCGAATAGGCGTGCAGTTCCAGGTAGTGTTGCAACCCGGCAAAGAAAGCTTCGTCGCCGATGATCTTGCGCAGCATGTGGAGCACAGCCCCCCCCTTATTGTAGCTGTGGGCATCGAACATATTTTCTTTGTCGGCGTAGCCATAATCAATCAGCGGATGAATACCTTCCTGCGCGGAAGACAAATAGCCGTCCCATTCTTCCAGCAGGTGGGCATCGGCTTCGTCGCGGCCGTACTGGTGTTCGAGCCAGAGGTACTCGCTGTAATTGGCAAAACCTTCGTTCAGCGTCAGGTTAGCCCAGCTTTCGCAGGTCACGTAGTCGCCGAACCAGTGGTGAAACATTTCGTGGGCAACGATCTTATCGTTCATCAATTCGTCAATCAGCTCGCGCTCGGTGTGCTGCATGAATTCACCAAAAATGACGGCGGTTGTATTCTCCATAGCGCCGGAGACGTAGTCGCGAACCACCACCTGCGAAAATTTGGCCCACGGATAGGGTACCCCCAAGACATCCGAGAAGAAGGTCAGCATCTCCGGAGTATGGGGAAAAATAGCTTTGGCGTCTTTTTCAAAGGCGGGTTCTACGTAGTAGGACACGGGTTTGCCGTTCCAGGGCGCATCGTTAACGACGGCAAATTCGCCCACCGTCAACATAAACAGGTAAGGTGCGTGGGGCTGATCCATTTTCCAGTAATCGGTGCGGGTACCGTCGGGATTTTTTGTCGACGACACCAGGACACCATTGGAAAGCGTAACGTACTTGTCGGCTACCGTGAGGTAAATTTCCTCGGTACAGCGCTCGTTGGGTTTGTCGATAGTTGGAAACCAGCGGGAATTGTTTTCGGTTTCGCCCTGGGTCCAGATTTGTTGGGGTTTGCCGGGGTCTTCGCCACGGGGATTGATAAAGAACAATCCCTTGTCGGAGGTGATGGCGTTGCTGCCACCGTCGGCCCGGGGAGTGGCGACGTAGTCGATGACCACCGTATATTTTTCGTCGCGGGTGTAAGTGCGCGGCAATTTGATGACGACCTGCCGATTGTCATCATAGCTGTATTTCAGCGCAGTACCTCCCAGGCTAATGTTCTTGAAGGTAAACCCTTTGGCGTCGAGCACGAGCAGATCGGTGGGATAGAAATAAGGCTTTAGGTCGAGGGTAGCCTTGCCCATGACCTGCTCCTTTTCCCAGTCGAAGGACAAGTTCAACCGCGTATGCAGGAGGTCATTGGTTTGGGTGAAACTCGCGTTGTAGACAGGGAGAGCGTAAACTTTCTCGTCTTCCTCAATGGGCGGAGCGGTGATGACGAGGGTATCCAGTTGACGGACTTCGGCAACGGCAGGTTCTGCAATGGTAACTACCCGCGGTGTACCGCAGGCTACAATTAAAGAAAGCAGACCAAGACCTGCAAGGTAACGATACATAGTCGGTTGATTTAATGCTTACAAAGGGGTTGAGGCCTTTGGTTAAGTTACGCGGTTGAGAAAATTTTCCAGGATTTCGTTAAAAACTGCGGGATGTTCCATCATGGGAGCATGGCCACATTGTTCTACAAAATGAAGTTCGGAATCTTTAATCAGTTCGTGAAATTTCTCCCCGACGAAGGCAGGGGTAATGCTATCTTCCCGTCCCCAGATGAGTAAGGTCGGGGTTTGGATCTGTCCTAGTTTATCGCTCAGGTTATGGCGCACCGCCGATTTGGCCGTGGCGATGACCCGGATGGCTTTGTTGCGGTCATTGACGATGTCGTACACTTCATCAATGAGTTCTTTGGTTGCTACCGCCGGGTTGTAAAAAGTCCCCTCGGTACGCTCCTTGATGAAATTGTAGTCCCCCCGTTTAGGGAAAGAACTGCCCATGGCATTTTCAAAAAGCCCCGAACTCCCCGTCAGCGTAGTAGAATTCACCTTTTCGGGATGCGCCAGGGTGTAGAGCAGGCTAATGTGCCCGCCCAGCGAATTGCCCAGCACATTGACCTTGTCGAAACCTTTGGCTACCACAAAATCGGTAACGTGGTCCACTAGTCCGGCCAGGGAAACCTTGCGCAAGGGTAATTCGAAAATTGGCAGCAATGGGACCACGACGTTGAATTTCTTTCCGAAATGGTCCATGATTCCGGAAAAATTACTCAATGCGCCAAAAAGACCGTGCAAGAGCAGAATGGTGTGTTCTCCTCCATTCGTCTCTAAATAACGAAATTCCCGCTCTTCAATAATTGGATACTCCATGTAGTGTAAAAGACAATGTAAAATCTATTATAATGCATATTATCTAAGCGAAAGCGAAAATAACAGACAAAAATGGCTATTTTTTTTTGCAAAAATAGCTTTTTTACCCGTTTAGACGAATGAATATGTAGATAAGAACGTATCTTTGACAAACATTAGCTACTTCAGCGGTTTTTATCAGGAAACTAAAATTACACCCCCTTTTATACCAGCTATCCGCTGGAATTTTCCTATTATGGAGAATTGGACGACTGAAACTTTGTTTTATTCGAAAATAATTCCTTGCTTTGCGAGGAATTGTTGGAGCAAACATATTTGCAATAACTCTAGTTATTGAAGACAATCATTTAACATTTTCTAAATTAAATTTAAGGAGAACATGCGTTTTATACTCACTGCATTGATCTTTGTAATGGTAGCCACTTCCTTCCAGTCTTGTGTGTCAAAGAAGAAATTTGACGAGCTGACTGCTGCCAAGGCCGCTACCGACCAGGCACTTGCTGAAACACAATCACAAGTGAAGACTTTATCACAAGAAAAGGACGCTTTGGCTGCCGAAATGGCCGCTGAAAAGACCCGCTTGAATGGTGAAATCAGCAGCATCCGTACGGAAATGACCGCACAGATCGCTCAAGTCAACGAAAAGTTGAACATGACCGAAGCTGAACTGAAAGCCGTTAAAGACGAAATCAACGGTATGTTTGCCGCTTACACGAACTCCGGTCTGACGATGGAGGAGCGTGATGGCCGACTGTACCTGGTAACTGAAGCTCCGGTTGGATTCCGCAGCAGTTCTTCCAGCCTGACCCGCGACCAGCGTAAAGCTATCGACGCCATGGCCGAAAAACTGAAGGCAAACCCTGCCGTTAAAGTATTGGTAGAAGGTCACACGGACAACAAGCAGTTCGCTGCTGGTGCCGGTACCGACAACTGGGACCTGAGCTACGCACGTGCCAAAGCCGTTGCTACGCGCCTGATCAAGTCTGGCGCAAGCCCGGCTCAGATCACGATCGCTAGCCACGGTGACACGATGCCAATGGGTGACAACGCCACCAAAGAAGGTCGCGAGTCTAACCGCCGCACCGTTCTTGCCCCTAATCCTGATTTGGGTGGCCTGATGAAGGCGGGAGGCAACTAAGAATTGTCTGTTTTACTTATTGATACCAAAGGCAAAGCCGGATCTGCGCAAGCAATCCGGCTTTTGCTTTTTAAGTAGCCTGGCCATTGCCATTGCCAGGAAAAGATTACCTTGCTCCGTCTCTAAATTTTCCAACATGCAAAGTTCCCGCTGGCTTCCTCCTGTTTTTGCCGAAGAACACGCGGTGAACTTACAGCAAGCACTAGGTCTACATCCGGTTTTGTGCCAGTTGCTGGCCCAGCGGGAAATTGATACGCCGGAAAAAGCCAAAGCCTTCTTCGAACCCCAGTGGGATTTACTGCACGACCCCTTTCTCATGCAAGACATGGAAAAAGCGGTTGTCCGGTTAGCGCTGGCCCTGAAGCGGGGCGAAAAAATCCTCATCTACGGCGACTATGACGTGGATGGCACCATGTCTGTTTCTTTTCTTTACCAATTTCTGCTGAACCAGGGCCACCGCGCAATCGATTTCCACATCCCAGACCGCTACAAGGAAGGCTATGGCTTGTCGGCCGAAGGCGTCAGCTACGCTGCCCGGCAGGGGGTAACCTTACTGATTACCGTCGATTGCGGCATTCGCGCCCAGGAACAGGTAGATAATGCCCGCCGCCAGGGAATGGACGTCATCATCTGCGACCACCACCTTCCGGGAGACGATTGGCCTTTTGCCACGGCCGTACTGGACCCCAAGCGCCCCGACTGTAACTATCCGGACAAAAACCTGAGTGGTTGTGGGGTTGCTTTTAAACTGGCCCAGGGGCTACTCCAGCACTGGGGACGAGCGAGCGAGGAATTGCAAAGTCTTACTGATTTTGTTGCCATTAGCATTGCCTGCGACGTCATGCCGGTAATGGGTGAAAACCGCGTACTCGCCAGTTTTGGCCTGCAACAAATGAACAACACCCGCAAGTACGGTTTGCGGGCGCTGATCAAAGTCAGCAACCGAAAGACCCCCCTGCGCATCAGCGACATTGTCTTTGGTATTGGCCCCATCATCAATGCTTCGGGCAGGATGGCCGATGCTGGCCTGGTCGTAAAACTGATGTTGGCGAGTTCCCGCCAGGTCGCCAAAGAACACGCAGAACAGCTTCGCCTGCGCAACGAACTACGCCGCGAATACGATAAGCGAACCGCCGACGAAGCCCGGGAGGAAGCAGCAGAAATTCCCTTGTGGAAAGAGCGAAAAAGCTTTGTGCTCTACCAGCCACACTGGCACAAAGGCGTCATTGGCATTGTGGCTGCCCGCCTGTCGGCTGATTTTCATCGACCCACCATTGTGCTGACCAAATCGGATGATGTGCTGGTGGGGTCGGCCCGATCAGCTGGCAACGTAGACCTTTTCAGCGCAATCACATCCTGCGAGGATCTGCTCTTGAGCTTCGGCGGGCATACCCATGCCGCCGGCTTATCTTTACGCGAAGAAAATTGGGCGGCTTTTGCTACCCGCTTCGAAGCCGCTATTGATACGTTGATGCCGGAAAATGGCCTCCAACCTCAGCTACCGATCGCCGCCGAGCTGAAACTTGCGGAAGTTACCCCCGAATTTTACCAAATCCTCCGTCAGTTTGCCCCCTTCGGACCCGCCAATCGCAACCCCGTTTTTGTGTCCACCCAGGTGGCTGCCTTCGGCCCCATCGATTTGCTCAAAGCCGAACATATCCGACTGATGGTTCAGCAGGATGGCGGAGCGCCCCTGCACGCGATTGCTTTTGGTCTGGGGAAATATTTTGACCAATTCGCGCAACACGAAGAATTTACCATCTGCTATTCCATCGAAGAAAACCACTGGGGAGGCACCACCAACCTGCAGTTGATGATCAAAGACATCGATTTTACGGGTGAAAAATGGGCCGTTTAGCCGTTGCGGAGCATCGCCCTGGTAATTTTACTCTTCCGGCTTCAGATCGAACTTGCTTACCAATTCTTTTACGGCGGGGTTTTGCTCCACCATGGTCACGTACTTGTCACGGGGCGTGAGTGTTTTGGGTTTTTCCAACGGTTCTTCTTTGCGCAGGCTTGGATCAACAATGATTTTGAGCATGAGTCCGGGCGCTTTCAATTTCTGGCGGAGGACTTCCGTCAGGTCCGACTCGCTGCGGATAGCTGCTTCCGTGAGGTTGGAACCGACCGTCGTGGTGATGGTCAGTTCCTCCACCGTCAATTGAACACTTTGTAGTTGGTAGCGTTGGCTATCGCGCTCAATGCCCAGCACGTAGGCATCCCAGGCGGCCTGAACGGTGGGCAAGTCGAGGATTTCCGTGGTTTCCACCACGATTTTATTTTCCGCTTTGAGTTGAGCCAACAGGCTGCGGGGATCCACTTTGCTCAGGGCATTGGCCACGGGCGGAACTGCATTTTTAGCAGTAGCGGAGGTAACGGCGGCTGGCGAAGGGGTGGCGGCTCCCGGTGGCGGTGTCTGCGCTGGCGCAGGCGGTGTCACCAGGGTGGTTGATGCAGGCGTAATGGGTAATTCTTCCGCAGGTTTTGTGGCCACCGGTTGGGCCACCGGGCTCCCGGGAAGTATTACGCTGGGGTCAGGTGTTTTTTTTTCCGCGATTTCCCCCAGGGGGAGTTCTGCCAGCCGAAAAGCGCGACCCACACTGGCCATCTTAATTAGCGACATTTCCACGTGCAGCCGCTTATTGCGTGCCAGTTTAAAATTCAGGTCGCAATCGTTGGCCAGGTTGAGGGTGGTCAGGATAAAGTCGGCCCCGCAGAGGCTGGCCTGCTGGCGGTAGCGTTCGCGCAGGTTATCGCTGGTGTCGAGTAGGCTGAGGGTTTGTTCGTCTTTGCAGACCAGCAAATTACGCAGGTGTTCAGCCAGGCCCGTCATGAAAAGGTCGCCGTCAAACCCCTTCCGTTGAATGTCATCGAAGATGAGGAGGGTCTGTTGGAGGTCTTCGCCGAGCAGGGCGTCCACCACCCGGAAAAAATAGTCGTAATCGAGGACGTTGAGGTTGGTGATGACGTCTTCGTAGGTGATCTGCTTGCCGGCGAAGGAGACGATCCGGTCAAAGATCGACAGGGCGTCGCGCAGGGCGCCATCGGCTTTCTGGCCAATGATGTGGAGCGCATCGGGGTCGGCCTGGATTCCCTCCTGAGCGCAGATACCCGCCAGGTGATCAACGATATCCGGCGCCTGAATGCGCTTGAAGTCGAAGATCTGGCAGCGGGAAAGGATGGTCGGAATGATCTTGTGCTTTTCCGTGGTAGCCAGGATAAAGATAGCGTAGGAAGGCGGCTCTTCGAGCGTCTTCAAAAAAGCGTTGAAGGCCGCTTGCGAGAGCATGTGAACCTCATCGATGATGAACACCTTGTACTTACCTTGCTGGGGCTGAAAACGCACCTGCTCAATGAGGGCCCGAATGTGTTCGACCGAATTGTTCGAGGCGGCGTCGAGTTCGGTGATGTTGAAGGAAGCATTGTGGCTGAAGGACACACAGTTGTCGCAGGTGTTGCAGGGTTCAAAGTCGCTGGTCGGATTCAGGCAATTCAGGGTGGTCGCCAAAATGCGGGCACAGGTCGTTTTTCCTACTCCCCGCGGGCCGCAAAAGAGGAAGGCGTGTGCCAGGTGGTCGCTTTGCAGCGCATTCTTCAGCGTTTGGGACACGTGCTGCTGGCCCACCACCTCGTCAAAGCGATGGGGACGATATTTACGGGCCGAAACGACAAAGTTGCTCATACGTCAGTGGTTATTTATCCCAAAGATAATCAATAAAAATAGGTCTTTATCCACGCCCAATAATCATAGCGGTTTTTAAAGACCCAAACCACCACCGCCAGCGTAAAAAAAAAGGCCACGAGTTTGGTGTTTCGCCAGACCACTGCATTTTTTTCCCGGGGGGATCGGTAGTTCCGTTTTCTGCTTTGGTAAGCCATAGGTATTAAAATTGAAGTTACTTTTTTAAATGGGTTGGCACAATTCCACCAACACCCCGTTGGCTGATTTGGGGTGTACAAAACACACCAGCATATTGTCGGCCCCCTGCTTGGGTTGGTCGTTGAGCAACTGAAAGCCGGCCAGCCGCAAGCGTTCCATTTCGGCGCAGATGTCGGTTACCCGAAACGCAACGTGGTGGATACCTTCCCCTTTCTTGTCGATGAATTTGGCAATAGCGCTTTCCTCGCTGGTAGCGGCCAGCAATTCCACCTTGGACTCCCCGGTTTGGAAAAAGGAGGTCAGCACGTGCTCGCTGGCTACCGCCTCTTCTTTGTAGGGCGCTACCCCCAGTAGTGCGGTGTACAGGTCATTGGCAGCAGCCAAATTGCTGACGGCGATTCCGATGTGTTCGATTTTCATGGACAAAATTTTGGCAAAGATAGGTCATTGTCGTTCGGCTAAAATGACCAGCGCCTTTTTTTTAATACCTACCAGATAAACTTAACTTATCTGCTGGTCTGAATAACAACCGGGCATTTTTCGTTGTTGTGATAGAGTTGGGTTAATTTTACCCTTTTATCTGGTCATTTTTTGTGGACAAAATAATTGAAAACCGTGATTCGATATAGTTTACTGTTGTTGTTGCTGGCCGTCTTGTCCTGTCCCGTCGTTGCGCAGGAACGCTTTTCTGAGGCGGAAGTCAACCAGGAAAAAATGTTCATTGAGGCCAACCGCGAGAAACTGCTCGGCCACTTTGACAAGGCCATCACCATCCTCCGCGAGCTCCACCGGCAGCAGGGTGATAACGCGGCTATTACTTACGAGCTGGGGCGGCTGCTACAGGCCGAGGGCCAGTTGGAGGAAGCCATCCGTTACCTCCAACTGGCGACTACCCTGGACCCCGCCAACGAATGGTACCCCAAGTTCCTGGCCGATATTTACCAGCAGGAAGGCCGCAATGCCGAAGGGGCAGCGCTGTACGAAAAGCTGGTTCAAAACTCCCCCAACGACGAATTCCTCTACTTTCGGTGGGCCTATTTCCTGGTGCGGGCCCAACAGGTGGACAAAGCCCTGAAGGTGTACGACGAACTGGAAAAGCGCGTCGGCCTGAACGAAGAAATTGCCCGCCGCAAGCACACCCTCTACCTGGGCATGGGCGACACCAAACGCGCCAGCCGCGAGCTGGAACGCCTGGCCGAAGCCTTCCCCACGGCCATTGCTTACCAACACCTGCTCGCCGATTTCTACGAAAGCCAGGGCGACACCGCTGCGGCCCGCAAAGTGTACGAGCGGATCATCAGCCAGAACCCCTCCGATCCCCAGGCCCAACTGGCGCTGGCCGGTGGCTCCAATGTCCAGAACGACGAGCTACGCTACCTGGCCGACCTCCAGCCAGCCTTCGAACGCAGCGATGTCCCGATTGATCAAAAGATCAGTAAGCTCTATCCGTTCATTACCAAAGTAGCCGCAACCGGTGACCGTGAATTGGCCGATGCTGCGTTGTTGTTGACCCAAATCATGGAAGTCATTCACAGCAACGAAGCCAAGCCTTTTGCCGCCGCTGGCGACTTGTACTACCACTCCGGCCGGCCCCAGGAAGCGATTGCCAAGTACCGCGAGACCTTGGAGCGCGACGAGAACGTCTTCCCCGTTTGGGAACAACTGCTGGTATCTCTCTACGAAACGGGGGATACCAAAGGCTTGTACCAGACCGCCAACGCTGCCCTTGATGTATTTCCCAACCGGGCAATTATTCAGTACTATTTGGCCATCGCGGCCATACAACAAGGCAACTATACCGAAGCCCTCGATGCGATCAGCCTGGCCGAACTCATGAGCGGTCGCGACCCCGAGCTGCTGTCAGCCGCCAAAGCCCTTGCCGGAGAAGTGTATAGCTACCAAAAGAAAGCTGCCGACGCTGCGGCAGCTTTTGCGAAAGCCCTGACCCTGGCCCCCCGGTCACCGGAAGTCAACTACCGCTACAGCCAGTATATGTTGGCCCAAAACCAGCTTCCAGCCGCGAAAAACGCAGCCCGGATCGCTGTAGATGCCGCCAGCGACAATCCCTACTACGCTTACGGAATGGCGCGGATCCTATACGAAGAAAAGGCCTACGACCAGGCGGAGCAGCAGCTCGCCGAAGCCCGCAAAAATGGCGCCCGCTACTGGGCCAGTGCCCTGGAACTCTCGGGCGATGTCCAGTTTCAACTCAACCAGGTTGAAAAAGCCGTTGAGTATTGGCAACAGGCCAAAGTACTAGCCGGTGCCAATCCACGTTTGGATATTAAAATAACTAATCGCAGCTTATGAGCACTCTTCGTCTTTTTCGCACCCTCTTGGGTACCTTCTTGTTAGCAGGTGCCCTTCTGGGCAGTGGCTGTAACACCCAAAAGAAAGTGACGGACACCACCGTAGCGGCCCCGGCAGCTACCGCCGCCAACACCTTCATGAACACCATGGTACGCAACCAGGTGCAGGCCGACTGGCTCAGTGGCAGCGCCCGGCTCTCCTTCGATGATGGCAGCACCTCGGTAGGCGCCACGGCCAATATCATTATGCAAAAAGACCAGGCCATCTGGATGAGCGTCAAGAAATTTGGCTTCGAGCTGGCCCGGGCCATGATCACGCCAGATTCCATCTTCATCCTGGACCGGATCAACAACGAATACGCGGCCGAACCCCTGAGCTACGTAGCAGAGCGCTTTAAGTTGCCTGCTGATCTGGCCCTTCTGCAGCAGTTGCTGCTCGGCAATCCGGTGTTCCTGACCACCGCCAACGCCAAAGCCGATGCCCAGGAAGCGCAACTCCGCTGGTCGGCGCAGGAAGGCGATACCCGCAACGATTTCTGGTATACCCTGCCCGGCTACCAGCTGGACCGCATGGAGGTACAGCAAGCCCAACAGGGCCGCAACCTGGCTATTCAATTGCTAAATTACCAGGACGCCGGTACCAATCGCGATTTTTCTTACCTTCGTAAAATTACGGTGAACAGTAAGGAAACTGGTGCCGCTGAAATAGAATTACAATTTACCAAAATTGAGCTCAACGTTCCTACAACCATTAGCTTCGATATTCCACCCCGCTACCAAAAGATGGCTAAGTAGCCTCCTCTTGGTATGGGTGCTGGGCGGTGTGGCGTGCCCCTTGCACGCGCAGTCGGCCAGCGACCTGAAGTCGAAGCGGGAGCAGCTGCTGGCCGAAATCAAGGCCAACACCCGCCGGCTCACCAACACCCGCCGCGACCAGGCCGCGACGCTGGAACAGCTGGCGTTGCTGCAACAGCAAATCCGCAATCGGGAACAACTCATCGTCACCCTCCAACAGGAAATCGGGCAAACCGATGCCAATATTTTGCGCACCACCGAGGTCGTGGGCGCGCTCAGCGAAGACGTCACCCGCCTGGGCAATGAATACAGCCACCTCATGCGGGCGGCTTACCGGGCCCGGCTGCAGAACAGCTGGCTCAAATTCCTGCTCTCCTCGCGGAGCTTCAACGAAGCTTTCCGCCGTTGGCAGTACCTCCGCCAGTACCAGCGCTTCCGCAGCCGCCAGGCCAAACTCATCGTCGCCACCCAGCATACCCTGCAGGACAAATTGGGCCAGCTCAATAAACGCCGCCAGGAAAAGGAAGACCTCCTGCGCACCCAACAAAACCAAAAGCAAGCCATCGGCCGTGAAAAATCCACCCAGGACCAGCTGCTCGGCCGCCTGAAAGCCAGCGAGTCGACGATCCTGACGGAAATGAAACGGCAGGAAGCAGCCAAAGAAGAACTGAACCGCTCCATTGAAAACGCCATCGCCGCCGAAATGGCCCGGATGCGACGCGAAGAACGCACCACCCGCACCACCACCACTACCACCACCACTACGGCCGCGGCCAGCCCCAGCACGGCTAGTAGTACGGCACCGGCATCGGGAAATTTCAGCGCCCTGCGCGGTCGGTTGCCCTGGCCCGTCAACGGGCCCATCGTCAAGCATTTTGGCCGCCAGCCCCACCCGACGGTCAAGGGAGTAGAGATTTCCAACAACGGCATCGACATCAATGTGACGGGGAATACGGCCGTCAAATCGGTAGCCGACGGCGTGGTAGTGAGCACCCATTTTGTTCCCGGCTACCGCAACATGATCCTGGTGCGGCACGGCGACTACTACACGGTGTACTCCAACCTGGAAACCATCCGGGTCAGCAGTGGCAATCCCCTCACCGCCGGCCAGGATATTGGCGAGATGGGCAGCCAGGGCGGCGCCCTCCACTTCGAAGTCTGGCGCCAGAAAGAACGGCTGAATCCGGAGCAGTGGATTGGGAAGTAGGTCCGGTTCCACTAAACGAATGTCCCCCTCGTGATCATCACCCTCCTCCAAATTTCACTCCTCCTTTTAGCCGCTGCTTACGCCGGGGTATTGTGGGGGATCGCCCGCAGTTGGCGCCGCCAGGTTGCAGCACCGCTGGCAGCCGCAGCCCAGGAAACGAACCTGCCCTTGCTTACCGTCCTCATCCCGGCCCGAAACGAGGCCGCGGGGATTGAGCAGTGTATACACGCGGTGTTGGCACAAGACTACCCCCGGGAATTGCTGGAAGTGATCGTCATCGACGACCATTCGACGGACACCACGGCAGCGCTGGTAACGGCGCTGGCCGATGATCGCGTACAATTGCTGCGACTGTCGGACATACCAGGTTCCCCGACGGGCAAAAAAGCGGCCCTGCAGGCAGGTATTGACCAGGGCCGGGGAGCATTTATCGTTACCACCGATGCCGACTGCCGGGCGCCGGCGGGGTGGCTGCGGGCGTTTGCCCGGGCACGGGCGCAAGGCTACGAGATGGTGCTGGCGCCGGTAAGCATAGCCTATTCCCCCGGCTTGCTGACCGCCTGGCAGGGCCTGGACGTAGCGGGCACGATGCTCCTGACCGGGGCCGCGGCAGCCAGCGGGAAGCCGCTGCTGGCCAACGGAGCAAATTTTGGGTTTACCCCAACCTTCTTTGCGGCACTGGGCGGCTACACCGGCAACGACCACCGGGCCTCGGGTGACGACCTCTTTCTGCTGCAGAAGGCCGTGGCGCAGCGGCCCGCAGCGCTCACTTTTCTGTACGTTGCCGAAGCCCTCGTCACAACGGCGGCGGCGCCTACCTGGTGCTCGCTCTTTTGGCAGCGCCTGCGGTGGGCTGCCAAAACAACGGCTTACCGCGATCGGCGGCTGGTAGCCTTCCAGGCGGCGGTGTACTTGCTCTGTGCGTCCTTGTGCCTGGGTTTGGCCGTGGCCTGGTGGTTTCCCGGTGTTTGCGCCGCGCTATTGGCAAGCTGGCTGATCAAGCTGGGGGCCGACTTTTTCTTCCTCCGCTACGCTTGCCGGCAAGTAGGCGACCGCCGGTGGCTGCGCTGGTTCTTGCTGGCCCAACCCTTGCATACGGGCTACGTTTTTCTGGTGGGTAGCCTGGCCTTACTGCCCATCCACTTCTATTGGAAAGGCCGCCGGGTGAAATGAGCCCGACAATAAATTTATTCTATATTTGTAGCAAAGTGGCGTTGTTTTTGCCCCACTACAAAGGTTAATGTATGATTTATGCTTCCCTGCTCAACGCCCACAAAAGGCGCGAAAAACAGTTAGCCGTTCTGATTGATCCGGATAAAACCAACCGCCAAGCCATCATACAGTTGTGTGAACTGGCCGGGCAGGGTGGGGTGAGTTACTTTCTGTGGGGAGGTAGCCTCGTCAATGAGATCCAGGCGGAATATTACCTGTCGTTGCTGCGGGCCCATACCCAGCTACCCATCATCTTGTTTCCGGGGAGTATCTACCAGCTTTCGGCCCAGGCAGACGCCCTCCTCTTTTTGTCGATGATCTCGGGCCGCAACCCCGAGTTGCTTATTGGCCAACACGTGTTGGCGGCACCGCGGATCAAGCGGATGAAGCTGGAAGTGATTGCCACCAGTTACCTTTACATTGATGGTGGCCGACCGAGTTCGGTGGGCTACATGAGCAATACCCAACCCATTCCGGCCGACAAGCCCGAAATTGCACGGGCCACGGCCCTGGCCGGTAAATACCTGGGGCATAAGATTGTCTACCTCGATGCGGGTAGTGGCGCGCTGAACCCCGTCAGCCCGGAGATGATTGCGGCGGTGCGCCACGAAACCGAAGACTTGCCCCTCATCATCGGTGGCGGTATCCGCACACCTGCCCAGGCTGAGCAGGCTTTTACCGCTGGTGCCGATTGTATTGTCGTAGGCAATAGCCTGGAAGAAGATCCCCAACTGCTGCCGCTGCTCGCGGAAGTCGTGAAAGGAATTACCGTACCTTAACCATGGACAACCAGGACCACCTCCACAAATGGCGACTCATCCTGGGCGGCAAAGCCGACCCCGAAGGAGAAGTAGAACTCGGCGGCGACCTACAAGGTATGAGCGACACCCTCGACGCCCTCTACGATAGCGAAAAAAAAGGCGGTCTGGGTGCATCCGTGCCCAATGTCAACCGCTGGCTGGGCGACATTCGCCGGTATTTTCCTACGCCGGTCGTACAGATTATGCAACGCGACGCCCTGGAACGGCTGGGCCTGGCCCGCATGTTGCTGGAACCCGAGTTGCTGGCTTCCGTGGTGCCCGATGTGCACCTGGTGGGCACCCTGCTGAGTTTGGCCAAGACCCTCCCCGACCGCAGCAAGGAAACCGCCCGCCAGCTGGTGCGCCAGGTGACCGACCAACTGGAGCAGCGCCTGCGGCAGCCCCTGCTACAGGCCATTCGGGGGAGCCTGCACCGCGCCGCCCGCACCCGCCGCCCGCGCCCGGGCGATATCGACTGGAACCAGACCATTCGCGCCAACCTCAAGCATTACCAACCCGACTACCAGACCATCATTCCCGTAGATCTGCGCGGCTACGCCCGCCGGCAGAACCAATTGCGCCACCTTATTCTCCTCATCGACCAGAGTGGCTCGATGGCCGATAGCGTGGTCCACGCCGGGGTGATCAGCTGCGTCATGGCCAGCTTGCGGAGCGTCCAGACCCAGGTGGTGGCGTTTGATACCAGCGTCACCGATCTTACCGAATTCCTCACCGACCCCGTGGAGCTCCTTTTTGCAACCCAGCTCGGTGGCGGTACCGACATCAACCAGGCCCTCGCTTACGGCGAGCAGCTCGTGACCCGCCCGCGGGATACCATCTTCGTGCTGCTCAGCGACCTGTTCGAAGGGGGTAACGTGTCGGAAATGTTTCGCCGCATCGCCCGCCTGCAAGCTACGGGCCTGCAGTTTATCTGCCTGTTGGCGCTCAACAACGAGGGAGCCGGGGTTTACGACCACCAGCACGCCCAGCAATTACACCAAATGGGTATCCCGGCCTTTGCCTGCACCCCCGACCGGTTTCCGGAGCTCATGGCGGCGGCCATCCTGCGCGAAGATTTGGCGCATTGGAACCCTACCGAGGCGGAATAAGTGACGGGATAAAAATAGCGCCTGCCGCGCCACGCGGTAACTGATCCCATTTTTGATTCGCTAAAATTTTCTAAGCGAGTGACTAAAAGGAGCTTGCGTGAAAATATTCGCGAATCGTTGGAAAAAATGGGATCAGTTATTTCCGTCAAACTACTAAAGCTTACCTTTGCCGGGCATCAAATCTTTCGCCATGCGCACCCGTTCATTCGTTCTCGTCGGTACTCTTTTGCTCTTGGTCAGCCTGCTGAACAGCAGTTGCAAGTCCGAGCCACAACCACCCAAAACACCAGTCGTCATAAAACCACCAGTTAACATCCCCGCCTTCAACGCCGATACGGCTTACGCGTACATTGCGCAGCAAGTCGGTTTTGGCCCCCGCGTACTGGGTAGTGCGGGCCACGAAGCTTGTCGGGCCTGGTTGGTAGAGACCCTCAAGGCTACGGGCGCCCAGGTGATGGAGCAGACCTTCCAGGCCAACGTATATACGGGAAAATCTTATCCGGCGACCAATATCATCGCCCAGTTCAATCCGGAGGTGTCGGACCGCATCGTGCTCACTGCCCACTGGGATACCCGCCATATTGCCGACAGCCCCCTGAGCACCGAACGCCGCGATGAACCAATCCTGGGTGCCGATGATGCCGGTAGTGGTACTGCGGTACTGCTGGAACTGGCCCGCCAACTGCAGGCCCAAAAAGTGGGCATCGGGATTGATATCGTCCTCTTCGACGCCGAAGACTACGGCGAAAGTGGGGGCGAAGCGACGTCCTATGGTCTCGGCAGCCAGTACTGGGCGCGCAATCCGCATTCGCCCTACAAGCCTCGCTACGGCATTCTGCTCGACATGGTAGGCGCCAAAGGTGCACAATTCCCCATCGAGGCCTACAGCTACCAGTTTGCTCGTCCGGTGGTAGAGAAGGTCTGGTCTCTGGCCAAACGCATCGGCAAAGGCAACTACTTCCTGAACCAGCGCGGTGGCGGCATCACCGACGACCACTACTTCGTGAATACCATTGGCAATATTCCGATGATCGATATCATCAACCTATCTGGTGGCAAAGAATCGGCTTTTGGTGCCCACTGGCACACCCACGACGACAACCTGGATATCATTGATAAGAATACCCTGCGCGCCGTGGGGCAGGTGCTGCTGGCGCTGCTCTATAAAGAGGACGCCGGGGAGATTTAGGCAGATTTGCCCAGGACTTAGTTTTTGAAAATTTTTGTTATTTGATTTGCAAAAACAAACATTTAAAAGTATATTTACCACGTAAGTTGAAAGCAATTTCTTTTTGACCACTTTTTAGCTTACTCATCGGTAACTACCCCTTGCGGTGACTCGTTTCGCCAGGTCAGCAAGGGCATTCAGCGGTTTTGTTTTCCTTGCTTGGTTGTTGGCAGTGCATAACTGGCAGCAATGGTGGTGGTTTGCCCCGTACGACCGGTTGGTCAGAAACGGGGCCGGCGTTCAGGCCTTGAGGGTGGGCCCCTCCCAAGGGGCTTTTACGCCCTGGCAATAAATTCCCCCTCAAAATCGTCGCAAGCTCCAGCCTTCGATAAAATTTTAAGCGGCCTTCCGCCCGCAGTATAATCCTACCCACATTTTCATCTCTGACCAATTGTTATAAGGGCTCTTATGACTTATCTTGCCAGCCCGGCAATGTATAAATTCAGCCCCGGCCAGTAGGCCATATGATACGGTATCGTAGGCTAGTGATAATTAGCAGGTAGACCTCCGAGGTTCGCACTATTCAAAGGAGTGCAGAAAGTAAAGATATCGCTTTCTAGGTTGGGTAAACCTCGGAGGTCGGAGACCGCTGACCTCCGAGATTTACCCCTTGAAAAAGAAAGAAAAGTAACCCTGTTACTATCCTTAAATAGAATTAATCTCGGAGGTCTACCCAGCGGGAGCGGCGCCCTTAAAGGGCTGCCTATTTTTACCTGTCAGACAATCACTCCGCCGCTTCCAACCGCACCACAATCCGCTTCGAAGCGGGCGTTTTGCTGTCCTTGTCGTGGCTGCCGATGGGTACCAGCACGTTGACTTCGGGGAAGTAGGCGGCCAGGCAGCGGCGGGGGATGGCGTAGGGTACGAGCAGGAAGTTCTCGGCTACGCGCCGTTGGTCACCGTGTTCGTTGATCAGCTGCACGATTTGTTGGGCCTGCCAGCCGCGGTCGGCCATGTCTTCGGGGTTCATAAACACCACGCGACGCTCGTTTTTAACGCCCCGGTAGCGGTCGTTGAGGCCGTAGATGGTGGTATTGAACTGGTCGTGGCTGCGCACCGACGTCAGGATGTACTCGTCATCCGCCAGCTGCTGCACCGGCACCGAATTGATGGTAAACAATGCTTTCCCGGCGGGCGTCGGAAAGTGCCCTTCGCGGGGATCATTCGGCAGGTAAAAACCGCTTTCTTCCCGGACCTTTTCGTTGAAATTTTCGAATCCCTCGACCGTGTGGGCAATTCCGTCGCGCACGAGGTCATAATTGCCGATCCACTGTTCCCAGTTGACGGGTCGTTCGCTGCCGAGCGTGGCGGCGGCCAGGCGGCCCACGATGGCCGGTTCGCTCAGCAGGGCGGCCGACCGCGGCGCAAGGATACCCTTGCTGCGGTGCACCACCCCCATGCTATCTTCGACGGTCACGAACTGCTCGCCTTCGGCCTGCAGGTCGATTTCGGTACGCCCCAGGCAAGGCAGGATCAGCGCCGTTTGTCCGTGTACGAGGTGGCTGCGGTTGAGTTTGGTACTCACGTGGGCCGTGAGCCGACACCGGGTGAGGGCGGCGGCCGTGTAGGCGGTGTCGGGGGAAGCCGACAAGAAGTTGCCCCCCAGGGCAAAAAACACCCCAATTTTACCGGCGTGCATGGCCTGGATGGCATCCACCGTGCCCAGGCCGTGGGCGCGGGGCGGGTTGATGTGGAAATTGTCGGCCAGCCGGTCCAGGAATTCGGGCTGGGGCGCTTCCCAGATGCCCACCGTCCGGTTGCCCTGCACGTTGCTGTGGCCGCGAACGGGACAAGCGCCGGAGCCTGGCTTGCCGAAGGCGCCTTTGAAGAGGAGCAGGTTGACGATCTCCTGCACGTTGTCGACGCCATTTTCGTGCTGGGTAATGCCCATGGCCCAACAGACGATCATGCTTTTGGCCTTGCGGATCATTTCTACCGCCGCCAGAATCTGGGGGCGGGGTACGCCGCTGGCTGTGGCCAGGGTGTTGAAATCCTGCTTGCGCAAATCTTCGATGAAGGCTTCGTAGCCCAGGGTCTTGTTGGTGATAAAATCCCAGTCGAGGAACTCGCCGCCCTGTTCGCGGTCCTGGTGCCAGAGCCGGAGCATGATGGCCTTGAGGAGCGCGATATCGCCGTTGACGGCGACGGGCAGGTGGAGGTCGGCGAGGGCGGTGCCGCCCCGGAGAATTTTTGCGGGGCTTTGCGGATCCACAAAGCGCACCAACCCCGCTTCTTCCAGTGGATTGATGGCGATAATCTGGCCGCCGTTTTCCTTGCATTTTTCCAGTGCCGACAGCATGCGGGGGTGGTTGGTACCCGGATTCTGGCCGATGACGAGGATGAGGTCCGACTGGTAGAAGTCCTGGAGTTTGACCGTTCCTTTGCCGATGCCGATGGTGCGCGACAGGCCTACGCCCGTGGATTCGTGGCACATGTTGGAGCAGTCGGGCAGGTTGTTGGTCCCAAAGGCACGGACAAAAAGCTGGTACATAAAGGCCGCCTCGTTGCTGGTGCGGCCCGAAGTGTAGAAGACCGCCGCGTGGGGCGAGGGCAGGTGGTTGAGTTCAGCAGCCACGAGTTCAAAAGCTTCGTTCCAGCTGATGGGCGCGTAGTGGGTAGCGCCGGCGCGCAGGACGAGCGGTTCGGCCAGCCGACCGGCTTTGCCCAGCTTGAAATCGGACCAGGTGCCTAGTTCTGCTACCGAATGCTGGGCGAAGAAATCGGCGCCAATGGTTTTCTTCTGTGCTTCTTCGCTGATGGCTTTGATGCCGTTTTCGCAGTATTCGCCGATCTTGCTGCGGTCGTCATCGGGATCGGGCCAGGCACAACCCGGGCAATCGATCCCACCTTTCTGGTTGAGCTGTAGGGATGCCCGCAGCGCTTCGCCCGGCCGCATGTAGGTAGCGGCATGGCCCACCGCTGCCACCACGGCAGGGATGCCTGAGGACTTGCGTTTGGGCTTTTTGATCTTCAAACCCGTATGCTCGGTAGGGGTATTGAACGGTGGCTGCTGCTCTGACATGGTACGGCTTATTTTGCGGGGCAAATTTAGCCATTATCCAGCAAAATACCGTGTACCAGTAAAGATGCCTTCTGGCAAAATCTTTAAAACCGGCCTAAGCCCGCCGCCATGAGCGTTGCCAGCAGTGGAATGATGGCCATGAGGACCAACTCCAACACCACCAGGCGGCGCACCAGCGGTGGAATGGCGATGGGAGAGGGATCGTCGTGGGGTTTGCGGTGGCGCAAAAAGAAGACGGTCGGGTAAATAGACAGCAAACCAACCAGTACGGCCAGCGAGATCTTGAGCTGGAAGATCCAGTTGCCAGAATAAAATTCGGCGGGCTTGCCCACGCCTAACCAGAGTGCCAGCCCCATGCCCACGACTACGATAGCACTAAGGCCGTAAACGGAGTCGATCCGCGCCAGACGCTGAATCTCGACCCGACTGAGGGTTGGTTTTAAGAGCAACCATTCGGCCACCAGGGTAGCGACCCAGGTAAAAACACCGATGAAGTGAAAATAGCGGGCGAGGATTTCTGCCGTCATGAGGATCTAAGGTTTTCAACTAAACCACCGGTAGTGGTTTTAGTTCAGGGAAGTAACCCGGCCCGTGTACGGGATATGGAAACGAATTTTCCTATCTTTACCAATCTTCAAAACACGTACTGTTCATGGTTGATAAACGTCTTTTCTTGCTGGATGGTCACGCGTTGGTGTACCGGGCCCACTTTGCCTTCATCAACCGACCGTTGATTAATTCCAAGGGTTTCAATACCTCGGCCGTAACTGGCTTTACGCGTACCCTCTGGGATCTGATGCGCAACCAGAAACCCACCCACCTGGCGGTTGCTTTCGACCCCTCGGGGCCCACGTTTCGCCACGAAATGATGGAAAGCTACAAGGCCAACCGCGAGGAGCAACCCGACGATATCCGGGCTTCCTTTCCGTACATTCACCAGATTTTGCAGGCTTTCAAGATTCCGATCATTACGGTAGACAACTACGAGGCCGACGACGTCATCGGTACGCTGGCCAAGCAGGCCGAAGCCGAAGGATACGACGTGTACATGGTTACGCCCGACAAGGATTTCGGGCAGTTGGTGTCTGATCACATTTTCATGTACAAGCCTTCGCGCCAGGGTGACGGCGTCGAGATTCTGGGCGTCAAGGAGATTTGCGCGAAGTGGGATATCGAGCACGTCGACCAGGTGGTGGATATGCTGGGTATGCAGGGCGATGCGGTGGACAATATCCCCGGCATTCCGGGCATCGGCCCCAAGACGGCGGCCCAACTGCTGAAGACTTACGGCTCGCTGGAAAACCTGCTGGCGCATACCCACCAGCTCAAGGGCAAACAGCGCGAAAAAATAGAAGACAACCGCGACCTGGCCATCCTGAGCAAACAGCTGGCCCGCATCAAGACGGATGTCCCGATCCGCTTCAACGCCGATGACTACGTGCTCGACCCCTTCGACCGCGACTGGCTGTCGGAAATTTTCAAGGAACTTGAGTTCCGGGCCCTGGCCAACCAGATCCTCGGACAGGAAGAAGAGAAACCCGTAGCCGGCACCCAGGGCAGCCTCTTCGCTACCGAACCGGTGGTGAACAAGGAATCGGGCCTGACCCAGCACGACATTGCCGACAAGAACCTGGCGAATACTGCCCATACCTACCACCTGACGGATACGCCCGCGGCACAGGCCGCCCTGGTGGCGCAGTTGCTGAAAGAACCAGTGGTCTGTTTTGATACCGAAACGACGAGCGTCAACGCCAACCAATCGGAACTGGTGGGGATGTCCTTCGCTGTGAAACCCGGCGAGGCCTGGTACGTGCCGGTGCCCGCCGAGCGCGCCGCAGCTCAGGCGATCGTGGAGGTGTTTCGCCCCTTCTTTGAAGCCGACAATATCACCAAGATTGGCCAAAACCTGAAGTACGACATGCTGGTGTTGCGCTGGTACGACACCGAGGTGCAAGGCCCGCTGAAGGACACCATGGTGATGCACTACCTACTGGAGCCCGAGCGCCGCCACAACATGGACTACCTGGCGGAAACCCTGCTGAAGTACAAACCCGTGTCGATCAAAGAGCTCATCGGCAAAAGTGGCAAGGACCAGATCACCATGCGCGAAGTGCCGGTGGCTACTGCCGCCGACTACGCCGCCGAAGATGCCGACGTGACGCTGCAACTGTACGATGTGCTGGCGCCCCAACTGGCCGCCGAGGAAAAGATCCAGGAACTGTACGACAAGATCGAAGGCCCGCTGGTGCGGGTGCTCGCCGAGATTGAATTTGAAGGCATTAGAGTGGATGCCGATTTCCTGGCGAATTATTCCCAGGAACTGGTGGCCGAAATCGTGGCGCTGGAAGACAAGGTGATGGCCGAGGCCGGGGTGCCGTTCAACATTGCGTCGCCCAAGCAGGTTGGCGAAATTTTGTTCGACCACCTGAAAATCCCTTACCGCTGGGGCAAGACCAAGTCGGGACAATACTCGACCGACGAGGAGAAGATGAGCGAAATTGCCCTGGAATACCCCATTGCGGCCGATATTTTGCGGCACCGGGGCCTGACCAAGCTGCGCTCGACCTACCTGGATGCCCTGCCGAAACTGATCAACCCCAAAACGGGCCGCATCCACAGCTCCTTCAACCAGACGGTGGCTGCTACGGGCCGCCTGAGCTCCAAAGACCCCAACCTGCAAAATATTCCCGTGCGCACGGCCGAAGGCCGGCGGGTGCGCGAAGCCTTTATTCCCCGCGATGCCGACCACATTCTGCTGGCCGCGGATTACAGCCAGATTGAATTGCGGCTCATTGCCGAAATCAGCAAGGACGAGGCTATGCTGGAAGCTTTCCAATCGGGACGAGACATTCACCGGGCCACCGCCGCCCGCGTCTTCGACACGCCCTACGACGAGGTGGATCGCGAGCAGCGCAACCGCGCCAAGACGGTGAACTTTGCCATCATCTACGGCGCCGGCGCCACCAATCTGAGCCAGCAGCTGAGCATCAGCCGCAACGAGGCCAAGGAACTGATCGAGACCTACTTCAGCCGCTACCCCGGCCTGAAAAATTACATGGAGGAGACCATCCAGTTTGCCCGCGACAATGGCTTTGTAACCACCCTGCTGGGCCGCCGCCGCCAACTGCGGGACATCAACAGCAAGAGCTCCCTGACGCGCAGCAATGCCGAGCGCATGGCCATCAATACGCCCATTCAGGGTACGGCCGCCGACATGATCAAGCTGGCGATGCTCCACATCAGCGACGCCCTGCGGACGCAAAAATTCCAGTCGAAAATGATCCTGCAAGTCCACGATGAATTGGTCTTCGATGCCCGCCGCGACGAGCTGGAACGGCTGAAGCCCGTGGTGGAGGAGCTCATGCGCAACGCGCTACCGGGCCTGAGTGTGCCCATTGTGGTGGAGTTGGGCGAGGGGGAGAATTGGTTGGAGGCGCATTAGGGGGCGGGGTTGGTGGTGCTATAAGAAGGGTAGGACGGCTAATCGGCTGGTCTTATCCTATTCGATGCTGTGGCATGCGCCTTCAAGCCCTAAAGAATCTTAATCTGCAATCTCCGACCAAACCCTCCTTCAATTATCCTGGTTAAAGTGGCTAATTCTATACCTGATTTATTATTCTCTAGTCGGGAAATATAATGTTTTGAGGTGCCGCTTTTCGCAGCTAATTCTTCCTGCGTGAGCCCTAAATCTTTTCTTGCCTGTTTGATCATCAGTCCTATTTCCAGGCCTCTTGATGGATCTGCCTCACTTAATTCATACATCACGATCGAATCCAGATCATAATAATCAACAACTCGTTTGCCTGTTTCATCCAACCATTCAATTTCAATATTCTTCCACGTTAATGCGCCATCTCTTAATTCAACTTTTTGGAATTCGGCTACTGATTCAAGCAATTTATATTCTAAATCTCCTTGTTTTATTTTCCAGGTCGTGAATATTTTTTCAAAATCAATTATTCTTGATTCTCCTGTATTGAAAAGACAATACATCTTGTATCCTTTTATTTCATGAATTTTGATTATCCTTCTTACCGTTCTCATTCCTCTGTTTTTTCGTTGTCTGGATTATATTCTGCCCATTTCTCATTGAGATACGCCTCATTTTCTTTTGCCCATTTAATCACTTTTTTTCTCTGTTTACTTGGCACCGACCCTGAATAGGTTGTTAGTGTTCTCATATCTATTAATTCCTCATGTTCGGCATAAATAATATGAAAATGTGGCGGATTATGATCTCGCAAATAAATGTAAATCTTAATCGAGTCTATTGTTATGATTAACGGCATTTAAATGCAGTATGGTTTCTACAAAAATAGCAAATGTTGTACAATTATGCAACTTTTGGCGTTTTTTAACGCCCCATTGTTAACTCTATTGGATATTTTAATACCACCCAACTCAAAGGACGATCCGCCCCCCCTAACCAATCCCCAATTCATCCGCCAAATCTGGGTTATTCTTCCTAATCTCCCGCTCCAAAGTCTTCACCCGGGCTTCCAGCAACTCATTCAAGCGTTTGAAGGTCTGCTCGGCAGGGTCATTGCTTTGGGGTGCTGGTGCGCCGGAAGTGCCTTCTTTTTCAATTTGGAAACCATGCATATGGGGAACTATCCGATATTGCCAGAGAATAGGAGGAGACCCTTACCTCGAAGATTAGTTACACCCGCCGGTAGCGGCACAACACTCAGATAAGGTGAAAGTTAATAGAAGAACTGATGTAGAAACAGAATCCGCATTCGATATTCGTTTCATCAATGAAAAGTTGGAAGGAAAGTACGATAACATCTACATCATTCTCAGCACCCTCGAAGACGAACCTACCGCAGCCTGGGAAGAATCAGGAGACAATTCCCTGCTGATCAATTTGCCCAAGGAAAAGATACTGAATGCGTCCATTGACTACAAAGCGGAAATCATGCAGCACCTGCCCAAATTATCCTGGTTGGAATCAGAAGTTTTGTTAGCGTATGTGCAGGAGCGTTGGGAATAGTTTACGGGTGGTGGAAAAACCCTATTTCCAAACCTCTTGATGGATCTGCCTCACTTAATTCATACATCACGATCGAATCCAGATCATAATAATCAACAACTCGTTTGCCTGTTTCATCCAACCATTCAATTTCAATATTCTTCCACGTTAATGCGCCATCTTTTAATTCAACTTTTTGGAATTCAGTTACTGCTTGATTATCAGCAACTAAAGAAGAGGAAAGCAGCTTTTTGATAGTATTTATCAACGACTTATCAACCAATCAGATGTTATTTCACTCTTTATCGTTGATAAAATACTTGACTTTCAGCCTTCACTTCCCCCCATTTCAGGCTTCTCCGCTGGTTGTGCGAACCCCTTGATCGTCCTTCCGCCGTATTTCCAGGCGGTGGCGTTTTCCTGCTGCAGGTATCCTTCCAGGTTGTTATTGGGCGTGAAATTTTCCTCTGCTTTTTGAGCCAGTTCGGTCAGTTTTTTAATGGCTTGATTTTTATCGGTTTCACCAATTTTTGCCCGTTCAACTGATTTTTTTAATGTAACAATGACTTCATCATAAACTTTGGTGGGTACCGGAAAGGGGTTGCCACCTTTGCTTCCGTGAGCAAATGAGAAGCGGGCAGGGTCGCTAAATCGGGAAGCGGTTCCATGTATTACCTCGCTTACGAGGATTAGGGACTGCAAGGTTCTGGGGCCTAATCCTTTTAACAACAGCAATTCATCAAACCGTTGTACCTCGTTTTCCTGGGCCAACCACAGGATGCTCCCCAATCTTTTCAGGTCGATGTCTTTTTCTTTGACACCGTATTGCACAGGTAATTTGAGGTGCGCAATGCCCTGTAAAATGACTTCAGGCCTTTCTTTGGCAATTGCTAAAATACCGTCCTGGGTTGGCAGGGCTTTTTTGTGAACCAAATTGATGATTTCGCCTTGGTGGTCGCCGCAGATAGCGGTGTGCGGTTCCTGGGTAAAAGATTCCAGCGCGTTTGAATTCCAGTGGTAGCGCCTGGCCAGGGAAGAATTTGGCTGCATCCCTTGTTGCACGACAGATAGGCAAAGAAAGCTTCGTCATTCTGTCAAACAGCCAAGTGGGGATACGTCCTCCCATTAACGCTAAATCTGCTGAGCCGGAACGTTTCATTTTCGTTATTTATTAAATTTTTTCCAATCTATCAGGTAGTGAAAAGCAGTAGATCGATAAGGGCTCCACGGTTTGGCTACTTCCACCAGCTGGGCTTTTAACTTAGCTTGGGGGTTCAGGTTATAAAGCGGCGTCATAATTTGTTTGATGTGATAATCATCATACGAAAATACATCTGGTCGCCGGAGGGTGAATAGCAGAATCATCTCAATGGTCCACTTTCCTACTCCTTTAATTTCGGATAATTTATGCTGTACTTCTTCGTCCGTAAGCGCTTCCCAATCAACAGCATTTTTGTCCCAGTGTTGAACAATACGCATCATTGTTTCGTATTTTTCCACAGAAAGTTGGACTCCAGCAAACGCAGTTCGCTCAAATTCCGGAAAATTAGCGGGCGTAAGCAGGGTCAAATTCGACTTGTCGAGCATTTTTTGAAACACTTTTTTCGTACTTCGGTAATGTATCTGCTGCTCTATGACACAACTCATCAAATCGTGGAAAACAGAATGGGTGCCGTGTACTTCCGGGGGAGGAATGGTGGCTATTATTTTCCCTAAAATGGGGTCAACTTTTGCCAGGTGTTCAATTTCCAGTTTCAACATACTATAATATAATGACAAAACCCCGCTCATAGGGATAACCCCCAGCCTATTTTTTATTTTTTTTCCAGCAAATAATTGGCCAGATCAATCATCTTAGCGCCCAGGGCAGCGTGCTGTTCTTCCGTTCTGGTTTTGTATTCGCGTCGGGGGGCATAGCTGATCAATAGCCAATTGTCATAATTTTCGTTGAGCACGATAACCCGGCCGTAAGCGGGATTTTTTGCCGGTCAGTATTGGTAATCACACCGCAGCAGGCTGGTGCCCATACTGAACTCAAATTCCTGCGCGATGGCCAGGCCTTTCGCATTTTCTGCGGGTTGCCATTTGGGCATATTACAAATGGCTTCCAGGATTAATTTGTCGATTTCACGATCTTCGGAGGTCTGGGAAATCTGCGCATCGGCAACCTGACCTTGCGCGTTGACATTGAACCTCACTTTTGCCAATGCTATGGGCTCGGCCGTGGTGGCGGTAATTTCAGCTATGATGTGTTCCTTTAGGTAGGCTTTCAGCTGTTGGTAGCCACCCGGATATTTGGCTTCGACGATTGGAATCACCGTCAGGGAAAAATTCATCTTCCGGGGCGGATTATCTTTCAGCGTATTGCGGGGTATGTAATCCACTTCCACATCGATGCGGCAGCCCAGGTCTGCCATTTTCAAAATGTCCATTTGTTCATGGGTCAACAGGTCGTTTGTACCGACTGCCCTTTTGACGCGCTCCCCACAGGTAGAAGCAACTTCTACCGCAATATAGCGGGCCACCCAGGAGGGCCGGTACCTGGCGTCGATATCCGCTAGTGTTTTAGCTGTTTTTAGGGTATCCAGCGTTACTAACGAATACGGGCCCGAACGGGGGTTGGTCAGTGTTCCAAAAACGTCGTAACCCATTTCTTGGGGAAAGCCGGAGAAAGCCAGGAGGAGTAAAAACGATGCAACCAGGTAATTTTTCATAAAATTATTTTAAAGAATGACCGCAAAAAGAGGAAAAGGAACCCGCCCTTTGTCCTGGTATAAAGGTAGGTTGACCCCGCTGGTTTAGCACCCTGGTGATTGTAAATTAATGTAAATTAATGCAAAAGGGCGGGTGAAAAAAGGTGAGAAATGTTCGCGCTGGCGGAGTTGGTGGTCTGGAGGGTTGGGCAGCGGGCGCAAGGCACCACCTCGTGCCCGCTGGTCGACGTAAGTTTAAAAAGCCAGCCCTCCACCACATCCAGGTTGCTAGTTTAACAACTTGGTGAACGACAAGGAAGCCAATTGCCATTGGCCAGCGGCCTCCTGGATATAGACTTCGGTAACCATAAAGGGATTCGTCACTTCATTTCCCCCAACCACCGCCAGCAAGGTGATTCTATTCAGGAGGACGGCTGTGTTGTCAATAATGTTTACGGACACTTCATGGATATCCGCTTGCTTGTAATGGATCCCGCCACTTTTAATGATCTGGAGTTCTTGCTCTTTCCCCCAGGATCCGCCCATGTGAACGAAAACAGCTTTTTCATGGAAGAGAGCGGCCAGCGTATCTATTTCTTTGGCTGCCATCCAGTCCCACTTATCCTTCGAAAGGTGGATGACTTCCTGCTCCCTGGCGGTATCGGTGTTGTTCATCATGGTTTGGTTGGTTGGTTTGATGTCGTGATAGTCTTCATCGCTTACCCGTTCCAACCATTGCGTGGGTTGGTTCCCGGTTATCGCCAGGTAGGTTACGCCAATTTCCGCCGACGCTGCGTGCCAGTGTGCTACCCCCGGTGAGCATTTAATGACATCTCCCTGGCGAACGATTTGTGCCAGCTTGTTCCGCTCCTGGTAATAGCCTACCCCGGCGGTAACCAGTAATTGCTGCCCCGCAGGATGAAGGTGCCAATCTAACCTGGAACCGGGCGCACAGGTGGCAAGCGCTATATTGTAGGCAAAGGATGAGTCTGCCGCGCTCAGGTGATTGAGCCAGATATCTCCGGTATGATGGACATTGGGGGCTTTTTCACCTTTTTCAAAAATGGCTGTTTCTTGTGCCCATGTGGGCGTAGAAAAAGCGGCAAATAGGAAAACCAGTAGATATAGTACAGGATTCATGTTTTTTTGATTTTGTCATTGGTTATAAAAACGATAGTCTGAGCAGGCAAAAGATTATTTGTCAACCAACTTTTGCAGCTGTTCCGGATAACGAGTGCCCTGCACATCAATCTGTGAAATGGCCTGGTGGATAGCTTGCAGATCCTCGGCACCCAGGTTTTCGGTCAGGCGGTGTATTTTGGTGGTACCTGGAACAGGAACTGATGGGGATTAAAAAACCAGCCGCTTAAAGGATCTTTGCTTCAACGAAGTGGCGGGACAATAATAAATGGTTTCCAGCCCTCACCCCGCCAACCAGGCTTTTATCCTGGCGTAGACCGCAGGGTCATCCAGCAGATCCAGGTGACTCCGCTCATAAGCAATCCAGGTGTTCTCCGCCTTGAAGTGCAGTTCTTTAGCCGGGTCTTTATGCTGTCCCAGTGCACTTTTTACATCCACCAAACCATCGCCTGGTGCGCGAAGCGATGCCGGGTCGGTCTCTTTTCCGGCAACGGCGGCGATGCTGTAGCAATCGATCTGCTCGGGCAAAGGAATGGTTTGTCGGCGGTCGGTGGACCGTTTAAAGCGGTCGTAGCCTTGCCAGTCTTCATCCGTCAGGTTGCCGTACCTTAGATCGGTGACGCCCGCGCTGCGGATTTCCCCCAGGCGGGCAAAAGGTTTGGCGTAAGGGATGGCCTCCAGGATGACGTCCAGGTAATTGCCGGCCCGCTCCAACGGGGCGCCGTGGTGGGGGGTACCCAGGAACACCATTTTTTGGAGGTAGGTCGGCCAGGTCTTTTGCTGTTGCTGGCCATCATGCAGCGCACTGCGCGTGACCAGGCCGCCCATGCTGTGCGCCACTAGAACCAGTTCGGTCACGGGCACGGGCCACTGCAACACGAGTTGTTCCAGGAGCGCACTGAATTGTTGCCCGTTGGTAGACACGTGCAGTCCGCTGTTGTAATACAGGTACAGGGGTGTCAGGTGCAGCTCTTTGGCCAGGGCTTCACCGTGATCGTGGCCATTGCGCGTCCATTGCCGGTCGTTCATACAGGAACCGTGTACCAGCACCAGGATTTTCCCGTTGAGGGCGGGGTAGGTCTTTTCCAGGCTTTCCCGATCCAGCGGCACCGCCGCTCCCCGGTACCGGAACTGCATGGTAATTTGTAAGGGATTTTCTTTTTCTTCCAGGTAATCACCAACGACCCCGTTCAGGACGGCGCGCAGCGCTTCACTTTCCTCGCTATTGCCCATGGATCCGAGCACCGGCGCCAATTGACCCAGTGCTTTGTCCAGACCACCGCCGATGAAGCGGGTGCTCCACCTGATGTTTTTATAAGTGAAACCCGCCACACGGGTAATCAGGTGCTGAATGGGGGTGGAGGGCAAAAAAGGCGGATGAACCACCCGCCGGTGCATGGCTTCAACCAGGTCGGTTATACCAAGGGTGGCTTCCGTGAGCAAACGGGTAAGGCCTTGTAAATCAGAACTGGTGTTTTTTTTTTGCCATTTGTGGTGGGACTACGTCTTGCCTTGGTTTTTTTTTGTTGGGCGGCTGGTTTCCTACTCTAATTCTCCCGATTCTTTCAATACTTTTTCTCTGATAGATTGGGATATTCGAAAGTCTGTTTTATCAATTAAAGCTAGTATTTTTCTTACCGATTTTATTACTCCTTTTTCCTTAGCTTTGATTAAAACCCCTAATGATCCGATTATTTCAATTAAATCTGAGAATGTCTCCTGTAGAATTTTAAATTGGCCAATCTTGTGGTAAATTATCAAACAGCTTGTGTCTGCAATAATTAC
>Ga0208544_10000389_pt1 | contig 35178 bp, 21 predicted proteins | sample DEB08_DNA_9_FD_184526 | JGI IMG/M metagenome (GOLD analysis project Ga0208544, IMG submission 184526) | Aqueous microbial communities from the Delaware River and Bay under freshwater to marine salinity gradient to study organic matter... | ecosystem: Environmental > Aquatic > Marine > Coastal ... | reverse complement strand
GAGCTTATATAGAGTTCTACAATCGGTGCTTAGTAAAACCTTTAAAATGGAAGTTCAAAGGGTTCGACAAAGGAAAGAAATTGAAGAATATTAACTGCCGCTAACTTCTTGCGCAAACCACTAGATGGATTAAATGAAATTACTGCGGACATCACTCCTTTATTAATTGATTTAAATGAATGGAGTCGCATGGCAAAATCGTGTGGAATTCAACTCATTGTCAGTACTCGATTCCCTTCCAATCACCAGTTTGCTGTTGATTTCAATATATGGGAATTAGCACCTTTATCTTCCTCAGCGGTTAGTCAATATTTAGGAACAGATAATGCGACGAGAAGCAATACTTTAAATGAGTTATTGGCAAATCCAATGATGCTTAATCTTTACCAAAAGTTAAGCGAATCAGATATGGTACAAGGGGAAGTGCGAGGAATAGGAGAATTACTATGGCAGTATATGGCGTTAAAATTAGAAGCATTTGAAAAAGAGCAACTATCGAATCCAGAAGCGTATATCCGAAACCACTTCTTTTTGCAGCATTTGATGCCTTATCTAGCGTATCAGATGGAACAAAAGGAACAATTAGTGCTGGAAGAAAAAGATGTTGAAATCATAGTGAATGAGGCATTCCAACGGTTTTACGAGTCTGATTTTTTATTGTCTTCTGGTCTAAATCATACCCCCATAAAGCGATACCGAAAGTATGTACATGCGCTACAGTTAGGTACGCTTCCGCTAATTGATGCAATTAGTCGATTTGAAGAATTGATGGAAGATTTTCAACAAGCATTATATCCTATTACTAGAGAAGGCGTCCATTTGCGCTTTTTTCATCAAAGTTTTCAAGACTTTTTTGCAGCCAAACATTTATTGAATGAAATTAATTTGGCACTTGAAAAAGAGCGATTACCTACTGTATTGAAAGACCGTAGGTTACCCGCCAATTTACAAAAAATGTTGGGAGAAATAGTTGGAGAACATCGCAATCGACCAGCCTTAGTTCCTGCTGGTAGGAAATGGGCGCAATATTACATCAAAACCAGTTTGGCTAAAATACTCGACCTCTGTAGAGGAATAACGGATAAAAAAATAGTAGGTTATACGATTTGGAATATTTTATCTATCTGGAAGCAAACTAGACAAACTTTTGCAGGGGCGGATTTATCCAATCTTAATTTAACAGGTTTTGATTTTAATGGGACGAAGCATATTGAGTTGACAAAAGATGGAGAAAAAATTACTAGCCGATGGGACAATAGCTGCTTGTCGCCTAGTCAATGGTTTCCACAAGGGCATTCTAAAGAGGTAAATAAAATAAGTATTAGTCCTGACGGAAAATACTTGGCAACCGCTTCCAACGACCATACGATTAAATTATGGCTAGTGGAAACGAATGAATTTGTTCGGACACTTCATAATCATTATGGGCATTTTTCGGGGGTAACAACTATGGCTTTTAGTCCCGATAGCCAACGATTAATCACTGGTGCATCGGATAGCGGTTTAATTGAATGGGAAGTAGCAACAGGAAAGACTTTACATGTTTTTCGAGGGCATCAGGCAGCTATTAGTGCAGTAGCCTATCATCCAAAAGAAGAAAAAATGCTATCGGCAGCGGCGGATGGTACCGTGAGAGAATGGTGTACGCAAGAAGGAAAAAAACTTAAGGCTTATAGTATTAGCACCCAGCTGCTTACTGGATTTAAAATAGAGTCCGTTTTTAAGGCGATGGAAATAGAGGCTAAAAAATTAGGTACAGACTATACCAAAACTAATTTACAAAAACATATAAAAAACTATCTTAAAAAAATGGAAACGGAAGTAGCAGCAATTGCTACTTACACTAAGCCTAAAACAACAATAGTCAAGGAGGAGGGAAACAAGATTGAACAATTTGTTACCACCTGTCTAGATAGTTATTTCAAAGAAATTAACACCGTTGATTACACCAAACAGGGGCAAAGTTTTTTAGTTGGCTCACAAGGAGTTATTTTAGAATTGTCAACAAGGACAGGTAAAAAAATAGCTTCTTTTTACCAAGAAAATGTAATAGCATTGGCGCAAAATCCATCAGGAAAAAAGATGATTGCTTTGTCAAAAGAAAGGACGGCCGCTAGTTGGCAAATCAAAGAATGGGCTATAGAAACAGAAAAAATTACCCAAAGCTTTATTTTTAATCAAGCGCCTAAATTTAATCGGAATGCACAATTTGCCGATATCACTTATAGTCCAACTGGTAAATATGTTTTAGTAGCAGGTTTAGATGATAATATTTATGAATGGCCCGTTAAAGAAATTACTAAGAATACAACTGCGGAGATAAAAACAACTCAACTATTTAAAGGACACCCTAGGCGAGTTACAAGTATCGCCTATCATCCAAATGGCCAATCTTTTTATTCGGGTTCTTTTGATGGAACTAGTAAAAAATGGTCTACGCTCAATGGGCAAGTCCTTCATACTTTTTCCTGTAGTGCTAGTCCTTATAATACTTTAATTAATATCCCCAATTCTGATTGGATTTTGGCTTCTTCTGAAAATGGCACATTTCATCGATGGAACACTATGGAGCAAAAACGAGACCTTATTTTCGCAGGAGAGGGCGCTGCCTATAGCATGGCGATTTATTCCCCAAAAGGAGTACCGACCCTTTTAGTTACGGGTGGAGAATGGGGGATTATTCAAGTATGGACTTTAGCTGGCAAATGTATTCGTCGTTTTACGGAGCATTCGACAACCGTTACTAGTATCGCTATCAATCAAGTTACGGGTGCAGTTGTTTCGGGGGATGATGGTGGTCATACACTACTTTGGTCGCTTAAAATAACGACTTTGTTAGCGACCTACCCGAAAGCATCAAATTCAATTACGGCTATTGTTTTTAGCCCCAAGCTAACAGACAGCCAGTTTGTGACTTGTTGCAAAAATGGCCTTATTAATCTTTGGTCAGCAGAAGAAACCGACGGAGATAGCAGCAAACAAGTATTTAATCAAAATAACCCAACACGAGTTTATACAATGGATTTTGATGGACGCTATATATTAGTTGGTAAAATAGATGGTACGATAGAAGAATGGGATAGTCAAACGGGGCAACTATCCTTTTCTGTACAATTGAATGCAGAACGAATTCTTTACATTACCTATAGTCCTGATAAAAAACATATTTTAATCGGTGGGCAACGACAAAATAAATTATACGAATTACCCATAAAAGAAAAGGGCGCTACTAGACAGATTGATTTGAATGACAAGGTTGTTTATGAAGGACATACCAGTTATATTTTATCTGCAATTTATGATAAAGCGCAGGCTACTTTTTTTAGCGTTTCTCAAGATTGCACCCTTAGGCAATGGAATAGAACGACTCAAAAAGAATTATGGGGCATTCAAAATGTTCCTGGATTTATGGTTGCCGACCTTGATTTTAGAACCGTTCGCTGGTCACCACCTTTGACAAATCAAGAACATGATTTATTACATCAATATAAGGTGATTCCTTGTTGAACCGGCTCGAAAAACACTTGGAGGTCTGAAAGACGCTCCAAGTGTCTAAATTACTATTTCTTATAGATTTAATCCAAATTATTTACTACTCCTTCCTCCCTTAACAATCTCCCGAACATCCGCATCAATCCCTGTCATTTCCCAGCGCCCCAATGAAATTGGAATATTTCCGATACTATTCAAACCATCAAAAAAGGACTTTATTTCAAAAGATGTCCCACTACCTTCTTGCAGTCTAGCAAAATCTGCTAAAGTTTCTTCTACCAAGTGCTTCCCTGTAATATAACTCGTCCCATAGCCTGGTTGGCGGAGATAAAGATGCTGCTCAAAAAGCAATAATTCCTTCTCTGTTTTCATCCAACCTCTAGGCGTAAATTCGGAATGAATACCACCAGCTTCTTCCATCGTCATCTCATTGGCATGCGCATAAAGCGAACCTAGACCTCTAGCAGCTCGTTGAGCAATCATAATATATACAATCTCCTTCACCCTAGGATTATCATCATATAAACCAGCTTGCATAAACATTTCTTCTACGGCTGTTGCCATGCCTTCATTTCTAGAATCAAAAATATTATATAACAATGGTTTTTTGCGAATCTCGCTTTGATGCGGTGTTAAATCCATTCGAGCCAATTCAAACCAATGGTAAAAATGGGAATAGAGCGGTCTTTGATCATAATGAGCAGTAATCCAGAAAAAATTACGCGTTTCTTTTGGAACAAATCCCCCTAAATGTTTCCGTAAGGCAGGATCAAAATAATCTTTAACAGTCACAATATCTTGATCTTCTAAAAAAGTCATTAAACTTTTCGCCGATTTTTCTGCTAGTTCGTCATAAGCTTTAGGCGAATCAGCGGCTATCATCTGCGGTAATTTCCGATTCCGATGTTCTTCTAATTTTAAAGAAGCCCAAGCTCTTGATAATTCTCTTTTTAAAATCATCACTTCATCTTCCCAGGTTAAAGGCACTAAATGTACATTTTGTAAATACCAAGTATAATTTTCTTTGCCAATTCCAGATGGGCCTGTTTTGGATGGTGCTTCTTTTTCTAACCAAGTAACTAAGCCATCCGTTGAAGTAATCGCTGTTTGAATGGCAGCAACTAGTTCGCTATCGCCTTTAATGCCTTCATACTCCATGACCTTTTTAAGATTGGCACTTTGGGAACGGATGTCTCGAATTCCTGCTATCCAAAGGTCTTTGGCATTGCCCGTCAGATTTAGCTTAGCTTGTTCGTTTAAAACTGGAATAACTTTAAAATCGTTTAATAATTTAGTTTTTGCAGTTGCACTTAAAGGAAATTCATAAGTCCAAATCTCCGTTGTCCCATGATGCGTAGGGCCTTCATGTGCAGGCACATCACTTCGACTCATCCATAACGATTTATAAAAAGCAGGATCTCTCTCCCAAGGTTTTAGAATGCGATGATTAAAGTCGTAACCATTCATTTCTGCCCAAACGATATGCCAATCTACTTGCTGAGCTACTGGCCAGTCCGTTGTATCAATGGCTAATAATTTAGCTTGTAATTGCTCAAACACAGGCCAACGTTTTTTGAAGGTCTCAGCGGTATAATCTGGTGCACCGTCTTTTTTTGGTGGATTTTCAAAAGTTCGCCATTCTTGGAATAGGGCAGTTAAATCGGTATATTTTTTAGAGGTAGGAACAGTTATTGAAGCTACTGCTTGTTTTTGCTCTTGCGCTTGCTGGCAATTTGTAAATAAGCTTACCGCAAGAAATAAGAATAGTAAGGTAAAGTGGTTTTTCATTATTAATTGTTTTTTATTAATACTGTAATTTCCTAAATACATTCCAATTGGTTGTCCTTTAATTATCCGTTGTATCTTATTCCTACAACGGATAATTAAAGGACAACGGATTTAGGTAGGTTTATATTTCTAGATTTGATAAGTTGATAGACCTTTGACTAATTTATCATTCATCGTTTATCGTTCATCATTAAACAATCGCTTCCGCTTCCATCTCCACCAGATATTCTTCCCCAATCAGATTCGCCTGTACTAAAGTATTCGCAGGTTGAATATCTTTAAAACGAGCTCCATGCGCCCTAGAAATTGGTTCCCAATCAGTCACATTTCGAATAAAAATCCGAGTGCGCACTACATCTTCTAATCGTGCGCCTAAAGACTGCAAAGCCCCTTCAATTTTATCAATAATAAAATTCATTTGGGAAGCAGGGTCGTTACCGCCAATTGATTTATCACCATGTGTAGCAGTCGTACCCGATACCAATATTCGATTGCCTTTTTTGACGGCTCGACTGAATCCCGCTAAGTCTTCCCAAATTGTGCCACTCAAAACTTGGGTTCGTCCATCTTGTCCTTCTTTTGTACGATAAGGTGCAGGGAAATTATCTAAATGATGGCTTAAATCACCCGAAGCCGTTAAAAATGGAGGTTTACGGTATTCATCTCCACAATCTCCAGGAATAGGTTTTAAGGTAGTTAAAGCTTTACTGATTGTAGCTTTTTCAGCATCTGCTAATTGAAGGTCGTATAAGCGTAAGTTGGAGGCAACATGTTCACTTTTCCCTGGTCTTGCGCCAATAACAACGCCGCCAACGCCTTCCTGTTCCATAATATATCGACTGGCAATATTAGCAATACTAACATCTTTAGCAAGGGCAATTTCATGGATAGTTTGTAATAATTCTTGAAAGTTGTCCCAGCTACCTGTTTGGTCAATAAATCGTTTGTATTTCATCTGTGACCAAGTGGCTAATTTATTGATGTCAGGTTCTGGTTGATGTAGCCATTTGTTACTTAAAAAACCACCTGCTAATGTACCAAAAGCCAAAACTTTGACACCATAAGCTTGGCATAAGGCCAACATTCCATGATTGGCTCGTTGATCTAATAAAGAGAAACAAATTTGGTTGGACACGACTTTTATCCCACTATCCAAGACCATTTTTAGATGCGGGGTATCAAAGTTTGTTAAGCCCAACTGTTTGATTAAACCTTCTTCTTTTAATTCTTGCAACCAATATAATTGGTCGAGCCAAGCAGCATCTGCATAATTCCATGCATGGTATTGCAGGACATCCAATGTTTCTAACTGCATTCTATCCAAAGAGATTTGTACTGCTTCTCTGACTACTTTTTTCGATACTTTTCCCGGCGGTGGCACCCATTTAGTGAGTAGCTGAATTTTATCTTTAGCGATGTATTTTTTATGTAAAATGCCCGTAATCAATTCCGATGAACCATAATGATCTGCCATATCAAAAGTGGTTAATCCAGCTTCAATATAGGGGATTAAGGCTTTTGCCGCTGTATCTAAATCCAACTGTTTTCCGCCTCTTTCCATATCTGCTACTTGCCAGAGACCTGTTAAGATTCTGGAGGTTTTTAGATTAGGCGCTAGTTGGTGGTGTGTTTTGTTCATATTTTAAGGTGTGTTATAACAAAGCACAAAATACATTAATCTTTGATTAAAATGATTTTTATAAAAATGGAATAATTTAAATCACTAAAAAAAATCGTTTCTTTGTAAAGAATGGATAGAATTTGTATCTTTCTAATCATAACCTATGAAAAAACTAAAACTTGACCTTTTAAGAGGAGGATTACTCGGTATTACTAAAAACCGTGGAGATATAGTTGGTATGAAGCTATTATTACAGCGTTAGAACAAAATAAACATACTTCAGGAGTTGTTATAAATTTGAGTGGAGCAGTAAAGGAAAAAGTTGAAATAAATTGGAGAAGATAATTTTTCATAAACTTTCATATACCTTCTTATTTCCATTAAATCTCTAAAATTAAATTAAACCCATTCACCTCTTTTCTTTTTCTTCCTTAATTCAATCCTTCTAACTACCTTTAATCCCAAACCGTTTTCCTTCTAAAATCATTAATAATGAAAGTATTTTCCTTTAGCCTATTCCTTTGCCTATTATTGACCCTTGGATGCCAAGAAGCAACGATGAGTGTACCTCAAGCAAAGGCAATAAATATCGACAGCTTATTTCAAGCTTTTAATCACTTTCAACAACGGATTAATCCCATTGAAGCGACTAAGTCAGGAGAAAATAAATATAATGACCAAGTGGCAAATTATATCTCCGCAGATTATCAGCAAGATTTAATAGAGCATTATACGCAATTTTTGGCAGCGATAGCGCAAGTTGACATCACTAAAATCAGCCCTTCCCAACAATTGAGTATGGAAGTAATGAAATGGGATTGTACCATTAAAAGAGAAGGGTTGACGAATAAATTAGTGACAATGGCATCACCTGTTTATAACTTACCTAGTTTTGAATTAATGCCGCTGATTCAAATACAATCGCTGCATTTATATTTTTCTCAATTGGCAGCAGGAAAAAGTGTTCAACCTTTTAAAACGGCCAAAGATTATGATAATTGGTTGCATCGAGTTGATGATTATCTACCCTTTTTGGATACTTGCATAGTGAAAATGAAGCTAGGTATGGCGACAGGCGTGGTTTTGCCAAAAGTATTGACTCAAAAAATGATTCCTCAATTAGAAGAATTTATTACGAAGCCAATTGACCAACACTTATTTTATAAACCAATTACCTCTATGCCAGCGAGTATTTCAGCCGATGACCAAGCACGTTTAAAAGCGGCGTATCGTCAAATGATTACCAATAAATTAAAACCAAAATATAAAACCCTTCGGCAATTTTTAGTTGAAGAATATTTGCCAGTTTGTCGGGAAACTTCAGGGATAGGTGCTTTACCAAACGGTTCAGAAACTTACAAGTATTTAATCAAACTGCATACAACGACCAATATGTCGGTCGAAGAGATTCATGAATTGGGAAAAAGCGAGGTAGCGAGAATATTGATAGAAATGGAAAAAGCTAAAAACCAAATAGGCTTTAAAGGAGATATTAAGGCATTTTTTGAACATTTGAGAACAAACAAAGCACAAATGCCTTTTACCGAACCTGCACAAGTGATTGCCAATTTTAATCAAATTAAGGATAAAGTAAATATTGGCTTAACTCAGCTTTTTGATTTAAAACCCAAAGCTAATTTTGAAGTGAGGCGAACAGAAGCGTTTCGAGAAGCATCCGCTAGTGCAGAATATGTACCAGGATCAAAAGATGCTTCCAGAGGCGGTATTTTTTATGTCCCTATTCCAGATGTAAGTAGCTATAACACCATTTCGGACGAAGCCCTTTTTCTGCATGAAGCAATTCCTGGGCATCATTATCAGTTGTCTTTACAACAAGAAAACACCCAACTCCCTGAATTTTTGCACCCTGAAAGTATGGGCGTTTTTGTCGAAGGTTGGGCTTTATATGCAGAATCTTTAGGAAAAGAATTAGGCTTGTATGAAGACCCTATTCAATATTTCGGTATGTTGAGCATGGAAATGCACCGTGCTATCCGCTTGGTCGTTGATTCAGGTATTCATGGTTTGGGATGGACTAGAGAACAAGCCATTCAGTATTCCTTAGACAATGAAGCAGAATCAGAAGCGTCGGTCATTGCCTCTATCGAACGGTATATGGCAACTCCAGGCCAAGCCTTGTCTTATAAGATTGGCCAATTAAAGATTCGGGAGTTAAGAAATAGAGCAACAGCAGCTTTGGGCGATAATTTTGATATTAAAGCTTTTCATAATCAGGTATTGAATTCGGGAAGTTTGCCCTTAGTCTTATTGGAAGCTAAGATTGATAGGTGGATTGAAGAACAGCGACTATAGAAATTTTCAGAAAAGCGGGTGGTGATTGATAAAAGTTTTAAAACAATATTTTTCACTATCTTTATTAGACTCTATTCCAAAAGGCTTAGTACTTCCATAACTCCAAGTTCTGGAAGTACTTTCTACACGATTTATTTTGGAATAAATACGTAATGAGACAAAAATAAACTTACAATATTTAATTTGTTGCGGGTTGCGACTCGCCGCCATCCTCTTAGCAGACATTGTCGGCTATACTGAAAATACACTAAGGCAATTTCCTAAACAACTCCTCCAAGTCAACACCTTTAGCTCGAAGTTTCCCTAACTGCCAAAAATAAATCAAAGAAGCCAAGCCCATCACGATTAACCAAACAGGCGTAGAATGAAAATACCATGCTGCAACATCTGCCTGCAAATCTTTCCAAATATGGATAATTAAAAATCCAGATAGAAAAAATACGCCTAACCATGCCAGAGCCAACCTTAAATTATTGGAAGTCAATACTTTAATGTTTTTCGCAATGGCTGGATTCTTTTTAGGCAAAGAAATCAAAGTCAAGCACATCAATAAAAAATTGACCAACATGCTGGTCACCATAATATCAATACCAAGGAAAAAATCGCCTGCAAAATGACTACCTAAAATACCAATAGTTGCCATAATACCACTTAAAAATAAAGCGATTTGAGGTGTCTGTGTCGTTGGATTAATTTGGGCTATTCTTTTTGGAAAAATACCATCTGCTGCCCAAGCAAATAATAACCTAGAAACAGATAAAAGCATCGCTGGCAAATCATTAATGAGCGCAATTGCCGCACCAAAAATAATGGCGACGCCCCAACCAGGCGATAATAAATAACCAAATAAGCCTGGTGCAGAGATGTCTTTTTCCATCGCTTCTGCTGCGATAAATTGCCAAGGTACAGCATGATACACAGCCGCTGTAAAAATGAAGTAAAAACCACCGACCGTTAATACCGCTAAGGCAATCGCACGAGGCAATAATTTTTCAGGATTTTTAGCCTCTCCACCTGCTTGGGCAATCGAATCAAAACCAATAAAACTAGAAAATAAAACGGCTGCTGCTGCTAAAAAAGTACTAAAATCAAATGCAGCAATAGTTGCCGTAGGAATGGAACGTCCTTCTTTTGCTTGTAAGGCAGTGGCAAAATCTGCATGATTAAAACTAAAACCTGCGAAAATAACAATTGCCCCTAAACCAAACATTAACAACATCAAAGGAATCAAGGTGCGTTCATAAAATTTTAAACCACGCATATTAATACCCACAAAAGTCCATAATAAAGCCAACGCTAAAGTGACTCTTATCCAACCTGTATTTAATAAATTAGCCGTTGCCTCCCAATCCAAAGCAGTCGCAATATCTCTAAAAAAAGGAATAATGATATAACAAATCACCCCAATCACAATTGTCAAACCAAACCATTGGGCAAAACTCGCCACAAATCCCCAATAGGGATGCAAACCTCGACTGGCAAAAATATAACTGCCGCCTGCCCTTGGCATCGCAGAAGATAAGCTTGCATAAGCAAAAGCCGCCAATAAAGCAGGAATGGCTGCTAGTAAAAAAGCAGGTAAAACATAAGGGCCAATGCCTGGGACATTGCGCTGTATCATAATGGGTACAACATAGACCGATGCGCCTAACATAGAGCAAATACCTGTCGCTGCTAGACTTATTAGGCCTAATTTTCTGGAGAGGTTGGGTTTAGTAGTTGGTTGTTGGTTCATCGTTTTTGCCTAAAAGTAACTGGAATTGGGGAATCCGAAAAATTTGCTCGAAATTTTCTGATTTTTTGGACTTATAAAAACAAATTACCCCGTGACGGGAAGTCACGGGGTAATAGATATTAATTCTTATTCAAGTGTTTTATTAGCATCCTTTATCTTACTTGTATTGCTTGCCCAATATTGAGAATAGCGTTTTTGGGAATAGGATTGAGTTGATAAATTTCTTTTAATCTAAGCTGGTATCTTCCCGCTATATGAGAAAGAGTTTCTCCTTTGCGGACTCTATGGTATCGAGGCTCTGCCTTTTGAGCAGCGATGGCATCTGTTTCTGTGAAGATAGGCGTTACTTTACTTGTTCGATAGGAACTGTGAAATCTTGGCGTTTTCCATTCATTGGTAACCCATAGTTCCGATCCTCGAATCGCTTGACTACCATCAAAATTAAATACATATTGTGGATGAATACAGACGCCTTTATAACGTACTTCTAGATGTAAATGACTGCCTCGACTATTGCCCGTATTACCACCAAATCCAAGTAATTGTCCTTCGTAAATGAGGTCATTCGGTTCTACAGCATAGTCAGACAAATGAGCATATAATGTTTCTACCTCATTTGCATGGCGGACGATAACAGTTTTACCATGACCTCGGCTATAGCCCACAAATCGAACGATTCCAGGCAAAACTGAGCGCACGGTATCACCCGTAACAAGGTCGAGGTCTAAACCTCTATGAGGACCTCTTCTCCTCCTCCCAAATCTTGAGGTAATCACAATATCCCCATCAACTGGGTGGGTAAATGTGGTCTGGTCAAATGCTATTTTATAAGGTGTTGGCAGGACTGCACCTCTATATGGATTGACTCGGTCATTTTGCCAATAATCATCCCCCTGTCCATGTACTATACGATTTGTATCGGGAAGCGTTTTTCCATTTCTAGCTTCAGAAATATAGTTATATGCTGATTGACTTATGAATTCCTTCGTTTTTTCATTTCGATAAAATAACTTGCCGTCTAGCATGACTTTTTTAAACGAGACAGCTCCTTTGCTTACAAAGAGCGAATCTTCAGCTTGGCCATAAGCAAAACCATTAATCAACAAAGCAATGCATAGGTTGAAGAAAATTTTCAAGTGTTTATCTGTAAACATAATTCCCAAGTAATCTTTTGTGTAAAAATAGGCTATAATTTCGCAGTCGATTGCAAACATACATAAGAGTCCTATGTATAATGCAAGAGCTTATTCCTTTAACATAATCTTAACAATTTATAAGCAAGTGGATAATCAAAATTGCTATATGCTATTATATAAAATAAATTAACTTTCTGCGCTAAGTAAAAATAAAATGTACCACAAACACAAAGAGCCCCGATTACTCGGAGCTCTTGTGCTAGTACTTATATTAAAGATTGCATCCGAAGATGCCTGTATTAATATCTGTTTCCACCGCCACCGTAGCTTCCGCCACCGCCGCCTCCACGGTTGTAGCCTCCACCACCGCCTCCGCGATTGTAACCGCCGCCGCCGCCGCGATTTTCCCGAGGTTCTGCTTTTTTAACAACGATTGTACGACCGTCAAAATCTTGGTCATTTAAATCGTCAATAGCAGCTTGTGCTTCGGCCTCGTTTGGCATTTCTACAAAACCAAACCCTTTTGATTTGCCTGTAAATTTGTCCATAATAATTTTAACTGAGTCAACTGCTCCGTGAGCAGCAAATGCATCTTGTAAATCTCTTTCTTGTGTATCGAAATTTAACTTTGCAACGAAAATATTCATAAAAATAAAAGTTAACTAACCGTTGAAAACGGATAGTAAATAAATAAAAAATGTGAAATGAAAAACATAAGGAAGGAGAAAAAAAACCTAAAAGGAAGAAGAAAACCTAAAAACTTGTGAAATTCCATGTGAGGATATATTTAAATAATATCCTCTTACATTCTTAAGACTACTATTTTATTGAAAGGTCACTTTTCTTTTAAAAATATTTTAGGCGTTGATTAGATAAGGAAGAAATCATTTAAATAGGCGAAGCCTTTTATATTTACCCAGTGACGGGAAGTCACGGGGTAAAACTCCCGTTGGTCTTCATTCATCCGTTGGTTATTTTTTAACTACCAACGGATGAATGAAGACCAACCAATGTTTATTGCTTTTTCATTAAATTGATTTTTTTGGAGGGCTTCAAACCTTAAAGATTTGGCGTCTTTAGTTCAAATCATTCGTCGTCTAAATATTGTAACAAAAGCGTATTATCCCCATGTGGAAAAAAGGCATCAAATTCCCAATAATAGGTTTCTGGTCCATACCCAACAAAGGACTTATACCTTGTTTCGGGGCCAATATTCAAGGTGGTGTCTCGAAGTTCTAGTATGTTATTCGCTTTGACATAATCAAACCAGGGACTCAACTCCTCTATGATAAATCCAACATTGACGGCTTTCTTTTCGGTAAAATTGTGCATCCCTCTTCTTTCATCTACAATTGCTAGGAAACCAGTAGTAGCCGCTTGATAAATTTTTGTCCATCCTTGGTCTGCGACCAATTCTAATCCTAGCACATCTTGATAATAATTTTGCATGGCTAAGACCTCTTTATTATACAACCAAGTAATGGTCGAATGAATAGTTAATCCTGCCGGCTTCGTACTTTTAGGATTGGACGGAATGGTTTTTATCTTGTTATTATTTAAAATAGGGATGAATTTTTCATTTTCTGGATGTTGATTAAATCGTTCAAATTCTAGTAAATAACCTTCTGGGTCAATAGCGACAAATCCATCATGTGCAGCGCCTTCTTTGTAGGTATACTTTATGGAAACTTCCTTGCTTTTTAAATAATCATACCATTCCTTTAATTGCTCGGTCAGTAAAGCTAAAGCAACTGTTTTAGGCTCTTCGGCGGTATGCATGCCTTTGGTAGCATCGACTAGAATCAAATAGGAATCGGAGGTCATTCGTAGGAGTAAAGCCATTCCATAATCTGCCACCAATTCCATGCCCAAAGTGGAAACATAAAAATCTCCTGCTGCTTCTAAATCTTTATAATAAAGGAATAAATTGGTTGCCTTAATTCCAAAATCAGCCATCGTTCGGAAGTCCGTATTTTGAGCTAATAATTGATTGATTTTTTTAGGGCTATAACTCAATAATCGACCGAATCTTCTGGAAATGTCCATACTGGCTTTTGTATCATAAGCAGCTGCTTTTTCAAACTTCGCTTTATCCGCTTTTAGTTGGAGATAGGCGTCTTTGGTATTGCCCGTATATAATAAAAGTACTTCCTTCTCTTTCGCCACATCGGCTGGAAAAAGATTCGTGATTAGCAAATCGGATTCTCGGAATACAGAAACGCCATGTTTTGCCGCTACTTTTTCGGCATCAATAATAAAGGCATCCATTTCCTTGGGCGACATAGGTGCACTTAACCCTAATTGTTTGACGCCAGCGGCAATTAATTCGCTAAATCCACCAACTACGCCCAATTCGTAGGAAGGTTGATTGATTTGGTTATCATTATTATTGGGTGTATCCGATTGACAACTAATGATTAGGGTAGAAAGAATAAGGAAAGATAGATATTTCATCAGTTTAGTATTTTTGCTTTTAAATGCTTCAAAAATTAGGTTAATGAGGTGTAAGTAGTTTGACAAAGATAAACGAACAATTTTTAGATTATTGGATAGCTGCTGCTGGTTAGGACTTTTAGTCCGATACTTTTATTGGCTCGCCTCTGGCGAATTTAGAGCATCTATTTTTTAAAATTCCAGCTAATAACACTTGCCAGAGGCAAGAAAAATAGTGGTTTCGGACTAATAGTCCTAACCAGCAATCTTTGTTTAGTTGTTAATTTATTTTTGTCTGATTATTTATCACAAACTTAAAAAACATTACCCCATGATGGCAAATCACAGGGTAATGTTGTGCTTAAAGTAAATAATCTAAAACGTTTTTATTTGAGTAGCAAACCAACTCCATGCTCACCCAACATTTTGGTAAAAGCAACTAAATCTTTTGCCTTCAATACCTCATATTCTTTCTGAACAGCTACCAATCGTTCTTTTAACAGTTGATGTACTTCCCGATGCGGGTCAGCAGGTGGAAAATCAGCAATGGCTATAGTTCCTGCCAAATAATTAATTCGTTCAGCCAATCGAACTGGGTAGCGCACTTCATCCTGTCCCGTGCCTGTGTATTTTAACTGAATGAGTTTACTTTCTAGATTGATTAAAGTCGTATCCATATTTGCAGTCGCTTTAATCAAATCAGTTGGTTTTTTCAAAGCAGTCATCGTTGCTTTTAAATCGCCTAATTGCATCCGCATTATTTCTATTTCATTGACCATTTCGGCAACGGTTGTCATATCTTTTTGCAAATCCTTTAGGATGGTCGTTTGCGCTTCGATATCTGCTAAACTTCCTTCTGAATGTGGGTCTTTTAAGATTTCCACTTCTTGTATATTGGTATCCGAACCAGCAGCCAAATGCACTTTATATTTCCCTGGCGGCACTAAAATACTAAATGGTTTAATCAATGGATTATGGTCGCCTTTTTTGCTAAGAACAAACCAATCTGCGTATAATGGTTTATTGCGCAAAACAATAGGCTCATTCGGTTCGTCTTTTAAATCCCACATCACCCGATTGATACCCGCTTTTCCTTTATGTTTTAAGGTTCGGACGGTATCTCCTGCACTATCCACGATATGTATTTTTACACTATCATTTTTTTCACTCAGCCAATAATTAAGGCTCGCCCCGAAAGCAGGGTCTTTGCCAAAAGAAGGTTCTGGAAAAAATTGCATATTAGACGTAACTGGACGGAAACGATAGGCAGGTTTTGGCGCAAATAAATGGGCTTTTGCTTTTGTTAGGTCCTCCGTCAATTGCTGCAAAGGCGTAATATCATCTAATATCCAAATACCTCTACCATAAGTTCCAATCACTAAATCGTTATAATGTTCTGGAATATCAAGCCAATACATTGGCGTATGTGGTAGATTACTCATTAAGGATTGCCACGTTTGACCATCATTAAAAGAGACAAATAATTTGGTTTCTGTACCTAAATATAGTAACCCTTTTTTGACAGGGTCTTCTCTAATGCAACGGGTATAATTCAAGCCAGTATCCTCAATCCCATTGGTGATTTTTTGCCAAGTTTGACCATAATCACTTGTTTTGTAAACATAAGGTTTAAAATTGCCAACTTGGTGAAATTCTATGGTTAAATAAGCTTTTCCAGCGTCCCATTTGGAGGCATCAATATTTCTGACCACGCCATCTTTCGGTAGATTAGGAATGTTTTTAGTAACGTTTGTCCAAGTAGCGCCTCCGTCTTTACTAATTTGTACTAAACCATCATTTGTTCCAGCCCAAAATACGCCTTTCTGCACAGGCGATTCATCAAAAGCATAAATTACATTGGCGTATTCTACATTGATATTATCGCCCGTTAGCCCACCAGAAAAACCTTGTTTGCTTTTGTCATTTAAGGTTAAGTCTGGGCTAATGACTTCCCAAGTTTGTCCTTTATTAGTCGTTCTATGTACATGTTGACTGGTTACATAAACGGTATTATTATCATGTGGAGATATCAATAAAGGAAAAGTCCATTGAAAACGAAATTTAGCATCTGCTGCTGGATGTCCTACTGGAAATTCAGGCCAAACTTCCACTTGTCGATACTGTCCTGTATTGACATTATATCGAGTAACAATGCCACCTAATGGCCCCATTCCAGAAGCACTTGACCAGACAATATCAGGATTCGTTGGGTCAGGTGTAGCAAACCCACTTTCTCCACCACCTATATCTCTCCAAGCCCCTGTAGGAATCATACCTGCACCGAAAAAACCACCTGTTCGAGTATTACTTGGGCCTCTCATGGCAGGGCCGTCTTGTCGATTGGTTAAGACATTATAAGGAATGGCATTATCGGTAGTAACATGATAGACTTGGGCAACACCCAGTTGCGTTCTATCCCAATCTTTCCCTCGGTTTTGAGAAATAGATAACCCTCCATCACCTACAACTATCATACGGTTGCCATCAGTTGGGTCAATCCACATTTCATGATGATCCCAATTCGGTTGGCTACCAGGTGCACTAGGTTCTAAGGTTTTACCGCCGTCGATACTTCTAGAAAAACCCGCCCAAATAAAATAGATTTCATGTGGATTATCAGGCGAGGCGGCACAACGGGTATAATAAGCTTGTCTGCCACCCATATCTCGATTTGAATTGACTAATTTCCACGATTTACCATTATCATCTGACCGCCATAATTCCCCAGTTGAGGTAGGTTTACCATTTAAAGGGACGCCATCTCCTGTTTCAATCTGTGCGTAAACTCTTCCTTTTTGCGCAGGAGTCATTGCCAAAGCAATTTTGCCCACAGGCAATTTAGGCAAACCTTTGGTCATTTTTTCCCATGTCTTCCCGCCATCGGTTGATTTATATACCCCGCTTCCAGGACCACCACTCGTTCGATTCCAAGTGGCTAATTTTAATTCCCAAGTACCTGCAAATAAGATTCTAGGATTATGTGGACTCATGACAATATCAGAAGCGCCTGTATTTTCATCGACAAATAAGGTATGTTGCCAAGTTTTACCACCATCTTCGGTCATAAATATACCTCTTTCTTTTTGCGGTGCATAGGCATGTCCAACTGCTGCTACATAAACAATATCTGGATTATCAGGATGCACCACCACTCTACTTATCCTACCCGTTTTATCCAAACCAATATGCGTCCAAGTCTCGCCGCCATCCATTGATTTCCACATCCCATTACCCAGTGAAACATTGGAGCGGATAAAACTTTCTCCTGTCCCTGCATAGATGATTTCTGAGTCAGAAGGGGCAATTGCCAGCGCACCAATAGCATGCACAGGCTTATCATCAAAAATCGGTTTCCAAGCAATGCCACCATCCACAGATTTCCAAATACCTCCTGTAGCCGCACCTACATAATAGGTGAGCGGGTCGCCAGGAATCCCCGCTACTGAAATGATTCGATTGCCGACAGGGCCAATATGTCGATATTTTAATTGTTTGATTTGTTCTTTTTCTAAGGTTTGACTTTGTCCTATTTGTGGATTTGCAAAAAAGCTAATTAAAAGACTTAATAGCAGCAGATAAAGGAAGGAATGCTTGCTCATATTTTTGATGGTTTTGATGATTAGGAAATATTGGGTAGTATAACAAATTTTGTTGTATCAAAAGGCAAAATTTGTAAAAAAAGATTTAAAAGGGGAGCAAAAAGTCGACTTTTTAGAAAATCCACTTTTTGCTCCCCCATTAGATTCCCATTCTCCTACTAAGTTCTTTTTTTACTGGAAGGAGTTTTTTGACATCCCACCACCACCTAGATGCAGGCTATGCAATATTTAACTAGGACTTTATTTCTGAGTACCAAAGTAGAATTAAGTAGTCGGTTTACAAGTGACAAGGATTTGTCATAGCTATTAATCCTTCGTCAAATCTAACCAATCAGGCAATTTTTCTATCCCCTGTTTTCGATAACGTTTAATTACACTTTCCATAACATCATCATGATATTCTATCCAGTCAATTTGCTTTTTTATTTTTAAATTTTTATCAAAGTACAAAATAAAATTAACTTTCATACCCCACTTTTCTTCAATCAATTTATCATAATAATAAAATGGGTTTAAATGACCATAGCCAATTGCCATGCTATCATTGACGACTAAAGCATCAATTTCTACATGTTTTTGGTCGGGAGTTAATTTTTGGAAATTTCCACCTTCTTCATCCCATTTATAAAACTTTTTAAATTGCCAGAGACTATCCAATTTGATTTGTAATAAGATGTCTTCAAATATTAAATCTTCTCGATAAAAAGAACAGAATTTTTCCCAGTCTTTTCTTTGGGCAAAGGTGTCGAAAAAATCTTTGGCCACCTGCTCTACTTTGTCTTTTCTTGTTAATTGAGATACATTATTAGGTGGCTGACAACTACCTATAATTATTATGAAAATGAATTGAAGGTATGTTATTACTTTCATGTTGAAGATTTGAAAAGGTTACTTCAAATAAAGATGACTCACCAAGTCATTTTTCCGACCATCTTTCTATCACCGTTTGTTGTTCATAGAAAGACCTTTCTAAATCATCTGAAATACTTAATATTTCCACATAATGACTCCAACTTAATTGGTCAGACACCGTCTGACTTTTTGAGTATTTGATGTAAAAAAGGCGCATATACACTAGGTTCGTCCTAGAAAACTCTTTCCCATATCTCGTTTTCAAATCTTTTGATAATTGTATCAATAATTGTTTACCATATTCCGCTTTGACTTTTCCTTCCTGTTCATATTCAACGATTTGTTGTCCAATAGCCCAGTAAGCTTGTACTTTTTCTATACTTACTTGCCTAATTGCCCTAGATTGATGTTGCTGAAACGTCGTCCCAATTTTATTGAGTAGTAGCTGATAGTTTTTATATTGTGTTTGTTTCATTATTGTATAGTTTAATCAATTGCCTAATTTTGTTTAGACAAGGTACAAAATTATTGAAATTACCATTTCAATTTTTCAAAGGCGCATCAAAAGGCATCAACTCCAGCAACTTCAATTCCGCCAATGCCTTGGCATAGATTTGAAACGACCCCGTCAAGCTTACTTTCCCAACATCATTTCTACGCCCGTCCAATCTTCCCGCACACCCGCAACATCTAATGCCTTCGCTTTCTTCAAAAACAATTGAGCAATCCGATCGTCGTTATTTTGTAGCGTAATGGATTCAAAAATATAGGCTGCTTTGGCAAAGGATTTTTCAAAGTAAGATTGAATGCCTTTTTCAAATTGAGTTAAAGTCGCCAATTTAAAAGCAATCATATCTGCGGTATCTCCGTCGAAACATTCGTAAATTTTTAATGGCTTTAATTTTCCTTTTACCTGTACTTCGCCTAAGTAGCGCAAATGAAATTCGGACGGATTGTTTAATTTTTTTAAGCTCACTTCACTCAATAAAATAGCAGCGCCATAATATTTGGTAAGGTTTTCAATACGAGCAGCCGAGTTGACCGAGTCGGAAATAGTGGTCGCATCCATTCGATTTTCATCGCCTGTAATGCCCATAATGAGCGAACCGCTGTGTAAGCCCATCCCTACCCGAATTTTCCTTTTGCCACCAGCTCTTCTTTCGGCGTTAAATTGTCGAATGGTTTGCTGCATCGCGATAGCTGCACGAAGGGCATCCTCCGACGATTTAGGAAAAATCGCCATAATTCCATCGCCTAAATATTGATTGACAAAACCATTGTTTTTTTGAATAATCGGGCCCATCCTCGCATTATAAGCATTGACAAATTTGAAATTATCTTCCGGACTCAAAGCCTCTGCAATCGACGTATAATCCCGAATATCTGAAAAGAAAACTGTCACTTCTTTTTCGACCGTATCCCCTAAAGCGATTTCTGTAATATTGGATTTACCTAGGGCAGTCAAAAATTCATTGGGTACAAAACGACTGATGGCTTGGTTAACCCGCTTTTGTTCTGCTAACATTTGTTGTTGAGCATCAAGATTTTTTTGGAGGGCTTTTTCCTTTTCTACTTTCAAGCCATTGTTCCTTTTGCCTGCACTTAGTGCCAACATGACTAAACAAAAAACAATGGAAAATGGGAATGCATTCGTAAATAGTTCCCAGATTCTACTTTGATTCAGATTTATAAAATTAAATACAGTCGAATTAGCATCAAGAATTTAAGGTAAAATCTCGAGAATTATTGAAAAAAGAAGAACAGAGAGAAAAGGTAAAAAAGCCAACAAGAATAAGCTTTTAGAAACATGCGTTTGTTTCTTGGAAGTAAAAACTAATCCTAAGACTATTACCACACCAAGACCAATAAATACTTGAATAAAGCTTCCAAGAAATGAAAAATAATCTGTTTCCTTTTCTATATTAAGTAAAAAAATGACAATAGCTAAAAGAGAAAAGTAAATAGGAATACCCCACTTGGAGAGGCGAGAAGACTTTGGATAATTAAAGTAAATCTGAGTAAATTTTATTAAGCCGTAAAACACCAAGAGTAAACTGATCCAATTTAATTGATAAGTAATTTCCTTCCAGATTGGAATGGCTACAAATTGACGATAGTTGTCGGGGCTAAAATGAAAAAATAACAAGAAACCTAAAACGAAACAGGCTAAATAAAGATGGATACGGTCTCTTTCCATAAAAAATAAGAGCAAGAAGTATAAGGCTTGTACACCTAGGATTCCTAAAAGTATTCCACTTAATAGGCTCTTATTAATTTGGTCTGGCCATATAGAAGATTCATCAATATGGGTTAAGAGAATTTGATTAGGCAATAGTTGTGAATCTGCTCCTTCCAATCGTACCAATACCTCCAAGGTATCATTCAGCGGTATATCAATTTTTAAAAAGGTTGCCCAAAAATGATAGGGCCGTTTCCGCAAAGGCACTTGATCTCCTGTTCTTTGATGGTGAAAGCCTCCTTTACCGTCAGGAATATAAGCATCTACATAGTCAAAGCTTTGTAAATCATTTCCTGCACTACTAGTCACATGAATCACTTGTTTGCCATTAAAGATAGGACTACCTATGAATTTAGCTTTTAGCCAATAGACTCTATTTAATACAGGTTTTACGTTCATCCAATCTTTCCGATTCAGCGATTGCCAGTTATTGTAAACGGATTCAATATCCATTGTCCCTGCTGAGTCTTCTACAATTTCGTGATGGAAAATGTAGTTGCTGATAAAAGAATAACGAGCACCAAAATCATTATTAAATTGACCTTTAAATTCATAGCCTCCTTCGGTATCTAGATAGAATCCATCATCTACTATCCAGGTAGCAATAGCACTTGGTTTTCTTTTGGCTTCTACGCCTTCCAATCGAAAATATAAAACTGCTTTTTCATTTTTTGCAATGCTGTATCGAAGTAAATTAGGAGGATAAGGAACCGCCTTTTCTTCGGGATGGAACGCAAACCCTGACTGTTGCTTTTCCACGCTTCCATCTTCATGTACCAAATAAGCGGCAATATTATTCCAACTCCTTCTGCCATAGCTGTCTGATGAAATTTGAAATACATACTCCTTCGTTTTTTCAGGATGTCCCCTCAATTTCAATTTACACCAATAAGCCGCATTGAGGTCAAAAGTATCATTGGAACGATGAAGTTCAAAAATATCCCCCCGCTTCCTAATGGAATCAAAACTCATTTGTTGGGAGCTATCTTTATATGTGGTTGTAAAGATACCAGCAAAATTTACTGTTGGAACTTCTTTACGACGACTATCTCCGAGTGACCATCCGTATTGGCTGGCAATCATTTTTCCTTGGTCAAAAGCTTGCTTACTATTTATCGTGTCACCGATTGTTTTATAGACCTCTCCCAATTGCCAATAAGCATGATCTAATAAAAGCGAATCCTTTAAGGTCGTAGCTACGGCTACGTAGCGCTGTGCTTGCTGCAGTTTTTCATCAATATCCACTAGGCTCTTCAAATAGGGTTCTGCCCGATATTTGAGTTTTATCCTTTCGGAAAAGGAGGCCGCTGGAATCAATTGTTCTAGTGAATCTATAAAAGTAGATTGACTAAAAGCAGGGAGGATAATCCAAAGGAGGGTAAAGAAGATTAAGTTTTTTTTCATTTTATTTTCCTACTTTCTAGGGTTTGTCATTTCTAGTTTCTTTAATCCAGTAGTTGATTTTTGGTTTTGAGGTAGGTTATTTAGGGAAAAGACAAGTTAGGATTGTTCCAAAGAAAAGACTAGCATTATTTTGCGAAAAATCTGGATTATTTTGACAATTGAATAGAATGGTGACTAATTTTATAGGTTAATCGAGATACTAATACAAGAAGTATTGCCTCCAAAATCTTGGAAATCTTTTGAACAGACAGGTATCGAATCCCGTGTGCCATAAAATTTTACTCGCATGGAAAAGTTGGCCTTTTTCATTAGAACAAGTTACAAATACTTTTGAAAATTACTACTATTTTTGCTTTATCTTTTGGGCGCTTCTATTTCTATCCCTTTGCTTTGACCAAAGCTTCAAAAGGGGGATATCCCTGCAAATCAACTAACATAACATCATTGCCAAAAGTAGTTGGGCTATAAGCAAAGCCCTTTTTGATGGCACGATTGAGTAGGGTAATGGCTTTGTCTTTATCATCGGTCTTGCAATAAATATGAGCTTGCGCTACTAAATAACTAGCATCTTGTGTGCTTGTATATAAACTTTCTAATTGTTTAAGTATAGCTGCTACTGCTTTTCTTTGTCCTAATTGTTGGCAAGTGCTGCCTGCTCTAGATAAGTTGAGCGAACTATTGCCTGTTTGGTCAATGGCTTCTTGGAAAAGTGGTTTGGCAATAGCAAATTGATTGGTGGTATAATATAGATTGCCCAAAGCAAAAGGATCCAGGTTCGTGCCTTGTTGGTTTGCCCAATCAATACCAGTTTGCGCCCATTCTTGCTCCTTTTCTTTTTGCCCCTTTACTCCATATCGCTCGGAAATAAAGACAAATGCATTGAGGATTTCTAAGTTCGCCATTTGGTTGTCTTGCATTTCTTTCATTAAGGCTTGCAAGGCGGTTGCCTTATCTTGTTGTATATAAATTTCCGCTAATCTATCATAATAATTCCAATGCTTTCTAAACTTGGACTGAATCGTTTTGGCTATTTTTTCCGCATCCGCATATCTGCCTACTCGGTACAAATTATGGACATAATAATTATGCCACCAAGTGTCTAATTCTATATCTTGCGGGGCAAATTCGGGGTCTAAATATTCAAATATTTCGACCGCCTTTTTAGGCAAATTTAAATTATTGGCAATAATACCTGCTTCTACATTGGAAAACCATTGTTTAGGGTCTCTATCTAAAATTTTTAGACTTGCCTTAAATGCTTTATCCAAATCTTTATCCAATAAGGCTTGCCAATGTACATACCATTGGCGGTCAAAACTATTAAGGCTTTTGAAGTCAATATTTTGTTTGATGAGGGCAAAAGTTGAATCAGCATCGCTGCCCATCCCAGCATTAAAAAAAGAACCAGTTGCCCAAATATAAGGCCAAAAGAAACTACTGTCCATTTCAATGGCTTGGGCAAAAAGATTTCGAGATTCTTCTGTGTCTTCGCTATAAATATCAATCCCTTCTCGGAATAACTGATAGGCTTTATGTGGTGGTGGATTTTGGGCAATCCCTGGGGAGAAGTTATGATTTTGGGCATCAAAAGCCGTCACAAATTTGGCTTGTAATTCACTAACCAAAGCGGCATTCTCCTCTTTAGGTCCTCTAACATCAGGAAGAGACAGTTCAATTTTACCCGTTTCAATATCAATAATCTGACTTTTAAAAATCAACTCGTCTTTGTCAATATAATATCGTCCCTTCACTATTTTTTGAGCGCCCGTTCTACGTGCAAAATTTTTACTAGAATCCCCAACACTCGCATATTTAATATTTTCTTGAATGTTTTCAAATCCAACTAATTGTATATCGTCCAAATACATCAAGCCTTGAATGACCCAATCAGATGCCATATCGCCCACAATATCTAACTCTTTATCGCCTGTTTTATTTTCAAAAGGTAATACGGCTATTCTTGCGTCTCTTAGATTTTTGGGAATAGCACTATCTATAACTCCAAAAGGACTGAAAAAACGAACTAATCCTAAAACAAGAATAACTATACCTGCTAATACCCACTTTTTGGCTTTTGAAACAGTAGATGGAATTAATTTCCCTTTACCTGTTAAATCTTCTTTTTTTGGAATAATTAAATCATCGCCTTGCAGGGCATAAATCTGCATGGGTTGGGCCACATTTTTAAACTTAAATGCGCCTAATCGAATAGCTTTATACGCTGTTTGGTTGGCAATTGCTGCTTTAAATTCACTAGAAATTAAGACAGAACCAGGCACACCAAATGACTCAATTCGAGAAGTAATATTAACCGCATCTCCATAAGCATTACCATCTTCGAATCCTACATTTCCTTGATGTAGTCCGACTCTAACGGGAGTAGCAGGGGTAACAGACTTAAAGTTTTTTTGTAAGGTAGCTGCACAGTTGGCTGCATCGGTAGGGTTTTCAAAAGTACACAAACAGCCGTCTCCGTAAAAATTGATAATATTTCCACGAAATTGGGTTACGTTTTCCGTAAGTACTTCTTTAAAGTTACGTAAGACTAAGCGACCTCGCTCTTCATCACGCTGCATCAAAGCTGTATATCCCTGTATATCGGCGAATAAAACGGCTAAGAATTGTCTTTCTTGCTGGTGTGGCATTTATATCTTTGTGTAAATTTAACTCCTGTAAAAAACAAAAATAAAATCTAGCAATATATTGATTAACTGACCTTATCTCATAGGAGCAATAAAGATATAAAATATTATTGGGTCTTGAAAATTATACCCTTAATAAGTGCTTGTTTTGTCCTTACTCATTAATATATATTTTATTACAAAATGACAGCATCAATAATTCTACTATCTGAGCAGGAAGGATAATAAGTAAAATAGTTGGATACATCTTTTAGTTATTTCTTGAGCATTGGCTACTATACATTTTGATTTCAGGAGACTTTGGCTTGCGAAGTTTTCAAAACTTAGTAAGTCTTTTTAGCTCGAAATCAGTTATTTAGACTTCCCAAGCCTTGAATACTTTTTAAGTCATTTGGAGAAAGTGTAGAAATATAAGCATTTACTCCTTAACCTCGATAATATGTGTGCCACTTTCATAATTAGGATTGACTGGAATAGAGCTGCTAGCAATGCTTATAATAATCGTCCAATTATCGCCTACTTCGATATTATCATCTAAGATTTCGATGGGTAATTCTACCATGCTGGCATTGGCTGGAATTGTTGCTGTATTTCCATTGACTTGATACTGTTGCCCTTCTTGTGCCGTACTATTTGCTTCAATTTTAAAATCAAAGGTAATCGGCGTTCCTTGTTGCACCGCCGCTAAATTGACAATAAAACCACTGGGTATAGTTTCTCCATCAACAATTTTTTGATAAGTAAAAGTTTGCTCCCCTGTTACGCTAGTAGCGGCATCTAATTCCAAAAAAGCATCCATGAATAAAATATCTGTGCCTGGCGCATCACAGGCAAAAAAACCTAAACTTAGAAAGATTATGATTATTAATTGAGACTTCATTATTTTTAATTTTATGATTGTTCTAGAGATTAGAAGTCAGGTTTAATACAGCTAAAAAAACTGATTATCAACACTTCCTTCCTAAATTATCTGACTTCTGACCTCTCCTCTAATACCCTGGATTTTGTGTTAATAACTCATTCAAGCTCAATTCACTTTGCGGAATATCTGACAAAATTCTAAAGTCAGTATAACTCAAATTGGGCACATTAGAAGCATTCGTTTTAGGGATATCCTTCCCCAACCTTTTCAAGTCAAACCAGCGATGTCCTTCTAAGGCCAATTCAATTCTTCGTTCTTGCATAATTAAGTCGATTAAAGCAGTTCCAGTTAAAGCTGTTGGGACTAAACCTCTAGCCATTCGCAATTCATTAATGCGAGTTTGTGCATTAGTATCATCGCCACTTCTAACATATCCTTCCGCAGCAATCAAGAGTACTTCGGCATAGCGAATAATAGGGATATTTTCCCTAAAGTCACCTTGTTCGCCTCTCCATTTATTGCATTTTCTAGTGCCATTAGGAATGTCTTCCTCTACCGTCCATATACTATGCCGAATGTCATTTGGTTCGCGGTCCAAAACAGCTAATAATTCAGGACTGCCGACTAAAATATATTGCGAACTAGAACTGGTATTATTGGTCATGGTACAAATACTCCGATTAGCGCCATCTACAGTTGACCAATCTGTTGCTCGAATTTCTGCTTCAAATAAAGATTCTGGATGTGGTGTCATTTCCCACGAAGCCTCAAAATTTTCAACGGTGGTTAATTCTGCGGTCGTTTGAGTCAAGGCTTGGTCGGCTTGTCTGGCGGCTTCAGCAAAATTACTTTTGTATAATTGTACCCTTGCCATTAAAGCGTGAACCGTTGCTTTTCCGACTCTTAATGGTGCAATTACATTATCTGATAATAAATTAATCGCTTGATTTAAATCGGATTCAATCAATTCATATAGTTCGGTATTCGTCGCTCTCGGATTGGTCACTAAAGCATCGGATACTTCCTCGGTTGGCGTCGTACGAATTGGGACAGTTAAGTTAAAATCATTAACTTCTTTGCCCGGTTCATAACCATACACTTTGGCTAAGTCATGGTAATATAACGCTCTAAGAAAAAAGGCTTCTCCTTTGATTTGTTGACGTAAATCTTCTTCTGCTGCGGTTACATCCGTTAAATCATCAATTTTGCTAAAAATCAAATTTAAATCATTGATGCCAACATATAATTCCCATCTTCCCATGTGCGCTCGAACAGCATTGACATATTCCGATTCATAATTAAAGGTTCGATTATTAAAATCCAAATTATCCGCTAAGACATCGGGTGCTATGATACCATTTTGTCCCATCCATTCAAAATTATGGACTCGATTATAAGCGGAAAAAAGAATGGATTCAAAACCGCCTACTTCTGCAAAGACTTGTTCGGGGGAAAGCGACTCTGGGTCGGCGACATCTAGGGCTTTGGTGCAGGAAAACAAACCTAGAAGGAGGAGAAAGTATAGTTTATTATAGGAATTCATGATTTTATTTTTAGTTCTGTAGCTCCGTAGCTTGGACATTCTTATCCGAGTAACTAGTGGTGGACAAGCTAGATTTGCTCGGACAAGAATGTCCAAGCTACGGTTAATTAAAACGACATATTTAACCCAAAAGAAAATTGTCGCCCCAAAGGAAAAGCAAAAGGAAAACGTTCACTATACGCATGTCGAGTAGCGACCACTTCTGGGTCTATCCCATCAAATCGAGTCCAAGTAATCATGTTTAAGCCTTGAGCGAAAACAGTTAAATTAGATACGTTCATAAAAGATAAACTGGTCTTTGGGAAAGTATACCCTAATTTGATTTCTTTTAATCGAATATAAGAAGCATCCGAATAAAAACGAGTGGTACCAGGCAATCCAAATGTAATCTGGTCAATACCACTAACAACATTTCCTTGGCTAGGTCGGTGTACATTGGTTAAATCACCTGGATTCCTCCAGTAATTCGCCTGAGAAACCAATTGGTTATTAGGTGAACCACCTGCTTCTGCCAATGCTTCTAAGTCATTATTATAGACATAATGCCCACCTTGAAACTGGAAAAAAGCGCCAAGCGATAAACCTTTATAACTAAACTCCGTACGGATTCCGCCAAAAAAATCAGGAATAGCGCCTTTGAAAACTTGTACATCTTCGGCTGATGGAGCATAGGTCGGAAAACCATTTCTATCATAAACCGTCGCTCGACCATTCGCTGGATTTACGCCCGCAAATGGTAAGAGATTGAAAAAATGAATGGGTTGCCCAACAATTAATTGAGGAAAACCATCTGAAAATATCGTATCTCGACCACCATTTAATTCAACGACTTCGTTTTTCTGAAAAGATAAAGTTCCGCCAATTCGCCAATTAAATCCGCCTCGATTATACAAAATAGTGGACAATTCAAAATCAATACCTTTATTATTCACCTGCCCTACATTTTCTACAAACGTCGCATCTTCAATACCTGCTGCTGCGGGAATCTGGGTGGCTAAAAGTAAATTTCTATTATTTTTGTTCCACAAATCAATGCTTCCATAAAGCCTATTTTCAAAGAAAGAAAAGTCGATGCCTATATCAAATTGTTCGGCTTCTTCCCAGCCTAATTGATTGTTGGCTAATTTCGTAGGTGCTAAGCCTGGAGCACCTAAATATTGCCCTCTTGTGCCAAATTGAGGTAGGGAAGCAAAATCTGCAATTTCAGAATTACCCGTAATCCCATAAGACAGTCTAATTTTCAACTCTTCTATCCACGTAGTATTTTGCAAGAAAGGTTCTGCACTCAATCGCCAACCTAGTGAACCAGCATAAAATAAACCCCAACGATTATCTCGACCAAAACGAGAAGAACCATCGTAGCGAACGGTTGCATTGGCAAAATACTTTTCATTAAAACTATATTTTACGGAACTGAATACTCCTTGTCGGCGATTGGTGGAAGACGTACCTGCAATGGCAAAAGGCGTAGAAGCACTATTTAAATTCTGGAAAGAAGGGTCTGCTAAACCTCTACCTGTGGCACTAAAATTCGTCCAATCTTCTTGCTTGTATTCAAAACCTAATAAAGTGGAAAACCGATTGGCTTCTTTGATGTCAAAATTATATTGTAGTGTTCCAAAAGTATTCCAGTTAACAGAAATTCTATCTTCATTTAGAATCTGTCCGCCCCAAGCATCTCGGAAAAAAGGAATGCTAATTGGTCGAACCTGTTTGTCTTTATTATTAATGTAGTCAATGCCCATAGAGGCTCTTGCGGTTAAATTGGGGATGGGTTGATAATTTAAGGTCAATGCACTAATATTTTGCAAAGTTTGCCCTAAGCGGGTGACTTCTTGTGCATTTTGAATTTCGTTAAAATTAAAATTATGCCCTTCGCCATTGGTTGGGTAAGCATTATAATCCCCGTTTTCATCAAAAGCTGGGGAACTAGGAATGGACCAGAAAGAAGGCGCAAAAGGGCAATTAACCCAGAATCCACCATCACAAGGTTGGCCTTCTTGTTCTATAAAAGCAAGGGAAGTTCGTAGATTTAAAGAGAAATTATCTAGTAAATCGGCATTCAAATTAAAGCGGCCTGTGGTGCGCTCCCATTCGTTGGTGAGGATTTGTCCTTCTTGTAAATTATAAGAAAAAGAAGTGTAATAATCTACTTTATCTGACCCTCCGCTAAAGGAAAAATCCAGCGTTCTCAAAGTCGCATCTCGCCAAATTGCCTCTTTCCAATCATAGTAAGGCAAACTAGCATCATTCGGGTCTCCATATAATTTCTGTGCTGCTTCAATACTTTGTCCAGAATTAACAAAAGCTGCTTGTCGAATATCGGCATACTGCTGACTATTCATCACTTTATATAAATTCATCGGTTGCACAATGCCTTCTTGATAAGCCACATTAAATGTAGCTTTATCTCCTTTAGTGCCCGTTTTAGTGGTGACTAAAATAATTCCATTAGCGCCTTGAGCGCCATAAATAGAAGTAGAAGAGGCATCTTTTAGAATTTCAATAGACGCAATATCATTAGGGTTAATACCATTCAAAGGATTAGCAGAACCTTGTCCAGATTGCCCCTGTCTTCCAACTTGTACCCCATCAATGATAATCAGTGGTTCTGACCCTGCGGAAATTGAACCAACACCTCGAATTCGGATAGTCGCCGCTCCGCCCGGTGCACCACTTTCTGAAGAAATTTGCACACCCGAAGCTTTTCCTTGAATTGCTCTATCAAAAGATTGCACCGATAAGCCTTCGATTTCTCGATTTTTAATACTCGTAATGGAAGCGGTGATTTCCCTTTTTAATTCTGTCGAATATCCTGTAACAATGACTTCATCAAAAACAAGGGCGCTAGATTTTAAAACTGCATCGACTACATTTTCGGCACCTAATTCGATTGCTAAGGGTAAAAAGCCTAAATAGCTAAATTGTAGGATATTGACTTCAATAGGTACATTTAAGATATATTGACCGTTAATATCGGTCGTAGTGCCAATAGAAGTACCTTTAGCAAGTACGGTTGCACCAATTAATAATTCCCCTTGTTCGTCTGAAATAGTCCCCGAAATCATTCGCTGGGCATGCGCAGGTAAGATATTGAAACATAGACATAATATGCCTAGGAGTGCTAATTCTCTCATAGTATTGGTTGAGGTTTTTTATGTAGTTCTTCTCAAAAGTACCCATTTTTGGGGGTATAAATAAAGGTATTTAAACAATTTTTTTAGTCAAACTATGCCCTAAAATAACCTAGCAAAGAAGTAACAAAATAGTTACATAAACAACCCTTTAACAATTATTTAAATACACAATATTTAAAGAGATATAGGTTTTATTTTTAAGGTAGAAAAAGACGGGCTATTTAGCTGTTTTGTAAAGAGAGATGCACCATTTATAAGTGATTTTATGCAAACTATAAACAATTAGGGCGGGAAAAAAAGACAAAAAAAGGAGATAATTCTAAAAAAGCGCCTTACTTATATTTATGGATAATACCTATTTTTTTGATTACCAAGTTTTTATAGAAGGTATTTTCATTTTTAGGCATTCCAAATTTCTGAACTTTAGAACAAATACTACCCGCCTATTTAATTTAGATTTTTACTTAAGGGAACAGGTAAAATATAACCTACCCATCTGGTAGCTTATTTATTACCTGCTCCCTAATATTTTTTGTAGAATCAATTTTTTATCTGACTATCTAAAAATCTCGAAGGCTTACGGTATGCACACAAGTGGACAAACGTTAAATTATAGGGTCGGAGCGATGCTCCTTTGGAGAAATTTCGGAAACTTTGTGCTACAGACAGAGCCAGAGCTTTTCCATAAAAAAGGAGCTTTAGCTTCGAAACTGTCTGTAGAGATATCAATATTTCTGCTTTTAAAAAAGAGCATCGCTCCGACACTGTCTTTTTCCCACTTGTAGGCATACCGTAGGTCTCGAAGACTGGGAAAGTCTAATTTATTGATAACCAAGACTTCCCAAATTGCTGACTGCCTATTTAGCTCCTTCAAAATGCCCAACCACCAACTCTAATAACTTAATAAAATCATCGGCTGTTCCATCAATATGGCGGCGAACCCAAAAAGAAGGTGCGGTAAAAGCTTCATAAACATCTGCTTTTTGAGGCCCTTTTTCTAATTCTTCTGCAAATTCCCTAAAATGCTCTTGTAACGAACCATCTCCTGCACCGCCAGGCTGAGCGACCATTAGGACATATTCATTGATTAAATCTTGTCTGATTTCTGGATTTTGCTCCAGGTACAAAAATCCAGAATAATAAGTATGTGCCATACTACGCAAATGCTTTGTATAAAATGCCTCCGCCACTTTGCTAAAAACTGGATTTTTTAAAGCAGTCGCTATAGCATCATGCGCCTTAGCAATAAATTGCGGATTATAATAACCAAAAGAAGTGGTCGAATTAAAGTCCATCTCTCCTTGGTGAGGCCCTCTTAAAAATACATCTTCATCAAAGGTCTCTTCCAAAATACTCAACGAAGCATAGTTTTTTGCCATTGCATATTTAGAACGCAATCCGACTTCCAACCAAGTACCATCTCGCTCTCGGTCAGGCTCATAATTGGATTTTAATAAATCCCATAAATGAGTGACTTCCATGATTTTGAAAACGCCAGGTTCGGTCGCAGTAGTGGTGGAGTTGGTGAAGGCGGTTGCAAGGATTAATAGGGCGCTTGCCAGGGTTAGTTTTAGTAGATTTCTCATAATCTTTTATTTAGGCTTTGAAAAAATTGTTAAACTCATTGGATAGCTTTGCCGTCCGATGAGAAAATGTAAATAAATCAAAGATTCAAATGACTGTCAGGTCATTATTAAAACTTAAAGGTAGGATTTAATTTTGAAAAAAATCGAATAAATCTATTAAAAATAGCGGCATCTAAAATCAACTACGGTAATTTAAATGTTCGCCATATCTACCGAATAGGAAACCTCTTAAATTTGTCAACTTATTAAAAATAAAAAAACAAATATTTCTATTTTTAAAATATTATTTGTAATTTTATACCTGTGAATTACCACATTGGTTAATTCTTCCTATTTACCCCCCTTATAATTTTCAATAATACTTAGATTAGTCTGTCAATAATAATTATTTTTTGCAGCTAAATCTTAGCAACTCCTAAGCAAAAACTTTGATTAGTTTTTTCTCTTTTCCCACGTAAATCGATAACCATACTACCACTATTTTAGAAACACCATAAAAAATTTGGTCAATTCCTGCGCACTTGTTTGGATTTAAGTTTTTTGGTTTTTCGTAAACGTCAAGTGAATTGGCGATTACAAAATACCTGATTTTTTTTGAACAGCGTACTAAGGATGAATCCGAATACTTACAAGGTAGGCTGTGCTGAATTATGGAGGTATAGGATTTTTTCATCCCAGATTCTTACCTCGGTTGACATCTCTAAAAACGCTCGGAGGTCTACAGACAGCACTTTTATAACTAATCAGACATAACAGAAATGAGAAATCCCTACTACAAACACTTGATTTTTAATTAATATAACTCCATAGAAACTATGAACAAAGAAATTTTTAACAACAAATTTTCATTCCTACTCCCCTTATTAATTGTATTTAGTACTGCCTTGTCTGCCCAAGTGCCAGTCGATGAATTTATGGGTGTGAATACTCGGCGACAAGACCCTATTGAACGGATGCAAGCGGTCGGATTTATTAGGGAATATCACGATTGGTATTTGAATGAGGGATTTCCTGTTATTCCGTTTAATGAAAATGGTTCATCAGGCTATCCCAATAATCAATATCGTTGGAATGAAGCCTATCAGGAATTAACTTATACTCGTTTTGATGATTTTTATCAAGAAATCCAAGACAGTAATATTATTATTTGTCCAACTACTTTGGGTAATATTTTGCAGGTGATTGACCCATCTGGTACGATTGCTTTTAACGACCCCAGCATTAACCAAATATTAGAACAGAAACCACTTCCGCCTGGTGCAAATTCCACGCTTCCAGCTTCGTATATCGCTCATGCAGAATATTTATACCATTATGCCGCTCGCTATGGAAGCACCCCATTTTCTCCAGCTAGAGCTAATGCTATCATTGCGCCTAAATTACATCCCGATGAAACTCTGAAAACGGGCTTAGGAAATATCAAGTATTTAGAGGATTGGAATGAACAAGATAAAACTTTCTATCCGAACTTTCCTGAAACCTATTTTTCCCCAGAAGCTTATGCCGCAATGTTGAGTGCTGATTTTGATGGGCATGGGCAGGCGCTAGGTTTAATGCCTGACCCTGATAATCCGAATAATACCATCTCGACGGTAGGTATCAAAAATGCGGATCCGAATATGAAGGTCGTAATGGGTGGATTAACGGATGCCGATTTAGGGTATGTTCGGGATATGGTCACTTGGTTTAAAGCGAACCGAAGTCCAACGGCTACTTTTGGGCAAATTCCTTTGGATGCTATCAATATACATATTTATGTAGGCAATGACCCGCAAGTATTGGCTTCGACCTATGGGATTTCCCCTGAGTCTGCTGGATTAAAACAAATTTTACAGGAGTTTGTGGATTACCGGGATTCTTTGATGCCTAGCACAGAATTATGGTTATCTGAATTTGGCTATGATACGAATGATAATTCTCCTATTAGTGTACCAACAATTGGCAATAATGACAATTATGAAGTGCAAGCCCAATGGATTGTTCGATTTTATTTGGAAACAATTGCTGCTGGATTTGACCGAGCCGTTCTTTTTGATTTACGGGACATTTGCACTCAACCTGCCTGTGCTTTATTTCAAAGTAGCGGTCTGATAGAAAGTTTGGATAGCCTTTATCGGCCTAAAAACTCTTGGTATTACACTTATACCATGAAAAATATCTTAAAGGGAATGAATTTTGATGCGGATTTATCCGCTTGTCAGGATACGAGTTGTACTAAAGTATACCGATTTACAGACCCGCAGAATAATAATAAAAAAGTCTATGCTGTTTGGAGTCCTACTGCAAAAGACACGACTTATCAATACCAGCTTTCTTTAGAAGGGGCGAATTCAGGGACTTTAGTGGAATTGGAACTACCTAGTATTCATGGTGTTCCTTCTGCTATTTCGGGCACTAACCCGACTATAACGGTTAGTGAAAGACCTGTTTTTGTGGTGGTTGGAGATACTTATTTTACGCCTTCTCCTTGTATCGCTAATTTAACTGCTGACAATATTACTTGTAGTACCGTAGCGATCAATTGGGATACGACTGGAGGGGCACAACAATTTCAATTATGGAAACAAGATGGTCATGTAACAAAAGCCAATTTTTCCAATCGAGTTGCCCAAATTATTGACGATGAAGTGGTTGCTGCTAGGGGAACTTATACCGTTTCTGGTTTGGAACAATCTAGTGGTTTACGCATGAAGTTCTAAATAGTATTTATTGTAACTTTGCGGTTTTTCAAAAAAAGCAGAAATTATGAGTAGAGGACGTCCAACACCAGCTATAAATATGACTAATCGTCAGCGG
>Ga0208544_10000386_pt1 | contig 35330 bp, 29 predicted proteins | sample DEB08_DNA_9_FD_184526 | JGI IMG/M metagenome (GOLD analysis project Ga0208544, IMG submission 184526) | Aqueous microbial communities from the Delaware River and Bay under freshwater to marine salinity gradient to study organic matter... | ecosystem: Environmental > Aquatic > Marine > Coastal ... | reverse complement strand
CCTTCCCTCAGCCACCTTTCTCCTTCAGGAGACCGGTCCTTAGGACCAGAGGCCGAAGGTGTGGACTGCTGCCTTTTTGTACCTCTGGTCCTGCGGACCGGTCTCCTAAAGGAGCAAAAAGGCGCAAAGACCTTGCTCCGGTTCTGGGCTTGGAGTCTTGGACTGGATCAGTTCACCTACTTTCTAAATATTGGAACCTGTGCTGTAAACATATGAGCCAATACCCGGCTTGAAAGTATATTCCCCAAAATGACCTCTCCGACAGCCACCTTTCTCCTTCAGGAGACCGGTCCGTAGGACCAGAGGCTGAAGGTGCTGAAAGCCGCGCACCACACATTTTCATCTCGTTTTTTGCAAAGACCTAACAAAATCCCTAAATTAGATTTGTCAAAACAGTGCGCTCTTTAGAAACCATGTACAATTGTCTTAAATGGAAGAAAACACCAAACCCACCCTCCACCAAGATGCAGAACCTTTCCTTTTTCGGAAAGCACGAGAACTTCGTAAAAATTCAACCGAGGCCGAGCAGAAACTATGGGGACGGCTTCGGAACAAAGAATTCCTCAATCTCAAATTCCGTCAACAGCATCCCCTTGGTAACTATATAGCCGACTTTTATTGCCATAGCCTGAAATTAGTGGTAGAAATTGATGGGGGCTATCACTTTACGGGTATACAGCAAGAAAAAGATAAGTATCGGGAAACAGAACTGATCAAGAATGGAATTCAAGTCTTGCGTTTTACCAACGAGGAAGTATTAGCTGATGTAGAAATGGTATTGGGTAAGATTGGAGAATTGGTGGGATAAGTGCCTTTTTGCTACCTCTGCTTGCTGCGCAAGCGGTCTCCTGAAGGAGCAAAAAGGCGCAATGACTTTGCTCCGGTTCTGGGATTGGAGTTTTGGACATGGGGTATTTTCCTCTTTTCTAATTATTGGAAAACGGTTCCTCAAGTAAATAAGCAGACGCCTAGATCAATGGGCAATTCCCCAAAATGACCTCTCCCACTGCCACCTTTCTCCTTCAGGAGACCGGTCCTTAGGACCAGAGGCCGAAGGTGTGGACTGCTGCCTTTTTGTACCTCTGGTCCTGCGGACCGGTCTCCTAAAGGAGTAAAAAGGCGCAAAGACCTTGCTCCGGTTCTGGGCTTGGAGTCTTGGACTGGATCAGTTCACCTACTTTCTAAATATTGGAACCTGTGCTGTAAACATATGAGCCAATACCCGGCTTGAAAGTATATTCCCCAAAATGACCTCTCCGACAGCCACCTTTCTCCTTCAGGAGACCGGTCCGTAGGACCAGAGGCTGAAGGTGCTGAAAGCCGCGCACCACACATTTTCATCTCGTTTTTTGCAAAGACCTAACAAAATCCCTAAATTAGATTTGTCAAAACAGTGCGCTCTTTAGAAACCATGTACAATTGTCTTAAATGGAAGAAAACACCAAACCCACCCTCCACCAAGATGCAGAACCTTTCCTTTTTCGGAAAGCACGAGAACTTCGTAAAAATTCAACCGAGGCCGAGCAGAAACTATGGGGACGGCTTCGGAACAAAGAATTCCTCAATCTCAAATTCCGTCAACAGCATCCCCTTGGTAACTATATAGCCGACTTTTATTGCCATAGCCTGAAATTAGTGGTAGAAATTGATGGGGGCTATCACTTTACGGGTATACAGCAAGAAAAAGATAAGTATCGGGAAACAGAACTGATCAAGAATGGAATTCAAGTCTTGCGTTTTACCAACGAGGAAGTATTAGCTGATGTAGAAATGGTATTGGGTAAGATTGGAGAATTGGTGGGATAAGTGCCTTTTTGCTACCTCTGCTTGCTGCGCAAGCGGTCTCCTGAAGGAGCAAAAAGGCGCAATGACTTTGCTCCGGTTCTGGGATTGGAGTTTTGGACATGGGGTATTTTCCTCTTTTCTAATTATTGGAAAACGGTTCCTCAAGTAAATAAGCAGACGCCTAGATCAATGGGCAATTCCCCAAAATGACCTCTCCCACTGCCACCTTTCTCCTTCAGGAGACCGGTCCTTAGGACCAGCGGCTAAAGGTGCTAAAAAACGAAATGGCCGCCTGGTAGTGCTACCAAGCGGCCATTGTTTTGAGAGTAGTTTGCTTCACCAACAGCAAAGCAATGAAAATTATCTTGCCTTTATAGGGTAGAGCCGGACAAAGGCAAAAATGCTGCCTGACCCCTAAAAAAAGTCGGAATATTTTATTTGCAATCATTTAATGTGGGAAAGGATAAAAGGCATGTGGCTACGGTTGTTTTTATTGCCTATTGCCCCGCCTAACCTCTTTCCCTCCTCCGATTTCCCACTTCCGTCTTCGCTCACCTCCGACTTTGCCCATCTCTCTTTCCCTCTTTTTTATTTCAGCAGGCTACTTTTTATATAGGTGGAATTAATGTTTACTTAAGTTTGTTTTTTTATTAAAATTTACAATTTGTTTGCAAAAGTGATTTGTTTTTTCTATTTTCCTTCTCTGTTTTAATACTATTCACCTAAAACCAAAACCATGAAACGCGACAACGTGCTCTCAAATGTGCGCGGTATGGGCTCTTTGCTGCTGCCGCTATGCTACACTGAAAACCAGAAAATTACAAAAAGGAAGGGGTGGCTTCACCCGAAAAAACGAGGACTACTGGCTGGTTTATTGCTCGCCTTTTTTGCCGGGAACAGCCAGGTTTTAATTACCCAGTACTATGCCGGAGTTGAAAACGACAAATACCTCGAAATCACCAACTTTGGTGCCACCGCCTACGATTTAGCCGCCAATGGCATTCGGGCTTACTCGTACGCCAACGAAAGAGCGGATGATCCGGCTGGCAACACCGCTTCTTTTGGGCAAGCACTGACGGGCGTCATCCCGGCCCTGGGGTCCATGCTGTTTAAAAATGGCTTTGCGGCCAATCCGGCATACGCGATGAGTAGTGCAATAGGGGTGAACTTCTGTGGCTTCAATGGCGATGACCTCATCCTCCTGTCCACCGCCACCGATGGGCTTACCGTATCCGGCAGCGGGTGGAACAACCGGATCGACGTGGTGGGCGACGGCACGGATTGGGGGACGGACCTATCCATGTACCGCAACAGCGACGTCGTCACACCCAATGCCACCTTTACCTTGTCCGAGTGGACGACCATCACGAATGCCGCCGCCGATGCCGCCGCCCCTACCGATGCCGCTTACCTGGGCTATCACGCCTCCGTTTTACCGGTCAGCTTATTCCACCTGCAAGGACAACATTTCGACGACCAGGTCCGCCTCACCTTTGCCACCGCCACCGAAGCCAACAACGCCTACTTTCTGGTGCAGCGCAGCACCGATGGCGGCCAGGAATTTCAAACCATCGGCCGCGTCGAAGGCCAGGGGAATAGCAACGAGCGGGTTGATTACGAATTTGTCGATACCCGTCCAGCCGCTGGCCTCAACTACTACCGCCTCCAGCAGTTCGATTATGATGGGACGAACGAATTCTTCGGCCTCATCGCCGTCCGCTTCGACGGGGAGCTGGCCGTCGTTAAGCCCGCCATCTGGCCCGTTCCGGTGCGGGGACGTCTGCAAATAGACCTACCCGCCAGCAGCAACCCCGACTGGCAGTTGGAGGTCTATGACCTGAACGGCCGCCGCCTGCTGTTCCAGCAAGTGGACGAAAAAAACACGAATACCTTCTTCGACCTCCACCCCTTACCCGCCGGCACTTACCTGCTGCGCTGGGCCAATGGCGCCGCCAGTGGGCAGGAACGGTTTTTGAAGCTATAAAAAAAGGTGTAAATGTTGCGATGTGTAAAAGGGTAAAGGTTGGGCAGGTGTAAAAAAGGGTGTAAACGTGTAAAGGTTGGGCAGGTGTAAAAGTTAGGGCGGAGCGATTTATTGGAAACGCTCGTCTTTTTCTCTCATCTGCGCTGCGAGTCGCCCAGTATCAACTCAGCCGTGGCGATCAAGGGGTCACGCGCGTCTGGGCGGGTAGGCCTGCTCCTTCAGGAGACCGCTTGGGCAGCAAGCAGAGGGGCGGGAGGCAAAGTCCGAGGCGAGAAAGTCGGAAATGGCCCACGCTGAAGACGTGGCAGGCGCGAGCACCCAGCATCAACTCAGCCGTGGCGATCAAGGGATCCCGCGCGTCTGGGCGGGTGGGCCTGCTCCTTCAGGAGACCGCTTGGGCAGGCGCGTGGAAAAGTGTAAAGGTGTAAACAAGGAGCCCGAGCCCAGCACCTGGCGAATGCGCCGCGAGCCGCCGCTGCGCTGCGCCGCCCACGCTGAAGACGTGGCAGGCGCGAGAACCAATTGTAGGTAGGAGGTGGGAATTGGAAATTGGCCCACGCTGAAGACGTGGCAGGCGCGTGGAAAGGTATAAAAGTTGTGCAAAAGCAAAACCAGAGACAGGTAACCAAGCACCTTGCTCCGCCAAAAAAATCAAACCTCGTAAATCGTACATCTTAAATCTTAAATAATGTAAGATGTACGATTTAAAATTTAAGATTTTGGAATGAGCCCCGATTGCCAACCTCCCATTTTCACCTTTCCCCGTTTACACCTTTTTACTTTTTTTCACCTTTCCACTTTTCCACTTTTCCACCTCTCCTTTAAATCCGTACTTTACCGCCGCAAAAAACAACCTTTCAAGATGAAACAACCCCTTGTTGCGCCGTTGGACCACAGCGGCGACGCCAAGCTCCGCGAGATGGCCGATTTTTACCAGGAGACGCTGGGCTTCACGCCTACCAGCCTGTTCACCATGATGCACCGGCCACGGATAGCCAATGCCTTTCTCGAGATGAACCAGGCGGTAATGGAAAACCAGGGCCGTGTGACGAGTGCCCTCAAGCGCCTGATCGCCTACCTGTCGAGCCGGACAACGGGCTGCCGCTACTGCGAAGCCCACGCCATTCGGGCCGCCGAGCGCTACGGCGCCGCCGATGAGCAACTGGACAACATCTGGGAATACCGCACCCATCCGGCTTTTTCCGACGCCGAGCGGGCCGCGCTGGACCTGGCTATCGCGGCCTCGCAGGTGCCCAACGCCGTAGACGACGCCATCGCCGAAAACATGCGCCGCCACTGGACCGCGGGCGAAGTAGTAGAAATCATGGGGGTCATTGCGCTCTTTGGTTACCTCAACCGCTGGAACGACAGCATGGGTACCCAACTGGAAGAACCCGCCGCCGAATCGGCTGCCGAATTCCTGGGCAAACACGGGTGGAACCGCGGAAAACACACCTACTGAGCCGAGCCAGTCGTCGGAAAGGTCCTGAGCGGCCAGCTGCTTAGCTTAGCCGCCGTTTATTTCTTGCATGACGGCATCGTGGAGAAACATGGACAAGGTGAGGGCCTCGTTTGGGTATTTTTCGTTGTGGATTTTAATCCGGTCCCGAATCGGCCCGATGGGGTTGCAGATGTAAAAATGGATGCCACGCTCGGTCAGGTCGCGGTTGAGGTCGAGGAGGCTGCGCATCCCACTGCTATCGATCGCGTTGATGCCCTGGGCGTCGAGGAAGACCGCGTGGAGCGGAGCCTTGTGCTGCTTGATGAGGTGACGGATGCGGTCTTTAAAAAAATCGGCATTGCCAAAGTACAGTTGCTGATCGAAACGGACAATGAGGTGATCGGCCACCTCAATGACGCTGTCGAACCGCTCGATATTGCGGTAGTACGTCTTGCCGGGTACCCGCCCCAGTACCGCTACGTGGGGAGTGGAAATGCGGTACAGTACCATTGCCAGCGACAGGATGACACCCAGGAACACACCGGTGACAATGCCCAGCAACAAGGTGCTGCCAAAGGTGATGAGGAGCATCCAAAAGTCACTGCGGTGGCTTTGCCAGAGCTTATAAGCTTCCTGGACGGCAATCAGCTTAAAGACCGAAAGAATAATGATGGTGGCCAGAATAGCCTTTGGCAGGTAGTAGAACAGCGGCGTTAAAAAGAGCAAGGTCAGCAGGACCAGCAGGGCAGCTACCAGGGTAGATAGCTGGGAACGGGCGCCCGCGGTGGCGTTGATGGCCGAGCGACTGAAGCTCCCCGAGGAAGGAATGGCAGCAAAGAAGCCACCAACCATTTTCGACATCCCAATTGCGATGAGTTCCTGGTTCGCATCAATCTCATAAGTCCGTTGCTGGTCGGCAATACTTCTGCCAATGCTGATGCATTCCACCACACCCATGAGGGTCAGGGTCACCAGGGTTGGCCCCAGTTCCCGTACGCTTTGGAGGCCGAGTTGGGGTAGGCTGAAAGCCGGGATGCCGCTCGGAATAGTGCCGATAATCGCCACGCCTAAAGTATCGAGTTGGGCACCGTAGCACAACGCAATACTACCGATGACGACCAACAACGCCCCCGGAACTTTGGGGAACCATTTCCCCAGGCCCAGCAACAACAACAGGCTACCGAGGCTAAGGGCCAGGGTGACCAGGTTGATGTCGGCCAGGTGCTCAAAAAAGTACTGGCTTGCTTCCCGGAAACCCGCAGTGCTGGAAATCGCCAGCCCAAAAATGCTTTTGACCTGGCTCAGGATAATAATGACGGCTGCGGCCGAGGTAAAACCTGTAATGACCGGGTAGGACAGAAAGCTGGCCAGGAAACCCAACCGGGTAACCCCGAGCAGGAATTGCAGGGCGCCCACCAGAAAACCACAGGTAATCACCAGCCCAACGTATTCCGCTGAACCAGGCGTGGCCAGCTGCGAAACCCCCGCAAAAAGGAGCAACGAGGAGATGGCGACGGGGCCGATCGACAAATGCCGCGAGCTGCCCAGAAAAGCGTAGATCAGCACGGGAAAAAGCGCCGTATACAAGCCGTAGATCGCCGGCACCCCTGCCAGCTCGGCGTAGGCCATACCCTGGGGGATGAGGATAACGCCCACCAGTAGGCCTGCATTGAGGTCGGTCAGGAAAGCAGACCTGTCGTAAGCCTGCAGGCTGTCGATCAAAGGGAAGAACCGCCTGATAGCGCCGCTGCGTTGCCGTTTGCCAGCGGAAGTATCTGGTTGAATTGGGGCGTCCATTGCGGTGGCCTTTTAGATCATAAGGTAAGGTATAAATGGCAAAACTGCCGGGCTGTCAGGCCCTATTCTCCGCGCAACTTCACCATCGTCAGAATGGTGGCAATAGCGACCGTCTCGTTGGTCTCGTCGTATACTTCCACCAGCCATTTCACGATGCCCTTGCGGTAATCTTCCTCTTCGCGTTGCTCCTGCACGATCTTTTCTTTGGCCGTCAGGTACACGCCGATGGTCATGCCGGGGTAGACGGGTTTGGTGAAGCGGCAATTTTCCAGTCCGTAGTTCAGCAGTACCGGCCCTTTGCGGGGCTCTACAAACAGGCCGGCGGCCTTGCTGAGCACCCAGTAGCCGTGCGCCACGCGCTGCGTAAAGGGGGTGCCTTCCAGCGACGTATCGTCGACGTGGGCGTAGAAGCGGTCACCGGTGAGGTTGGCAAAATTGCTGATGTCGCTGTCTGTGACGGTGTGTTTGGCGGTGGTGATGGTGTCACCGATCTCAATGTCTTCAAAGTGTTTGCGGAAGGGGTGCAACGCGCTTTCCGTGCGGGTGGCTCCGGGCATAAACTGCTGCGTCACCTGGGTGAGCATGGTGGGATGGCCTTGCAGGGCTACGGTTTGCAGGTAGTGTTTCACGCTGCGCAGGCCGCCCAGTTCCTGCCCGCCGCCGGCCCGTCCTGGTCCGCCGTGGTTCATCAGGGGCATGGGCGAGCCGTGGCCCGTACTCTCGGGCGCGCTTTCCCGGTTCAGGATGAGGATCCGGCCGTGTTGGGCGCCCGCCCCCAGCAGGTAATTCTGGGCGGTGGTGGCGTCGTAGGTGCAGATGGTGCTCACCAGCGAGCCCTTGCCCAGGTTGGCCAGCGCAATGGCCTCGTCCAGGGTGCCGTAGGGTAGGAGGGTGCCCACCGGCCCGAAGGCTTCGATCTCGTGGGTAGCCAGTTGCTCAAACGGGTGGTCGTTGCGCAGCAGCACGGGTGCGCAGAAGGCCCCCTTGTCTTTGTCGGCACCCAGCATGGCAAACTGTTCCAGGTTGCCGTACACCAGGCTGCTGCTGCCCATGAGTTCCTCAATGCGTTGGGCCAGGGTCGCCTGCTGTTTTTTGCTCACCAGAGCCCCCATGCGTACGCCTTCCACGCGGGGGTCGCCCACGGTCGTTTGCGCCAGGCTTTTGGCCAGGGCCAGCTGCACGTCCTCCACGAAATCGGCGGGGACGATGATGCGCCGAATGGCCGTACACTTCTGTCCGGCTTTGGTGGTCATCTCCCGGCGCACCTCCTTGATGAAGAGGTCAAATTCCGGGGTGCCCGGCGCGGCATCCCGGGCCAGAATGGCGGCGTTCAGGCTGTCGGCCTCCATGTTGAAAGGCACGGCCTCGTGGAGGATGCGCGGGTGGGCCTTGAGCTTGCGCCCCGTGCTGGCCGAACCCGTAAACGTAACCACATCCTGGCCCGTGACACCGTCCAGTATGCCTACCCCCGACCCCTGCACGAGCTGCAAGCTGCCGGCGGGTAGAATGCCCGAGGCCACGATGTCGCGCACCATGGCTTCGGTCAGGAAGCTCGTAATCTCCGAGGGCTTCACCACTGCCGGCATCCCCGCCAACAGGTTCACGGCGATCTTTTCCAGCATCCCCCAGATGGGGAAGTTGAACGCGTTGATGTGCACCGCTACGCCCTGGCGCGGAACCAGCACGTGCGTACCCACAAAGGTGCCTTCCTTCGACAGGCGCACCATCTCCCCGTCGACGTACCAGGGCTGATCGCCCAGCTGCCGCCGCAGGCTCGCGTAGGCAAAGAGCGTACCGATGCCTCCGTCAATATCTACCCAGCTGTCGGCCTTGGTGGCGCCGGTCTGGTAGCTGAGCGGGTAGTAGCGCTGGCGACGTTCATTCAGGTACAGCGCCAGGCGTTTCAGCATCAGACCCCGCTCCTGGAAGGTCAGCTTGCGCAGGGCAGGCCCACCCACCTGCCGGCCGTAAGCCAGAATGTCGGCAAAGTCCAGCCCTGCCGTAGAGCAGGCACCGATCAGTTCTCCTGTGCTGGCGTCGCGCTGGACAAATTCTTCTTGGCGGGGATTCACCCACTGGCCCTGGATGTAGTGTGGTAACTGCATAGCTCGCTGATTTACGAATGAACGTTCGTTGGCAAAGATAAACATCTTTTTCCTTAGCTGGGTGGAGTGGGGGCCCCCGCTTCCCTGCGGTCGCGGCCGCGTCGTCCGCTTGGCTGCGCCGCCGCTACCACCGCTGGTCCTTGCGCGCTACCGCGCGCCGCGCTGGCCTTCGGCTCCGCGCTCACTTCCCACCTCCCACCTCCGATTTCGAGCGCCTCCTACTGCCCGCGCTAAAGACGCGGCAGGCGCTGCTTACTGTGCAAGCGGTCTCCTGAAGGACTACGGCTATCACACAAGTTGCAGGCTACCAATGTATGACCTCAGTTAATCTTATCGTTCACGTAATTTGGCCATTTTGCGGTCATTTATTGGGATCTCTACAGAGGTCGAAGTATGTTAGAAGCAGTATGATTAGTCAATTTGTTCGACCCAACCCCAGCGGGGTCGCATTAAACCAACGCATAACCGATAAGAAGATGCTTTTTTCGTCCGTTCGATGGTCACCTCTTTTGTCAGAGAATCATAAAAAGGTAGGTGCGACCCCGCTGGGGTCGGGTCGGAAAGCATTGGCGGTGTGAGGGCTAACATAATTTGACCGCGCTGCGGTCATTTTGCTAAACCTCAGGATACGGTGTTGCCTATTAAAACAAATCAACAATAATTTATCTGCAACTTGTGTAATAGCCGTAGTCCTGAAGGAGCAGGCCCGCCCGCTTAGATGCGCGTGATCCCTTGACTGCCACGGCTGAGTTGATTCGGGGTGCTCGCGCCTGCCACGTCTTCAGCGTTGCCTGCCACTTCCGACTTCAAACTACCTTTTTTCTTAATCTATTGACTACCAGTATTTTGCGAAATATCGTTTTTGAGCTGGCAATTAAAGGTAGCAACCTCTTTTTTGGTCGGCGTGCAGCGGCGGCTTATAGCCTTCCGACTTCCGACTTCCGACTTCCCACTTCCCACTTCCCCACTTCCCACTTCCCCCTTTCCCACTTCCCCCTTCCCACTTCCCCCCTCAAAAAACCGCCCGCAGCCGCTGCACAATGCGGTAAGCCGCCGGGCAGATCGCCGTATTCCGGAGAGTCAGGTCGAGGATCTGATGAAAATTCTTCCGGTCGGTATGGGGATATTCGCGGCAGGCACGGGGGCGGGCGGCGTAGACGGAGCAGTAATTGTCAGCACCCAAAAAGGGGCAGGGCGCGCTGTGGAGCACGTAATCGCCGTCGGCGTCCAGGTGGAGGAATTCCGCCACAAAATCGGCTGGCCGCTGGCCGCGGTGCTGGGCGAGCCGGTCAATATCGACGTCGCGAAAGATGGGGCTGGTCGTTTTACAGCAATTGGCGCACTGCAGACAGTCCATCTCGGCGAAGGTGGCGGCGTGCAGGTCGGCCACGGTGGCATCCAGGTCGCGGGGTGGCCGCCGGCGCAGCCGGGCAAAAAACCGTTGGTTGTTTTTTTTGTCTTCCCGGGCGAGGGCTTTGATATTGGGCAGCAGATCGGCCAGTTTTTTCTCTTCCATGGGGGTTTTGTTTTTACCAGGGACAGGTATAGCGACGAAATTAAGGAGAATTGGCACATTTGCTTTAATTTCGCACCAAATCCGATTAACTCATGACAATAATCAATTTGCGTCTCATGAAATTATCCCTGAGTAAAAAATTTGGAACCCTGCTCTTGCTGGGTTTTTTAAGTTGTGGTATCTGGCAGTGCAATGCCGCCGGAGACAGTGGCGAAAGTGTAGCTACCGGTGTCGCCGAGCCCGAAAATGCCGATATCACCATCACGGTAGCCGGGATGGGCGCGGACAAAGTACTGCTGGTAGGCATGCTCAACGACCAACAGTTTATCGTGGATCAAATGGAGAGCGATGCCAACGGCATGGTTCACTTCAAACACGATGAGCCCTACAAGCCAGGAATGTACTTCGTGGTATTGCCCAGCAACGCCAATTTCCAGGTCCTCATCTCCGAGGATCAGACCTTTAGTCTGCAGACCAATATCAATGACCTGGTAGGAGCTATGCAGGTGCAGGAAAGCACCGACAACGAACTGTTGTACCAAAACCTGCGCTACGAAGCCGACTACCAGCGCCGCCTGCAGCCCATCACGAGCCAACTGAAGAACCTGGACAAGTCCAATCCTTCCTTTGCTCAACTGGAGGCCAGCCGCGACGCGCTGATCGAAGAACGCCGGCAAACGCTCGATCAACTGTTTCAGAATCATCCCCAGTCCTTTTTCGTCAAATTCAAAAAGGCAGGCCAAAATCCGGCTATTCACCCCGAGCTTTCCTCCGAAGACCAGGTCACCTATTACCGGATGGAATTTTGGGACGATGTAGACCTCTCGGACCCCCGCCTGATGGCTACGCCCGTCATTTACAACAAACTGAAGCGGTACTTCGAGGAACTCACCCCGCAGCAACCGGATTCCATCATCTTGTCGCTGGAGCGGCTGGTGGCGAAAATTCCCAATACCAAAGGGTCGGAATACTACAAATACTTCGTCAACTGGGTGGCCCTCGCCTACGAACCCACCAAGACGACGCTCATGGATGCCGAAGCGGTTTTTGTGCACATGATTCAGCAACACTTTACCCCGGAGCGGGCCTTCTGGTCCGATTCTGCCAATACCTACGCCCTGCAATTGCGCGCTGCCGAAATGGCCAATAGCCTCATCAACCAGCCCGGACCCAACGTGAAAGCACCGGATATCAATGGCCAGCTAAGGGCCGTCTACGACCTGAAAGCGCCCTACATTGTGGTTTATTTGTACAATCCCGACTGTGAACACTGCCAGGAGCAGAGCCCCGTTCTCGTCAATTTGTACCAGCGTTGGCAGGCCCAATCGCCATCGCTGGTTGACGTGTACGCCATTGCCGTGGATACCGAAGCCGACCTCTGGCGGGCCTACGTGGCCAAAACCGGCATGACCTGGACCAACGTCTTCGATCCGACGAACAAAGCCATCTACAAAACTTATTTCGTGAATGTCACTCCGGAAGTATATGTGCTGGGACCCGACCGCAAAATTATTGCCAAAAACCTTAACGTCGATCAACTGGAGGAAGTGATTCGCCGCGATCAGGAAAAACGCAAATAGAAAACGGAACGTGTGCGCGAAGCCCCAATGTATTGGTGCTAATTTTACCTGACGGTTACTAAGATGGGGACCTATTATCGTAGATTTGTCCGTTTAATAAAAGATAAAATCTGGCATGCAAAATATCCCCCGTTACCTGCTCTTTCGATTGGAAATTATCTGGTGGCTCATCACCCTGGTTATTACTTCGGTCATTCTAATTCCCATTTTGTATCAATTGCCTGATTACCAGTTCTTCTGGCCCAATCTGGCTTTTGTATTGGTGTTTATTACCGTTACCCGCTATATTTTTCTGCTGCGTTACTCCTTTCTCGCCAATTGGAGCTACGTCAAGGTAGCCCTGATTTTTGTGTGCTTCCTCACGATCTTCCTGCTGGTGCAAGAGATCAATTTTTTTCAAACCTTCCTGGATGAAAATGGCATGGAGCCCATCGTAGCAACGCTGCCAAAGGATAAGCAGCTGAATATGATGAATTATATACGCAGTGAAATGCTGCTGTTCGGAGTGGGTAGTGTGATCGGGTGTGTGGTGTTGCCGCTGCGCCTGGTGCTATCTATCTGGCGGCGAATAAATGGCCACGAGGACTAAATAGACTTGTTCTGCTGGGATTATATTGAGGGCAAATCGCGCATTTCCTTCCCACACTGTGCCTTTTTTGCGCAACTAAGCTATGGCTAAGCTCCACAAAAAAGCCTTCGTGTGGTCGAAAATGCATCAATTTTCCCACCAATCTAACCCAGCAGAACAAGTCTAAGCTAGTATTTCCGGGGCTTTCCCTGTTGGTCGTTGTCTTCTTCTACGTTAAAAAAACGGTCGTTTTCCTGGGTCTCTACCTGGTTGTCAATCTGGTCCATGACATCCATGGCGTGCTCGTAAAATTCCTGAAAGACCGGCCAGACGGTTTGCCCTAATTCCCAGGCGTAGCTGGGCATGGGCTCCAGGATGGGATAGGTGATGGAGACCTCCTTGGTAGCCGGATCGATCATCCGGGAGCTGTTGGCAAAGGAAACCAGGACGCTGAAGATAAAAACAAAGAAAATCATAGAAACCCCACCCCCCAGAATTTGGTTGATGAAGTTGATGTTGACGGCCTCCAGCATGTTTTCCAGGCCATTAGCCAGCAGGCGAAAAAGCACCAAAGTCAGGATGAAGGTGAGAATAAATGCAGCGGCCAATACCAGCGCGCTGGGGGTTGTGCCCATGATACCCTGGAGCATTTCTGACACCGTGGGGCTAAACTTAGCTGCGGCCATAAAGCCAAAGAGCAACGAAGCTGCCGTCAGAATTGTTTTAATGATTCCGCGGGAATAGCCCACCCAGAATCCATAGAGTGCCAAAACCAAGCAAATAACGTCAATGATCATACCTCAGTGGGTTGATGATTTTTATTGGATGAAAATGCTTGCGACAGTAATAACTTCCAATGGTAAAGATGCAAATAAATGGGTTTTCCGGTGAATTCTTTAGACAAACGCGAGGCTTTTCCGGGTATACGTCCCTGGCGTTGCCTATCTTTGTATCATTACCATTCATAAATTCCTGAAAATGATGAAATCAATAATCTGCGCTTTGGCGCTTTTTAGTTTGCCGTGGGTAACCCCTGTTCAATCGCAAACCTTGAACAAAGCCTTTGTTTTAGGCACCGATGAACAACGCTACGAACAACTCACCAGCAACCATGCTCAATCCTTACTGGAAGCCACTGCTGGAGATATAACAAAAGCATTCGAGAGTTGGTTGGATATGCAAGAGGCTATTGATGCTTATGCTGCCGCCCAAAACTTTGACCTCAACGGCGTGAAGATCTGGTTGCATGTTTTTTGGGCGCCCGACGGACGGATCGACCAAATCGGTTTCCTCCTGCGCCCGGATTCCCGGCTGGTCGACGAGCAGGAAATTCGCGCCTTGCTGGCGGGATTCAGCGAACAATACCGCCTGCCGGTACAAAGTTCCCAGCCATTTAGCCACTACACCGGTGCTACTTTTCCTACCTTGTCACAACGGCGGGGGTAGTCTGGGCGCTGCCAACAGGCTGTAAGCTTTACTTAAAGGCCATTGTTCGCGAGTCGGGCAATGGCCTTTTCAAATTTCTCCTTTTTTACATCTCCTTCCGGCAAGGTTTGGCAGCAAAATAATCCTTACTTTTGCGCAGCCACCAAACGAAAACAATCTACAAATCCCTCAATATTTAAAGGCCATGATTAAGATTCTTGCTAACGACGGTATTGATCCCGATGGTAAAACACTGTTGGAAGAAGCCAATTACCAGGTTGATACCGAAAAAGTAGCTCAGGAAGACCTGAAAGATGTTTTGCCTAACTATGATGTGATCATTGTACGCAGCGCCACCAAGGTTCGCAAAGACCTGATTGACGCCTGCCCCAACCTGAAAATCATTGCCCGGGCAGGGGTGGGTACCGACAACATCGACGTTGCCTACGCCCAGGAGAAGGGCATTGCGGTATACAACACCCCTGCGGCATCCTCGCAGTCGGTGGCCGAGCTCGTCTTTGCCCACATGTTCAACCTGGCTCGCTTTATACACCGTTCCAACCGCGAGTTGGTTCAGCCAGACGCCAACTTCAAAAAGCTGAAGGAAGCTTATTCCGAAGGTATCCAGTTGCGGGGTAAAAACCTGGGCATTATCGGCTTCGGCCGGATCGGGCAGGAAGTTGCCCGCATCGGACTGGGCATGGGCATGAATATTCTGGCGACCGACCCCATGGTAGACGAGGTAGATATTGATATCAACCTTTACAAGTCGGACGAAATTCGCTTGTCGGTAAGCCTGGAAACAACTGATTTTGAGACGGTACTGACCAAATCCCACTTTCTCACCTTTCACGTGCCCAGTGTAGGTCGGGCGCTGCTGGGTAAGGAGGAGATTGCCCGCATGCGCGATGGTGCATTTATCATCAATACGGCCCGCGGCGGGCTTGCGGACGAAAATGCCTTGCTGGAGGCCCTGAACAGTGGTAAAATTGCCGGGGCTGCACTCGATGTATTTAACAATGAACCCACGCCAATGCCCGCGTTGTTGCAACACCCCAATGTATCGGTCAGCCCGCACATTGGCGCTTCTACCATTGAGGCACAAACCAACATCGCCCTGGAATTAGCAGACAAGATCCTCGCTCACTTCGGCGACGATAAATAAACCTGGTAAAAGGTAATTGCCCGGCCTGGATGGCGGGCAACACGGTGCGCCGCTCCGATTGATTTCGGGGCGGCGCTCGTGTTTATACGTCAGGTTCTTCGTGCTTTAAATAATCCGCGCTGAAGCGCGAAGAAAATAATTCGCGCTGAAGCACGAATAACCCTGGGACGGGGCTGGAAAAGGTTGGCCTTAGCGGATCATTTTCATGAAGGTGCCTACAAACCAGTTGGAATCGGATTTGGTCAGGGTATCGAGGGTAGAGTCGGCTTTGCTGCCGAAGAGCTTGATGTCGCGGATGACTTTTACGAAGGCTTCACTTCGTTCGTCGGTTTCCGGCACGCTGGAAAGCTCATCCATGATTTTAAGCATGGGTTCCAGTTCGCGTTTTTTGCGCTCGGTGATGATGCACTTAACGACTTCCCACATGTCTTTTTCGGCGACGAAAAATTCTTTGCGTTCCCCTGCTTTCAGTTCCTTATAGACCAGGCCCCAGTCAATGAGGGCCCGGATATTCATATTCGCATTGCCCCGGGAGATCATCAACTCGTCCATGATCTCATCGGCCGAAAGCGCTTCAGGAGAAATAAGTAGCAGGGCGTGTATTTGTGCCATGGTCCGGTTGATACCCCAACTGGATCCCAAGGCTCCCCAGGATTGGAGGAATTTTTGCTTGCCTTCGTCTAATGTCATAGCAGGATTTCGTATTCGCAGATTTCAGTAAAATCTGAAAGCTTATTTCATTACAATAGAAAAACGACAGCTATTGTTTAGCAATTGATAATAATAGGCGTTTTTAATAAGGCATAGCCTTTTGAGGTCGGGCCATTCCGACCCTTCCAACGCAGGCTACCTGGGCGGTTGGTTCGGGATTGAGCAGACCCCGGTAAAGTAAGCGCTACAACGACAGAAAGGGAGGGATGACAGTACAAATATAGGTTTTGGATATGAGGTAAAGTAAGCGCTACAACGACAGAAAGGGTATTTTGCAAACGGTTGCAGCGAGCCGTTTTTTACCCGCTACGACGAAAATTTCGGTGCCGGGTTCCCGCATTTCCGCAGGTACGTAACCCATACCAATAGGTAGGTCGAGGCTAGGCGATTGTGTTCCGCTGGTCACCTCCCCGATCACTTCTCCCGCGGCATTTTCAATGGGGTAGCCATGGCGCGGCACGCGGCGTTCGGCTAGGGTGAATCCGACCAGCCGGCGTTGCAGTTCTGCTGTTTTTTGGGCCACGATCGGTGCTTTACCCACGAAATCGCCTTTGCCCAGTTTGGTAATCCAGCCCAGTCCTGCTTCCAGGGGGTTGGTGCTATCGGTGAGGTCATTGCCATAGAGGCAATAGCCCATTTCGAGGCGCAGGGTATCGCGTGCGCCGAGTCCGGCGGGAAGTAAGCCGTGGTCCTTGCCGGCGGCCATTACGGCATCCCAGAGCAGGCCGATGTGTTCGGCGTCGGCGTACAGTTCGAAGCCACCCGAGCCGGTGTAGCCTGTCGCGGAGATGATCACATTGTCTACTCCTGCTACCTGGCCTTTGGTAAAGGTATAATAGCTGATGGCGGAAAGGTCAACGCTGGTAAGGGGTTGCAAAATGGCTGCTGCTGCCGGTCCCTGCACTGCTATCAGGCCGGTTTGGTCAGAAATATTGAGGAGCCGGGTATCAAAGGTATTGTGCTCAAAAAGCCAGCGCCAGTCTTTGTCGAGGTTGGCCCCATTAACGACCAACATGTAGGCCCGTTCGCCGGCGGAGCAATTGTCTTCCGCTAAGCGGTAAACCAGGAGGTCATCGACAATGCCACCTTCGGCATTCGGAAAGCAGGAATATTGTGCCTGGCCAATCGCCAGTTTACTGGCATCATTGGAGGTGACATGCTGGATGAAATCCAGCGCTTCGCGCCCCCTGACGATAAATTCACCCATGTGGGAAACATCAAAGATGCCGGCCCGGGTGCGCACCGCCTGGTGCTCTTCCTTGATTCCGGAGTAGGAAATGGGCATGTAGAATCCGGCAAATTCGGCCATTTTTGCGCCAAGTTCTTCGTGGCGACTGCGTAGCGGCGTAGACTTCATAAAAAAAATTACTGGGTTGGAATAATGGTGGCAGACAGGATTCGATCACCTACCTGGATGGTTTGAATAACATCCATCCCCGCGGTTACTTTACCAAACAACGTGTAGTTGCCGTCGAGGTGGAGGGTAGGGGAATGGGTAATAAAAAACTGGGTGCCTTCGGTGTCTGGTCCGGCCGAGGCCATCCCCAGCAGTCCTTCTTCGTTGTAATGAAGATCGGAAAATTCGGAGCGGATGCTGTAGTCGAGGCTACCGTAGGCATCGCCCGTAGGGCTACCGCCCTGGATGACAAAATTCGCTACGACCCGATGAAAAGCTTTATCGGTCAGGAAACCAGATTTGGCGAGGGCCAGCAGGTTTGCCACGGACCCCGGCGCTACCGTAGGCCAGAGGCTGATAACGACTTTTCCGCAGTTGGTTTCGAGTTCCAGCGCAGGGTGGTTGCCGTAGGTGCGGAGGAGTTTCCAATCGATGGGGTGGTTGTAGACTGGCCGCATGGGCACGAAGGCTGCTTTTCCCTGCAGCTTGTTGATCGTCAGGGCCAACTCATTGTAGCTTTCGATCAAGGTAGGTAGTTCGAGGCTATCCAGCACCGCCTGCAGTACGTTGAGGGAGTCGAAAAGTGGGCGGTAGTCGTGTTGTTCCGAGCGCAAAGCCTGCGCGGCTACGGCTACCGGACCAGGCTCCCTGGTTTGAATGGCCTGGGTAAACATGGTGGCGAATTCCTGGGTTATCCGTCGGGCGCTCAGGCTGAAATAGGCATTGAAATCCGGGCGGTCGCTGATCTGCTGCAGTGCTTCCACCGCTGCTGTACGAACCACCGGATGCGGAGATGCCAGCCCTTCGCGGAAGATGAAACGGTAGTTCCAGGGAAACTCGCCCAGGGCCTGCAGGATAGCTGCTTGCTGGTAGGCGGTAGCCTTGGGGAATTGCTGGCGCAGTTCGAAGTTGATCACATCTCTGACCTCGGTTCGGAAAGCCGGCAGGTGCCGGTTGGCCACGCGGTAGAGTTCTACTTGTATGGGGGTAGGCAGGCTGTCTTTGGCAAAGCGCCACCACTGCGTTGCATCTTCCGGAGAAGATTTCTCCAACAGGTACTGCGCCGCCTGGCGGGCTACGTGTTCATTGCGGTCACGAATGGCTTCTGCTACCAGCGTTCGGCCATTTTCGTAGGGGAAGTTGGCCAGTGCCCGCAGGATATTACACTTAACGCGGTAGTCGCGTTCCTTGCTGTACTGCGTGGTCAGGCTGGTCAGGGCAACGTCTTGTTTGGATTTGCCCACGGCGATGGCCAGTGCCATGCGGATGGCCGGATCGGTTGACTGTTCAAAAGCACTCACCAGTGGCGCTGCCAAAGAGTCGAGCGGGACGGCTACGCGAGACAGGTAATTGGCGGCAATGAGCCGGACGCTGCGGGGGTAGGTTCCTTTAGGGATGAATTCCAACATCTTCCGGGTTCCTTGTTCCGCGGTGATGCCTTGTAGGCCCAGGCGGTAAATCCCCCATGCCTGCCCTTCGAGCAAGGCGGTATCCCGTGGTGTATAGGTGGAAATCGAGGCCAGCTGTTCCAGGGTTTTCAACGTGCCACATTTGCCTACGGCCTCCAGGATGGCCCGCTGAGCCGCGGCGTAGACCATGGCCGTATCTTCGGTAACAAACCCGCGGATAAGGAAGGGCAGGGCCGCATTGTTTTTGCTTTGCCCCAAGGCAAAGGCGGCCATCTCCCGAACGGCGGGCAGGGGGTCATTGAGCAGCAAGGCGACACTATCCAGCGCGAAGGTGTCGGTGAAGCTGGCAAACGCCCGTGCTGCCAGGTAGCGGTAGGCGGGGTTCGGATGGCGCAAATAGGGATAGAGCAGGTTGGCTTGTCGCTGATCCTGGGCATCGCTGATCTGCTGGAAGAGGGAGTCCTGGATATTAATGTCAATGGTCGTGATAACCTCTTCCGGCTGGGGAGGAACACAGGCACTGGTGTAGGTAATGAGGGCCGCCAGGCTGGCCAGCAGGATAAATAAATGGTAGGTTCTATTCATTGCCAAAGTCAGGATCGTTATTAATGTCAAAGCCGTTTTCCAGGAATTCTCCTTCTTCGGAAGGGGCGTTGGGGTTGTCGTAGGCATCACAGTTCAGTTCGATGCCCAAATCGCCCCGTGGGCGGAAGAAGGTTTTGGTGAAGTCCCATTTAATACTTTCGTCGGCCTGCAGGCCTTCGATGAATTTGAGCACCATGGGTTTAGCCATATAAGCACCCTGGCCAAATGCCAGGGAGCGGAAGCTGATCCAGCGATCGTCGCCACCCACCCAACAGCCGACAACCAGGTTGGGGGTGACGCCCATAAACCAACCGTCGGCATAGTCGTTGGTGGTTCCGGTTTTTCCACCAAATTGCCCGCGAATACTGCCGCGGCGTTCGGCAGCATACTGGAGCATCTCGGTCATGGCGTAATTGGCTTCCGGCCGGATGGCCTGCTTTTCGGTGGGTACGCTTTGGTAAATCAACCGCCCATAGCGGTCTTCGATGCGGGTGAGGTAGGTGGGTTCGTTGTAAATGCCGTTGTTGGCGAAGGTGGTGTAGGCCCCCGTCATCTCTTGCACGGACAGGTCTACGGCACCCAGGCAAATGGAAGGTGTTTGGGGAATCACCGACTTGTCGATGCCCATCAGCGCGGCCTTTTCCCGGACGGGCTCGGGGCTGCCCAATTCTTTCATCAGCGTGACGGAGATGGTGTTTTTCGACAAGCGCAGGCCATCTTTCAGGGTGATCAGCTGGTTGGAGTAGCTGCCACTGGAGTTGCGCGGGGTCCAGGGTTTTTGCAGGTAGAAGCGGCCGTCGCCGGGGTTGATGGTTACGGCGACGTCCATGTATTGCTGGCAGGGCGAGATGCTCTGCAAATCGATTGCGGTAGCGTAAACGAAAGGTTTAAAGGTGGAACCTACCTGGCGACGCGTATTGATGTTGACGTGGTCATACTGGAACCAGTTGAAATCTACCCCACCTACCCAGGCGTTCACGTAACCGGTTTCGGGATCGACCGCCATCAGGCCGGTTTGCAGGATCATGCGGTGGTATTTCACGGAATCCAACGGCGTCATGGTGGTGTCGGCCGTCATATTTTTGTGGTTATAGGCAAACACCCGCATTTTGGTGGGTTTGTTGAATTCCTGGTCTGCGGCGACCGTAAGTTTGCGCCATTGTTCTTTCAGGGCGCCGAATTTGCTGCTCCGCATCACGCGCCGGTACTTGTTGGCCAGGCTGGAACTGATGAGCCCGTCCTGGACCAGCCCTTTGATGACGTCTCCTTCTTTTTCGTCCCGAACCATGCGCTCGATTTCCCGGTCATCGGCGTGGAAGTCGAAATCGGTTTCTGCCGCCAGCGCTTTGGTTATTTCGTCGAGGTACTTGCTGCGCAGGTTCTGGTAGCGGTCTGAGGCCCGTACGTCTTTGACGAGGTTGGCCTGCCGGCGTTCAATGGGGACTTCCGATTCCGTACCGTATTCGTAATCCCAGGGATCTTTGTTGCGCCAGTGGGTGAAGAACGTCTTTTGCAATTTAGCCATGTGCTCGTGGACCACCTGCTCGGCAATCTCCTGCATGCGGGGGTTGATGGTGGTATAGATTTTCAAGCCATCGCGGTAAATATCGTAGGTTGTACCATCGGTCTTGCGGTACTCCGGGCGATTGAGGATGTCTTTGACGCGCTCGGCCAGGATCATCCGAAAGTAAGGCGCCAGGCCGTCGATGTGGGTCTGGCTGGAAATGTGCAGCCCCAATGGTTTGGCCCGGTACTGGTCGTAATCTTGCTGGCTGATGTAACCCGCCCGGCGCATCTGATCCAGTACCACCTCCCGCCGCTGCCTGGTCCGCTCGGGGAAACGCCGGGGATTGTAGAAGGAGGCATTCTTGAGCATCCCCACCAACATGGCGCTTTCGTCTACACTGAGGTCTTCGGGTAGCTTGCTGAAATAGATTTCGGCCGCAGCGCGGATTCCTTTTGCATTGTTGATGAAATCGTAGCGGTTGAGGTACAGGGCAATGATCTCGTCCTTGGTGTATTTGCGCTCCAGCCGCACGGCAATGATCCATTCCCGCAGCTTCTGGAAAATGACGTTGGAAAACTGCTTGGAGCGCGTTCCCGTGAACAACAGCTTGGCTAATTGCTGGCTGATGGTACTGGCTCCGCCCTTGGTACCCATGTAAGCTACGGCTCTTGCCAGGCCCCGAAAGTCGATTCCCGTGTGGTCATAGTAACGAATATCTTCGGTCGCAATTAAGGCTTTCACCAAGTGCGGAGGAATTTCATCGTAGGCTACCGGCACCCGGTTTTCGGTATAGTATTTGCCGAGCAATACCCCGTTCTCAGCGAAGACCTGGGAGGCCTCGTTGGTCTTGGGATTCTCCAACTCGGTTACCGATGGAAGATCGGTGAATGACAATCCGATAAAGAGCAGCAGAACCGCTGCCAGGCCGCCCAAAAGCAGTCGCCACAGCCACAAAACGATATTCTTGTGCCGGGGATTATCGTAACCATTCAACAATTGATCAATCAGCTTGCGCATATATTTTTGATAGATTTAGCCTGACAATTTCAGGATTTCCGGAACGATTCGGCTACTGGTAGCCAACATACTCACCCTTGCCACGCTACGGGTAGCAAGAAAAATCCCAAAGACAGCACAAGATACGAGATTCTCCAGGATGTAGGACAGGAGATGAGCAGGTGCTTGCGATTTTTGCGTATTCGTTGTCCTCCCCCTCCACTATTCACCGCTATTGGTGGGCAGCTACCGGTAATCTGCTACAGAAAGCGGTGTTGGAGTTCGGGGGTGGGGATCATGCAAACGTCTTTTTGGCCAAACCAGCGGTAGCGGTTGCGGGCTACCCAATTGTAGGCGGCATCCCGCCAGGTGCGGGGAATCAGCCAGAAAATTTGGGTCCAGCTCCAAAAGCCGCGCAGCTGGGGGAGTAGCCGCAAAGCGACCGCTGAATGGGTGTAGGCCTGGCCCTGGTCGATGAGTACCACTGTATTCAGGGCGTTTGTGTCCAGGTTGTACTGGGCAAGCAGGGCTTTGCCCGTCTCCGACTGGAGGCTGGCAAAGCGAAAAACACCCTCCGGATCGCGCCGGATGATGAATTGCACAAAACCATTGCAGAGGTTGCAGACACCGTCGAAGAGCAGAATGGGGGGATTGGCAGACATGCGTTGTTTTTTCTTGTTAAATGTAAACGCAATAAGGGGTATTTCGTTGCTCGCCCGGGCTGAGCTATTTTGAAGGAGCCCCGATTTACCCTTCAACGTAAAGATGCGTTAATACGAGGTCTTCGGGGTACCATCCTCAGGGGAGCACCGGTTTTGCTGCCGGTGTGTGTGGATGGGTGAGGCGGACACACATTGGTGAAACGTCGTCGACTGCGTGATTTGGTAAGATATCAATATCAAAATTGACAAAAATCATTGCCGAAAACTATTATTGAATCTATCTTTCTAATTGTGTTGCTAATGGTAAGCGGCTCTTCAGAAGCGTCATGTTACCTTCGGTTTTACTTTGTGGTTGCTTTCGATTAACTTAATACAAAAAAATGTCAGAGAATTTAATCCATGAGACAAAAAAGAAGGTAAGATGAAAAAAATACTTGTCCCAACCGATTTCTCTCCAATAGCAGATAATGCTTTAAATTATGCCATTGAGATAGCGGCAAAATTTGAAAGTGAAATTTTATTGTACCACGTTTATTCTTTTCGTAAAAAAGTTGATTTCGATTGGAATTTTCCGGAAGACGAACAGCCCTATGTAAGTAACATTGAAAGGCAAATGGATTTAACAAGAGAAAAGTTCAGAGAAAAAATAAAACAAAAAGGGATTGCAATTCAAACAAGGGTAGAGGAAGACAATGTTTTTTCCCTATTTGCAAGAAAAGTAGTAAAGCACAATATCAGCTTGATAGTAATGGGTAGCAAAGGTGCTTCCGGGTTAGAGAAAGTTATCTTTGGAAGTGTTGCTGTTGTTGCCTTGGAAAGGGCAAAAGTCCCGGTTTTGTTTGTCCCTCCTGGTTGTTATTTTCGTCCTTTCGAGCAAATTATATTGGCTACAGACTTAAATGAAGTTGCGGCGCAAGTGCTTTCACCTCTTCAAAAGTTGGCGTTTAAGTTTGCTGCAAAAGTGACCGTTCTTAATGTGAACATAGATTCAGACGAAGGCATCCCTCAGAAAAATAATTTATACCTTAAGGATGTAGAAACAACTTATACGGAGATACCTGTATTCAGAGATGTTAATCAGAGCATCAATGATTTTGTTGGAAAAAATAAATTTGATTTAATGTGCATGATAAGGCGAGAGAAAGATTTTTTTGAAAGCCTTTTCAAAAGGAGCGTTACAAAACGGCAGGTTTACAATAATACCATCCCGCTTTTGGTGTTGCCTGAAAATTTAAAAGAAGCATAACTGTTTAGCCGTTGTAAGCGGGCTAAGCTGTTGCAATTATCAAAAAAAAATGGCAGAAGGTTTTCTATTTATTTCAGGTTTAATCGGCCTGTGGATCGGCACAAAATGGGTGGTGAAAAGTGCCATCGGCATCGCCGAAAGGCATCAGCTTTCCCATGCCTTCGTCGGGCTGGCGATTTTGGCGGTCGGGACGGATTTACCGGAGGTGTTCATTTCCATTGATGCTTCCATTTTGCATTTGCAGGGCCTTGAATCTTCCGGGATAATCACGGGCAATGCCATCGGTAGTTCCATCTGTCAAATGAGCATTGTCCTCGGCATTGCCGGGCTTTTCCACAATTTCACCTTTTCGAAAAAGGAGTTGTTCCGCGACGGGCTGGCTTTGCTCGCTTCCATCGGGCTGTTGTTCGCAGTTGGGTGGGACGGCGTGGTTTCGAGGGTAGAGGGGTTGGTTTTACTGGTCGCCTACTTGATTTACTACGTGGTTTTGTGGAGAAGCAACCGAAAGACCATCACGAACCAGGTCACTCACGAGCACCAGAGCAACCTGAAATTGGCGGGCTATTTGCTGATTGGTCTCGTCGCGTTGGTTTTTTCCTCCCATCTGGTAGTGAAGAACGCGATTTTTTTTGCCGAAAAATGGGGCGTGGCGCAGTCGTTTGTTGGTATCGTGTTGATAGGGTTGGGGACGGGCTTGCCAGAACTGGCCGTCTCCATTGGCGCAGCGATGCGAAAATCGGTGGAGATGTCCGTCGGCAACATCATGGGTAGCAATATCTTCGATACGCTCGTCCTCGTCGGGCTGGGGGGAGCCATCAGCCAAATCTCGATGGAGAGTAACCTGTTGAGATTCGATTTGCTCGTGCAACTTGGGATATCCTTGCTGGTACTCATTTTTCTGAAAACCCAAAGGGGGATATCGAAGGTGGAGGCAGTTGTGCTTATTGTGTTGTATCTGGTTTATGTGGGAGTTAAAATTTAAAGAAAGCGGATGATGAACTGGCACCTAATCAACAAAGAAGAAGCACTCCAACTGACGGGCAGCCTCCCTACTGGTCTTTCCGTTACCCAATCCGAAGAGCGGCTTCAAGTGTACGGCAGAAACGAACTTTTTGAAAAAAAGAAAAAACCCGCATGGCTACTTTTTTTGCTCCAGTTCAAGGACACGATGATTCTGATTTTGTTGGCCGCCGCCGTCCTGTCGGGTATGATTGGCGATGTGAAAGACACCGTCGTTATTTTGATCATCGTGGGGTTCAATGCAGTTGTCGGTTTTGTGCAGGAATACCGGGCTGAAAAGGCCATGGATGCGTTGAAAAAAATGTCTGCACCTTCGGCCACCGTCTTGCGCAACGGTCTTCCCGTTCAGGTAGGTGCCACCGAACTTGTGCCGGGCGACGTGGTCTTGCTCGAAGCGGGCAACATGGTGCCAGCCGACATCCGCTTGCTCGAATCGCATTCCATAAAAATAGAAGAAGCCTCGCTCACGGGCGAATCGCACGCGGTCGAAAAGCAGACCGATGAACTACACGGCGAGCAACTACCCCTCGGCGACCGCACCAACATGGCCTACAAAAGTACGCTGGTCACCTACGGGCGCGGTAGCGGGGTGGTGGTAGCAACGGGGATGAACACGGAAATCGGGCGCATCGCCCAACTTTTGCAGGAGGACGAAGTGCTCACCCCCCTACAAGTACGGCTTGCCGAATTCAGCAAAAAACTTTCATTCGCTATTTTGAGCATCTGCGCGGTCATTTATGCCACCGGCTTGTTGCGTGGCGAAGACCCGCTACGGATGTTGATGACCGCCATTTCGGTTGCCGTTGCGGGCATCCCGGAGGCTTTGCCGGCCGTCGTCACGATTGCCCTCGCCCTCGGTGCGCAGCGGATGGTGCAAAAAAATGCACTTATCCGAAAACTTCCCAGTGTGGAAACCCTTGGTTCCGTCACTTTCATCTGCACCGATAAAACCGGGACGCTCACCCAAAACCAGATGACCGTCACTCAAATCTGGACGGTAGACGGCAGCCCGCAGGCCGTGGATGGTTTACAGGAGACCGAAACGCCTCCGCTGTTTGTTCCTCTCGCGTCGCACCTTACGCCGAAGGATGGCCTTTTGCTCGCCATGTCGCTCAACCACAATGTAAAGAAGGACGAATCGGGCGAGTTGGTAGGCGAATCCACGGAGGTAGCGCTTGCCGTTTTTGGAGAAGCGAATTTGACCGCGCTGCGGCCCGCCGATTATCCGAGGGTGGCCGAATTGCCCTTCGATTCCGTCCGGAAAATGATGACGACCGTCCATCGACGGAGCGACGGAAAATTTTTGGTGATCGCAAAAGGTGCGCTCGAAGCCGTTCTTGAAGCCTGTGCCGACGATACGGACGAAACCGCTATGACCGCCACTGCTGAAAAAATGGCTGCAAACGGTCTCCGTGTTTTGGCCTATGGTTACCGTGTACTGGACGAACTACCCGGCGAACGCGATTTTTCTTCCCTTGAAACCCGACTGCAATGCCTCGGAATCGCCGGCATGATGGACCCGCCCCGCGAAGAAGCCACCCAAGCCATTGCCGACTGCCAGGCGGCGGGCATCGTGCCCGTCATGATTACCGGCGACCACCCCGTGACGGCCACCGCAATCGCCCGGCAAATTGGCATTTTAACCAGTCCGGACGACAGAATCATCACCGGCGCTGCCTTGCTGAAATTGCCGGAACAAGAATTCAAGGAGGAGATTGAGCGGATAAAAGTCTACGCCCGCGTATCCCCGGAGCAAAAGCTGCAGATAGTCAAGGCGTTGCAAAGTAAAGGCCAGTTTGTGGCGATGACCGGCGACGGCGTGAACGATGCCCCCGCCCTGCGCCGCGCCAATATTGGCGTGGCCATGGGCATCACAGGCACCGACGTATCGAAAGAAGCCGCGCACATGATTTTGCTGGACGACAATTTTGCGACCATCGTCAAAGCGGTGCGCGAGGGGCGGCGCATTTTTGAGAATATCCGCAAGTTTATCAAGTACATTCTGACGGGCAACAGTGGCGAAATATGGACCATTTTTCTTGCCCCACTTGCCGGGCTGCCAATCCCTTTGCTACCCATCCAAATTCTTTGGGTCAACCTCGTGACCGACGGTTTGCCCGCCCTCGCCCTCGCCGGCGAACCCGCCGAAAAGAACATCATGCAACTGCCACCCCGCAAGCCAGGCGAAAGCATTTTTGCGCACGGCCTCGGCTGGCACGTCCTCTGGGTAGGCTTGCTCATCGGCGCGATTTGTCTCGGCGTGCAGGCTTGGGCAATGCACCACGATGATCCCAAATGGCAGACTTATGTGTTCACCGTGCTTTGTTTCTGCCAGATGACGCACGTGCTGGCCATTCGCAGCGAGCATTTTTTTCTTTTCCGGCAAGGCATTTTCAGCAACCTGCCGTTGATTGGTGCCATACTGTTTACGTTCGTGATGCAACTGGCTTTACTTTACGTCCCTTTTTTACAAAAAATATTTTCTACCCAAGCCCTCACATGGGCCGAACTGGGCGGCTGTATAGCCGTGTCGTTTATCGTGTTTCATGCGGTGGAAATGGAAAAATTGGTGCGCAAATGGAGGAAGAATCAACGAGGAGGAGTAGTGCAACCAATTAAGACCGGGAGTCGGTGATTTTTATTTACATCCCTCCGCCCGCTTATTGCTGTGCCTGTATTCAGGTGCGTTCTCGCGGCGCCGACCCCTAAGCGCTTGTAGGGCTGCTGGCCCCGTAGTTGACATCTATGTGAACAGAGCCTTACTGCCAGAATTAATGCAAAATGGACGTATATTCAAAAATGGAAAACCGCTTAATCTCGGTCAGCGTAGAATCATTTGGGCAAATTGATCATGGAAATTCGGGAGAAATTAAAAACGGAATGAACCTTCAGATTGGTGAATAGGGTGTGGTATCGCCGCGTAAACATCAGGGAAGCGTGCCTTTGGGTACGCGATATCAGTAAAAAAGGGTTGACAACTTTATGAAAGTTGCCAACCCTTATTTTGCCTGCCTTTTGAGACTAACGGTTCAGTAGGATAACTTTCTTCAGGATGGAGATTTCTTCATTCTTTAAATGAATGTAGTGTACGCCTCCCTGTCCATTACCGGTAAGGAAATTAATCTTATTAAATCCTTTTACCAGCGCGTGTTCCTGTGTACGAACCAAGCGGCCCGCTGCATCATACAGATTTATAGTAACCTCTTTTTCTACCGGGCTATCCAGTTCGATGAAGAACTGATAATCTGTTGGATTCGGATAAATCCGTACCTCTCCTTTAAATGGTGCTACTTCCGGCGCGGTACTTATGGTGGTTGCCTGACCACTAGACCGTGCCGCTATACCTCCACCCAGATAGGTGATTTCCAGCTGCGGACCTTCGGCCTGGCTTTCTTCGTAGGCATAAGCTTTTCTTCGTTCGCTGCCAGTAGCATCAAAGATGAAAGCCATCGCATTGCCGTTCTGCCAGCCGGGCTGATTGACCAGTTCCTCCACAATAGTTGTCAGATCTGGTGATGGATAATCGATGTCAATTAACCACGCATTAAGTGTCCAGTCAACAAAATTTGTTGTTGGTGGACGATTAGAAATATTAAACTTCTGCTCTACAAAAGTCTGTGGATTAGGATCGGCCTGGCCGTAAATGCGCGTACTAGATGGGGTATTACCTTCACCGTTTGAACTCTTGAAGATAACACGAGCACTCAGAATAGTAGCACCCATGTTGTCGGTCGCTTCGGCTTCCAACAAGTAAAAACCTTCGCTCAGCAGGTCAAAGTTGGCCGTGTAAGGAGCTGAATTATCTGTACCGATAGAAATTCCGTCCACAAAAAATGCTACCTGCGAAATGCTACCGTCCGGGTCACTGGCAGCAGCCGTTATGGTTACTTGCTGAGGGCCCATGAACAACTCCCCAGCGCTAGGATTGGTGATGGACACCGTTGGAGGATCGTTTGGAATATCGAGTGTAACACTGATCTGGCTACTGTTGCCGCCAGCGTAATGGTCTGTAAACTGGTATAAATGGTACCATCCGCCGGATCATCTAAAGTCACCGTAGGAGGGGAACCGGGGAAGAATCCAAAGTCGTTGAGGCAATCTACCTGGTCGAGCCCTGTGAAGTAAGCCGTCTCTACATTATCCGTTGTAAGCATGGCTGCGCCAGGTAAGCTGGCAGGATCAACCTCTACCACGTAAGCATACTCATCTTGTCCGGGTATCAGATAGTCAACATAAAGTCGTGGGGCCTGAACAGGGTTCTTATCATGCGTACGATACTTGCGTTTTTGCGATCCCAAGCCTTCCGCTACAATAACGAGGTTGTCGCCTGCGCTCCAGCTACCCAAATCAATTACTTCCTGGATAACGGAAGAAAGGTCAGGAGATTGGTACAAATCATCCTGGAACCATCCCCCCATATTCCAGTAGACACTGCCAGTGGATAAGGAACGACTGCTAATGCCATAAATCTGTTCCACGAAAGTAGCCGGCGAGCTACTGAGTTCCGTGAAAAAATTAACAGCAGCTACGGTATTGGTCTCATCTCGGGAAGAATAATACGCCACATAAGCATTGGTAATGACCGCACCGGCAGGAATGTTCAGATTCTGGAACCGGAGGCCTGTCCAAAATTCAATTTTACCTATTTCATGGTCATCCTTATCGTTTTCAACACCGCCATTATCTTTCTCCCAGGCATCGTCCGTATTCTGCGAAATAGCCACCGTAAGACTACCCGGTGTATAATAGACTGGCGTAATGGAGAAGGAATAGGTTCCATCGGGTGCGGTGGTAGCGGTAGCTTCCTGTGTATCGCCAGCATCGCGTATACCATTCTGGTTATTGTCGTTGTATAAGTATACCGTAGCGCCTCCCTGACCGGTCTCTACCTCATTTACGCCATTCTGATTGGCATCTTCATAAACGGCTCCGGAAATCAGGTTATAACCGCTTACATCGCTACAATTGATCAATACAGTGACTGTCGCTACAGCACAAAGTGGTGAAGGGTTGGAAAGATCACACACCTGGTATTCAAACTGATCGTAGCCTGTGAAGCCGGGGTCAGGTGTATATTCTACGCCTACGCCGGCAAGGGCCTGAACATTACCATGAGAAGGTGGCGGTGCTTTCATTGGTGGTTGCCGCATCGTCGTTTGCTACCGGAGCGTAGTTGATCTGTACATCGATGGAAACAGTAGCCGTAGCACAGAGTACCGGTGCAGGTACGCCATTGTCACAAACCTCATAATCAAAGGTTTCGATGCCACTAAAGCCTGGATTAGACGTATAGGTAATCTCACCATTGGCAGGATTGACGGAAACGAATCCGTTAGCGGGACCAGAGGTAACTTGTACAGACGTTGGGTCGAGGCTACCGCTGGGGTCCGTATCGTTATCCAGCACATCCACTACAACGGGAACCGACTCGAAAGTTACGCCACTGTCATTATTGGCAATGGGTGGTAAATTGTCGAGATCTTTTTCGATGGTAAACTCATCGTCAGAATTACCATTATTATCAATAAATTGAACCGTCATTTGTCCACCTTCTACTTCCAGCAGAACCGAACCCAGCTGGTTTTGCCAGGTGTACATGGCCGGATGTTGACTTACACCACTTATCTGGCCGGATGAACCCGCAACAACATAAACAGCTCCATCGCCAGCAGCAGGACCCGTTACTGTTTTTTGGTATGCACCATCACCGGTTAGATTACCATCTCCATTGTCTAAAATCATGGTAGAAGGGTTCAGTGAGCCCGAATTGCCATAATGCCCTTTCATCAGGAATGTTCTTTCGTAACTGTGGCTATGGCCACCCAGTACCAGATCCACACCATAAGACTCTAAGAGCGGAAGGAAGTTTTGGCGCATATCAATCAAGCGCCCTTCGGTATCAGAATCATGGCTTCCTTTGGTGTAAGGAGGATGGTGCCAAAAGGCGACGATCCAATCCTGGGTTACATTCATCAAATCATTCTCCAGCCAATTGTACATTGCACCCCCTACATTACGACTTGTTCCATAAGAATCAAGCGAGATAAAGTGGATATTGTCATAATTAAAGGCTCTTGGCCTTATTTATTTGGTTTTGAACCAATGTAAGTTAAAATATTCTTTACAAAGGGTCTTGTTCAATCGTTCGATAAGGCCATTTTGAATGCGGCGTTGGCCAGCAGGGCGATTGCAATGCTGATGATGCGGACGTCAATCCGGAGAAAATAGAAATCCCCAACAATGCCATAGATGAGGACTGCAGCGGGGGCTAACACGGTGCCCTGCGTGAATGGAGAGTTGGAAGTCGCGCTACCTGATTCAATGGATGAGTTGGAGGGGTGAAAGAAAAATGAATGCATGGCAACTGATTGACTGGTTGTCTTAAAACACTTATATTACTTGCGCCAAAACCCAACAAAATGAAAATCAATAGATGCTTAGCCATTACTTTTTTAATACTGACAATCAGTAATTTAAATGGTCAGGTGGCAAAAGATAGCAAGTTGGTTATTTTAGCTGATGCCCCGCATTTTTCCATGTGGAGCGCTAGCGAAGATTATTTTAAGGCAATCGATGAATTTATCACGGGGTTGAAAAATTAATTGACAGGCGCTGCGTACGCCAGCAACCGCGCAGGGGTCCCCGAACCAGGCGGGTATGAGCGTCATTTAAAAAGGTAACCAACTGGGGTAATAGTTAAAATTTTAAATATGGTTGATCAAAAAACAACAAACACCATGAGCGCGGTAGTTTGCCCAAAATATGGGCCGCCGGAAGTTTTGGAAATTAGAGAAATAGCCCGACCTGTTCCCAAAGACGGGGAAATTTTGGTAAGAATAATGGCCACGCCCGTCAATTCTGCGGATGTTAGAATCCGGGGGTTGGTAGTGGCGGGCTTCATGAGAATTGTGATGCGATTGGTACTCGGGTTCAACAAGCCCCGCAATTCTGTCTTGGGAACTGTGTTTTCGGGTAGGGTAGAACAAACCGGAAAACGCGTCAACCAATTTAAAGTGGGAGATGAAGTATTTGGCACCACCGGATTTCAACTGGGAGCAAATGCCGAATACCTGGTAGTTCCTGAAAAAGGCTGCGTCACTCATAAACCGGTCAATGCTTCTTTTATAGAGGCCGCTGCGCTTCCATTTGGTGGTCAGACGGCGATCTATTTTTTAGAAAAAGCAAAAATTGCCGAGAGATCCAATCCCCGCGTGCTTATTTACGGGGCAACCGGCTCGGTAGGAACGGCAGCCCTACAAATTGCCCGGCATTATCAGGCGACGGTAACGGCAGTTTGCAGTACCAGCGGCAGAAGCCTGGTGGAGGAGTTAGGGGTTGCTGACATCGTCCTGTACGACCAGGAGGACTTCACCAAAAGACCCGACACCTTTGACATCATCTTTGATGCGGTGGGTAAAACGACTAAGCAGCAATGTAAACACTTGTTAAATCCAGGTGGTCGCTTTGTAACCGTTGACGGGCTTGATGTAGCGGCGGAAAAAAAAGAATACCTGGAATTTTTGCGAAAGTTGTTTGAAAATAATGAATACGATGCGGTTATCGACAAAGTATTTCCCTTAGCGGAAGTGGTAGCAGCACACCGCTACGTGGATACCGGCAGGAAAAAGGGAAATGTCGTATTGGTTGTAGCGTAGGACATTCTTTTCCAGTAAGCGCCGGGAACTACTCACGCCAATAAAAGACAAATCTAATGACACTTGAAGATTTAGGATATAATCATTTTTTTGAGGAATATCGTCAGAAAAACGGCCTTGATGCGCTAATAGTGGGCAGAGTTATCGCTGCGCATAGAGCACGCTACACCGTAAAAACGGAACAAAGCGAATTCGATGCGGAACTGTTGGGTAACTTGCGTTATTCTGCAGAAACCAAGGACGATTTACCAACGGTTGGCGATTGGGTAGCAATTGCTGAATACGAAGAAGGGAAAGCATTGATTCACGCTGTTTTTCCCCGTTATTCAATTGTACAGCGGCAAGCTATAGGCAAGTTTGGCGAAAAACAAATCATCGCTTCCAATATTGACTATGGGCTCATTGTCCAAGCGGTGAACAGGGATTTTAACGTCAACCGGTTAGAGCGCTATTTAACCATTTGCTACGCTTCCAAAATCCACCCTATTGTAGTCATTACAAAAATTGACTTGATAACAGAACAGGCATTGAATGACTTGCTCGACCAGATAAATAGCAGGATTAAAAATGTACCCATCATCACGGTGAGCAATACGACGAAGGAGGGTATAGAAGCCTTTAGAGAAATGATTTTAAAAGGGAAAACATATTGCCTTTTGGGCTCATCAGGAGTTGGGAAATCTTCGCTCATAAACAGTCTGAGCGGAGAAGACCGAATGAAAACCGGAGTCATTAGTGAAAGTATTGATCGAGGTAAACACGTGACCACTCACCGGGAATTGATACCACTGGTTAATGGTGCTATTCTTATTGACAATCCAGGCATGCGAGAAGTGGGTATTACAGACCGTTCAGGTGGTTTGGAAAGTACCTTTGAAAAGATCTACGATTTGGCAGCACAGTGCAGGTTCTCGGATTGTACCCACACTTCGGAAAAAGGCTGTGCTATTATCGCTGCCATTGAAAAGGGAGATATCGACCAATTGTCTTACGAAAACTATTTGAAAATGGAACGAGAAAAAGCCCACTATGAATCTACTGTGGCCGAAAGACGAAAGAAGGACAAAAGTTTCGGAAAGATGGTGAAAAAAGCGGTAAAAGATAAAAATAATAAAAAGTACTAAGAGCCACAAAAAGAGGACCCACTTCCGCTATTCGTAGACCAGTCTACGCATAAATAGCCACAGTAGGCTTTGACTGCGGCTCCTCGCCGGCTAACTCAGCTGTCCTGAAAGCCAACCCCTTAACTTATAATTGTCTTTCTGGAAAAGAAATGGACTCCGGTATTATTAAATTGAAAAGCACCAGCCGGTAGCACAGAGGAAGAGGAACCGGAAGAGCAGTTGAAAAAGCAACCCCGAAATTTGTTGGACTGTAGAAAAAGAATTAGTTTTAACGTATATTGTTTTAGTTTATAACATCAAACTGAAAAATGGCTCTTTCTGACGCACACTTTACTATACGGGCGCACCACGGCGCAGGTCTTCGGGCCTGGCGTTTTCCGCACGAAAAAAGCTGGCTGACAAAAGCCGCGCAGGCCAGACATCCGCCCGAACGCGCATTTTCAATCCTTATATTACCGCTATACGATTCATTTGCTGGAATTGAGCCTGGCTCCACTCGGTCTGCTCGTGCCGGGAGGTACGCTGGTTCAGGCATGGGCGGGGTATGCTGTACGCTTTGGGAGTCGGTGAAGGTTGCGGTGGGGATTCTTTTGCGGCGCTTTTAGGTAAAAGTACGTCAGAAGGGGGGGAATAGGCGGATATAACGGAGTTGGGGCCAACTTCTCTTTCAAACTCAAAAAAGTAAAATACCTGGATAAGAGTATTATCTTAATTGGTTGTTGAAAAAGATGCATTTTAGCATAGTTATATTTCAGTAGTTTTCTTTCCAAGGAAAGGAGAGGTTAAATCGGGTAATTTATTTTTTTAAATTTTCATCGTTGAGATATCGAACAATGAAAATTAAATGGACGTTGATATAGCGAGTAATGATTATTTACTATAAAATTAAAAAATGAAAATCAAGTTACTATTCAATTGGATTAGCTATTCCATTTTACTTTTTCTGGCTCTATTTACGATCTCTTGTACGGAAGATATTTCAAATACAGAAAGTTTAGACTTAAGTAAAGCCGCTCTATCTACTACGGCTTATTATGCAAAAGGTGGCACTCTTGCCAAGGTAGGACCTAATGGCCCTGGTGACTCAGAATTAGGAGATCCATGTCAGTGCTACATGAGTCTTACTAATGTTGTTAATCAATCAGGTACACCTGGTAGTACTTGGACATTGGCTGATATCACCAACACCAATGCATCAAACTCTTCTTTTGTCTTCAACTCTAATATTTATCCTGCTACAGGTTATGTCGATCCAAATGGAGTATCTTCCACCACATATCCTACCGCATTTTTTGAATTAGATCCACCCTCTGACGGTTGTCATACATTCGAATTTTCGGAAAGTGGCAGTTTCAATATATTCTTTACAGCAGAAGTACATTGCTTTGCTGGGGGAAACAACTCTAATACTCCAAACAGGGTATTTAATTTTTCTTTCAATGCACTTACAGATAGTAATAATGGAATTATAGAAGAATGTTTTCAGTGTGAAGAGGATACAGGTGGTGTTGGAAGAGACTAACTTTTTAAGATTATCTAACGCCAAGAATAACTGTATTGCCCATATGTATTATGGGTGATACAGTTTTATTTTTTATTACAACTTAGATTAAAATAAATAATGAGTAAATTTTTTCTCATCATTCTTTGTTT
>Ga0208544_10000384_pt1 | contig 35480 bp, 61 predicted proteins | sample DEB08_DNA_9_FD_184526 | JGI IMG/M metagenome (GOLD analysis project Ga0208544, IMG submission 184526) | Aqueous microbial communities from the Delaware River and Bay under freshwater to marine salinity gradient to study organic matter... | ecosystem: Environmental > Aquatic > Marine > Coastal ... | reverse complement strand
CATTGAACGCGGGATTGGCATGCTCGATGCTCCGCCGCCGCGCTGGCCTTGCTGCAAACGGTTTGGAACCTCTGGGCGTGGCGATGGTTCGCGTGTCGGGTCAGGATTGCGGCGTGGATCGCTGTTACCACCAAGCGTTTTCTCAATCTCGGCCTGCATAACCTCTGGCGGGGTTCCCTCTGGAAACTCCGCGATTGATCCGTCTGGAAGTTGGACTTCGATGATCATGCTGTACCTCTTGGGATCAAGCCCTGACCGGGCTGGTATGTGAAGCGTTGCGGCTGCTGGCCTTGTGGCGTGGCACTTAGCGCAGACAGTTCGATTGGTGCCGCTGCTGGGGCTGGGGCTGGGGCTGGTGCGCCAGTTTGCTCCGGTGTGAGGCCCTGTGCCGTTGCTGCGGGTGTGCCGTAGGAAAGATTGTTGGATTGCGGAAGTGCCATATTGATAGAGAACCCGTTGCCACCGCCCTGCGGCTGTGATCCGCCGCCACCCTGATCAACAGACGCGGGATCGCCGCCTTCTGCCATGATAGAGGCAATCAGTTGCGCGCGGGTTTGCGTGGTGCTGGGGCGGCCTGCACGGGCAGATGCGCGCATAGCTGCGGCGTGGCGCTCTTGCTCCATCGTCCAGCGGTCGCCAGAACGGCCCATGTCTTCCTTCTCGCTTTCCCAGCGTTCACCGTCGCGCTCAAAGCGTGTGGTGTCACGTTCACGGTTGGTCACGCGGTCATCGCGCTGCTCCCTCCGATCCATCCCTTTGAACACGCCGTCTACAAAACTTCCGATAGCCATGATGGCACTCCTTTTATCGGTGGCAGGTCTTACGCTGCCGCCATCTGATCTACTTTACTGGACAATTCTTGGATCGCGCCCATCGAGACGCCAATGGCATCGATGATGCTGATTGACTTACCATCGCCAAGGCCGGTCGCCTTCTGGAAGTCTTCGGCATATGCGCCAACGTGCTTCTTGCCGCCGCCGTCGCCCAAGCCTTTTTTGTATTCCCACTCTTCGACCGGCATCTTCTTCATGGCATCGAGCGCAGACATCGACTTGGTTTTGTTGGTTTTGTAATCCTTCGAGGACATCATCGCATAGCCCGCGACCTGACCAATGCCGCCAAGGGCCGAACTCAAAGACGCTTGGCTGGCATTGTGTGCCTGCATCTGGTTTTGGTACTGGGCATTCAAGCCATTCATCATGCCCTGCTGGCCACCCATCGCGGCCTGTGCGCCGGCCATTGTGGTGCCTGCTGCACTGGCGATACCGTTGGTTGCCGCTGCCATGCCGCCACTGCCTGCGCCTGTGGATAGGCCCATGCTTGTGCCAGGGTTGACCGCTAGGCCACCAAGCATATTGATCGATGTGGCTTTCAACTGGCGGCCTGTTGCCTCTGTCTGGCGGCGTGCGCCGTTTGCTGCACCAGCTGCGCCTAGCGATTCCATCGCCTGCATGCGGTTTGTGCCAGACTGCGACCGGCCAGACGCGGGGTTTACGCCAACGGCTGCATTCTGCCGCTGTGTCTGCTGGCGTCCAAGCGCGAACTGCTGACGGACATCTGCGGATGCTTCATCAGCCGCCATCGCCTTGCGTTCTGGGCTGTCGTAGGCGTTTGCCTCTGCGATCCAGTCATCCTGCAATGGAACGGCAACGTCCGTGTACCGGCTGCGATCCTCTGCGGCCCAGCCGTTCGTGATTTCGGCCTGACCCATCATGTAGTCTTGGTATTCGCGGCTCATGTCGATCTGCTGTTGCGCGAAACCTTCTGCGGCCTCTTGGGCGCGCATACCGATTTCGGCTTGCATGACAGCGGCTTCGCCGATGCGTGGGTCTGGACTAGGTGGTGAACTACACATGGGTTTGATCCTTAAAAGGCGTATGTCATTTCAATGGCGGTATTCTTGAAGCCCATGCGGGCAAGCAACGATGCCACACGGCGGTCTCCGGCGACGGTTGTTTGAAGTCTCTTCACGTTCGTTTTGCGCAACTCGGCCAGAACAAACATGATCAGTTTACGGCCAATGCCGTTGCGATGGTCTGGCATGACGAACAAGGCGTCTTCCGTGGCGATGATTTCGCCAGTGCGATGATCGCGGGCATAATAGATCAGTGCATAGCCAACCGGCGCACCATCGCAGCGCGCGACATAGCTGATCAACTGGCCCGATGCGGCGTAGGCAAAATACCCTTCGGTATCCAAGTCATAGTCATCGATCTTAATGCCGAACGCGGCTTTGCGCTCCCGCATTTCGGCAAAGTGCTGACGATAGAGCGGCTCCATTTCTGGATACGTCTTGTCAAACCTCTCGATGTGCATCGTGTAATCGTTCATAAGCGCGCCTCTGCATTGCACCACATATAGCGTAAATATTGCCGCAATGCACTATATGTTGTGTCTGCTAGAACCGATAGGTAAAGCCAAGCCCGTAGGACGGGGATGACACATTGCCGAACGGCTCTTGGTAAATGTGGTCGGGGAAGCCTTGGCCCTCCCGCATGTTGCCCATGTAGTCGTGGATCGACCCTTGGGGCTCTGCTGGCAGGACCGTATCGCCCACGTAGAGTTGCGGGGCCCACTGACCGGCAGGGGAACATGCGCCAAGGAAGATGAAGGCCGAAAGGAGTATGATGAAATATCGCATAGTTGGCTCCTAGAATGTCGTTATGAGGAATTGGGCGTCGTCGTAGGATGAAAAATTGTAGCTGGCCCAGCCGGTGTTGTTCCCGCTGGCCATTTCTCTATCGAACCGGATTGTTGTTGAGTTGATCGCGCGGATTCTGACGTTCTCGATCCACGAAGATCCATCGATGTCGTTGCGCCAGTTCGAGAAGAAGTCGCAGTTAACCCAGATGTCACTTGTGACCAGCGGCACGCGCAGTGTCTTATCGACAACGGCACCGGTCGTGATGATGCTTTGCGCTTCTGCTGCGGTAAGCCTGATCGTGTCCCTGAAGGATGCAATCTCGCGTGTGGTGTCAAAGGTCAGCGCGCCTGACGGGTCGAACCTGCGTATGCCATGCGTCCCAACGGACGCGGGCAGATCGGTCGAAACGACCTTGTATAGCAGGGCTTCGGCTTCGGGCACGTCTTTGCTCATGCAGACGTAAGCGCCAAGGTGCGGCGTCACTCTTTCGGTTCCCGCTTCGTCAAAGTCGCAGATGTACTGTGTCGCTCGGATCAAGCCGTTTGTTGGCAGCTTGAAAAACACGATGTCGTCAAAGTTGGAGGACGCGCTGACATAACCCATGTCGTTGTACTGGTTGAACGCAAATCGGATTGTGTCCATCACCGTGCCTGCCATACGGATTCTGTTGAAGGTTTCGGTGAAACCAATCTGCAAATTTTTGGCTATGAGGTTATCGGTATGGGTGACGTAATCAGCAAACGGGACGTAATACCTTTGATCGAGGCCGTTGGTGAGTGTAATGAAAGGGATGTCTGTTGAACTAAAGCAGGTGCCTTCGCTCTTGAGATAATAGGTCATGCCCTCGGTCACATCGACCAAGTTGTCATTGAATTCGTTTCTAAGGGCGATACCAAATGTCATGCTTTTACCTGTAGTGAATGAACTTGATGCGTGTCGGCGGGTTTCTGTCGAGAACTACACTTGATCCGAGGCCATCAATCTTCTTTTGCGTCTCTGAATTTGCAGTGACGGTCATTACCTTTGTGGTATTGTTCCAAGACAGGACCGGGTTTCTCGACCCCATCAACTGCGCTTGCGGGCTTCCCGATTGCGTCCATGTTTCGGTATCGGCAACCGCACGCCAATCCCCACCCGTCCGCAACCAGCGCGTCAGGTATGGGGTGATGGTCCAGAAGCCCAAGGCGCTGTCGAATGCGGGAACAGAGAACGTCCCTGACCACTGGTCTTCAATCCTGCGGGCGAAGATCAGGCGTGCCACGCCATCCGTTGAACTGATCAACGTCGATCCATCTGCGCGGTATGCTTCAAAGCCATACGCCATCAGGTCAAATCCCCGATGACAACGCGAAGGACGCCGCTTGCGTCGTAAACCTCGATCTTTGCGTCTGATATGACTGTGCGTGCGCCTGTCGCCGCTGACTGGAATGTACCAATCGTGGCCGATATGGCGGAAAGGCTGTTTACTAGAATTTTGTCAGCGGTCACTGCGTTGTCGGCAATCTGCACCTCACCGACGATGGCTGCGCCGATCTGTGCTGACTGGGTGATGATACCGGACGTGGCCAGCAAGCCACCTGTGATGGTGTTGGCCACGATGTTGTTGGCGGTAATCGAGTTTGCCGCCATTTTGGTTGCTGTTATGGCCCCTGCGTCGATCTTTGCTGCGGTAATGGCGTTGGCTGCAATCTCGTTTGCTGTGATGGCGTTCGCCGCGACCTTTCCCGCCGTGACCGCCCCTGCGCTGATCTTCGCCGCTGTGATCGCATTGGTGGCTATCTCGTTTGCCGTGATAGCGTTCGCCGCGACCTTGCCTGCCGTGACCGCCCCCGCCGAAATTTTAACGGCGGTGATAGCATTGGCGCCGATCTTGTCTGCCACGATGGCACCGGCGGCGATTGTGCCTGCCGTGATGGCACCCGCTGAGATTTTTGGCGTCGTGATGGCATTGTCGCTAATCTGCGTGCCAGCGATCTGCCCTGTCAACTTTGCGGCAGCAAGGTCTGCAAGCTGGGCGTTTGTCAACTGACCTGTAACTTTCGTAGCCGCAATGTCTGCAAGCTGTGCGTTTGTCAGCTGACCAGATATTTTCGTAGCGGCAAGGTCCGCGATCTGTGCGTTTGTCATCTGCCCTGATACATCAACGGCCTCAACGGCACGCGACCACGCACCTTGCGACGTGAAACGGTAAAGTTTGCTGTCAGTAGTCAGGAACACCAAACGCCCAGTGAAATTGTCAGTGATCGATGTGGGTAACGTGTCCACGATTTCCGGCGCGGATAGGCCCGCGTTGCGGAATAGAGCGGCAGGCGCATCGAGGATGCCGCGAATGTCTTGGATTTCCACATCGAACCGCTGTGTCCCGCTTGTTGACGCAACAAGGTCTTCGAATTCACCCCTACGGACTGCATGATCGGCTTCATTGCCACGCTGCCCTGCGAGGATCAACGCCTGCTCCAGTGCGCGGCGGTCCAGTGGACGGCCTTCCGCCTGTGGGCGTGGTGCCTCTGCTACCTGCTTTGCAATCGATTGTACGCCAAACCAAGCACTCATGGCTGGCTCAAATCATCATAGCTTTGGCCCATAGATATGGCCGTGATTGGAATGTATCCTTCAATCTCAATCTCCCATTTCTTTGATCTGAAACCGTTTGGCAGACGTACCGGATCGTTCACGGTCGAAAACTCGCGCACCAGAACGCCATCCGCATAGACGCGGGTAAGGTTGGGTGTCTGGCCTGCGGGGATGGTCCCGATGGCGGCATCTGCTTCCACCAGGATTCCGGCGTAGCTGACGGGCGATACAATCTGATACAAACGCGACCGCCAGACCTGCGCCTTGAGTTCTGACGCGGGGGCATCCCAACGGTGGACGCCGCGCGCGGTCAAAAGCATGTAGAGCGCGCCGGTCGAGGCTTCGCGGGTCATGGTGATCGGGGTTTCATCCGTCTGGATGTAGTATGGCTGTTCGCCGGATATGTCGAAGATCCCCATTTGCTGCCCTGCGCCGCCAACGGGTGCATGCGAAAAGAAGTATCTGCCTTCGTATTGCTCGGCGTGGAAGCTGGTGGGGTCCAGTGCCTTCCATTGCTCGGTGGTGAAGAGGCTCTTGGACACATGCTGCGCGCCTTGGCCCGTGATCATCACCAGACCTTCGGATGATGGGTAGACGGCGGCATATCCCATATCGACAATGCCACGCTTGGATACGCAGGGTAGATCGCGCTCCATCTTCTCCATCACCATGTTCTCTGGTGCCGTACCTTGCGCCACATAGGGCGTGGCAGTGGTCAGGATGGCCATTGTGGTGCCGAATGCTGCGAGACCTACGATGTCACGGTCCACGATCAGGCGGTACTTCTCTGGCCATGCGTGGGGCTTGAATGGCTCACAGAACAAGACCTCCTTGCCATCGAATGCGGCCATCATGCCATTGGGTAGGGCGATGATGCCTGACATGGTGTCTGGCGGTGCGTCAAAATCTGCCGATGGCAGGACTTCTTGCAGGGGCTCTGCGACCAGTGAGTGAACATAGCTGGTGGTGGCCACGGCGTATTCAGACACGAAGTATAGATCGGTGATGCCTGACAGGCTGGTGATCGAGCGATACAGGCGGATGCGGTCAATGCCACGTCCAGCGGGCGCGATTGAGTATCCAGACACGGTTGCATCGAGGCCAGCGGACCAAAGCAATGCGTTACTGACTGGCGATGGTGCGCTCTCTTCATCGAAGATGGTCACGAACGTATAGGCGTAGGTGATGAATGTGGCGATGGCGTCATCGGGTGTGCCGCTCAACACAACGGTTGGCGCAAGGGCTGGGGCTTGCAGTGCCAAGGGATAGGTTGTGCCGGCCACTTTCATCTTTGGCACGCCATCGCCTGTGATGTAGAGGCGATCATCCACAACCGGACCCGGCACAACGTCAACATCGGCGTTGTATGAATGCCATGTGCCTTTGTGCAGGAAGATCGACTGCGCGTCTGCGGCCAGCGTGGTGGTCAGTGCGGGTTCACGAACGGGGGCGATGGTGCCATCGTCCAAACGTGTGTCACTGGCTGTCTGCGCATACTCCATTGGAAGTAAACGCGGATGCCTACGTGGGATTTGGCCCTTGAAGTCTGCAATCCGAATTTTCATGGCTAACCTTAAAAGTCACGGTAGCGCGTGCGGCGTTTTGCACGCTGTTGCCCTGTCAAGCTGACAGAGAATGAGTTGGTCATGGCGGTTTCGAATTTCTGCATGTAGAGCATCGCCAGCTTCGGGTCTGACCAAGGCTTCTTTGGCTGTGCCATCAGGCGTGATAGCGCGCCATGTGCGATCGCTTCGGCATGCATGGTGTAGATAAACTCTGGCACGGCATCGAATTCGTCCGTGACAATCCCGTCAGTGCCGGCTGCCATCTGGCTACCGTTGACCGGCTTGAGGAATAGCGACAATGCCACGGTGCCTTCTGTGAAAGGAAGCACGCGGATCATGTTGTATTCGGACTGGGTGATGTACTTGGGCGTCGATCCCGCTGATGCTGCAAACTCTGCTTCATCAACATCGGAGAATTGCAGCGGTTCAAGCGGCGTCGAGTCACCAAACGTGGCGCTCTCGATCTTGTGGATCGCGGCAAAGATCGGCGCAGAGATTGCGCGTCCATCCTTGGCGATGGTCACTTTGGCCAGATGGCGCCAGCACAGAGTGCGTTCGCAGAACTCGATGGCCGCAAGACGCAGGTTGAAGGTGGCCACGCCATGCGGGCATTCCGGCACATGTGGGAGAACCATTGGCAGGAACTTTGTAAGCTGGATGGGGATCGTCACTGGCCTGCCTCCTTGTTGGTGGTGTTGACGTTGGCCGCACCTTCAATGTTCATGCGGATACCCAGTGCGGCTTGGAATAGGCCGTAGTGAGCCTGCGCACGCTGTGGCGCACCGTTCAGGATCATGTCCTCGGCGTAGCAACGGTAGGTCACGTAATCGGCCAGTGCGTTGAAATAGACCTGATCCAGCGGCGCTGTGGTGTTGGCGTCGATGGCTCCGGTGATCGGTGTGGGGATCAGAGACACGACTGCCTCGATGATGCCTGTGCCGTCATTGCCGGGGAATACAAAGAACTGACGTGGCTCGAATTCGTCGGCAACCACATGCATGGTCACACGGCTGAATGGCACGATGGTTGGGTTATGCCAGTCAAGGAATTGATCGTTCAGAATGTCTTGGCGTGCTGGGGATATGACGCGGCCACCAACACGGGGTGTTGCGTCAAGGACGCCGGTTACATTGCGTGTGGCGCGGACCAGTCCGGCATATGCTGCGGGCACGGTTTGAAGCGTGCCTATTGCCAGTTCGATTTCGACTGTTCTTGAGAAGGCGGTGGGCTTCTGGATTGCGATTTCCAAAAGCCCATCGTTGAAGTAATCTAGCTTGCTGGCTTCTGTCCAGCGAACTTGAGCAACGTCACTTAGAGCCTTGGAAGCGCGGCTTAAAACGCTCTGGACGTTGACTGGCATTGGTTAGTTCCCTGCGTGTGCGCGGATTTCAGTGATGATCTTGGCGTGTTCCCACTTGTAGTGGGGCTTCTTGCCGGTGACTTCTTTGTGGATGTCAGCCAGTTCGTCGCGGGTCATGGTTTCGAGCGGTGTGGGTGCTTCATCGCCATCGGGTGCGGGTGTGACCACATTTGCGGTGATCGCATCTGCGGGGATAGACCCAGCTGCGAGTGTTGCGGGTTCCGGTGTGATGACGGGCGGATCTTCTTTGATTGGGGGTTCAGGCTTCAAGGCTGCCTTAGCTGCGGGTGAGCCTGCGATTTCAAAGCCATCGATGCTTAGGAACCGCTTGATGTGGTTTGCATCGTCCACATGGCAGACGTGCGTTGTGCCGCCTGCCTCTGGTTTGAAGTGATATTCATTTTCGTCAATCGTGTGAATTGATCCACCGATACGCATTGCTGCTGTCATAAGTTTCATGGGGTGTCCCTCCGGTTAAAGTAAGGGGAAGGCCAGCGAACCGCCCTTCCCCATATCGCTTTCGCTTAGGCCACGTATTCAACACGAACGGTGACTGTCTTTGCCCCGCCAGCGGCCACGTCTGCTGATAGCGTCAGACCCAGTGCGCGGTGCGCCTTGTTGGGTGCAACTGTCAGGCAGTTGGTGAGTGTGGCGTTGTTTTCAGCGTTGTTCACTGTGATCGCGGAAAACAGTTGGGTGCCGACAGCACGGGTGCCTACGGTGTCGCTTGGTGTGCCAGCCATGACGCCTACGTTGGCGGTAATTGCGCCAAGGCCGGTGCCGATGATGGTCGCGCCAATGATTTGAACGTCTGCGGGCAAGAGGCCCAGTTCAAGCTGATCGTCGGCGGCCACGAAGCTTTCGTTGAACGTGTATTTGAAGATAGCAGTCGTTACGAGACCGGCTTGGAATGCCGCTGGCGTACTTGCCTGCCCCTTTGCTGCGGAAGTCTGGCGAATTGTCATGGGACAAGTTCCTTTATCAGATCATGGGTTGTTTCTGGTCGAAGGCGTCAGGGCGGCGTTATTGCCGCCCTAACCAATGGGTTAGACGTTGACTGCGTATGTATCCAAAGCGATGACGCCGAAGTCGCGCCCGTTGTAACGGGTCTTCTTCACGCCCAGGATGACACCGGCAACGACTGTTGGTTCGTTGTCGTAGTCTTCCATTTCCTCTTTCCACATGTAGCGCATGCCGCCCGGTGTGCCGTAAGCACAGACGCCAGCCTGACGGCCAAGGAACAATGCGCGGGCTGCGGGCAGGTTTGTGCCAGCACCGTAGTCATTGAAGCGGATGACGTTCTCATGCTCATGCAACACGACGTTGTTGATCATGCCCATGTTGCCTTTGAAGATTGGCGACTTCTTGCCTTCTGCTCCGGCTGCTGCCTTCTGGAAGTCCAACCACTGCGAACCCGATGCAGTACGCATGGTGTGCGCCTGATATGGGGACATCACTGTGACGAAGTGCTTTTCACCTTCGACATCGACAGGCATCATGTCTGTCGCGTCTGGGTCGCTGGCACGCATCATCTTCGCGCGGGTTGCGGTCTTCTCGATCAGATTGGTGGTCATCACGTCAGCGGCAACCAGATTGGCCTTGGCTGTCGCGGAACCGGCGAACAAGATGTGGCTTGCGTCTGGTGCTTGCAGGGCATTGTCTGCAAAGCCAGTGTAGGCCGTATCTTCGATGAACTCGGCATTCACGCCGCGCGCACCGGACAGGTAGATGAAATAGAGTTCATCGATGTACTGCGTCCAGTATTCAGCAAGACGATCCTTTGCGATCTTGCGCATGTCGTGGATGGTACGCTTGCGGCTCATACGGCCACCTGCGGACACAGGGTGACGCATCTGGTCAATGACCACTTCGTCGGAGAAGAAGCGGAGGTTCTCTTCTTTGCCCTTCACGCGCGCATCACCGAATGTCGGCTTCTGGCGCAGCTTGACGGACAGATCGAAGGAAACGCGGTCGCCCGCATCGGACGCGAGGTCCATCTTCTCTTCGATAATGTTGTTTTCGCCCTTACCAACAAACTTTTTGTTGAAGTAGCTGTTGCGGTTTACTTGTGTGGCGAGGGTCGCGGACCATTTCTTTTGTGCGCGAGTGTCACCCCAATTTAGAGTTGTAGCTGTCATGGTAGTCCTCATCGAAGATGAATTGGGTGGACTTCCATGCCCTGATGATCCGGCTCCTAGCCTTTATACTCGTCTAATACCACATATAGTGGTGGCTTGCCAACAATAGACTACATGTTGTGCTTTACTTGTGCAGTTGTGTGTGCGTCGATCCTCGCTATGGCGATCTCACGCGGTGCATCCACCCCGATAGTCACACGTCCCTTGCCCGCATCGCCGCGCACAATGATCCGAATGTCATCACCGAGTAACAGGCTCTCGCCCGCCTTGAGTTTGAGTGTAAGCACCGCGTGATCTCCCCTTAAACGTCCATGCTTGCGAAGGCTTCTTGTTCAGCCGGTGACATCGAGGACCAGATACGCTCGTATTCCTCACCTACGGCGCTATCGAGACGCTGTGAGATTGCCGAATACTTGCCATCACTGGCAGATGTCGCCTGTGCCACTGGGATGTTGGCCAGTGTCTTGGGTGCATCATCGCCCGGACGCTTGCGTGGTGGCTTGGGTGTCACCGGATCTGCCTTTGGCACGACTGGATCAGCCTTGGCCTTTGCCTTGCCTTTGAATGCGGGCACGTCTTTGCCGAATGTCTCCGCTTCCGCGACATAGAGGCGGTGGGCTGCCTCAAGCATCTGGTTGTGGGTCATGTGCTGGTAACGCTCATCACCCGTGACAGCCTTGACGTGACGGTCATACTCTTTGGCATGCTCATCGGTCGCAAGTTCGGGGTTGTCTTTGAAGTATCCCCGCGCGGTCTTGATGAATGAATCGTAGACGTTCTGGTGCATGGCCTTGGCGGTGGCCTGATCCGAGACAACCTCTTTGATGTCTGTGTCCAGTTCATCCAGCTTGGCGAGGTATTCGTCGCGGGTCATATCCCCGTCTTCCCAGCTATCAAACGCCGTCTTCTTGGCATCGGACAGGGTGGTCAGTTCAACCTCATAGGCATTGAGGTCAGGCAATGACGTGCCTTTGACGGGCTCGGCGTCATCGGCCTTGGCTGCGCCCGCCTCCAAAGCGGCCGCATCAGGCTCATCTTTGGCTTTGGCTGCCCCATCGTCGTCAGCATCGGGGTCAGCATCGCCTGCCTCGCCGTCATCGTCACCCTCAAGCAATGCCGCGCGTTCTTCATCGCTAAGAAGGCGCATATCCTCTTCGGACCAGTCATCATCATCTGATGGCGTGTCATCATCGACGGCCTGCTCTGGTTCGTCATCACCATCGGCTTCGGCCTCGGCTGCTACGGGTGTGTCATCGTCCGGCGTGTCTTCCACGATTTCGGCATCGATGATCTCTTTGATTTCGTCTGGCATGTGGGATTCCTTCCTTGTGCCTTAGTGCTGGGGGTTAAGCCCTGCGGTTATGCTGTTTCAAACGGGTCGGGATTGCGTGATACGAATACCTTGCGCACTTTGACCTCTTCGGCGCGTGCCTCGGCTTCGCGTGGGCCTGTGTCTATGGCCCGCAAGACCTTGAAGAATTCATCACGTTCCTTCTCGCGGATCTCATCTGCGGATTGAGGGTTGGGGACTTCCTCTGGCTGTGGGGCTGCTGGGTATGACATCCACACTTGGAAAGCCTCTGCGACCGCATCTTTAACGGTGTCGCGCATGTTTTCCTCTGCCCATTCGGCTTCCATTTCCGCCCGTTCGGCGCTCTCTTCCGCATCCCACTCGGCCCGTTCTTCGGCCAAGTAGGCTTCGTTGTCCGCTTCCCACGCTTGGTCCATCGCTTCCAATTCGGCATCGGTCGGGCCAATCAACCGCTCAAGGCCGTCGATCATGTCTTCATCGTCGGTGTATGAGCCCACGATTTCAGGCATCATGCCCGGATTGGGAACGCACTTCTCGATCATCCAGCCGCCGTTAGCGGCCTGCCTTAAAGTGAACGGGCCTTTGGTTGGTGGCGTGGATGTGTCTAGGTCTTTCATGCGATTTCCTCCGGCATGGGCTGTTGTTGTGGTTGTTGTGGTTGTTGTTGTTGTGCCTGCGCCATCACTTCGGCCTGTGCGGCTTCCATTTCGGCTTGGGCGAGGCGCTTTGCTTCATCCACTGGGGACACGTAGCCAGATCGGTTGAGTACGTTGTCCACGACTGGCATGGCGGGCGCGGCACCGAGGATTTGCAGAGCCAGTTCAAGGGCTTTGCGCTGGGTCTCGATGCTGTCATCCGGCATCGACTTGATCAGCTTCTCGGCTTCGGCCTTGGCTTTCTCTGCGAGTGCCATCTTCTGTGCAGCTTCGCCTTCGACCTTGCCCAGTTCAGCCATGACCTGACGCTGTTGCAGTTCATTCTGCGCCTGCTTGCTTGCTTCGCGGGCTTCGCGCTCTGGATCAGGTGTATCTGGATCGGCGTCGGGGTCTTCCATGCCTGTCATCTGACGGATACGGTTCACGACTTCTTCGCCACCGGGCAAGTCCATCATTTCGACAACGACATCGAGCAAGACTGTGACGATCTGCGGTGCAACTGGGCCAACCTGCTGCAACAACTCCATGAATTGCGCTACGCCGCTCTGGCGTAGGCTGGCACTCCATGCGTCTTCGGAAATGATGAAGTCTGCCTTGGTGCTAACCACGTCATTGTCTGGCAAGCCATCGTTGACTTTCACATAAGATAGCTTCCCGCGCTTGTCGGTGATCCGAAACTCCTTCTCTTCGGTCATAAACTGCTCGGTCAGCGATAGCATCTTCTCGCCGTGGTACTGGCGGGCAAGGCGTAGGTTGTCGAATACCTTGGCTGTGGACATCGCGCCTTGGTTCTGGCGTGCCTCGATGGCCTTGCCGCTGGTTGCGTTCGTGGTGCGGCCCATAGCCTCATCAGTGACGCCGGATAGCGTCTGGATCAGGCCCATAGACATGTGCATGACCTCTAGGTGTGCGGATGCCAGTTCACGGTCGGCATCGATGGTCAATTCATAGCCACGGTTCTTGACGATGATCGCATCCGAACGGCCAACTTCTTCCTCGAACTCGTCAAGGTCATCGACGGCACCCTTGTCCATGATCACCTTGTTAGAGTTGATGATCGATAGAGCCTTGGACACGCGCTTGTTGATGTCTTCCTGCGCACTGATCATGCCACGGATAACGCCATACGGCATGCCCGTTGATGCCTTGCGGTATGCCCAGATGGGTGTGAACGGGTAGCGGTTGTGACGGTATGGCGACTTGGACATCCAAAGGACGCCTTTGAGGGTGAAGATCATCACATAGACGCGCTGTGTCAGGCGTGACCGGACCTCGCCAAAGCCTTCGTTGACCGTGATCTGGTGGCCAAGGCTGCTTGGGTCATAGATGTCGCCTGCGAATTCGCCGCCTGCGATCTTGTCTTCCATCACGGGGACTTTGAACCATCCCTCGATCAGACGCACACGGTCGCGGGTTGCAGACGGATGCTCGATCGAATGGTAGCTGCCACCATTGCCGTCCATCAGTTCTTCTTGGCTGTCCATCGGGTCATCGCCGTGGCGGTCAGTTGATGCGCCCCATTCCATATGGCTTGATATGCTGGCTTGGATGATGCCCTTGCGCTTGGGGAACATGGCTTCGGCGTTGTCTACGTCCGCCCACTTGGTGCGGAACTGGTAGCGGCCATCGTTGAGGTCCATGTTGCCAGCGGCAGTGTCATAGATGATGTTGCGCCAGCTTTCGTAGCGGTCATAGATCGGTTCGCCTTCGCTATCGTCCTGCAAGCCGCTCTCGATCCAGCCCAGTCCGACCTTGGCGCACTCTTCGAACGCCCGGCTGATCTCGAACTCTGACTTGTTCACGTCTGCCAGATACTTGAGAAGGTGTGTTTTCTTCTCGGCGGCTGCGCGGTCGCCCTTCTTGCGTGGCAGGATCTTGTAATCGACACGCGACCGGCGCTCGGTTCCCAGAATCCAGTTGATGCTTTGCGCGATGACGTTGTAGGTCAGCACGTTCTGGCCGCGCGCCTCTAGGACGGCTCTGTCTTCGGCGCTCCACTGATCGTGGTCATAGAACGCTTCGTCCTTCTCCATCAGCTTGCGTGATGGGCCCTGCACTTCCAGTTCGCGCAGGTAGTGCCCAACAAGACGCTGGTGCATGTTCATGGCCTCTAAGCCATCGAGGCTGTCCTTCTCGACCTTGGGTGCATCGCCCAGCAATTCGGACGATGGCACCTGAATGCGATCCTCTGGCCGCTGGTTGGGCCGTGTGTAGCTTTCGATCTGGTTTGGCGGGATGTCCGTTTGATCATTACGCATGGTCTGTAACCTCATGGTGGGTGACTGAACCCGTATCTGTGTTGGTGACTGTCACGTCTGCGGTCACTGCGAAGTGGTCGCGTGGGCGTGGCGGTGTGGACAGCAAGTCGCCCAGATGGTCGCGGACAATGCCCATGACCCGAATGACGTTCTTGAGGTTGTTGGGGTTGAAGCCAAGGTTGGCGCAGAACAATCCGGCATTGATGACGGTATCGCCTTCGTCGCCTGTCTCTTCGGCCCATGCCCATGCGCGTGATAGCGGGATGACACATGGAATGATGCGCTCATGGCTGATCTTGTCCACACGCGGCGTCAGGATCATGGCTGCCTCGCCTGTGGTCTGGTTCCATGTGAGCCAGACAAGGATGTCACCGCGTGAGTAGCATGCATGGCTGATCCGTAGATCATACGGTGCCTTGTACTCATCGGTATCGATGTCGGGCGTTGACGGGTTGTTAAGGAAATTCTGTTGCTGGGTCATACCCACATGCCTCCTGCTGGACGGTTTCTGCGGCGTGGTCGGGTTGGACCGCTCAATAATGTTGGATCGTAGCCTTGAGCCCACTGACGGAATGCGTCGGCGGCTTCTGAATGGCCTGTCAGTTTCTCTGGTTCGTTGGTGAAAACGCCCAGAGTGTTGTTCCACTTCTTCTTGTAGAGGCGCAGATGCTCTAGGCCGTCTGCACATCCCTCTTCATCGAACCATGCTTGATTGAACTTGGCGCGTGTCTGGTTGATGCCGTGCATCAGTTCATGGACACGGGGAACAACGTGGAACGTCCAGTCCGGGGCCAGTTCACGCAGGTCATCGATGGGTGCCTTAACGCCATCCTTGGTCTGCCGCTTGCTCTCTGCGTCGTGTGGCAGGTAATGGACGCCGTAGATGAAGCCTGTCTCACGCAGTTCTTTGATGAAGTGCGCGTATCCCAGCGACCATCCCTCGATGTAGCGTATGAAGCGGTGCTGTGCGCCAACCTGCTGCAAGGTCCAGACGCCAGTGCCATCAGATGCGCCGATGTCCCAGAATGTGTGACAGACGATGTTCTCGATGTGCGGCAGCTTGGTGATGCGCTTCTCTTTGCGGACCAGTGCCAGCTGCTTGGCGTAGAACGTGCCCTCTGTGGATTTCTGCCAGCACTCTGTGCTTGTCGAAGGCATTTCGCGCCACATCTGCTCGGCATCACCGGAGAAGTCGTTGTCGCGGCGCTGGACGTACCAAGCGCGCTGCTCCATCGATAGCTTGGTGCCCGTCTCGACCTCTACCTCATGGAAGTAGACGTGATCCGCCTCGGTGAATGTCACGCCTGCGGGATCTGCGATGTACTCTGGTGCTTTCCACCAAGGAAAGAAGTGGAATAGCCATTCGGCTGGCAAAGGATCAAAGCCGGTTTGGAACAATTCCTCGGCGCGCGATGACATTTCGTAGAATGCGCCCTCGCTTCCCTCCGCTGTGCTTTCGATCACGCATATTCCATTCTTGGGAACGGACGGCAGTGAGCCTGTGACGATTTCAGCGGCCTTCTGTGGCTGCTTGGCTGCGACTTTGCCCATTTCGGATATGTGCAGGCGGTGGAATGTGCCTGATCGTGCGGACACGGTGACTTCGATGGCGCTGTTGTTATGCGCGAAAACCAGTTCCTCGGCGGATTCCCGTAGTAGCGGCATGGGTTCGCGCGCCCATGCGGGCATTCGGTTGTAGGCGAATAGAACTTTGTCACGCAGGATGCGCTCTGCCGCGTTCTTGGTGTGGGCAATGATGCAGCAACGCTGGTCTGCATTGAACAATGCGTGATCGAGCCAAAGGATTGCGATCAGTGTGGTGAAGCCCAACTGGCGGGCCTTGAGGATGATGTTGCGGCTGTGGACTTCATCCATGAATGCGATCTGTGCCGCGTTGGGAATGAATGGCATGACAAACGATGCGCTGTCGTCGTCGCCCTCGTCCTCTTTGACCATGATGCTATACAGTTGGCCCGAAAAGATGCGCCACTCCCAGCAATCAAGGCACGCCTCAATTTCCTGCTCCGTCTTCGGCTCGAATGAAGGATCTATCGACAGTGGTTGTTTGGCCATGACGTTCACGTCCGAGGGTTCCGTGGCTTGCGCATAGGCATCTTGCTGCCACGCTCTGAAATGGCGCGGATGGCGTCTGCCAGTCGGTCTGTGGCTTGGTTGGCTGCCTTGTCACCCATACCCAAATGCATGCCCAGCTTCTCAAGTGCCTTGAGGCGGTCCAATGGCTTGATCTTGACGGTGACGAACTCTGACCCTTCATCATCACCTTTGCCCGGCGTGCGTCTTACTGTGGTCTGTGCCTCACCAATCAGGTCGAGGTCAGCCGGATCGCAGTTGGTCAGGTCAATCTGTGGATTGCCGTCTGGATCAACACGCAGGAACTTGGACATGCCAGTGAAGGCAACACGCTCATACTCTGCAAGGACTTGATCGAGCGACTTGGCTGAACGCTTTGCGGCACCTTCGGCTAGTTCTCTGACGCGCGCTGCAACCTGTTCATTTCTGTTCAGTCTTCCGGCGTTGCCATCATTCTTCTTGAAGCCTGCCTCTACGAATGCGGCGCTGGCAGACAATCCCTTGGCGATGCCTTGGGCGAACTTCTCATGCTTGATGTTCTTGAGGACGCCCATGATTGGTTGATTATACCATATATTGTGGTTTGGATGCTTATTTCATCTACCACATACTATATGTTGGGTCATCATTAAAGATCATGCTTTGATGATTGGCCATGAAAAAGCCCGCCGTGCAATCAAGCAGGCGGGCAATCTATTCATTTCTTGTCAGGTTTGATCAGGTTGTTGGTGGCTCTGGTAGATGCATCCAGTGGGTAACTTTTGCTAGGAACCCCATCGGGCCACTACCCACGGACCAATGGTTATGTGTCTTGCTCCAATTTCCTGTTCTGATAATGTTGTTTTGGCCTTGAAGTAGCAAGATTGTCCCACTTTTCGGCGCTGTCTCTATCGGTTGCCATTCCATCACTCACTCCCTTTCACACGTTCAACCAAGTCAGCGGGTAGGTCGGCGCGGAGGTATTCTACTGTTCGCGCATATTCTGGCCCTACTCGAAACCAAAAACCATCCCTTGATGCCCATATCGTTTCAGGTGCTTCACTCATGGTCTGTACCTCGGCCAGCTTGGCCTTCCCATCTTCAAACCCCTTGCGGTAGACCGTAAGATAGTCGGGGTTATTGGTAAGTTGCTCTACAATGGCTTCGGCTGCTTCGGCGCGGGCTTTCTCGGAATGATACCCTCCCTCTATGGTGCAGGCTTGTTCTTCACAAAATTCCAGAGCCGCCTCTACCTCGGCCAGCTTCTTTTGCAAGTTAACGATTTCTGGCAGGGCAAGGATGGCGTCGGCAGTATATTGAGACCCGCTGTGCTTGTTTGCGAAAATAATCTCGGCAATCTTATCACGTAGGGTCATGGCTTGGTCTCCCCTTCGGTGGTTTGCTCTACCACATAAATTGCTTTGTTGGATCGCGTGCTTAGGTTCAAGATTGCCCCGCACTTCACTAAGGCACGGCAGTAGTTCTGGATGCTTGATCTTGTGGTATCCATCAATACCGCCAGTGCCGACTGGGTAATCCCGCCGTCTTGAGCCGCAATGTGGCCAAGAACTATGACCATATTCGGCGTCATGCCCTTTTCTGTCTGGTTCTTGATCGGGCTTGGCGGCAACCCTTTGGTTTTCCTCTTCTTTGCAATGTTCTCCGCGCGTACAAAATCGCCATATGTCATGCCGGGATGCGTAATTGGCGTGTTCATGGGCAGCACACGGGGGCTCATGCTGGTTTGCGGTATGCGTATCACTTGGTGTTATCCTTTCTAAAGTATCCGGCCCAGTCATCGGCGCTCATGCCCTGCTGTTCCATAAATTCTGATGTTGCGACCAGCCCCATTGCGGTGGCCTTCATGTGCTGGCCTCTGGCGATGTCTATGCGCGCGTCTTCTAGGAAGCGGTTGATGCTATTCCAGTCATCCAGCGGCTTGGTGTTGAGTGTGGTCATGTCTGCTTCACCTTCTTCACCCTGTACTCGATGTTGCGGGATGCCAGTTCGCGGTACACATCGTCTGCCTTGGGGTTGCTGTGCCGCATGCACGTTTTGAATGCGTTGATCACATGTTCATCCAGCATGTCTTCGAGGTGGACCATGCCATCGTGCGTCATCCACATGTCGCGGGGTGTTCCCTCCTGCGGGTTTGGTGTCATCGGTCTGGCCTCGCTATAGGACGTGGGCTGGTGACTGGCGCCAGATCGCCCAGCGTGCAGTATGCGTCTGCGGTGATCGGGATGTCCCTGATTTGAGGCTCACATGTCATTTGCCCATGCAGGACAATCAAAAGGATTGCGGACTTCATGCTGCCACCTCGTCCCATTCAAGGATTTCAATATCGCCTTTGGCCACCCCCAGGATGTGAAGAGTGTCTGCCTCACACTGCCAATCTTCGGCGCAATCGTTCAAAGCCTCGATCTTGGCGCTGCCCAATCTGTGTGAAGTCACGGCTGTCACGTAGTGAGTGCCTTCGCCGTTGGCTTGCGCGATCCAGAAGGTGAATGTTTCCTCGATGACCGGCTTGATGGTCACGGTGCCTTCGTCGCCGCAATCGCCGCCACATATGGACGGGCCCCGCTCACTGCCATCGCTCAACGCAAATGACTGCGTGTCCACATCCCAATAGGCGGTCGCATCATAGTAAACCATGCTACTGCCGCAGTTGCCGCAGACGTGCTGTACCGGCTCCGGCGTGCCTGTCACCAGTGAAAGCTGATGCTGGTAGACCGGATACCAAGGCGTGTCGGTGCCTTCGTAGTAGTACCGCGGCACATCATCCCATAGGGCATAGGCTGCGATCTTGCGGACGCCCATGTTCACGCCCATGCCGTTGACGTAGTTGACCATATCCCCGATCTTGAAGCTGTGCATCATCGAGCGTTCGCATGTGTGCTGAAATTCGGTGTTCATTATCTGCTCATTTCTTGCGGTTCGCGGTCCAGCACGCGCTGGACCTGTGAGATTGGGAAGCCGGATCGTGCGGCTACAAGGTTGATGATTGAAACCGTGTCATGCTCTGTGCCTATGCGGCGCTGATGCGATGCGATTTCGTCGTAAAGGGTGTGGATGTGGGTCATGCTACTGCCATCGCGTCCGAAGCGTCCCAGCCATCGATAAAGCCGCTGATCCAGTTGATCTGGTTGGTGTAGTCACGCCTGTCGATGTCCAAGTTGGTCAGGCGTGCAAGCAAGTCATCGGCGCTCATGCTGGGTAGGCCGTTGAGGTCGCAATACAGTTCCCAAAGCTGGATCATCTGATCCAGTTCCAGAACTTCACCTGCGTTGCGGCCAGCATCGCGATGGTTGAGCGAAACAATGGTCACGCTGGGCGTTGGCCCGCCACCGAATGTCGTGACAATCCCAAGACCAGTATGAAGATCAATCTTAGCCTTCTGATCTTGTGTCAGGCTCTTGTCTGCCTCGTAAAACCCTTCCAGCGTGTCCGTTGCTGGGTCACAGCCTTCAATGAAAAGTGCAATATTAGTCATAGGTTCACCTCGTCTTTCAGTCCAAGTTCTTCGCGGATGATGGCCATGCTCTCGCATATATCGGCCCACTGGCGGTCGTGTGCGTCATCGCCCTCTGGGATGCAGTCATCACGGAAGCCCTCTAAGGCTTCCCAGACTTCCTGAACGTGGCGCTCCATGTCGCGGTGCATGATTTCGGGTGCGGTACTCATTGGACAATGTTCCAGTCTTCAAGATTGTAGTGTTCTGCGCCGAACCCCATGATGGCATCGAGGTCTGCATCGAGGTCGTATCCGTCCGCATCGACATCAACGCAGTTGTTGGGGTTGAAGGTCAGTTGGACGGTGATCGTGTGTGGCGCTGTGCTGGCCGCTGCCTTGCCCGCCGCTTCGAGACTTGATGCAAGGTTCATGGCCATGCCTGCTGCGGTCATTGCTGCGACACGCTCGGAACCGTTGAACCGCATCAAGTAGGCCATGAGGTCGGCCATGCTGTCTGGCGTGGCGAATAGTTCGTTCTTCTGGATAGTCATATCAAAGCCCCCGATTTTCTAGGTTGTCGATCACTGTCTGCGCGCCCGTCATCAAGCCATTCGCAAATGGCGTGTCGGTGTAGTTTGCGATGACTTCGGATGGTGAGTTTCCGTGAACCAACAGGAAGATCGCGCGCTGTCCACCAAGATCAAATACAATTTCAGTTTCGTCTGTGGCTGCAATCTCTGCGGCGATCACATCGTGGTCCACTGACTTATCAATGGGTCGGATGCTCCACTCTTCTCCATCATGGATGGCGACTGTGCATCCAGCCTTGAGGGCGTCGCGGATCAAGCGATCGATCACCTTGATTTCGTTCTGATCCATGTGGGATGGGAATGCTGTGTGTGTCTTGGTCATGTGTCTCTCCTCAGAAGGGGGGGGTTAGGCTTGCGCGTCGATGTGGCTCTTGGCTTCTTTCAATGTCGTGAAGCCATCGCCGTTGCGGTAGCCGCCGATCTTGTAGCGGCCCCAGTAGGTAGTCGGGACACTGCGGTCCAAGCGGATCTCGACGCCGCGATAATCGTAGCCTTCGAGGCGACCGTCTAAGTCGCGGAGCTGTGTCGCTGTGTGTGTCTTGACCATTTTGTAACCTCCGTCTTTGCGGTTGTGGGGCGCTGTGGCCCCGTTAATTAGCAGTCGATGAGGTGGGCGTAGTCGGGGTGAACCGGCAGACCCAAAGTCACGGCGTGTTCGACCGCATATGCGATTGCGCAGGGCTTCATCTGCGATCCGGCGTACATGTCCTCGGGGTCGCTGCCTTTTGTTACCTGATGGAACTGACCAGCCTCGACAGTCACGGCGATGGGCCATGCGTCACAGAGGAAACCGACCACATTGCCAGCAACTAGGATGTCACCGCTTTCAATGGCGTCGTTGGTCTGGGTCTCGTCGTATGCGAATTCGGCTTCGAGGATGTGTGTGTTGATTGTCATTGGTAATCTCCGGCGTTGCGGGTTGTAGTCATTTGTATTACATTCATTGGTAAGGGTGGCTCCTCTGGGTGTCAACTACATTTAACTACATTTAACTACATGGTGCATGATATGAGTAATACAGTTCCGACATCGGCCCGCTTATCCGTTGAAACAAAAAGGAAACTTGTCACTTTAGCGGTAGAGCATGATCGCTCGGAAAGCTGGGTGATCGAGAACGCTATCAAAGCCTTCTATGAATCGAACACCCCAAAGCCTTCCGAGGACTGATCAGCCTTTAATGTGTGCTTTGGGCCCGACTGCCTTGATGATTGCGGCCTGACGCTTTTCAAATTCGGCCACCTTGGCTATCGCGGCATTCATAGCCCTGATTGCGCTCTCCGCTGCTGCAAGGCGCTTATTGGCCGTGTCAGTTTCCGTCTTGAGCGCATCGCGCCACACGCGCATTTCAGACATCAAGGCTTCCATTTCATCATTGGAACCATCTGGGCCAAACATGTCATCGCGGATCTCCGCAACCCAGCCCGGCATCACGTCGCCAATGGTCTCCGCGACGGCCTTGTCGGTCTCTTTCCCGCGATACCGCAGCAACACATCGTCGTAGACATCCTCCAAGAGACCAATTATCTCGCGCTTTTGCTTCGGTGTCGGCTTGCGCAGTTCATCCTTGACGGTTTGAAGTGCTACGATCGGTTGATGCTTCATGGGTTGTTCCTCTTTCTGGGTTGTGGTGTCGCTGTTGTTCTGTTCGCGGCGCTCGGCCTCGCACGTTGGGCACCGCAGTTTGTTTTTGACATTCGCCCATCCGGCAGATTCCATCTTGCGGATCACTTGGCCTTCGTTGCGCAGTACCCCGGCGTTGTACCGCTGCCCCCCAGATGACGACCCGTGGCAGGCTTTCACTATCTCGACTGAACCGCAGTCATCACATGTGACCTTCGCCTGTTCTTCGCCGCGCTGGCCTTTATGTGGTTTCATGCTCATGTGCGGACGCTCCTGAATTCAATTTTGGGGACGCGGCGGCTGCGAAACACGCCACCAACGTAGAGTTCGTATTGCGGGATAGCCTTGAGGATGGCGTTCATGCTGTCGCTTTCATCCGGCAGCATCCGCTTCGATAACTTCTTCTCTGCATGCAGAATGGTCGTGTGATCGCGTCTGAATGCCCGTCCAACGGTGGGCGCGCTTTCCGATGTCAGCTTACGGCACAGAAACATCGCCATCTGACGCGGGCGCGTAAACATGGGCAACCTGCTGGTCCCATCGATGTCAGCCACGGTGATGCCATAGACGTTGGCTGTCGCTTTCTTGATTTCATGGAAGGTCTGTGAACTCATATTGTGCGACCTCCGAACGTCTTTGGCGCGAAACCTACGTCCTCGATCATCTTCTGCATCCGTTCGCGCGCCTCTGGCGATGCGATCTGGAAGTTGGCATCCGGTTCAGGGGCCTTAACCACGAACTTGGCGCGCGCCTTCACGATCTGGGTCTTGATGTGGCCTTCGTTCGGCATCTTGTTTGGATTGCCTTGGACCACGACGCGGCAGGCCGCGCGCACTTCGTCCAGAGGGTAGTCGCAAAGCGCATCCATCCAGTCGATCAAAAGGCGGTCGTGCGCTGGCGTGCCAAGATCACGGTCCCAACCGAAACGGTCGAACTTCTTTGCCAACACTTCCAGTTCGATGGCCACCAAGGCGCGGTGCTTATCTAAGCTGCGCGAGTCGAGCAATGTTCTCAAGAGTGGCGTTAGACCGTTCTTGGCCTTTGGTAAGTCCACCGTGTTGGTCGTTGCTGGTGTTATTGTTAGATCGTTCATTGAGACCTCCGTTGATTGCTTTTGGTGATGTTGAATGGCGCATCCAGTTGCGCCACGTAGCGAACCAATTTCTCTTGGTTGCCTTCGCGCCTGCTATGCCGATCCAGTAGTCTTTGAATTTGTCGGCCTCCAATCGGATGACCGCGACTGGCCATCCCTGTGAGACAGCCCACTCCCCGTATTCGACTGGTAAGAACCATTCATCAGGAAGCCTTGAGCCATTGGATTTTGAAGCCGCAGGCAAAGAAGAAGCGTTAGCTTCTTCCTCTTTCTTATCTTGTTCTTTTGTTACCTTGTTCTTTACTGCGTCTTTGGTGCGTCCCCCGTGCGTCTTTGGTGCGTCTTTGCTGCGTCCTGATGACTGATATTCGTCGTAATTACAGATAGTTACATGCGTCTTTCGTGCGTTCCGTTGGCCCACAGTTTCGCCAGTGAGCATTTCGTGATTTTCCAGCTTTTTAAGGAAATTCCGCACCTTCTTGTCCGATCCCCACATGAACGCCGACTGCATTTCGCGCAGCGTGACCATGAAGGAACCGCGTGACACAGGGCGCATTTGACCGCCCACAAAGTGTTCAGTATCGGACCATGCGGCCCTTGAAATCATCCAGACCCAAGCCTCACGCTCGGACATTGGTGACGGCGCAAAGATGGGGTGATCCCATAACTTGCGCTCTATGGTTATGAAGCCTGTCATAGTATTGCCTCTATTTGAGCGGTCACAGAGCCGCCCTTTATGAATTCGCCTGTCTTGAGTGACAGTTCGAACTTGTGGTCATCGACGCCCATCGCATCAGCCAGCCCGTCTAAGCCTGCCTTGAAGCTGCCAAGCATGCCGTCCATGTCGCGGCGGTGCTTGGTCGGCTGGTTGAACGTCAGGGCCACATTCCACTTGGCGTCCGGGTCGTTGCGCCGGTTCAAGTGCAAGCCCTGTTCCTTGGCCAACCATCCACACAGCGCGCGATACTTCTTCGTTGGACCGGAATACTTACTCCAGTGCGAACGACGCTTTGCGTTGGGTGAAAGACAGGATGGTGGCCAAGGGAACGTGACTGTGTGCATTAGGCGCGGAACTCTGGCGCAAATGGAATTTCGTCGTCCATATCGCCGCCGCCTGATGGCCTGCCACCGCTTCCGTAACCGCTATTAGGGTCTTGGCGTCCTGCATCACCCTGACCGCCGCCGTAGCCGCCGCCATCGCTATCGCCGCCGTAGCCACCGCCCTGATTGCCGCCATTGCCATCGCCGCGCGGGGTGTCGAGCATTGTCAGCGTGCTATCGAACCCTTGCAGGACAACTTCGGTGCTGTAACGGTCGTTGCCTGACTGGTCCTGCCACTTGCGGGTTGCCAGCTTGCCTTCGATGTAGACCTTGCTGCCTTTTTTCAGGTATTGCTCTGCGACACGCACCAGACCTTCATTGAAGATGGCCACGGCATGCCACTCGGTCTTCTCACGGCGTTCGCCGCTGTTCTTGTCTTTCCATGTCTCTGACGTAGCGATCCGCAGATTGCAGACCTTGCCGCCGTTCTGGAAACTGCGCACTTCCGGGTCTGCACCCAGATTGCCCAAGAGGATTACTTTATTGACTGATCCGGCCATCTTATCTGCTCCAATTCATTTGCGACCGTGCGGCGAGTAGTGCGCCATCAATGCGGTCTTTTACGTCTTTGTGGGCTTTGGGGTTGTCGGTGCCGCGCGGTTCTGACCGCGACACGATCCGTGACAACAGGTCAAAACCACCGCGATCCATTTCAAAGGCGATCAGGTCGCCCTTGGGGATTGCTTTGAGGTGTTCCCGATCAGCCATCACAGAAGCCTGAAACTCATAACTTGACGGCCATGAGACTTCTTCCTGCGGCTTCCGGTGTATCCAAGGCGTTCCCAGACATCCCGCTCTATAAACACGGCACCGCGAACCCTTGGATCAACGCCTTCTGGCATACGTGGACCATGCTCAATCAGGTCATTGACGGTGACAGTGCGGCCATCACGGGCGAACATCCGCATGAAGAGACGCGATTTCGCTAGATACTCGGCCCTATGTTCTTCGAAGAGGTCGAAGGCTTCCTGTGCGCTTTGTATTCCCATGATCACATTCCCAACGCTGACATATACATTTCGACAACGGCTTCCTGTTCGGCGCGGTCGTTGGCATCCATCTTGCGGATCGCGACGATCTTGCGCAGGGCCTTGGTGTCGTAGCCGCGCCCCTTGACCTCGGCCATGACTTCCTTCTGCGCGTCTGCGATGTCTTTCTTTTCAGCTTCGAGGCGCTCGTAACGCTCTACGAACTGGCGCAACTCCTGGCCTGCGATGGTCGTGACCTTATCGATGACCGCAGTATCTTCCGGTGACTGCTTCATTTGTGATTGCATATTCATGCGGCTTGCCCCGCGATTGCTGGGTCTTGCTTCATGTGTTCAATGCAAGCGGTGACTTTAGCGCGGGTTGTCCGGCGCAGTTCTCTACCTTCGCGCAGCTGCGGCAGTAGATTGGCATCATTTACAGCATCGATGCCGAACTGCGATTGCGTGACTTTGCAATCAGACAGGACTTTTTCGATGGCTGAAATTAGCTCGTTATCAATGTATGTTTTCATACGTGCAATGTCGGATTAATCCAACGAAAGGTCAATAGGAAACTTCCGCTTTGAAATTTCCGACAGTGGATGTATGCTGAAAACCTTATATGTTGAGGCAGAATCGCGATGACCAGAGATCCAGTGACCGAGTTACTCACACAAAACATCGACAGACTGATGAATGAACGGGGTTTGAACCCTGCCGAACTGGCCGAAAGGTCCAGCCTTAATCGGACTGCTATCTACGATATTATGTCCGGTAAGAGCCAAAGCCCCCGCGTCAAGACATGCGCGCTCATAGCGTCAGCACTTGCAGTCCCTATTTCAGACTTATTCCTAACGCACGGCCAGCTTGAGGCGCAGATGGAGATTGTGCGGATATTTCTTGAGTTGGGCGTTGATGATCAGAAGCGTGTTGAGAAAATAGCGGCTGCTTTCCTGCCTGACATCGCAACATAGCAATAGCCAAGAGCATTCTGTCTGTGCTTGTCGTGATGTTCACCGGCGATCCCTCTACATATGCACCTCCCACACCCCTACGCGACCCGCTCTGTTACTAACAGAGCAAAAAGGTAAAGAATTCTGACCTAAAATTTCATGTTGGAATATTCCGACATTTACCTTGCTTGTCGGATTATTCCAACGTAGTATCAGCTTCAACGGCACTTTTCGTTGGAGGATACAATGAACCAAAACAAGACCACCGCGCACCAGATACTTGGCCGGAATTCCGCAAACTTTTACCGCGTGAATACCGACAAGTCTGATGCGCAGATGACAACAGCGCAGACTGTTGCTGTCTTCATCCTGACCGCCCTTGTGGGTGTCGCCATCACATTGATTTTCGGACTGGCAGTGAATGCGTGGGTGGCGAAAGCTGCCTTCCTTCACGCCAATCCACTGGAAGGTCAGCCGTGGTGATGCGTCCAGACACAGATGTATGCGCCGCACTGCGCGAGGCCAATAACGCGATCTACCGCGCCGCACGCCTTGCCAGAAAGGCTGGGGATAGCCGCGCGAAAGAACTGAAAGCGATGGCCCTTGCGTCAGACGATCTGGTGGATCGCGGCCAGTCCCAAACCAACACACACACTCAACCAAAGATTGGAGTTTAACATGGCCGACAAAAAAGAACCGGCTGCAAAGACGGGTCTCGCGCTTCTACGTGAGCCATTCGATGCATCGACAATATCGAAGCTGCCAAAGCCGACGAAAAACCAGACCGATGGCCTGCGCGCTGATCGTAACTTGGGCATCAACTGCAAGGTCTGCGGCGGATGGCACCACAAGAACGTGATCCACCTAGACTATGTGGGTCACGCGGCCATCACAGACCGTCTGCTTGAGTGTGATCCGTCTTGGAATTGGATTCCGCTGGCTTACGACCAAGCTGGCGCCCCGCTGTTGGATGCGAACGGCGGCATGTGGATCAAGCTGACAGTTTGCGGCGTCACCCGCCTTGGCTACGGCGATGCGGACGGCAAGAAGGGTGGCAACGCCATCAAGGAAATTATCGGTGATGCGATCCGCAATGCCGCAATGCGCTTTGGTGCAGCACTGGACCTTTGGCACAAGGGCGATCTGCACGCGGTTGAGGCCGCGAAGGAACAAGAGCCGGAAGCCCCAAAGCCACCGGAGCGGATCAGCGGCGATCAATTCATTAAGCTGCGCGATCTGGCCGAAACGGCAGGCGTTGATCAAGCGAGGATCGCAACTGCATTCAAGGTTAATGCTCTGGAAGAACTGCTTGCAGGCGACTTTGCGAAGGCTGTGAAGAAGCTGGGCGTGACCATCGCTGAAAAGGCGATGGCTGGCACTCAAAACCAGCAATCACAAACCCCGCCCGATGACGGGATGAACGGCCATTCACATGGCGACGGTTCGCACGACAACAACCCATACGACAACAACCAATATGAAGGAGCGTAAGATGCTTGATGACAATGGCCGCGCAGTGATCGGCGGCAACCACCCGCCCGTTGACCCCATCGAAGCCTGCATGGATGAATTTGGTGACATCATCAGCGAGGCCCAGAATTGGGCTGACGGCACCCCACCAGAGACCGAGGACCAGATGAAGGCGCTCGATCTGGTCATCAAGGGGTTCAAGCCGTACTGCACGGCGCTGGATGCTGCCGCGTCAGCACGCACAAAGCCCATGCATGATGCGTGGAAGGCTGAAATCAAGGCCGTCAACATTTACGTCAATGACGCGGCGCTGATGAAAAAGGCGCTGGTTGACCTTGGCGCACCCTTTAAGGTGAAACTCGCAGCCGAGAAGGAAGCCGAGAAGCGCGCGGCATGGGAAGTCGCAGAGAAGGCCCGCCGCGCGGCAGAGGCCCTAGAGAAAGAAGCGCGCGCAGGTGACATCGATCAGGCGCGTGCGGCGGCTGCTGCCAAGGAAGCTGCACTTGAGGCGACCAAGGCTGCACAGGCGAAGACCAAAGACACCGTGAAGGGTATGCGGAAGGTCTCTACGTTCGTGATCGATGACCACAAGGCCGCGTTCAACGACATCATTCGCAATGACAGCCCGGCGATCACAGCCTTCATCGAGGCATACGTGCAGAGCAACTTCAAAGTGAAGAAGATTGATGGCGTCACCGTCACGCACGGGAAAGAGGCGTACTGATGCGCTTATCTTGGGAGTGCGGTCATGGCACGTAAAGGCAAAGACAAGGCCCCTCCTGCCATTGTGTCGCTGGATCAAGGCGGGAAAATTTCCCCTGTCTCGCAGTATGACGAAGATGAAATGCGTAAGCACGCGCTTGGCACCGAGTTTGACTTGGTGCCAAGGACTGCCCGCAGCATCCCCCAGCACGGCACATACTGGAAGACGTTGACCCTTGTGGTGGACGCGACTGGCCGCTGGCGTAACCGGAATGCGCTGCATGACGCTTTGAAGATCAAGCTGGGCCGCATCGAGCCCGTGTTCGACCTGCAAGGCGGCATCGTTGGCTACAAGCCCGACAGCACCTCTTTCGACAGCATGCCGCACAGAGACTTTTGCGAATTTATGGACGAGGCGCTGGCCGAACTGGCTGACGCCATTGGATACGACCCATTGCATTGGATGAAAAAATGACAGGACGATCAACGCCAGAATGGATTGGCAAGACGCCAGACACCGCAATACCGGCGCGCGTCAAGCTGCGCGTGTTTGAGGCCCATAAGGGCATCTGCGCGCTGACAGGCCGCAAGATCAATGTGGGCGACCAGTGGGACTGCGATCACGCCCAAGCACTCGCTAACGGCGGGGAGAACCGCGAAAGCAATTTGCAGCCAGCATTGCGCAAGGCGCACCGCCAGAAGACCGCGAAGGATGTGGCGATCAAGGCGAAGGATGCACGCGTCCGCAAGAAGCACCTTGGGATCGAAACCAAGAAGGCGACCATCGCGGGCAGCAAGGACAGTAAATACAAGCGCACCGTCGATGGGCGCACAGTTTTGAGGAACCCGACATGATCCTCAAGCTAATCAAAAATGCGGCCGCACGCCTATTCGGCACGGGATGCACTCGGAACTGCAACCAAGGCAGGACGTGTCCCGCCCGCATGAAGCGGAGTGCGTAGCATGGCAAGAAACCCGCACTACGACATATCCGATCCCGCTCAATACAAAGAGTGGCTTGCTGGCATCGTCGCGGAGATCCGCACCCCGGAGTACATCGCGCACCAAAAAGAAAGCGGGCGCCAGGATTACCTCAAGCGGATGGCCAGCGCGCGTGATCGCCGCCTCAATCCAGACCCCATCGACCGATCTGCGCATGGCCGCAGGGTCGGCAACTATGAATTCATCACCCAGCGAGGCGATTAGCATGAAAAGCAACAACAAAACCAATCCAGAAGGCCCATTCGTAAGCCGTCACGGCATCTGGATCATCAACGGCGTCATGGCTTTGGCCTTGTCGACCTACATCGTCTGGATGCTTTTCGAAGGCATCGCGGCGCGCACAATCAGCATATTGAATGGAATGGTATTATGATCGCTAGAAAGTACGCTATTGGCATACGGAAAGCCAAGAAGACCACCAGATTTTTCCCAAGCGGATGGTGGATCAGCCCAATCGTTCTTGCGGGCACGATCTGGTGGGGGATTGTCATCTGGGCGGTGATCACATGAAGCTACTTCGCATCGAGGAAGCCGCCAAAATACTTGACGTGCCAGTTGCAAGTCTGCGAACTGTCGCGCATGAACACGGCTTCATCATTCGCATGGGACGCGCATTGCGTATCGAAAGCGATCGTATCGGGGAGTTGGTCGAAAAATGCCGCGTAGGACAAAGGGCGCAAGGCTGCACTGGAGAACCCCAAGCGGTGACAGAAAGCCGTTCTGGGAAATCCGAGACGGATCAACGCGAATTTCGACCGGCACAGATTGCCGCGCGGAAGCTGAAAAAGCCCTCGCCGCGCACATCGAACGAAAACATCGCCCAACTGGTCCCGCTTCACCGGACCTAATGAGCATCAGCATGTGCTTGGCTATCTACGCCGAGGAACATGCCCAGACAGTCGCCGCGCCAGAGCGCATAGGATACGCCATAGACGCGCTCGATAGGTTTTGGCGGGATCAGCCTGTCTCAACTGTCCGAGGCGAGACATGCCGCCGATACATGCGCGAACGCGGCGTTTCAGAAGGCACAGTCCGCCGTGAACTTGGAACATTGCGCGCCGCGATCAACCACTGCTTCAAAGAAGGCTACCTGACATCAGCGCCCGCCGTGGTTCTGCCGCCCCGAGCGGCCCCGCGCGAACGCTGGCTGACACGCCAAGAGGCCGCATTCCTACTGCGCGCCGCGCGCTCACTGCGCATCGATGGCCGTCACCTCGCCCACTTCATCCTCTGCGGGCTTTACACGGGAAGCAGGAAGCAGACGATCCTAAGCCTGCGTCTGGACACGCCATCGATCTATGGTGGATATGTCGATACGGACGCGGGCGTCCTGTACCGTAAGCCGCAAGGCAAGCGGATGACCGCGAAACGCCAGACCCCGGCGCGCTTGCCTCACTCATATTTGTGCCGCCTACGTCGCCATGTTGCGATGGGCCGGCGCTTTGTCGTTGAAGATCACATGGGGAACCGTGTCGGTGACATCAGAAAGGGCTGGTCCAACGCGAAGATCCAAGCCGAGATATTGGCGGAATCGCGCGGGATCGATCTGGATCTGTCCGATGTGACACCACACACGCTCAAGCACACCGCGATTACGTGGACCTTGCAGGGGGGCGCATCGATCTGGGATGTGGCCGGATACTTCGGCACCAGCGTCGATACCATCGAACGTGTCTACGGACACCACTCACCGGACCACCAGAAAAGCGCCATCGATGCGATCAATAAGCGCGGCAGGTGATCCGATTCCGGCCCAAACGGGACACAAACGGGACACAGCAAAAAAAGCACCTTCCCCGTAAATCTCTAAACCCTTTATTTATATGGTGATTTTGGCGCACCCGACAGGATTCGAACCTGTGACCTCTGCCTTCGGAGAACAGTGACAGGGGCTTTGTTCGTTGTAAATTCCGCTTTTGTTCTTGTTTTCGGCCCGTTTTGGGGTGTTTGAATTCGGTTAAACGGGACACAAACGGGACACGGACTTGCCATCGATGCCGGTTGCTGGAAATGAGGGTGATTGGTGTGAGCGGCACCGGAGACAAATGTTAGCGCATTTTGGATTTAGCACGTCCGGTCACTCATAACCGTTGGTTAAAAATTCAGGCGCCGCTCACTGTTGAATTTTGCCACATACAGGCGATGGCCACAAGCTATCGGGCCTCTATTGAGAGACCTCAATCGCATAATTTTGCAGACCTATGACAGTGGCACGGAGGCGGTCAGCGTGGCTTGCCATGTCTCTATATCGCGCTGCGCAACTGGCAAGTAGGGCCCTTGCACCGGCTGCATCAGAGACGGCGGCGGTGCCGGTATCTGCACGGGCGTCGGCGTCACGTACTGACTGCCGCAACCGCTCAACAGCATCGCCAGCGGCAACCAAGCGGACTTCCACCGCATTACGTTCTTGTTCAGCATCTTCTGCCACCTTCTCTACGCCCCGTATGAGGGCTTTCTGTGTTTCAGCGTTCTCACGTTCGGCAACCGCCAAGGCGGCAACGTGCGCCGCCTGTGACGCGGCGTAGCCCTTAGCGTAGCCAATCCCTTGGCCAGCCCAGAACATCCCGCCCGATACGACGATTGCCGCCAGTATGATCGTCAGGCGGTTCACGCGGGCACCGGAGACAGGAATGCATATGCACCGCGGTAGTAGGCTTCGGCCAATTCATCCATGTTCATCTGTGCTGTGAGGCATTCTGCGGCGTTGGACCCAAAGTAAGGCTCTGTCAGGATGGCAGGTGCCTTCCCTTGCCAGAGCGAACGGCCCCCACGATCCTTGCGTCCCAGCGTTTTAACCCCGCGATCCGCGTTCCCAAGAGCCTTGGACACACGCTCACGGACTTCTTTCGCCAGAGCCAGAGACCCCTTTGAGCCGCTCGACAGGGTTTCGCCACCGTTTGCCTTGGGGTTCACGCTGCCGTTGAAGTGCAGTTCGATGGACACATCAGCGCCCCATGCGTCAACCTGCGCATAAACGCGGTCAATCTCTGCACTGTACCCGCCACCACGTTCACGGCGGAAAACACGGATGCTGTCCGGGTCATGTGCTTGGATAAGTTCGGCCAATTCGCCGTTCCAATCAAACTCTGTGCGGCCATCCAAGACGCGGATTGCACCTTGAGCCTTTGAATTGTGGCCGATTACGATTGCAATACGCTTCATTTGTTTTCCCCTTTGTTGCGGAATAGGTAGACGCGAAACTCTCTTGGATAGAATGCCACGGTTATAATGTTGAATTTGTCACGCTCCCTTGCTGGGATCAGCATGCGGAAACCATGCAGAGCGTGGTAACAGGCGTAGATGCCGATCAGGTTCCATATCCAGTTCGATGGATTGCCAAAGTCAAACCCGTGGAACACGTCCCACCACACAGACCGGCCAAGGGATCTTGTGGACAGCCAGAAGAGTGCCGCGCCAAGGTGCGCGACGGCGCGATCATTCCAAGTTAAGGCGTAGCTGCGGAACGCAACCATAATCAGGAGGGCCAATGCCATCGCGGGCAGTCCGGTGATGATGTTGGGCTGTAAGAAAAATTCAATCACGGTTCTTTGTCTCCGGCATGAGTTCTGAAAGCGCCTTTTGAAGCGCCGATTGTAAGGCGGCTGTGCGCTCCGAATTCTCTTTGACTCTCGATGACCGTTCCCTTTCGGCCTGCTTGATGGTCTCGATGGTCACTTTCTTAGCGAAAAACTGCATAATCATAACTCCCTGCCCCGTTCGATCACGCGCATTACGGCCTGCAAAGATTGCTGGACAGCTATCTCCCTACGTTCAGAGGCGCGGATGTCTTCGTCTTTGCGTTCCATGAGGATCGAGGTGAGCGCGTCAGCCTTCTTCATCTGGTTGTACGCAAACCAAGAAGAGGCCACGATCATCATTGCGCCTGGCCCCCCTCCCAACGCTTCAAATATGACTGCCCAATCCATTGCTATGCCCTCACGATTTTACCGAGAAACAGCTTCCACGCCACGATGGGCGGAAGAATGATCCACGGGAATATGGGCTTGTAGGCGTGGTCGTAACGCCATTCGCCCGTGATGTTGTCGATGTACCGGCCTTTGTATTTCAGGATGATATGGGTGACGCCGCCACCAGTAAGGACGCGCAGAAACTTCATGCGGAACAGGCAGACGTTCACCCAGAACATCAGCCATCCACCTGAGACGATATAAGCGGTTGTGGCGGCGTGATCGTCGCAATCCCCTGCTTCATCATCTTCGATTGACAGGACATTCCAGCTATCCAGCCACCCGTCAGGCTCATAGTCAAAGTTCGCCAGAAACTTATCGAGCATAGGTGAGTTTTTCATCTGTCAAACCCCTTTCCCTTTGCGACCTCATCCAACAATGACATTGCGTCATCGATGTCAGTTTGGTGCGCGTTTTCGCAGTGCTGGTCATCGAACAGAATGGAATTGATCAACCACTCCCTGAAACCATGACCCTGCCTGTGCATGCGCGCGCTGATGCTCTCATTCGCGCCTGTGTCATTCAGATCAAACGCCGTGACCACGTTCCCCAGCTGAGAGACCGCACTTCCGATCATTCTTAGACGTTGGAACATTAACCAAACCCCTTCACTGATGCTGGGGTGTTGTCGATCACCACCTGTGCGGCCGCACGCTCGGCCTCATCAGCGACGATCAACGGGTTTGGCACAGTCTCGGTGCCTGTGACCTCTCCTGTCGCCTCATCGATGATATTCTGCTCGACTGTGGCGTCCAACGCCTCGACCGCAGACACAACAATCACGGTCTCAGTGATTGGGTCTCCTGTGGCTTCATCGAACTCACCAGTTTCCAGTTGCTCCGTAACCTCGTCACGGCCAACCGAGACCTCATATTGAACCAAACGGGTCAAGGCTTTCCGGTAATTTGCAAGGCCATGGTTGAACAGGTTGATCTGCTCATTCTGCTGGTTGTCGGTCAGCCACTGCGCAGCCCACGCCATATAATCAGGGTCAGCCATTACGATGCCCGTCTCGCGCACCCATTGCGCCTTCTCCGAATTGAAGTGGCGCAGGCCGCGCTTGATAGCCTGCCGGTAAGACATGGGCTTGTCGCCGGGTGTGAGAAACACAGTCATTATACAGTCTCCGCGATGATCGCTACGTCGACAAAGGCTGGCGCCACTGCCATCGAAACGGTGTGAATGAAACCGTCATACGTGACGGTGTAATCTTCGGAAGCGCCAGGGCGGTAAATCGCACCATCCACAAAGACGTTCTTCGCTTTCCATCCTCGCGGAAGAGGGAACGCCGTGTTGGCGCTATCCCCTCCAAAGAAGAATGTGATTTCCCGTGGGGCTGGCTTCATACCGGCAACCTTTGCCAGTAATTCACGCAGGTTCAGGGCGGGTTTGGTGATGTTAACTGGCATTGGTTCAGTCCTCTGCTACCATGCCGCTGACCGCGCTGATTGCGGTCCCTACGGCTGTTGTTGTGTTGTCGATACGTTGCAGCCCGTCGAAGACGCTGCGCCCTTGGACTGTCCCTACGTGCAAGAGATTGGTTTGCTTATCGCGGGCTAAGTCCGTCACACCGTCAGACGTGCCGAAGAGGGTGCATTGCGCCCCAGGCTGGAACAACATGCGTTCGTCTTCAAAGATTTTGGTCATCTGTTCGGCTGTTGGCGCGTTGGCGCTTATGCGGATCAGAGCCAGTTCACCAGTTGTGTGATTGGCACCCGCAGAGCGGGCACCAATATGCAAGCTACGTGGGGTGCTTGAAACATCCCCTGTCGCCGCGATTGAATTTCTAAGAACCCCGTTGGAGTAAACCTCTAAAACACCACTGCGCCGAGCCATTGCGTAAAGCGCCCACTGATCGACCATGACCGGCGCACCAGTCAAAATGCTGGTATTTATGTATGGTTTGACCTCCCCGTCATTTATATAGAAGCCCCAGCGGGACACGGTTGTCGTTTGATCACCTCGTTCGATTGGGGTTGCATTG
>Ga0208544_10000382_pt1 | contig 35652 bp, 37 predicted proteins | sample DEB08_DNA_9_FD_184526 | JGI IMG/M metagenome (GOLD analysis project Ga0208544, IMG submission 184526) | Aqueous microbial communities from the Delaware River and Bay under freshwater to marine salinity gradient to study organic matter... | ecosystem: Environmental > Aquatic > Marine > Coastal ... | reverse complement strand
TTGCGTCGCTCATGCTGTCCCTCGGGTCATTTACCGTCGATATGGGGAAGGGTCAGGCTGGCGGCAAGTTCCACATGGGGAGACCAGCGGAACTGATCCACGACTTGCACCCAATTCAGGCGATAATCGGCGGCTATTAACAATTTGACATCGCGGGCGAAGGTCACCGGGTTGCACGAAACCATCGCGATGCGCGGCGTCTGCGCTCGGGCAAGTTCAACAACCTGCGCCTCGGCCCCGGCGCGCGGCGGGTCGATGACGGCTGCGTCGAAACGCTTCAACTCGTCCGGAAGCAGTGGGCGGCGAAAGAGATCGCGGGTTTCGGTTGTGACCCGCTTGTGCCCGGTGGCAAACCGCGCGCCATGGTCAAGCGCGGCCAACATGGCGGCCTCGCTTTCCACCGCGTGAACAGGCGCGGCAACGGCCAGCGGCAGCGTGAATGTTCCGCAACCGGCAAACAGATCGACAATCGCGTTCGCGCCACGCACGGCTTCGGTCACGGCCGCCAGCAATGCGGCCTCTCCGTCAGGGGTTGCTTGCAGGAAAGCGCCCGGCGGCGGGGTTACGCGTGCCGTGCCAAAGGCTTGCGTCGGCGCGCTTTCGGTGAACACGGTTTCTCCGTCCCAAGTCAGCCGGACCAGTCGATCGCTGAATTGTGGAAGGGTCGTCTGCAAGGCCGTATCCAGCGCCTTGCCGCCAGTGACTGCGCAGTCCACGCCATTCTCGGACAAGGTCAATGCAAACGAAAGGGTTGCCGCGCGGGACCCTCCAATCCGAGTCATCTCTTCCAGCATGGGCAGGGTTGCCATCAGCTTGGGGTGCAGGATGAAACAGTCATGTATCGGCACAATCGTGTCGGATTTCCGCCCATGAAACCCGATCAAAGCACCTTTCTTGGTGCGGGTCCCGGACAGGGTGGCGCGACGGCGGGATCGGGGCGGCGATGTGTAGGTTGGCCGGAATGGGGCGTCCAGCCCCTGTGCGGCCAAGGCGTTGCGCACAACCGCCAGCTTCCAGTCCGCCACAAACGCATCGCTGGCGTGTTGCAGGCCGCACCCCCCGCAGGATCTGTAGTGCGGACAGGGCGGCTTCACGCGGTCGGCAGAGGGCGTGACAATACGTGGGTCAGCCATGCGGCCGTCAATGACGGTGCCTTCGACGATTTCTCCGGGCAGGGTCAGGGGCACGAAGACGGGACCGGGCGCGATGCCATCGCCCAGATGCCCAAGCCGTTCGATTATGATGCGGTGTTCCATCGCGCGGGAGTATCGTGCCGCGCACAGGCCGTCTAGGGCAATGGAATGGCGGCCGTGAACGCATAGCCTTCTGGAGACAGTATCGTTGCTTCGCGCAATCCGTGAGGTTTGTCGGTCGCGGGTTCGATGACCATTGCCGGATCTGCGCTTGCGATTGCGGCATCGGGATTGATACCGAACAGGTAGAACTGTGCCCCGGCGCCGCGCGGCGGCGTTTCGGGCACAAGACCAAGCAACGGGTGGCTGCCGAATGTCGAATCGGAATGCAGTTGGAACAGCGTGTCACCATGGCGGATAATGGCGAAATCGGCGGACAGGCGGTGGGCGGTCAGCCCGAACACCTCGGAGAGGAACGCGGCCAGCCGGCCCACGTCAGCCGTCAGCAGGTTGACACCAAGGCCAGTCAGGCTGCGGCCGAAGGCATCCGGCGAAACCGTCTCGTAATCCATTATTCCGCCGCCTCTGCGATGCCGATGAAACCGCCTGATTGCCGTGCCCAATAACGAGCATAAAGGCCGTCTTGCGCTAGCAGGGCATCATGGGTTCCCTCCTCCGCTATGCGGCCCTCGTCCATCACGATGATGCGGTCCATCGCGGCGATGGTGGACAGGCGGTGGGCAATTGCGATCACGGTCTTGCCCTCCATCACATCGTTCAGTGTGTCCTGAATGGCCGCCTCAACCTCGCTGTCCAACGCGCTTGTCGCCTCGTCCAGAACCAGCACCGGTGCATTTTTCAGAAATGCCCGCGCCAACGCGATGCGCTGCCGCTGCCCGCCGGACAACTTGACGCCGCGCTCTCCAAGGAAAGCGTCATAGCCTGTGCGACCTCTGAAATCCTTGAGATCGCGAATGAAGGTATCGGCCTCGGCCCGCTTGGCCGCTGCGATCATCTCTTCCTCGGGCGCACCCGGTCTACCGTACAAGATGTTGTCGCGGGCCGAGCGGTTGAACATCGCGGTTTCCTGCGTGACCATCGCGATCTGCCGCCTCAGGCTGTCTTGCGTGATATCGCGCAGGTCGGTTCCATCCAGAGTGATGCGGCCCGCCTCAGGCTCGTACAGGCGCAGTAAAAGTGACACGAGGGTCGATTTCCCGGCACCCGATGCGCCCACGATGCCCAGCTTTTCGCCCGGTTCGATCGTCAGGCTAAGGTTTGTCACTCCACCAACGTCACGCCCGTAGGCAAAATCCACGCCCTCGAATGCGAGCCGCCCCTTGGCGCGTTCCAGTTCCAGCGCAGAGGCGCGATCGGTCAAGGTGTGTGGCGGCGTCAGTGTGCGCATACCATCCTCAAGCTCGCCGATGTTGGAATAGATACCCATCAGCGTGAAGCTGACCCAACCGGTCATTTGTGCGATCCGCATTGCAATGGCACCGATGGCGGCAATGTCACCCGGCGTGGCCTGCCCTTGCTGCCACAACAAGACGGCGCCCAGTATCAAGACCACGGGCAGGGCGCCAGCAACCGTCATCAGGGCCAGCCGAAAGCCGGTCGACAGGTTTCCGAACTCTACCGCGCGATCCCGATAAGACCGCATTGCCGTGATCGCGGCCCGGTCCTCATGGGCGGTGTGGCCAAACAGCTTGACGATCTTGATATTGGTAATGGTGTCCACGATCTGGCCGGTCACATTGGCCCGTGCACCTGCGCGCTTGGCGGCCACCTTGCGGATGCGCGGCAAGAACCACGAGATCATCCAGAAATACACCACCAGCCAAACCACCAACGCCAGCGCGATCTGCCAGTCGATCGCCAGCAGCAACAGGACCGAGCCAACCAGCGAAGCCAGCGCGAAAGCAACCGCGTTGATCGTTTCGGACACCACGTTGACCAGCGCGTTGGCTGCTTGGGTCTGCTTTTGCGCGATCCTCCCGGCAAAGTCGTTGTCGAAAAAGGTCACCGCATGCCCCAGCGTCCAGCGATGCAGGCGGCTTTGGATCAGCGGCGCCAGGTTCGGCGGCAAGACGATGCCGTTAAATGCTGCACTGGCCGCAAACATCGCAGGGCGCAGCAGCAGGAAGAACACGACATAACCGAAGACTAGCCACCAGTTATCGGTGAAATAGCTGGCGGGATCGCCCGCTGCGACCACGCTGTCGATGATCAGACCAAGCAACCATGCGCTGACAACCTCCATCGTGCCGGCAACGCCAGAAAAAACCGTGGCTAGCCAGATCATTGGCCAACTGCCGGCAAGGCACCATTTGATGAAGGGCCAGAGCGTCCGGGGAGGTGGGCCACTGGCCGGGGCAAATCCATCGATCAGTCCGGCCAACCAATTCAGGAGGGGGCGAAGGGCGGCCATCACTCGGCTGCCTCCGTGTCCGCGCCAAGGAAGCCGCCGGATTGCCGTGACCAGAACCCAGCGTAAAGTCCACCTTTGGCCAGCAGATCGGCATGTGTGCCATCCTCGGCCACGTTCCCGTCATCCAGCACGACGATCCGGTCCATCTGCGCGATGGTGGACAGACGATGGGCGATAGCAATGACCGTCTTGCCCTGCATCACCCCATAAAGCGTGTCCAGAATTGCGGCTTCCACTTCGCTGTCCAATGCGCTTGTCGCTTCATCCAGTACCAAGATGGGCGCGTCTTTCAGGATGACACGGGCCAGGGCAACCCGTTGCCGCTGCCCGCCCGACAATTTCACGCCGCGTTCGCCGACATGTGCATCATACCCATGACGGCCTTCGGGGTCGCGCAGTTCAAGGATGAAATCATGCGCTTCCGCCTGTTTCGCGGCGGCGATGACCTCGGCCTCGGAGGCATCCGGTTTACCATAAAGGATATTGTCGCGAACCGAGCGGTGCATAAGGGAGCTATCTTGCTGCACCATACCGATCATACTGCGCAGGCTGTCTTGGGTTACCTCGGCGATATCCTGATCATCGATCAGAATGCGGCCCTGTTCGATCTCGTAGAACCGCAGCAGTAACTTCACGAGGCTTGATTTCCCCGCGCCGGATCGACCCACCAGCCCCACCTTTTCCCCGGGCCGGATCGTGAGGTTGATGTCATCCAACCCGCCACTGCCGCGCCCGAAATGATGGCTCAGATGTTCCAAGCGGATTTCACCTTTGCTCAGCTTCAGCGCGGTGGCGCCCGGTTTGTCGACCAGCGTTATGGGTTGGGTGATGGTTTCCATACCTTCCGATACAACCCCGAGGGAACGGAAGAAGGTGCTGACCGCCCACATGATCCACCCGGTCATGGCGTTCAACCGCAGGGTCAGGGCCGTGGCCGCCGCAACCACGCCGACAGATGCCGTGCCCTGCGCCCAAAGCCAGATGGCCCAACCCACGACGGCCACGATCAGCAACCCGTTCAGCGCCGTCAACGCCACATCCATCACCGTGAAGATCCGCATCTCGCGAGCAAAGGTCTGACGGGTGTGTTCGATCGCTTCCTTGGCGTATTTCACCTCGTTGTTATGATGCGCGAACAGCTTGACGGAATGAATGTTGGTGTAGCTATCCACCACGCGGCCCGTCGTCATTGACCGCGCGTCGGAACTGGCCTTTGACGCGGGGCCGACGCGTACCATCGTCCAGCGCAACAGCCAGCCATATAGGACAAACCAGACCAACAGCGGGACCACCAACAGCGGGTCCGCTTCGGTCAGCAAGATCGCCGCGCCGACCAGATAGGCAATCGAAAACGTGATCGCATCGAACACCTGAAACACCGCATCCCCGGCGGCGGGTGGGGTTTGCATGATCCGGTTCGCCAGCCGTCCGGCAAAGTCGTTTTCGAACCAGCCGACGGATTGGCGCAGGACGTGGCGATGCGCGCGCCAACGAATCAGTGTCCCGAAATTCGGCAAGATCGCATTGTTCAGAAGCGCTACATCCAGCCCTTGTATCAGGGGCCGCAAAATCAGGATGAACAACGCCATCAGTATGAATTCAAGGCCATGCGCGTCCATGACCTGTGCAGGGGTGCCGTTCGACAGCAGGTCAACGACGCGCCCCATGTAATAGATGAGGCCGATTTCAACCGTCGCCACCATGACGGACATGATGGCGGTCAACCCAAACAGACGTTTGAATGGCTGCGAATAATCCCACAGGAATGGCCACAGCCTGCGCGGCGGCGTGTCATTTTCAGGGTAGGCCGTATACGGATCGACCAAATTTTCGAAGAACCGAAACATCGGGAATGCCAACGAATTTTGCGGGGTCAAAGTTGAGATATAGTCCTGAAAAGGCGCAAAGGCCATGACAGACCGGCGGATTAAATCGGTTCCACGACACCGCGCAAGGTTCGGAACAGGCGTCCGCCGATCAGCTCAGAAGTTCCGCCTTGGTTGCGGTGAAACCTGACGCGATCCATGCAGCTTCCAACTCTGCCAGTCTTGCACCCAGCCGTGGTCCCGAAAGCTCGGGCATCAGGTCGGCGGCGCGAATGGGAAACACGGCTTCGGCACCTGCCTTGGCCATCTGGAATGATGCTGGGTCTGGCGGTTGTTCGAACTGTGCTGCGCGCAAAAGAAAGATGTCGCGCGCCGTTTCGACCCCGTGATGATACCCCAGTTCGGCGGCGCCCACGTTGCTTTGCATACCGTCGCGCAGGGTGTGCCATTTCCGGGTCTCGGCCTTGCTGAGCCGCAGGGCGGTGTCCACGTCATGGCCACCCAACACGGCCAGCCGCCGCATGGCGTTCGGGGGGGTGCCCGCCTCGAACGTGATCAGCAGGGGCAGGCTATCGGCCACGGCGCCGGGCAAGACACGTGCCAGAATACCGGCTTGGGCCATGGACGCGGTGGCGGGTGCCGGGTCGGGTGCAGACAAAAGCTTTTTCACTTCGGCCCCGATGCGTTCCCGCGACAGACCATCAATGCCGTCGGCAAGTTCCGCGCAGGCGGCCAACCCTTCGGTATCTATGCCGCCCGTCGGGTTCGCATACCACGCGTGGAAGCGAAAGAAGCGCAGGATGCGCAGGTAATCCTCGCGGATACGGTCATGCGGATCGCCGATGAACCGCAGCCGCCCGGCCTGAAGGTCCGGCAGACCGCCCACCGGGTCGATCACCACGCCGTCGCTTCGCGCATAAAGTGCGTTCATCGTGAAATCGCGCCGGGCCGCATCGTCCTCTAACTGATCTGTAAACGCGACAACGGCCTTGCGGCCGTCGGTTTCCACGTCCCGGCGAAACGTCGTGATCTCGTGGGGTTTGCCATGTGCAATGACGGTGACGGTCCCGTGGTCTATCCCCGTCGGGACCGCCTTCAGGCCGACGGCATTGGCAAGATCCATCACCCGTTCCGGCACAGCGTCGGTCGCAATGTCGATATCCTCCACTGCGACCTTCAAAAGCGTGTTTCGGACGCAGCCGCCGACAAAAAAAGCGCGATGGCCGGTGTCTTCCAACATCGCGCAAACGGCTCGGGTGCCCGGATGGTGGAGCCACGCGGCCTCCAGCTTCACGGGTTCACCCGATCGGCAAGCGCCTTGAGGATGCGCGCCGTCGCCCCCCAGATGTAATAGGGGCCATAGGGAACGACATAGAACTGCCGCCAGACCCCGCGCCAGCGCCGCCTTTCGATCCGGAAATTACCCGGCTCCATTAGAAACGACAGGGGCACGTGAAAGACCTCAGCCACCTCTCCGGGTTCGGCAACAGGTGCAAAGGGCGCGTGCACCCGGCCAAGGATCGGTGTGATGGTATAGCCGGTCACCGTTTCATGGCTTGGCAGCGTGGCCATCAGACCCACATTGGCCGGGTCCAGCCCGATTTCCTCGTGCGCCTCGCGAAGGGCCGCGGCGGCATGGTCGGCATCTGTCGCATCTACCTTGCCGCCCGGAAAGGCGATCTGACCGGGGTGGTGCTTCAGGTGGCTGGCCCGTTTGGTCAGAATGATCTGCGGACCGCCGTCCGTATCTGCCACCGCGATCAGAACCGCAGCAGCACTCAGCCGTCGCCCTGCAGGCGGCCTAACCTCAGGGCTCAGGTCATAGTCGGACGATGGCCGCGCGGGATGTTCCAGCGCGGCCATGATGTTCGTCAGATCAAGCGGTTTGCCCATTCTGGTCACCCTCATCGTCAATGGCATCAGCACCAAGCGTTGCGGGGTCAAATTCGTAATGCGCGCTGCAGAACTGGCAATCTGCCGTCACGATGCCCGCCTCTGTCGTCATCTCGGCAATATCCTCGGGCGGATAGATCGACAAGCTTTCGCGCACCCGGTCTGCGGAACACGAGCATCCGAACTGCACTGGTTGAGCATCGTACACACGCGGCCCTTCCTCATGGAAGAGACGCACCAGCAGGTCCGTTGGGGCCACACTTGGCCCGATCAGCTCCAACTGTTCGACGGTATCCAGCAGCACGTTCGCACGGGCCCAATTTTCACCTTCATCGTCCCCCAACAGGTCGGTCGCAGCCAAAAGGCCACCATCGCCTGACCCACCGTCGGCCAAATGCGGCGAGGCCTTCGGCATATGCTGCAACATCACGCCGCCAGCCCGCCAGGTTTCCGGGCCCCCCGGCTCCTGACTGCGTCCATAGCTAAGGGAAAACCGCGTCGGCAACTGCTCTGACTGCGCAAAGTAAGCCTCTGCGCAATCGGTAAGGCCCGTGCCGGCGATGGGCGTGATACCCTGATAGGGCGTCATGCCGGGCCCCTGATCGATCATAATGGCAAAGTAGCCCGCGCCGATTTGCGAAAACGGCGCGGCGGCATTGTCAAACGTATCGGCATTATAGCCTGCATAGGCGCGGATCCGGCCATGACCTCCCGGTTCGGAGGGGCCATAATAATCCGTTGCGATCAAATGCAACGGCCCGTCGCCACGCACCTGCAACGACAGCTTCCACCGCAACTTGATCGTTTGACCGATCATTGCGGTCAGCAGCGCCATCTCTGCAACCATCGCCTCGACCCCGGTGGGATAGGCATGCTGCGCCAGAATCTTGTCCAGCGTGCCGTCCAGCCGCGCCACCCGCCCGCGGATGTCGGATCGGTCCAATTGAAACGGCAGGACCGTATCGTCCCAAGCGATTTTCGACGTAAGCATCTTGAATATCCTTTCGCGCCATCACCAGGCACGTTTGCCGTCATTGTTTGAGCTCGGTTCCCATATAGGGCAAGCGCAGGCAATCCCAAACGGCCCCTGTCTTGCCCGACCTGACGATATGGGAAAGGATGGGTCCAAAGAAGAGAGCAGTTGGCAAATGAATATCCTTTTCGTCCACCAGAACTTTCCCGGACAATACCGCGAGCAACTGGATTGGCTTGTCCAGCAGGGCGAGCATCGGATCGTTTTCCTGACGCAGCGCCGGAATGTGCCAAAGACGGTTGGCGTCGACGTGGTTACTTACCAAACCCATCACCGACCCGTGGACACCTCCTATGCCCTCAGCAAATACTGGGAGGAGTGTTGCGGTGCGGGCTTTGCGGTCGCGCTGGCGTGTCAGCGGCTGGCGCAACGTGGGTTTGTGCCCGATATCGTCATTGGCCATGTCGGGTGGGGCGAACTGACGTTTCTCAAACAGGTCTGGCCCGATGTGCCGATCATCGGGTTTTTCGAATATTACTTTCTTGCGCAGGGGGGGTCTGTCGGGTTCGATCCCGAGTTTCCGGCGTCCGAACACGCGCCGTTCACCATGCATGCCCGCAATGCCGTGAACTTTGCCAATATTCAGACGGTCGATCTGGGCCATTCGCCGACCCGGTGGCAGCGCGAAACCTTTCCCGAAAACTTTCATTCCAAGATTTACGTTTGCCACGATGGCATTCGTACCGACAAGCTGCACGCCGATCCGACGGCGGCGGTGACGCTGGGCCGGCTGGGGCGCCCGGTTACCCGCGAGGACGAGATTTTCACTTATATGGCCCGCAATATGGAACCAACGCGTGGCTTTCACATCTTCATGCGCTCACTGCCTCATATCCTTGAAGCCCGCCCAAAGGCGCGCGCGCTCATCATCGGTGGCAATGCGGTGTCCTACGGCAGGAAAAGCGACGCCGAAGGCGGCTACCGCGCTCAGCTTGAGCGTGAGGTCGGTGATCGGGTTGACTGGTCGCGCGTTCATTTTCTGGGGCGCGTACCCTATGCCGACTATCAGAAGATCATTCAGGTCAGCCGATGCCATATCTACCTGACAGTTCCCTTTGTGCTGTCGTGGTCGTTGCTGGAAAGCATGTCCATGGGTGCAACCATTGTTGCGTCGGACACCGCCCCGGTGCGCGAGGTTATCCGCCATGCAGAGAACGGATTGCTGGTTGATTTCTTTGACCCCAAGGCCCTTGCCGCACAGGTGACCGATGTTCTGGAACGCCCCGACGCCTTTGCGCACCTTGGCCCTGCCGCACGCAAAGACATGGTGGCCAACTACGATTTCAAAACCAGATGCCTGCCCGTGCATCTTGCCAGAATCAATAGCCTGGTCCCCCGCGACAAGGCCATCCGCCTGCCGAATTGAGTGCCGCCGCGCCTGCACGGCAGATGCCCTGAAACCGGCATCAATGTCGGTCTACGGCCCCTGATGCACCATTTGTTTATGAAGTCGCCTTAGTCACAGTGGCATGTTCTGATCAAGGTCAATGCCGTTTTGGGAAAGGATCTGCATGTGCGGTGTCTTGTCTTGGGTGCAACAGGCCGGATCGGGCGAATGCTTCAATGGGCCTGGGCTGATGACGATGGCCTGCAACTGACATGGGCGGGACGGTCGGCAACGTTGTTGCCCGACGGTACTGTCATAGACTTGCCGCAGGATACAGCGGCGCTTGAGCGGCTGTCCCAAGGCCATGATGTGATCTTGTCACTTGTGCGTGCCAAGCTGGCTTCCGAAGCGCAGGAGGCGGGGCTTGCGAAGCAGGTGTGCAACCTGGCTGCCCGTAACAAGCAGCCCCTGTTCCTGTGTTCCAGCGCGGCTGTCTATGGCGACGCCCCCGGCCCCTATGCCGAAGATGATACGCCTCACCCCGTCACGCCCTATGGGCGCGCCAAGCGGTTGATGGAACACGCGGCCGCCGCCAGTGCCGCCAACGTGACGTGCATGCGGATCGGCAATGTTGCCGGTGCCGATGCGCTGCTGGGCCCGCATCGCCCCGGTGCCACGACGCCGATCATGCTGGACAGGTTCCTTGATGGCAGCACCCCCCGGCGAAGCTATATCGGCCCCCTCACGCTGGCGCGGGTCTTGGCCGATCTCATGCGGATGGCCGTTGCAGGCACCGCGTTGCCGCCAACGCTGAATGTTGCCGGCGGGGGCGCGGTGCAGATGTCGGATGTTTTGGCCGCGGCAGACATGACGTGGGTAGCCCAGCCCGCACCCGCAACGGCCTTGCCCGCGCTGACACTCGACACGCGGCGACTGGCATGCCTCGTGGACCTGCCCAATGATGCCGGGACAAGCGCCTGCGTAGTCCACGAATGGCTGACCTATTGCCGGGCGGCTCGGTCATGACGCCACAAAAGCGACTGTTCGATCTTTTCTTCGCACTGCTGCTGTGTGTGCCGCTTGTCCCTTTTATGCTGTTGATCGCCGGTTGGTTGCTTGTGAAACAGGGCCGCCCGGTTTTCTACCTTTCCGCGCGGATGGCGACGGCCGACCGCGCCTTTCGGCTTGTCAAGTTTCGCACGATGAACACGAACCACGAGGATCGGGGAGTCACGGCTGGCCACAAGGCCGCCCGCATCACTGAGGTGGGGCGCTTCTTGCGGCGCTACCGGCTGGATGAACTGCCCCAACTTTGGAACGTTCTGCGCGGTGATCTCAGCTTTGTCGGTCCGCGCCCGCCGTTGCCGGAATATGTGCAGCGATTTCCGGGCTTCTATGGTCGTGTCTTGCAAAGCCGACCGGGCATTACCGGATTGGCTACCCTTGTGATCCACCGTGCCGAAGGTAGACGGCTGGCCCAAACCACCGACCCGATCGCCGCCGATGCCCTTTACGCCCGCGTTTTCGTACCGCGCAAAGCCCGGCTGGACCTGATCTATCAACAAAATGCCTCGGTCCTTCTTGACTGCGTGCTGCTCTGGCGGACGGTTGTTGCTCTGCTGCGACGTTGACGACCGGGTTTGACGTTATCACGGTTCCATGAGACCACGGTGTGGAGCAGGACGAGGCGGCATCCATGAAATCAACCATCCTACTGACCGGCGGCGCGGGCTACATCGGCTCTCATGCATATCTGGCGTTGGTTGATGCGGGCTACCATGTCCTGATCCTTGATAACTTCTGCAATTCGCGGCCCGATGTGATCGACCGTTTGGGTCGGATTACTGGCAAGCCGGTGGACCATATCGAAGGCGATATACGTGACGCCGGGTTCCTTTCTCGTGTGTTTGCCGATCATCGGATCGACGCCGTGGTGCACTTTGCGGCCCTGAAATCAGTCGGTGAAAGCGTCGTGAAGCCGCTTGAATACTTTGATGTAAACGTGGGCGGACTGGTCACGTTGCTGGGGGTGATGAACGCGGCCGGGTGCAAGCGGATGGTGTTTTCATCCTCGGCCACGGTCTACGGGATCCCCGATAAAACGCCGACGCCCGAAACAGCGGAACGCCGCGCCATGAACCCCTATGGTCAGACCAAGATCGACGGGGAGGAAATGCTGGAGTGGCTGCAAGCGTCCGATCCGTCGTGGGCGGTCGGGATCTTGCGCTATTTCAACCCGGCCGGCGCGCACGCATCGGGCCTGATCGGGGAAGACCCGCGTGGCACCCCGAACAATCTGATGCCCTACATCGCCGAAGTGGCCATTGGTCAACGCCCCGAAATTGCGGTTTTCGGACAGGACTACGGCACTGTCGATGGCACGGGCGTGCGGGATTACATCCACGTTGATGACCTTGGCCATGGGCATGTCCTTTCCCTTGCCAAGCTTCTGGAAACTGGGCAGGGCCACCTGGCTAACCTTGGCACCGGGCGGGGCTATTCCGTGTTGGAGGTCATTGCGGCCTATGCACGCGCGGCCGGCTGCGAGCTGCCCCATCGGATCGTTGACCGCAGACCCGGAGATGTGCCGGTCTATTGTGCCCGCACGGATGTCGCCGCCGATCTGCTTGGGTTCAAGGCCCGCCATACGCTGGATGACATGTGCGAGAGCAGCTGGCACTGGACGCAGTCCAGCCTTTCGGATGGGGCCTAGACGGCCAGTTCGGCGCGCGGGTCTGTGCCTGCGTCCCTTTCTGCCCAATTCATTGCGACCTGGCGCGCCGCCTGATCATCGCTGTCAAAGATGGCGCGCGTCAGCGCACTCAAGGCGGCGGCAACTTCCATCTGCGACGGCGCTGCTTCCTTACAGATGAACAGCATCGGGTGTGCTGCGGTTCGCGCGCCGCCAAAGCTTGGCGACTCCTCGTGCAGCTTTTCGCCCGGGCGCAATCCGGTGAATACGACACCGATCTGGTTCGGCGCCGATGGGCTGTCACAGGTCAACGTATACCCCATTTGTTTCAACATCTGATCCGCCAGATCCAGAATGCGGATCGGTGTGCCCATATCCAGCGACAGGATGTCGCCTCCCTGTGCCACTGCGCCCGCCCGCAACACCAGCGACACCGCCTCGGCGACAGTCATGAAGTACCGTGTGGCATCGGGGTGCGTGACCTCCAGCGGGCCACCGCGGGCCATCTGCTCGTGAAACAGGGGCAAAACCGACCCTGAGGATCCCAGAACATTCCCGAACCGGACGGCCGCAAAGATGGTGCCCCCGCTGCGGCTTGCCAGATCTTGCACCACGATTTCGGCCAGACGTTTCGAAGCCCCCATGACCCCTTCGGGGCGCACGGCCTTGTCAGATGAGATCAAGATGAACCGGCCGACTCCTTCCGCCTGTGCCGCCTTGGCCAGAACATGGGTGCCAAGCACATTGTTCCGCAGCCCGATTGCAGGATTTACCTCTACCATGGCGACATGTTTGTAGGCGGCCGCGTGCAAGACGATATCGGGACGCCACTTTTGCAGCACGCGCCGGACATGATGTGCGTCGGTGACGTTGCCAAGGATGGGAGTCACTATTGGCCCGTTGACGCCAAGCGTCGCGCGCAGTTTCCGGTCCAGCGTAAACAGCACGAATTCGTTCAGTTCGAACAAGATCAGCCGCTCGGGGGCGCATAGCAGGATCTGCCGCGATAGTTCCGCGCCGATGCTGCCGCCGGCGCCCGTGATCAGAACGGTCTTTCCCGCATAGATGTCGCGGGATTCACCCAACTCGCCGGGGCATTCAGGTCGCCCCAAAAGCATGCCGGTTCCATCGGTTCCATCATCCGCAGCCCGCCCCGCCGTTTTCTTTGAACGATCGCTCATATCCGCCGACTCCGTCTGTGCTGAAGGCTCATGACGACGCATACCTAGCTGCTCAGGTTGAACGCGCCGTTAATGCGTCGTCATCGCGGTCCCATCCGTTGGCTGATAACGTCGCGCGGCTGCATGGCTTTGCGTTTGCCACCTGCGCGGGCTATGGCAGATGCGCAGGGTATTCTTTGGCAAAGGTTTGGCATCCCATGGCACAGCGTACGGCATTGGTGACAGGCTCATCGGGGTTCATCGGATATCACCTGTGCGGACGTCTGCTGGCGGATGGCTGGCGCGTTATCGGGCTGGATGCCATGACCGACTATTATGACGTGACACTCAAGGAGCGGCGGCAATCCATGCTGCTACAATCCGCCGGTTTCTCGACCGTGAATGATCGGGTGGAAACGCCCGGTACCCTCAATGACCTTTTTGCTGAACACCGCCCGGATGCAGTGGTTCATCTGGCGGCTCAGGCTGGGGTGCGGTATTCCATCGATAATCCGGAAAGCTACGTCGAGGCGAACCTGATCGGCACATTCCGCCTTCTGGAGGCTGCGCGGGCATTTCCCCCTGCACATATGCTCTTGGCGTCTACCTCGTCAGTATACGGTGCCAACACCCAGATGCCCTTCGCCGAAACGATGCCTGCCGATACGCCGATGTCTTTTTATGCCGCAACCAAGAAGGCGAACGAGGCGATGGCGCATTCCTACGCCCATCTCTATGCGCTGCCGACGACGATGTTCCGCTTCTTCACAGTCTATGGCCCGTGGGGCCGCCCGGACATGGCCTTGTTCAAATTCACCAAGGCCATCTTGGAGGGGAGACCCATCGATGTTTACAACCATGGCAACATGTCGCGCGATTTCACCTATGTCGGCGACATTGTAGAGGGGATCGCCCGTCTGATCGACACGCCACCCTTGCGCCCTGCCGCACCCGAAGAAATTGCGCCCGGTGATAGCCTGTCGCCCGTGGCGCCGTTCCGCGTGGTCAATATCGGCAATGCCGCGCCCGTGCAGCTGATGGACTACATCGCCGCGACCGAGGCGGCGCTGGGGCTTGTGGCTGAAAAGAACTTTGTGGATATGCAGGCTGGGGACGTGCCCGCGACATGGGCTGACACGCGCCTGCTGGAAAGCCTGACGGGGTATCAGCCTCAGACATCCGTGCCCGACGGTGTCGCGCGGTTCGTGGCATGGTATCGCTCATATTATGATGTCTGAGCCTCGCGTCGTCATTGCGGCGATAACAGGCTTCCCGTAACGTAACGTGACAAAGATCGAGGTGCTTTCAGAATGCGGATAACAATGATCGGGACGGGCTATGTTGGCCTTGTATCTGGGGTGTGTTTCTCGGATTTTGGGCATGACGTGATCTGCGTGGACAAGGATCCGCGCAAAATCGAGATGCTGAATGCAGGTCAGGTGCCGATCTATGAACCCGGACTTGACGCACTCATGGCCAAGAATGTCGACGCTGGCAGGCTATCGTTCACCACAGATCTCACATCTGCCGTGGACGGTGCCGAGGCCGTGTTCATTGCCGTCGGAACGCCAACGCGGCGCGGCGACGGGCACGCCGATCTGACCTATGTGATGGCCGCCGCCGAAGATGTCGCGCGTGCCCTCACGGGCTATGCCGTCATCGTTACCAAGTCGACGGTGCCCGTGGGGACAAACCGCAAGGTCAAACAGGCCATGGCCAAGGCAAACCCGGCGGTCGAATTCGATGTCGCCTCGAACCCCGAGTTTCTGCGTGAGGGCGCCGCAATTGACGATTTCATGCGCCCTGACCGCGTCGTTGTCGGTGTGCAGACGGAACGTGCGGGCGATGTTATGGCCGAGATCTACCGCCCCTTGTTCCTGCGCGACTTTCCGATCATTACGACCGATCTGGAAAGCGCAGAAATGATCAAATATGCGGCCAACGCCTTTCTTGCGACCAAGATCACCTTCATCAACGAAATCGCCGCGTTGTGCGAACGGGTCGGTGCGGATGTGAAAGAAGTGTCCAAGGGCATGGGAATGGATGGCCGTATCGGTAACAAGTTCCTGCATGCTGGTCCCGGCTATGGCGGGTCCTGTTTTCCGAAGGACACTCAGGCGCTGGCCAGGATCGGGCAAGATCACGCCGTTCCGCAAAGCATCGTCGAAACCGTCATAAGGGTGAATGACGGTGTCAAATTGCGGATGATCGAAAAGCTGCGCGATTTGTGTGACGGGTCGTTCAATGGCAAGACCATCGCCGTTCTGGGCGTGACCTTCAAACCCAACACCGACGACATGCGCGATGCGCCCTCGCTGACCATTGTTCCCGCATTGGTGGGTGGTGGCGCACGGGTCCGCGTTGTGGACCCGCAAGGCGAACGTGAGGGGGCGGCCCTGTTGCCCGGAGTTTCGTGGCTGCATGATCCCTACAAGGCCGCCAACAATGCCGATTTGGTGGTGATCTTGACCGAATGGAATGAATTCCGGGCCCTTGATCTGGCGAAGCTTGCGAAAAAGATGACCACGGCCCGTATGGCGGACCTGCGCAATATCTATTCTGCCCGCGATGCAAAGCGTGCCGGTTTCGATCAGTATGTCGCTGTCGGGCGTTGACGCCACCGCGACTGCAACATTTGTAAGCTTCCCCTGAGGGTCTTGACCGAAAGCCAGCCAGACGCATGAGCGGCCTATCTTCGGTTGGTGGCAGCCTTCACTGATGATGATCGACGGGCACAACACCCTGGCAGGGTGCGGGCGAATCTTTGTCGCGCGTCGCCTGCCGCTCTTCCACCACTTCGCTAGGCGAGATCGGTCGCGCGTGCCGAAACGGGCCAAATGTTTCAGTTTTCCCCGCTGTGTTCACGCCGTGCGCCGTTCATGTCACGCCGCTGTCATGTCGGTGCGTGATGGATGACAGTGTGTGCATAGACGCACCATGTTACATCAATTCTCACGCTCCTGTGCATTGCGAGAGGGCCGCACATCCGCCATCTCTACTGCATCGGACGGCAGCACACGCCGCCGGACACCATCGCAAGCCGCCGCAACACGCCGGCACCCATAAGACACAAGGACGATTAAAATGAACCGTATCGCACTCATCTCTGCCCTGGCCGTAACACTGGCCGCCCCTGCTTTCGCCGATGACGCCGCAACCTTTGCCCGTCAGCACCTGAACGGCGATGTCGACAGCGTCATGGAGATCGTGGCCCTGCCGGCCGCCGACAGCGTGATCATCTCGACCCAAGGCACCTCGGTGCTGGCCGATGTGTTTGCCCAACTCAACGGCAGCGTGGACTCGGTAACCGAACTGCGCGGCCAGAACGGCGCGACGATCGTGTCCGGCACCCCGGCCTACGGCGCAGATATCTTCGCCGCACTTGCCGCTGAGTCGCTCGAAAACAACTGATCCACCAGTGCGACTTCGTGGGCTGCCCCGTCACGGGGGCCCACGCCAATACCAGCCAGCCCCTTCCGGATCAAACCGGGAGGGGCTTTGCGTTGGAAGGGTCGCCCCCGGACCTTGGCCCCGTCTGGGCCGCCTAGCGCTACTTTTGTTCCGTGAGGCCTGGCGTTGCCGCCATGATCCGGTCGGCTTTCTTGCGCACCAGCACGCTGCGCAGGTCGTGCATGGCCAGCAGCAGGCGGTCGGTGACCTCCTCCAGCGCGGTATCATCGGCGCGGCTTTGAACCCAGTGCGTGGTCAGGTTGAGATAGTCGATGGCGCGGTGGATATCATCGATGTCGCGATCCGCCAGCACTGCGCGGCGCTCATCCATCCATTGCGCGATAACCTCGGATTCCTCATCGCTCAGGACATGGTCGCCATGGGGCTTCACGTTGCCATTGCGGATGTTGATCACCGCGATCTCGGTCATCTCGATCCGGCGTTGGCGGTTTTGCGCATCGACACGAAAAACCGCCGCGCCGTTCTCGCGAATGCGGAAATAGAATTCTGGAAGCTCTGACATCGGGTGGCCCTTATTTGGACGCACCGTAGAAAGCGGCGGACGCCGTGTCAAAGGCCCAAGGCCCCCTGCGCGATGAAGCTATGTGCTCCGGGCCACGACGTAAAGCGTGGGGACAAAGCCCGTCTGGACCAAGCGTTCGACGGTTTCGAACCCTTCTGCGGCAAGGTGGCGTTCCAGTCCGGCGATAGTCAGATGCACAACATCGGGCGCTTTGCCGAATGCGCGCATCACCGCGACGAGCGGCCGGATAAGGGGTTTTTCCCCGATACAGGGGGTTTTTGAGATCAGAAGACCGCCGGGTTTCAGCAGGCTGTGGACCTGCGACAATGCGGCGGGCACGTCGGGCACGAGATGCACGATGTTGTGGGCAAGGATCACGTCGAACGGCGCGCCGTCCGACAGGCTGGCGTCGCCCACACCGCCTTGGGTGATGGTGATGTTGTCGACTGCGGCAGCTTGCGCCTTTTCGCGCCCGATCTCGACCATCGCCGTCGAGATATCGGTGGCGGTGATGTGTGCCACGCTGGCGGCAAGTTCCAGAGCGGTCGACGATGTGCCCGCGCCGATTTCCAGAACACGATCCGTCGGGGTCAGGTAGCTGCGGGTTCGGGCAAGGGTTGCCTGATAAGCGTCGGGATTGCCGATCTTGCGGCGGGCATAGCCGGGCGCGATCTTGTCCCAGAATGCGGCGGGGTTTGACATGGGAGCTCTCCTTTTTTGCGTTGAATGGTGGTCTAGGCCGACCTGAAATTCAAATAAATTGCATAAATGTGGACTTGTGATATGCAAATTTGCATGGATTGGCGCGCGATCAATTTTGACTGGAACCAGATCCGGGCCTTTCTGGCGACGGTGGAGGAGGGGTCGCTTTCGGCGGCGGCGCGTGCGCTGGGGCAGGCGCAGCCAACCCTTGGCCGTCAGGTGGCCGCGTTGGAAGAGGCGCTGGGTCTGACCTTGTTCGACCGGGTGGGCAAGGCGTTGGTGGTGACACCTTCGGGGGTGGACCTGCTGGAACATGTGCGCGAGATGGGCGAGGCCGCGACCCGCATCTCTCTTTCGGCGGCGGGGCACAATCAGGCGATTGCCGGGCTTGTCCGGCTCTCGGCCATGGATTCGGTGGCGGCCTATCTGTTGCCCGCCATGATCGAAACGGTGCGTGCGCAAGCGCCCGCCGTCACAATCGAGGTCATCTCGTCCAACACGCTGAGCGACCTGCGCCGACGTGAGGCGGATATTGCCATCCGCCACGTGCGCCCGGATCAGCCCGATCTGGTGGCGCGCAAGATGGCCGAGACGACGGCGCATTGCTATGCGTCGCCTGCGTGGATCGCGCGGCACGGGCACCCCGCCACGCTGGCCGATCTGTCGCGCGCCGATTTCATCGGCGTCGATCAGCCGGACAGGATGATCGGTTATCTGCGCCCGCTTGGGTTGGACCTGACGGTCGCCAACTTTCCGATCCTGTCGGCGAACACCTGCACCGCGTGGGAAATGGTGCGCCGTGGTCTGGGTGTGGGGTTCATGATGAAAACGGTCGCTGACCGAACGGGTGGCGTTGTCTGCATCGATCCACCGGGGTTTCAGCCGATCCGGGCGCCCATATGGCTGGTCACGCACCGCGAACTGCACACCAGTCGCCGGATCAGATTGGTATTCGACCTGTTGGCCGAGGCTTTGGGCGGATAGCGGCGCCGCTGATCGGCCCCTGACGGCGCAGGACAATGGCGCGCGCGCGGGCGGCCCGGTTGCGGGCGACCGCGCCCTTGGCCGTGCGTGTGTGCGCCAGACCACCGCCGGGGCACAGCACCTGTGCGCGGCGTTGTATTTTCAAATTGCCGCGCGTTCCCTAGATACCGATCAACCGACACCATGCGCAGGAACCAGACCGATGACCTTTCGCCCCGTCAAATCCACACACCGCGCCAAACCCACGATGGAGGGGGCAGGGGTGCATCTGCACCGCGTCTTCGGGTTTGGCGACCCACGCGAAAGCGATCCCTTCCTGCTGTTGGACGATTTCCGAAATGACCGGGTGAAGGATTACATCAAGGGGTTCCCTTGGCACCCGCATCGCGGGATCGAGACCATCACCTATGTGCTTGAGGGAAAGGTGGAACACGGCGACTCGCTTGGAAACCGTGGTTTGCTGGGGCCAGGATCGGTGCAGTGGATGACCGCCGGTTCGGGGATCATGCATCAGGAAATGCCCAAGGGAAACGCCAAGGGCCAGATGCACGGGTTCCAACTTTGGGCGAACCTGCCATCGTCGTTGAAGATGACGGCCCCCCGGTATCAGGACATCAAGGGCAGCGAAATTCCCGTGATCACCGATGATGACGGCACGCGGGTCAAGATTGTGACCGGCAAGTTCTGGGGCAAGCGCGGCCCGGTGGATGGCGTGGCCGCCAACCCGATGTTCCTTGATGTGTCGGTGCCGCCCAATACCCGCAAGGTTTTGCCGGTCGATACCTATGCCAACACCTTTGCCTATGTGTTTGCGGGGCGCGGAACGTTCCGCGATGCATCGGCCCCGGTGGGCGTGCGGGTCGAGAAAGAGGTGGCTGGCAAAGAGTTGAACATTCGCGACATGACCGGCAACCGCACGCTTGTGCGTTTTGGCACGGGCGACGAAGTGACGGTGACGGCAGGGCCGGCGGGTGTGCGGTTTCTTCTTGTGTCGGGGCAGCCGATCAAGGAGCCGGTCGCATGGCACGGGCCGATCGTGATGAACACGCGCGCCGAACTGATGCGGGCGATCAAGGAACTGAACAACGGCACGTTCATCAAGGCGGCGCATTAGGCGCGGCATGGGGCGCACGATCTGCCGCCACACGTGTTGTCAGGAAACGGCGGGCGCAGGTGAAAACCGCGCCCGCCTTGATGTTTAGGCTCAGGTCAGCGCGGCGCAGAAGCGTTGTATCCGGGTGCAAGCTTCCTTCAGGTTCTCGTCCGAGGTTGCATAGCTGACCCGGAAATTCGGGCTGAGGCCGAACGCGCCGCCAAACACCACGGCCACGCCGGTTTCCTCCAGCAGGGCGGTGGCGAAATCTTCGTCTGTGGCGATCGCCTTGCCGGCCGGGCTTGTCTTGCCGATGCAGCCCGCGATGGAGGGGTAGACGTAAAACGCGCCTTCAGGCGTTGGGCAGGTGATGCCCTTGGCCTCGTTCAACATCGCCACCACCAGATCGCGGCGACGCTTGAACGTCTGGTTGTTGACGGGGATGTAGTCCTGCGTGCCGTTCAGCGCCTCGACCGCCGCCCATTGGCTGATCGTGCAGGGGTTGGACGTGCTTTGACTTTGCACCTTGCGCATCGCCTTGATGATCTGCTCGGGGCCTGCGGCATAACCGATGCGCCAGCCGGTCATGGCATAGGCCTTGGACACGCCATTACAGGTCAGCGTCCGGTCATAAAGCGCCGGTTCCACCTGTGCGGGGGTCGCAAATTCAAACCCGTCATAGACAAGGTGTTCATACATGTCGTCGGTCATGACCCAGACGTGGGGGTGGCGCATCAACACATCGGTCAGGCCCTTGAGTTCTGCCGCTGTATAGCCCGCGCCGGTCGGGTTGGACGGGCTGTTGAAGATGAACCACTTGGTTTTGGGCGTGATCGCCGCCTCCAGCTGTTCAGGGGTGAGTTTATAGGCGGTCTGGGCCTGCGCCTCGGCAATGACGGGGGTTCCGCCAGCCAGCAGCACCATATCGGGGTAGCTGACCCAATAGGGGGCGGGGATCACCACCTCGTCACCGGGGTTCAGCGTTGCCATCAGGGCGTTATACAGGATCTGCTTGCCGCCGGTGCCGACGCTGACTTGCGCGGGCGTGTAATCCAGCCCGTTGTCACGCTTGAACTTGGCGCAGATCGCCTGCTTCAGTTCGATGATGCCATCGGGGGCGGTATATTTCGTCTTGCCTGCGACGATTGCAGCGATACCTGCGTCCTTGATGTTCTGGGGCGTATCGAAATCGGGCTCGCCCGCGCCCAGGCCGATCACATCCTTGCCGGCGGCCTTCAACTCGGCCGCAAGGTTTGACACGGCGATGGTGGGTGAGGGCTTTACCCGGGCGAGGGTCTCGGACAGGAATGGCATTTGGCTTGCTCCGCAGGCAAAGGACCGCCCGCGTCGGGTGGTCTGGTTTACATCAACTTGGCGCCATGATTAGGGTCGTGGGACATGGCAATCAAGCCACCTCGGGCCTGATGGCGGCCGGAAAACCGATTATGACGGAGGGATAGAATGACCGACGACACAATCCTTGGGGCAGGTTGGTACGACGCCGACACTGCAACATTCGGGGATCGCATGGCCGGCGCCCGTGAAGCAATCGATATGACCCAGGAGGATCTGGCGAAGCGATTGGGCGTGAAAACAAAGACCATCCGGGCGTGGGAAAACGACCAGTCCGAACCGCGTGCGAACCGCTTGCAGATGCTGGCCGGGATGCTGGGCGTGTCCATCATGTGGCTGCTCAACGGGCAGGGCGACGGCTTGGATGGGCCCGAGGCGCCAACGCCGATCGCCGATGACGCGGCCGCGATCTTGCTGGAAATACGCAGTATCAGAGCGGAGCAGAGCAAGTTGGCCGAGCGCACGGGCCGGTTGGAAAAGCGCCTGCGCCTTGCGCTGGCGGAGGCGGCATTGTGATGGACGCCGGGAACGAGCCGCGCGCGGTGCGCATCAAACGTCTGCGGATGCGAGCGTGGCACCGTGGGATCAAGGAAATGGACCTGATCCTTGGCGGCTGGGCCGATCGGCATCTGGCCACGGCGGATGACGCCACGCTTGATATGTTTGAAACCGTGATGGCCGAGGCCGATCAGGACCTTTACCAATGGGTGTCGGGCCAAGCCCCGGCCCCGGTGGAAGTTGCACCGTTTCTGGCGCTGGTGGCATCGGAATTCAAACCCCGCTGAGCGCACCGGTGGTTTCTGCAATCCGCTTAACCGATTGTTGGTTCTTTTCCCCCAAGAATCGTCAAAAGCAGACATGCGGAGAACAGTATGAGTATGAACGCCCCCCTCGCGGATGTGGCCCGACATGGTTTCTTGTCAGGCTATCTTGAATCCCTTGCCCTGGTGGAGCGTTTGCACCGCCTGCTGCTGGATGTGATCAAGGATGAGTTCGAACGGCTCAACATTCTGGATATCAACGCCGTGCAAGCCCTGTTGTTGTTCAACATTGGCGATAACGAGGTGACGGCGGGCGAATTGAAGTCGCGCGGATATTACCAAGGCTCCAACGTCAGCTATAATCTGAAGAAGCTGGTGGATATGGGGTACATGCATCACCAGCGTTGCGAGATCGATCGCCGTTCGGTGCGTGTGCGGCTGACCGAAAAGGGGCGGCAGGTCCGCGATACGGTGTCGGGCCTGTTCGAACGCCACGCCGAAGGGTTGCAGGGCAAAGGCGTGCTTGGGCCGGATGGGATTGACCAGATCAACCATTCGCTGAAGAGGATCGAACGCTACTGGACCGACCAGATCCGGTATATCTACTGAATCCGGTCGGATGAGGCCGGTCCCGGCTGCGGACCGCCGCCGGGTGCGCCTGCCAACGGGGCAAGGTCAGTTGGCAGGCGTGGCGATCGGTTCCAGCGCATAGCCAGCCTCAGCAAGGGCCGGGATGACCTGATTTTCCAGCGAGCGTTGTGTAATTGGCCCCCGGAAATGCAGCACCACGATACCATCGTCGTTGATGAAGAAGGTCTCTGGCATGGCGACAACGCCCCAGTCGCGTCCGTTGCGGGCCTCGGCGTCCTGACCGATACGGGCATAGGGGTTGCCCAATTCGTTCAGGAAACCCAAGGCGTCACGGGCCGGATCACGGTAATTTACGCCAAACAGCTGGTTTCCTGCCTGCGCCAGTGCGGTCAGTGTCGGATGTTCGGCGCGGCATGGCGGGCACCAACTGGCGAAATAGTTCACGATCACCAGACCGTTGCCTTCAAGATCCGCACGCGTCAGCAACGCGGTGCCATCCAGCGCGGTCAGATTCAGCGCCGGTGCCGGGCGCCCCTCCTGCACGGAGCGGATCGCGGTGGTATCGATACCTTGCTGCAACGCATCCTGATTATTCGCCAGCCGGTAGCCGAACACACCGAACAGCCCCACGATGATCGCCAAGGGCACAATCATCAGCCAATTGATTTTCATGGCCGTTTTTCCTCACGCCGCGCTTCGACCACCTCGAGCCGTCGCTTTACGCGGCGTGCCTTCCAGATCGAGGCGGCGACAATCGCGATGAGCAGGGCGATGGACCCGCCATAGGCCATCAGCACTTCGGTCGCATAGCGGCCAAGATCGGGCATCATGTCATCCGCTCCTGTGCGATCAACGCCTTGACGCGCCGCGCCCTGATCTCGGTTTGGGTGCGATAAAGCACCAGCGCCAGAAACAGGAACCCGAATCCGGCGATGCAGATCAGGAGCGGATACCAAAACACGTCTGCCACGTTTTCCTCGGCGTCCAGCGACAGCGATGCGCCCTGATGCAGGCCCTGATTCCAGAACAACAGCGCATAGCGCGAGATGATCGCGAACACCGACCCGACAAGGCACAGGACCGATGTCAGGTCCGCCGCGCTATCGGGATTATCCACCGCTTCCCACAAGGCGATGTAGCCAAGGTAGAAGAGGAAGAGAATCAGGAACGAGGTCAGGCGGGGGTCCCATTCCCACCACGATCCCCACATCGGCTGGCCCCAGACCGCGCCGGTGTAAAGGGCGATCAGGGTGAAGATCATGCCCACAGGTGCGGCGGCCTTGGCAGCCAAGGCGCTGACGTGATGACGCCGGATGACCCAGACAAGACTGGCCACCAGCATCATAAGCCATGCATTGATGGCCATGATGGCGGCAGGCACATGCAGGTAGATGATCTTGACGGTCGACCCCTGCCGGAAGTCATCGGGTGTAAAGAAGAAGCCCCAGACCAACCCGACGACAAGACACAGCCCCGCGATCGCCGACACCCACGGAAGCAGGGTGGTGGACGTGGACATGAACTTGCGCGGGTTCGCGTATTCCCAGAGCGATGACATGGACCGAACTTAGGAAGGGCTGGGGGCGCTCACAATACGTCATTGCATCGCGGGCCTAGCGCAGATTGACGCGGAGGGCGGCAGCCGCGGCAAAGGGCAAGGTGGCCAATGTGGCCAGTGTGATGCCCGCCAGCATCGCCAGCGGCGTCATCGCGTCAACGCCTGCGGCCCCTCGCGCAACCGTCAGCGCCCCGAAGATCAGCGTGGGCACATAGAGCGGCAACACCAGCAAAGACAGGAGCAAACCGCCCCGCTTGATCCCCACGGTCAGCGCCGCGCCGAACGTCCCGATCGCTGAAAGCGCCGGCGTGCCAACAGCCAATGACCCCACCAGCCAGACAAATGCGGGCCCGGGAAGGTTGAGCAACAGCCCCAGAACCGGCGCCAGCGCCACCAATGGCAATCCGGTCGTGATCCAGTGGGCCAGCGCCTTGATCGCGGCCACGCCTTCCAGCGGCAGCGGCGAGGTGGCGAGCAGATCGAGCGAACCGTCCTCCCAATCGAGTTGAAAGATTCGGTCCAACGACAGAAGGCAGGCAAACAGCGCCCCAAGCCACAAGATGCCGGGCGCGATGACCCGCAGCACACCTGTTTCGGGGCCAACGCCAAATGGCACAAGTGACGCGAATATCAGGAAAAAGGCCAGTCCGAGGCCAAAGCCGCCACCGGCGCGGACGGCGAGGTTGAGATCACGGAGCAACAGGCCAATCATCTGAAAGCCTCGTCCCCGAACGGATCGTCCGCGCGAATGCGTTTGGCCACGAACGGTGTGATATCAAGGGTGCGGGCACCGGGCAGTCCCAGATCGATGTGGGTGGCGATGACGGCGCTGCCACCGCCTGCCAGATGCGCCTGAACGGCAGCTGCGAATCGCGCCACGTTGGCCGTGTCCAACGAGACGGTCGGTTCATCGAGGCACCAGACGGGGCGACGGGTCACCAGAAGGCGGGCCAGCGACAGGCGGCGTTTTTGCCCGGCGGAAAGCTCTCCGGCCTTGCGATCAAGAAAATCATTGAGGTCAAAGGCGTCGACGGCGTCGCTGATGTCATCGGCGCCAAACACCCTTGCCCAGAAAGAAAGGTTTTCGGCCACCGTGAGAGAGGCCTTGAGCCCGTCCGCATGCCCGGCATAGGCAATCGCCTCAGGGGCGGTGCGGATGTGCCCTTCCAATGGCGGCGTCAGCCCCGCAAGGGTGCGCAGCAAGGTCGTTTTGCCCGCGCCGTTCGGTCCACGCAGGATCAACGCGTCTCCGGCGGCGACGGAAAACACGACACCTGACAGGATTTGCGCGGCCCCACGGGCACAGGCCAGATTTTCGACCACAAGTTGCATCTGTCTAGCGCTAGCTGAAACCGGTCCAGAGGGGAAGCAGGGACGGTCCTGTAACAAAACACGAGGCGTAGAATTCTGGTTTCGTGTTTCCGGGGTGACCATCTTTCTGCTCGCGCCCGGTTGTATGCCGTTGTATACTAATATTGTCGCAGGAGAGCGATCTGGTCTTGAACGACTCGCATGCCGGTGGCATGGCGGTTGCCAAGATCAACCCATTCGACCGGATTTTACGGAGGCCCCCATGCCCATCACCGTTGGCCATGACAGTTCCAAGACGCGCAAGACGCTGACAGTCGGCGCAAAGTCTTATGCCATTTATTCCATCCCTGCGGCCGAAGCGGCCGGGCTGGGCGATTTCTCGAAACTGCCTGCCGCCTTGAAGGTGGTGCTGGAGAACATGTTGCGGTTCGAAGACGGCAAGACCGTCACCGTGGATGACATCAAGGCATTTTCCGAATGGGCGACAAACGGTGGGCAGAACCCCCGCGAAATCGCCTATCGCCCGGCGCGCGTGCTGTTGCAGGACTTCACCGGCGTGCCCGCCGTCGTCGATCTGGCCGCGATGCGCGACGCGCTGGTTAGCCTTGGCGGCAATGCCGAGCAGATCAACCCGTTGAACCCGGTCGATCTGGTGATCGATCATTCGGTGATGATTGACGAGTTCGGCAACCCGCGCGCGTTCCAGATGAACGTGGACCGCGAATACGAGCGCAACATGGAGCGCTATACCTTTCTGAAATGGGGCCAGAACGCGTTCAACAATTTCCGGGTCGTGCCGCCGGGCACCGGTATCTGCCATCAGGTGAACCTTGAATACCTGTCGAAGACCGTGTGGTCCGACACCGATCAGAACGGCGAGCTTGTGGCCTATCCCGACACGCTGGTTGGCACCGACAGCCACACCACGATGGTCAACGGCGCGGCAGTTCTGGGCTGGGGCGTGGGCGGCATCGAGGCCGAGGCCGCGATGTTGGGCCAACCGGTTTCCATGTTGATCCCCGAGGTCGTCGGTTTCGAGTTGACCGGCGCGATGATGGAAGGGACCACCGGCACCGATCTGGTGCTGAAGGTGGTGGAATTGCTGCGCGCACGCGGCGTCGTGGGCAAGTTCGTCGAATTCTACGGGGCAGGGCTGGACCATCTGCCGCTGGCCGACCGCGCCACGATTGCCAACATGGCACCCGAATACGGTGCGACCTGCGGGTTCTTCCCGATCGACGGCGAAACCCTGCGCTATCTGCGCAACACCGGCCGCGAGGAAGACACCATCGCGTTGGTCGAAGCGTATGCCAAGGAAAACGGGTTCTGGCGCGGTGCGGATTACGCGCCAGTCTATACCGATACGTTGCATCTGGACATGGGCACCATCGTGCCTGCCATCTCGGGCCCGAAACGTCCGCAGGATTACGTGCAACTGACGAACGCAAAGGCCGATTTCGCCAAGCAGATGACCGAAACGTTCAAGCGTCCGATCGACAAGCAGGTGCCCGTCGCGGGAGAAGATTATACGATGACGTCGGGCAAGGTCGTGATCGCTTCGATCACGTCGTGCACCAACACGTCGAACCCTTACGTGATGATCGGTGCGGGCCTTGTCGCCAAGAAGGCGCATGAACTGGGTCTGACCCGCAAGCCGTGGGTCAAGACCTCGCTTGCGCCGGGAAGCCAAGTCGTGTCTGCCTATCTGGAAGCGGCAGGGTTGCAGGATGATCTGGACGCTATCGGCTTCAACCTTGTTGGATATGGTTGCACCACGTGCATCGGCAACTCGGGCCCATTGCAGCCCGAGATTTCCGCGGCGATTGCCGAGGGTGATCTGGTTGCAACCGCCGTTCTGTCGGGCAACCGGAACTTCGAGGGGCGGATTTCGCCCGATGTCCGCGCCAACTATCTGGCCAGCCCGCCGCTGGTGGTGGCCTACGCGCTGGCCGGGACGATGGATATCGACCTGACGACCGAGCCTCTGGGGCAAACACCGGAGGGCCGCGATGTCTATCTGAAGGACATCTGGCCGGCGAGCCGCGAGGTTGCCGAACTGGTCGAAGCGACCGTGACCCGCGCCGCGTTTCAGGAGAAGTATGCCGACGTCTTCAAGGGCGACGAGAAGTGGCAGGCCGTGAAGGTGACCGATAGCGAGACCTACGATTGGCCGCCGACGTCGACCTATGTGCAGAACCCGCCGTATTTCCGCGGCATGGGCATGGAACCCGGCATCATCACCGATATCGAGGGTGCCAAGATTCTGGCGATGCTGGGCGACATGATCACCACCGACCACATCAGCCCTGCAGGGTCGTTCAAGGAAACTACTCCGGCCGGCAAGTACCTGATTGAGCGGCAGGTTTCCCCACGCGAGTTCAACAGCTATGGCGCCCGGCGCGGTAACCACGAGGTCATGATGCGTGGCACATTCGCCAACATCCGCATCAAGAACGAGATGCTGGACGGGGTCGAGGGCGGTTATACCCTTGGGCCAGATGGGGAGCAGACCTCGATCTTTGACGCCGCGATGGCGTATCAGGCCGAAGGCACGCCGCTGATCATCTTTGGCGGTGAGCAATACGGTGCCGGATCCAGCCGTGACTGGGCCGCGAAGGGCACCAGCCTGCTGGGTGTGAAGGCCGTCGTCGCCGAAAGCTTTGAGCGTATCCACCGGTCGAACTTGGTGGGTATGGGCGTGATCCCGTTTGAGTTCACCGGCGGCGAGACCCGGAAAAGCCTGAAGCTGAAGGGCGATGAGACGGTCTCGATCGCCGGACTGGCGGGTGATCTGAAGCCGCAGGACATGGTGCCGTGCACCATCACCTATGGTGACGGATCGGTGAAGGAAATCATGCTGAAATGCCGGATCGATACAGCGATCGAGAAGGAATACGTGGAACATGGCGGCGTGCTGCAATACGTGCTGCGCGACCTTGCGAAAGCAGCATAAGGTCCAATCAACCTTGTGACGAAGCAGGCCCCCACGCGGGGCCTGTTTTCGTTTGAGCAGGACGCCGCGTCGTATGCCCACCCTTCAGGCACGGTTGCGCAGCGCCGCCGGATGCCGCTGGCGGCGGCCATATTCGGCGAACAAAGATGTTCAGGGCGTTTCTTGGAACGACACGTCCACAAGCCGGGCCCGGCCGGTCAGGTATTGGGCCAACTGGCGCGGTGTCTGATTGACCTCGGCCAGACCACGGCGGAGACCGCGCAGGCGTTTCCGCCACCCCTTGGGGCGGATGGCTTTGCCCAAGGGGGCAATGTCGGAATTGTAGCCATAGGCCCGCTGTGTGGCCATGGCGGGAACCACGATGGCAGGGGCAAGGGCCCGCCGGATCGGGGACACGGTATCGTTGAACAGGAAGTGATCGATCGGAACGCGATAGCGTCCCTTGTGGCTAAGGGCGATTTCAGCGCCGCGGCGGGTCAAGATATAGGCGCCACCACCGACATGGCGCGACCGCATCGGGTGCAGCGCACGGCCCGCCGGGGTCTGACCCACCTTGGGCGCCACCAAGATACGCGACGCGGTCTCGTTGAATTTTTCGAGCTTGATGGCGTTTGGGCCTTCCGGGATCCACGCGGTGCTGGCGAGGGTCTCGGCGATATCGGCGGCGAGAAAGACGTCATCCTCCAGAAAGAGGGCGTGGGTTGCATTGGTGCAAAGGAACGCCTCCCATGCGAGGGTGTGGCTGACGGTGCAGGCACGGTCGCCCAGCCCCAGTTGGCCCAACGGGCCGAATTCGCGCACGGTTGCAGCGATCGTCGCCACGGGGACGGATTGCGCATCGCAGGCCGGTTGACGGATGAAGCCCACGCCGCGATCCGCCAGATGGGCCGCAATCCGGTCCAGCCGGTCGCTGCGACGGGTCAGGTTGATCACATAGACGGGGATCGCTTGGGTCATGATGGGGCTTTGTCATGGGCGGGGGGGCGCGTGCAAGGGGCGGCGCTTGTTTTCGTGGCCCGGCAAGCGTAGAGGGACGGAGTTTCAACAGGCGGGAGCGGGACGTCGCATGTGGCCCTGTTATGTCATCAACCTTGCCGAAAATATACGGCGAATGGAAAACAGTGCCCGCCAACTGGATGCGGCGGGTCTGGCGTGGCATCGGATTGCCGGTGTGAAGGGCAGCGATCTGACCGAGGCGGAGGTTGCCGCAGTCTATGACGCACGGCGCAATGCCGTTGACGCCAAGTATCCGTTGGTGCGGCCCGAGATCGGTTGCTACCTCAGCCATATCGCCGCTTGGCGCGCGATTGCCGAGGGCGAGGCCGAGGGCGGTTTCATCTTCGAGGATGATTTCGCCGCCGACGACACGCTGGCTCCAAAGCTGCGGCTCTTGAGCGAAGAGCAGGACATGTGGGACATGGTGAAGTTGTTTTCGTACGATGACGCGCCCCGGCTGGTGGCCGAGGAGCCTTTGGGCGACTGGCGGATCGGGCTGCCATACAGGGTGCCGACCTGCCTGATCGGGTATGGCCTGACCCGCGATGGCGCGGCGCGGCTGGTGGCGCGGGCCGTTCCGTTCTTTCGCCCTGTCGACGAGGACCAGAAGTTCATCTGGGAGACCGGGTTGACCGTTGCGTTGGTCATGCCGCCGCCGATCATCGTGGGCGATCAGCAGGCCGCGACCGGCACCATCGGCGACGTGCGCCGCGCGGCCCGGTCCGGCCGGTCGGCCATAGGGCATGCCCTGCACAACCTGTGGTATCGGGCGCGGTATGCCTGGCAATTGCGGCGACACTGGAAAGGGGCAGGGCAATGAGTGCACGGAAAATCCTTCACATGCATTTTGGCAAGGACGGTGGGGCAGAGCGGTTTTTCGTGAACTTGGTTCAGGGTTTTGCCGAGCGCGGATTGGAGCAGCGGTTTGTCACCCGGCCCGATCGCAGCTGGAAGTCCGAAATCGCGCATCTGGGCCCGATCATCGAGAACAATTATCGCCGCCTGTCGTTGTCCACGCCGCTGATGACTTGGCGGGTGAACCGCATGATCCGGGCGTGGCAGCCCGATGTGATCATGGCGTGGATGTCCCGCTCATCGCGATTGATCCCGAATTACCCCGGGGCGGTCAAGCTGACGCGGTTGGGGGATTACCCCCGTCATTTGCGGCATTTCAGGCACAATGACCTGATCGTGGGCAATACGCCGGGCATCGTCGACACCTGCATCGAAAAGGGTTGGACCAAGCCGGCGATTGTTGTTTCGAATTTCGCGCGCGAGGTTGATCCGGTGGCCGTTGACCGGGCCAGCCTTGGGACACCGGAAGATGCGTTCGTGATTTCCGGATCGGGGCGCTTTGTCGGGCGCAAAGGCTTCGACGTCTTGGTCCGGGCGGCGGCAAAGGTGCCGGGCGCATGGCTTTGGCTTGCGGGCACGGGGGACCGCGAGGCGGAACTGCGCGCACTGGTCGCCGAGTTGGGGCTGGCCGCGCGCACCCGGTTTCTGGGCTGGGTGGACGAGCCGATGCATTTTGTGGCAGCGTCCGATGTGTTCGTAATGCCGTCGCGCCACGAACCGTTGGGCAACGTCATTCTTGAAAGCTGGAAGGCGGGTGTGCCGACGATCTCGACCCGGTCCGAAGGGCCAAGCTGGTTCGCGACCGACGAGGTGGACGCCTTGCTGGTTGAGATTGACGATGTTGCGGGATTGGCCGACGCCATAAGCCGCGTTCGCAACGATCATGATCTGGCCGCCCGGCTGATTGCGGGCGGGACGGCGACCTTGGAGGCGAAGTTCACCAAGGACCGTGTCCTTGACCAATACATGGATATTTTCGACGGCAAGTTCTGAGAGAAGAATGCACGCGCTGATCATCAATATGGCGTCCGCGACGGACCGGATGGCGTTCATGACTGCCCAGATGGCCCATTTCGGGTTTGTGTGGGAGCGGATCGAGGCAATTACGCCCGAGACGCTTGCGCCGGGCCAGGCTAATCCCGTCTGGCACCGCTGGGAGCGTCCCTTGCGGGTGACGGAAATGGCGCTGTGTGCATCGCACATGGCGGCTTGGACGCAGGTTGTGGCCTTGAACGCGCCGTGTCTGGTGTTGGAGGATGATGCGGTTCTGGCCGCCGGGTTGCCAGCATTTCTTGCGCAAGTGCAGACCCTTGCAGGAATCGATCACATCAGCCTTGAAACCCGTGGGCGGCGGAAATCCATGGGGCCGTTGCGCAATGACCTGCCGATGCGGCGGTTGTGGCAGGACCGGACCGGGTCAGCGGCCTATGTGGCTTGGCCAAGTGGCGCGGCCAAGATGCTGGCGCAGGCCCGCACGGCGGGCGCGCCTTCAGATGCCTTGATCAGTGCGACACCGCGGCTACTCAGTTGGCAGGCCGATCCGGCGCTGGCGGTCCAGCTTGATATCGCCGATCACTATGGCGTGCCGCGCGCCTTGGCCACCACCTCGTTGATCGACGCGGTGCGCAAGCCGGTGGCGTCCGCCGGGTACGGCGCGGCCGAAAGACGGGCGTTTCGACGGCGGCGGATCTTGTCGCAGTTGCGGATTGGCATGCGGATGTTGCGGGGGCGCAGGGCCGAGGTGCAGGCAGCACGCGATTGGCCGAAGATCAGCCTTTGAACGCGGCGCTCAGCGCGGCGGGATCGTAACGCGTGGTGACCCACGTTTCGAAATCATCCCCTGTCCGCGCGTGGTCGGCGGCATAGGCATCCAGCAGGCTGTGAATGATCCCCGCCTTGCCAAGACGATTGTGGGCAAAGCGCAGCGCCAGTTGCTTGCGCGCCTCGGGCAGGGGAACGCCCTTTATCACATGAAGGTAGAGCGTTGCGGCGAAACCCGTGCGGTCCGCCCCGGACTTGCAGTGGATCAGAAGCGGCTTGGGCAGGGTGCGCAGCAGATCGAGCAGTTCCAGCAACGTTCCGGGCGACGGCAGGATCGCGGTGCGCAACCGGATGAAATGCAGGGGAAGGTTCAGGCGTCGCGCCGCATCACGTTCGATGATGTTGGGTGTATTGTCATCACCGCTGCGCAGTGACAGGACAGCCTGCACACCATGCGCCTTTGCCCGTTTCAAACCCTTCAGGCCGGGATGATTGGAGCGAAAAAGCCCATCATCGACCTTGTGGAAGTTTGACCACAGCAGTCGCAGATACGCGTGGTCACGCAACCAGTAGCCACGCAGTATGCGCCGGTAACCGATATTTTCCAGTTGGGTTCTGGTCGGATGTGCCATGCTGTCTGGCTATTTCCAGTAAAGGTTGATGTAGGGGTGGTCGCGCCCCGCAAACTCCGCTTGCAGTGCCTTTGCATGCGGCAGGATCGACAGATCGAAGCGTTCATGGGTTTCCACGAACATGGCATCGAACCGATCCATCGCCCGTGCGCGCACGGCATCCAGCATCGCCCATTCCGCCCCCTCGATATCGACCTTTATGAGTGCCGCAGGTTTCGGCAACGTCGTCAAGAATTTGGCAAAGTCGATCAAGGTCACCTCTCCGGCGGCATCAAATCCGTCGGTGCGCGAGCCTGTCAGGATCGAATTCGCCTTGGACGCGCTCCGCCGACGTTCTTCGTCTTTCCAAGAAGGTGGTCGAAAAAGCGTTACAATACCATCTTCCGCTCCGACCGCGGCTTGGTGCAACATTACATTGGGGAAATTCTGGGTGTTCAGAGTCAGATGTTCAAATGTCTCGGGGTCAGGTTCAAATGCATGCACCATTGCCCCGGTGGCGGCCATTCGCGTGGTGATTTCTCCGACGTTCGCACCAAGGTCGATGGCGATGTCATCCGGCCCGAGCCGGGACAAGAGTTGATCAAATATATGAAAACTGCGATCGGCAAGGCGGCGTTTGAGCTTGCGGTAGCATATCCAACCGGGAGTTCCGGGCAGACATTGGCCGATGGCAAGAATGCGTTCAACGGCGCCCTGCGGCGTCAGATCGGCCATGCGCGGCAACGGTTCGGTCAAGGGTCACGTTCCTGTGCAAGAGCGATTATCGAGCGCTTAACATGCATTGCCAGCGGCGGACAAGCCGCACGCCCTTGCCCCGCTTGGCCCGCCAAGGGTATAGGATCGCGTCAGCAACAGGGAGACTTTGCCAGTGGGCGATCCGTTTCGCAATCTCAGGCTGCAATACCACCGTTGGCGGAACACGCCAATCAGGGCGTTGGATGGCGTTCGTGTGCACTCGGGCGCCGATCAGGCGCGCGCGGTGCGGAACGGCCTTTACAAGAACACCTATGAAGATGGAGAGCGGGCTCTGCTCAAGGCGGTCTTGAAACCGGGGGACCGCGTGCTGGAAATTGGCGGTGGTATCGGGTTTGTGGGGCTCTTGGCCACGCGTCTGGCGGGGCCGGGCAGTACCGTGTCCTATGAGGCGAACCCCAAGTTGGAACCTGTGATCCGCGCGAATTACGCGTTGAACGCCGCCGCACCCGAGCTTCGGATGAGAGCCATCACACCCGATGGCAAGCCTGTCACATTTCACCAAAGCGACAATGTGGTGTCGTCGTCCCTGTATGCGCGAGCCGAAACGCAGCACCAGATCACGGTTGAAAGCGATGCGCTGGATGCGGCCTTGGCCGAATTGAAGCCCACGGTCATCGTGATGGATGTGGAAGGCGCCGAAGTGGACCTGTTTGCTGGCGTGTCACTGGCTGGCGTGCGCGCCATGGTGGTGGAACTGCACCCACATATCGTCGGGCAGGACCGGATCGACGCGCTGTTGGCGGGGCTTGCGGAAGATGGGTTCCGCGTTGAAAGCCAACTGCGCAAGAACGTGTTGTTGCGCCGTGTCGCGTAGGTGGCGTTGAAGCGCTTTCCCGATCTTCCGCCCGTGTGGCTAGCGGCGTTCATGGTGGCGGCATGGCTGCTGGCACGGGAACTGCCGTTGGTGATGGCGTTCGGTCCGGTGTTCCGGGGGGCGGGCTTGGTGATGGTGCTGGGCGGGGTCGCGTTGATCGGTTGGTCCGCCCTTTGGTTCTGGCGCAAGAAGACCACGATCGAGCCGCACCACGCGCCGACAAACCTGATTGTCGAAGGCCCCTACAGGTTCAGCCGCAACCCGATCTACCTTGGGATGGCCGCGATCATGACGGGATGGGTGGTCTGGCTGGGTGCGCTTGGCCCCATCTTGCTGCCGGTCGCGTTCGTGGCGATCATCAACCGGCGCTTCATCCGGGCCGAGGAGGCCAGCCTGATCGCGGCCTTCGGCGATGAGGGGCGGCGTTACCTTCAAAGCACACGCCGCTGGTTGTAACGCAGTCTCGCAAAGGGTTGATTGGTATTGTCGTGCCGGGCCAACTAGGTCTTGTCTCAATCAGACCCACGTACAACAAAGCGGTTTTCCCTCATGCGGATCATTCCAGCGACCCTTGCGGCCTTCTTGACGTTGAGCCCTTTGACGGCAGATGCCGACGATCATCCGGTGGTGGTGGAGTTGTACACCTCGCAAGGGTGCAGCGCGTGTCCGCCCGCAGATGAGATGATGGCAGAACTGGCGATGCGCAACGATGTGATCGCCTTGTCGCTGCATGTGGATTACTGGGATTATCTGGGCTGGGCCGATACGTTCGCCAACCCCGACTTCACCGCGCGCCAGCAAGCGTATGGGCAGGTCGCGGGTTCAACGGTGATCTACACCCCGCAGATCGTTGTGAACGGCAGTGATCACGTGGTGGGCTTTCGGCCGATGGATGTTGCCGAACTGATCATGCAGCACCGCATGTCGCGCGCCATGGTCGACATTGCAGTTACCCGCAACGGAGATGACTTCGTGGTGGATGCATCCGCCATGATGCCGCCACCCCTGCCGCCGATGGTCATTCAGGTTGTGGGCTATACACCCGTGGCCGAGGTCCTGATCGA
>Ga0208544_10000378_pt1 | contig 35999 bp, 27 predicted proteins | sample DEB08_DNA_9_FD_184526 | JGI IMG/M metagenome (GOLD analysis project Ga0208544, IMG submission 184526) | Aqueous microbial communities from the Delaware River and Bay under freshwater to marine salinity gradient to study organic matter... | ecosystem: Environmental > Aquatic > Marine > Coastal ... | reverse complement strand
AATTATATTTATTTAATAAAAATAAATACGAACAAAATACTGTTTTAAAGATAAAAATACTTTTAATACAGAATATTATTTCGTGTAATTTATGTATTAATCAAAAATTTGAGCGAACCTAGCGTTTAATAAAGAAATTAAAACAGATTATTAAAAAATAATTTTCTTTACAGGCTACAAGAATAAATAGTTGTGGTATTGATTTATCTTAGTTCAAAAAGTGAACGCCTTGGATAAATCAATACCACATTTTTTTTCTACTTATTTGTAGCGTTACATTGATTTAATATTTTTTATTATAATAATGTTTCATATCCGTGTCCCTTTTTTAATCCGACGTTCTAAAGGTATTAAGCGTAAAACAGCAATGATAGGTGTAAATTGACAGGTATTTTGCACGCAGAGGCCGCAGAGAAACGCTTAATTTAGATAAGCTCTGCGAACTCTGCGGCCTCTCCGTGAATTAACTCATTCATGCTTTACGATTAATATCTAAAAGGTTATAATATTATTATTTTTCAGCATATTATACTTTATGTTTTATTTTAATACAAAAAATAATACCCATCCAAATTTCTTTATATTATGTAGCATTATTGTTTAGGAAACTTTTTCAAACCTCCCTTTTACCAAATACTAAATAGAATACTCCAGTTAGTAAAAGATAGCACCCAAAACATAATTATTGGTTGTAAAAACATATATGAGTAGCTATATTTGTAACAGTTTTCTCATAGTATGTTTAGTCTTCCTACACTCCTTTTCCCTTCTGGAGTGTAGGATTCTTTACTTTAAGCCCCTTCCTTAAAAATACTCCTATAACAATTACTTGTTAACCATTTTAAAGCTAGATTTTGGTTTTATTTAGAATGACCTCCTTTAATACTTTACAATGTCAATTTTACCTATTACATTTGATGTTTATTAGATTAATGATAATAAACCTATGAGAAATCTAAAAAAGAATCAGCTAATTTCTAGGATTGAGGCAAAAAGGAAACCTTACATTTCCTTGATGGTCAATCATATTTTGTTTTCCTTTCTATTGCTATTTCTAGCACAAACAATTTCTGCCCAGAATGGTACTATAAAACGAGAGTTTAGAGGTGTTTGGGTGGCTACTGTTTTAAATATTGATTATCCACCAAAAGCCAATAAAAATACAGGCGTACAAAAGTATGAGTATATCAATATGCTAGAAGATTTTAAGAAAATGGGCATCAATGCAGTTATTTTTCAAGTACGACCTTCCGCCGATGCTTTTTATGAATCTTCTTACGAACCTTGGTCTGAGTATCTCACAGGCACCCAAGGCATCGCTCCGGAGCCTAAAGGATATGACCCGCTGGAATTCATGATTGAAGAGGCGCATGCCAGAGGAATGGAATTCCATGCTTGGTTAAATCCTTATCGAGCCACTTTTAATTTGGATACTACTAGTTTGGCGTATAAACATGTTTTTAATACCCATCGAGATTGGTTAGTAAAATATGGAAAGCGTTTTTATTTTAAACCGCATCGACATGAGGTTAGAGACCATATTACCAATATTATTGGCGAAATTGTAAAAAAGTATGATGTAGATGGCATTCATTTTGATGACTATTTTTATCCTTATAAAATTCAAGGACTACCCTACCCTGATTCTTTAGATTTCGAATTAACCAAAGGTGCAATGAGTGATAAGGACAATTGGCGTCGGCAAAATGTAGATTTACTCATCCAACAAGTCTCGCAAAAAATAAAAGCAATCAAACCCTTTGTTCAATTTGGCATTAGTCCTTTTGGTGTTTGGCGAAATAAATCAGATGACCCTGTTTTTGGTAGTAATACACGTGCTGGGCAAACTTGCTATGATGATTTATATGCAGATGTGTTGAAATGGATGCGAAATGAGTGGATAGATTATATTGTTCCACAATTATATTGGCATATCGGTTTTTCTATTGCAGACCATAAAACACTAGTCGATTGGTGGGCAAAAAATGCTTTTGGCAGAAATTTATACATTGGTCATGCCGCTTATAAAGTTGGTAATCCCAAAACAATTGACTGGCTTAACCCAGCAGAAATGCCTAGTCAAATCCGATTAAATCGAGAAGTATTTAACACGCAAGGCAGTGTCTACTTTAGTGCCAAATCCCTTAGAAACAATCCACTAAGTATCGCCGATTCTTTGACGCAGTTTTATCAATACCCCGTTCTTCATCCAGAAATGAAGTTCTTAAATATTCCAATAAATAAAGCCCCTAATTTGAAGAAAGTCTCTTTAGCAGATAGTGGTTTAAAGATTAGCTGGCATGGTAAAAAGAAAAAAGGTGGTCTATTTAGATTCCTAAGAAAAACAAAGAAATATTCGGAAAGAAATAAACCCTATTATTATGTAGTTTATAAATTTAAAGGGAATAAACTCGGAGATATTGAAAACCCAGCAAATATTTTAGCTATTACTCCTTTTGACACCAAGCAAAATTATTCCGTTTATGACCCTGATTTCGAAGAAGGAACAGATTATACTTATTATGTTACTGGCGTAAATCGGCAACACTCCGAAGGTGGGTTCAGTAACCGCCGAACCATTCAAGTAAAAAAAGGAAAGGTTAAACGGAAGAAGTAGTACTGTTGGCAGTCCGCAGTAGCTTAGGCATCCTTGCCCGAGTAGCAGTTGGCAGTCCGCAAAAATACTTGTCAAGCAGTAATCAATTCACGCATCATCCCCCCAATTGATGCGTTTAAACAATAACTTTGCTAAATTTAAACACCGTTAAGGATACTCGTATTAATGACTACCAATAAAAACATCTATATATTATACTTGCTGCTATTTTTTGTAACTAACCTTAGTTTTACAACAGCTACTACGTTGGAGACCATGCCTTTGGATAGCATTAAGCAAGTTTTTCGGGAGTTAAAGATTCCCTACGAAATACAGGAAGATTGGGTGGCTGAATTAGAAGAACTAGAAGATAGTCAAAATTCCCGTCAATTTCGTCAATTATTAGCGAAGGTTGACCGTCAACTAAAAGCTTATTTGGTTGATAAAAATAGTTATACCAAAGAAAAATCTACTAAAAATAAATTTAAAAGTCGGTTTAATAAATTTGAAAAGGGAGTTGCTAAAGCAGTCAATCAAGGCGTCAGCTCAGCAGAAACGGCTATACTATTAGAAAAAGGAAGAGTAGCTGAAAGCAAACAGAATTATGCAGAAGCTATTCATCATTACCAAAAAGCAGTAAAAAACTTGGCTGCGCAAAAAAAATGGGAAAAATGGGTAGAATATCAAGAAAATATTGCTGACTTAATGGCTAGGTTACAAGATTATGATGGCGCTTTAGAAATCTTGCCATTGGTGAAAGAAAAAATGCGAGATTTAAGAGATGGATCAGGCATGCAAAAAATTGACAAAAAAATTAAAAATTTACAAAAAAAATTAGATATTACTGTTTCCAAAGAAGCGCCTCCCATTATTTTACCTAAGCCACCTGCAACCCCAGTTCCTCCTGTTGTTACTACAACAAAACCTACAGTTACAGCTACTCCACGAGTTTCTGAAATGGCAGCACAAATTAAAAGGCAAGAAGAACAATTTGCCCAACAACAAGCCACTATTGCCGCTAGGAAACAAGAGATGGCAGATGCTGCTCAGAAATTAGAAGAAGCTGAAAGAAATAAAGATTATAAAAAGATTGCCGCCCTAAATAGGAAAGTTCGAAATTTAGAAAAAAAGCGAAAGGAAGATGAAGCAGCAGCTAGTACTGCTGAAAAAGCTTTAATTGAACAGAAATTAATATTAGCAGAAAAAGAGAAAGAATTAAACAAACAAGAAACGGCTAATTTAAGATTATATGGAGGAATGGCAGCCTTAGGTTCGCTTTTTTTCTTAACTTTTTTAATGTATAGAAGTAAGAAAAAAGACCATAAAAAATTAGCGGTTGCTTATGATGAATTAGCCGAAGCTCAAGAGGAATTGAAAGTCGCTGAACAGAAAATTAAAGGGCTTTTGGACCAACAAGTTTCAGGGGCGGTTGCCGCTGAATTATTGGCAGAAAATAGCCCTGGGGCAAAAAAGCACGAACGACGTTTTGTTTGTGTGATGTTCTTAGACATTCGAGATTTTACCCCTTTTGTAGAGTCTAAAACACCAGAAGAAATAATTGAGTATCAGAATAATGTACTCGGTTTTATGATGGAAAAAGTCATTGAACATAAAGGTATTGTCAATACTGTTTTGGGAGATGGGTTTATGGCTACTTTTGGTGCACCTATTTCTGCTGGAAATGATTGTTTACAAGCTTATAAAGCTGCCGTAGAAATCATGCAAATGGTGAGAGAAAAAAGCCGTACTGGGCAAATTCCGCCTACAAAAATTGGTATTGGGATGCATGCAGGAAATGTCGTTGCAGGAAATGTGGGTACTAAGACTAGAAAGCAATATTTAGTCACTGGAAATACGGTAATTATCGCTTCTCGATTAGAGCAATTAAATAAGCAGTACGGCAGTTCGCTAATTATTTCAAAAGAAGTGGTAGAACAATTACCCACTGCGATGAACTTACCTAAAGTATTTGATAAAGTGAAGGTGAAAGGAAGGAGTAAACCTGTGGAGATTGCTAAATATGGGTAGTTAGCAGTTAGCAGTTAGCAGTTAGCAGTTAGCAGTTAGCAGTTAGCAGTTAGCAGTTAAGAAAATTATTCACTTTCTTTTTTGCAACTAACCTTCAATTTATTTTCAGAAAATATAATAGGCAGTTTACATTACTGCAAACTGCCTACTGTATCACTGCCTACTGCTAACTGATTAAGCTTCCCAAATCACCTTATCCTTTGCCTCGTGCCAATTCCCTATTTTCTCCCCATAAGTCTCATTAATCGCGCCTCTTCTAATTTTTAAAGTTGGCGTCAATAATTGATTTTCAGGCGACCAAGGTTCACTCGCTACAACAATCGTAGAAATTCTTTCGTGATTATGTAATTGCTTATTAATTCGACCAATTTCAGATTGGAGGTTCTCTGTCACTTTCGTTTTATCTTCTTTCATGCCGATTTCTGACAAACAAACTAAAGCAACTGGTTGAGGAATTCCCAAACCAGCGACACAAACTTGCTCGATTAAATTATTATCACTAAAATGGTCTTCGATAATAGTCGGTACAATAAATTTACCTTTAGTTGTTTTAAAAGCATCTTTTACCCGACCAACAATTTTCAAAAAGCCTTCGTCATCAATTTTTCCTTTATCACCTGTGTGTAACCAGCCGTCTACTAAATTATCAGCGGTCAATTCAGGTTCTTTATAATAGCCCGTCATCATCCAAGGCATTTTCATTAAAATCTCGCCAGTGTCAGGGTCAATTCTACCTTCCGCATTTGGTAAAGGTTTACCGACGGTGTTTGGCTTATGTTGATTAGCGGGCATCATCGTAAATCCACCTGCATTCTCGGTCATTCCGTATACTTCTCTAAGGTTCAAGCCTAATTTTCGATACCATTGTTTTAAACTTTCAGGCGTAATAGAAGCCCCAGTTAAACAGGTTGTTGCAGCATCTAATCCTAAAGCTTTCAATAATTTTTTCTTAATAATCCCTGATACAATAGGAATTTTCAAGAGCATATCTAATTTCTTTTGCGGCATTTTGGACAATACTCCCAACTGAAATTTTGTCCAAATTCTAGGGACTGCAAAAAAGAAAGTAGGTCTAGTTTCCGCTAAGTTTTTAGCAAAAGTATCTAAAGTATCCGCAAAAGAAATCGTCCCTCCACTACTAATACCAGACATTTCAACTGCCGCTCTTTCTGCAATATGATTTAAAGGTAAGAAGGAAAATAATCTGGTATTCTGACCGCTTGCCAAAGTTCCCATGATATTGTTTATCTTCTCATTATTATTTAGTAGGGCAGCATTTTTATAAGTATGCATAACGCCTTTTGGGGTGCCTGTCGTTCCAGAAGTAAATAGAATCGTCCATAAACTATCAATCTCTGGTTCTGGGTAGCCTTCCATTGGCTCGTTTTTCATCAAGTCTTCCCAAGCAGTCCCTTGAGTTACGGTCGCAGCTCCTTTATACTGTGGAAAGCGCATTACTTTGATGCCATCAATCAAGCCTTTACTCTTTTTTTCCCATTCATCTAATTTCCCAACAATGACTCCTTTAGCATCACTTTTTTCCAATACCAACGCCAATTGATCGGCTGCCAAACTTGCATATAAGGGTACAGAAACATAGCCGCCCATCATGAGCGCAATATCTGAAATAATCCAATGGGCACAGTTTTTAGAAATTAAGGCTACATGGTCCCCTTTTGCTAAACCCATTCCTCGCATAGCGGACACCAATCTTCTGGCCTGTTCTCCTACTTCCTTAAAAGTATAGGTTTTCCAAGTATCGCCAATTGGTTGACGTAAAAAAACTTTATTGGGGGTTGTTTTTTCCCAGTTATAAAAAAGACCTGGAATTGTCTCTAAATTTTCGTGAATTGATGTCATATCCAACAAATATTTTCTAGTGAGTTATTAAGTGGAATAAAATTTGGCGTGAAGATATTAATAATTTTGAATTATATTAAGATAATTATAGGTTTTTTGGATGCTAAAAACTAGAAACTGAAAACTAAATGCTAAATAATAGCTCTCAATCAACAAGTCTCCAGAAGCAAAACAACTTTTTTTGCAACATAACTATAAAAATAGTTGACACACGACTAAAATAGTTCTATCTTTGTTTTGACAATGAATTAAAACTGATGGACTAATGGAAAAATTAACGAATAAAGAGGAACAAATAATGCAAGTGCTTTGGGGGTTAGAAAAAGCCTTTGTCAATGACATTAAAGCACAGCTACCTGACCCTAAACCACATTACAATACGATTTCAACGGTTATCAAACGTTTACAAAAGAAAGGGTTTGTTGGTTTTGAAGCCTTCGGTCCTACCCATAGATATTACCCGATTGTCACTAAAGCCGCTTATACATCTACCTTTTTAGGGGAAGTATTAGACGGCTTTTTTGATAAATCTTATAAAAATTTAGTGGCTCATTTTGCGAAAGAAGAGAAGATTTCTACGGATGATTTGAAGGAGATTATTCGGATGATTGAGGAGGAAAAAGCAAAATAAAGTAGCTTAACAGGCTGACTGAAAATGCGTTTTTCGTAACAGCCAAATTTATTTGGCTAGTTCAAAATGTTGATTATCAATTTATTACCTAGAACCAGCCAATTGAAATTGGCGGTTACAAATAGTTCTCGGTCAGCCTGTTAAGCTTCTAATCCGAGAATGATGTTCGTATCTGACACCTTCAAGGTTGTCTGATACGTAAATTATATCTATTGATTTTCAAACTATGGAACTTAACGTATCAGATAATTTGGAATTATCCGATACGTTTCAACCTATACTCGGGCTGGAAGCCCAAGCTACTTACAAAATCGCAATCAGATGGATGTACAAATGTATCTATTACACTCAGGTTTAATACTGTCATTCCTATCTATTTCCTATTGGCTTTTGCTAAGAAGAGAAACCTTTTTTAAGGCAAATAGATGGTTCTTATTAGGCAATATTTTATTGGCTTTAGCAATTCCCTTATTGCCTAAACCTGCCTATGTCATTCAATTAAAAGCTGATTTGGTGGAATTTTTTCAACCAAAAGTAATAGAAGAAGTACCTGTAGGTCGTGCTGAAAATAGCCCATTCATTCCATCAGGTGAAATAATTGATTTAGGGGCTACTGAGATGGAGGCCTCCACGTCAAATCCAAGCACGATATCTTTCGAAACCTTGCTAAACGGTGCCTATTTAATAGGCTTTTGCATCATGCTGTTTCGATTCTTAGTACAAATTTTTTCTGTATATCGACAAATAAAAAGAAGTAAGGTTACGAAAGGCGCGGGTTATTACTTGGCGACAAATAACAAAAACATTACTCCTTTTTCTTTTTGGAAATACATCGTTATCAACCCTAATAAATACGACGAAACTAGTTTTATTCAGATACTCGAACACGAACGAATTCATATTATACAGAGACATACCATTGACTTGGTCATCGCCGAACTCTTTTTAATTATCCAATGGTTTAATCCATTAGCATGGTGGCAACGCCATTTAATGGAGCAAAATTTAGAGTTTTTAGTAGACCAAACCCTACTCGATAACGGAGAAAATAAACAAGCGTATCAATATCATTTAGTACAGGTAGCTGTTCCTAATAGTCCATTGTCCATCAGTTCTAATTATAATGCTTCACAGTTAAAAAACCGTATTAAAATGATGAATTTACAACGCTCTTCACTGGCAGCTAGTTGGAAATATGCTTTATTATTGCCTGTTGTTTTTCTATTACTAGTGGCTTTTACTACACAGACAATGCCCGATTCTTTGCAAAAAGAACATGTACCTGAATTAGATGCCCTCTATATTATTATCACCGAGCATGCAAAAATTGCCGAGATTAAAGAAACTCAAGAAAAGTTATTAGTATATGGGGTTAATCTAATCTTTGAAGAAGTACAATATAATGATGAAAATAAAATTGAGGTACTCAAAACAATCATGCAGGTAGATAAAACTTTTGGTAGTGCTAATTGGACTAAAGAAAAACAAGGATTTAAATCAGTAATACTTTATAAAGATTAGCGCAATCAAAGATTAGGAACTGGCTTTTCAGAAGAATTACTTGACGTAGTAGAAAATCGACCAGAAAATAGTAAAGTCTTTGTCCTAGGTGGCAATGATATTGCTCAAACTATGACACAATTAAGGGTTGTGGCACGAAAGGCTAAAGAGGATCTGCTTGCCAAGCAACAAAAATTGCAGGCTAATCCAGCATGGAAAGGTGAATGGTTTACAGAAACCATCAATTTTAGTGAATGCTCTACACATATATTAGAACAACTAAAAATGGAATTCCTCAATTCTACGAAAACCGCTTATACATTTAGGGTAAATGGAATTGAATGGGATGAAACTGCTCTAGAAATTCCTGCTGAATCTATAGGTGCTTATACCATTAAAGACGAAGGATTTGCATTGCTCAATGAACAGGGATTTCCTTCAAGAACAGATAGGAAAGTAACCAAACGAGAAATTAACATTATTCGAAAGGCACAGAGTATTCCTAGAACAGAATCGCAGGAGACTAGCTTAGAAGAAATCTATATTATTTTGACGGAGGAGGCTAGTTTGGCGGAGGTTATGGGTGCACAAAAAGAAATGTTGGATTTAGGAATTAACCTACAAATTAATCATTGTCAATATAACGTAACCAACACAAAGATTGAGAAAATTGCTGTCCAATTTGAAGCAAACGGGAATACCCATAATGTATCTTGGGGAAAAGGTAGTATTGGTTACAATTTCATGGTCTTGGGTATCAACAAAAAAACTGGAAAAACTTTTGGAGGCCAAGGTAAGGGTTTATTAAAACAGCTTAGCACCAACAATCCAAACAGAAAATTAATTACCTATGGAATAGGCAATACCTATACATCCATAGAATATTTGCAAAAACAAATCGCAATTAGAGAAGAATTACTCCTAATTAGACAACAAAATTTAGCAAAAAGTCCGAATTTGAAGAGTTCTTCAAGTAGTAATAATACGACTTATGTTAATATCACAAAACTATTGATTAAGGAAATAAAAAATCGGATTAAAGAAGCAAAACCTTTAACAATCAACTATTATATAGATGGAGTTAAAGAAGGTCCAATGGTTTTAGATATTCCAACAAAGCAAATAAAAGAGATTAAATGGAATGAAGAAAACCTGACCAAATATGATAAAAAAGGAGAAATAAGATGGGAGTATACTGAGCAACTAAATATTTTTGTTAGTCGAAAAGCAAAACAAGAAAAACCCAAAGCCAAAAAAGGCTATCAATATTTCAAAGAATGCGATTGCCACATACCAAAGACCTTTAATCCAGACAATGGGAACAATACATTCAAAATAGAAGGCGGGAAAATAAATGGCAGTAGTAGTTTTCAGGTATATGACAGATGGGGCGAGAAAGTTTATGACGCTACCCCATTTAATAATAATTGGAATGGGGAAGATGATTATGGGATTGTTTTAAAGAAAGCCACTTATTATTTTACTTTTCAAGCAGAAGAAGGTGAAGAAGTTGCTCAAGGATTTTTTAAAATCGTGGACGGAAATTCTTCTAAAGTATTCACAGACTTTGTACATCAATCGGATACTATTCACTATGTTATCATTCCCTGTACCGCAGAAAATTTTGATGCAACAAAAAACACAATAAAACCATCCTTATTCATGCTAGGAGCAGCAGCGAAAAAAAGGTATTCTAGTATTTATTTAGGTAGCGATAAAAATAAGCCACTTTTCATTATAAGAAAGTTTGATAATTTTGAACAGGCTGAACAATTTCGAGTCAATTTTAAGAATATCAATAGCAAACTACCCACCTTAAAACTTTTAAGTATTAATCAGCAAAACTATCGAACAGTTCTTCGGCAAAAATCAATAGTTGAATACGAAAAATTCTACAAAGAAGAAATCTTAAAATAATTTCAAAAAAGTAAAAATTACCCAAAAAGCTAATATCCGTCACAAGATATTAGCTTTTTGTCCTTTACATATATAAGTAATAGAACATCTTGCTCACAGTCAATTAACAGACATTCACTAAGTCAATTCCTGCACGGTGTTTGCAAATACACTACATAAAAAACCTGTAGATTATGTGTAAACACCGATATGTTTTAGTTAAAACCAGAATCGTCAAAATTGGTACTCATTTTAGTAAAAGACAAGTGACCACCGAGTATTACCAATGCAAAAATTGCCATAAAAAGACCTTTGTGAAAAAGGAAATGATGTTGGATAAATTTGAGATTCCACCGTTGACCATCTTAGACAACATGAATTAAAAGGAGCTACCTCATTTCTAGATTAGTTACCAATACGTTAAGAATATTTTAAATTTATTAGTGCTTAGTCAAATTTCACAGAAAATGTTCTATATTGCAGAAAATGTTGTCGGTATTAAACAAACAACTACAATATTTTGTCAGAAAATAAGTTTAAACAATAAAATAAAGAACTTAAGTTAAGTTTCATCAATATTCTTTGAGTCATTAAGCAACCGGTCGAGCCACATTTGGTTCGACCTTTTTTTGTGCATCAATAGCCAAAATCTAGTACTTTCGCCCCAACCTTTTACTAGAAGTAGCAGATTTTTAAACAAAAAACTTAGAAATTAACTACTTAATCAATAACTTTAGCCAAAAGTTAATGGTTGCTTTATTTCTTTCAAAATAAAACGCCACAAAGCCAAAATATACTATGAAAAAATTAATTGTAAAAAGCGGTAAAAACGATTTAGTTTTAAAGAAGAGTCGAACTTTAGTCGGTATCAAACCCAAAAATAAAAATGTCAACGCTGCAGCTGTTGGAATAAAAGCAGAAGTATTGTCTCATTTAGGCGGATTTAAATTAGTAACACTAGACCGAGGCAGAGGCTCCGTAGATAAAAAATTGGATGAGGTTAGAACCAAAAAAGAAGTAGCTGTTGGCACACACGTTTATCATATAGAAGGCAATAAAAGGCCATTAATCCCAACAGGAGAAATCTATATTACTTTTGAATCTGATACCAATGAGGAAGAACGGCAAATTGTCCTAGACGAATACGCTTTAGAATTAGTCGAAAAAAGAGAAAATCACACCATTATTGCCAAAGTCACTCCTAATTCTCCCAATCCATTAAAAGTAGCTCAGTATTTATCTAAAATCTCTATGGTCAAAGTGGCCGAACCAGATTTAGATACCTTATTGGACGAATATGCAGTGACGATTAGTGACCCACTTTTCAAACATGCTTGGCATCTAAAAAATTCAGGTTTTGTACCAGATATTGATTATCGTTTAAAGAAAGACGCAGACGCAAAAGTAGTCGATGCGTGGAATAGAATAGGTCATCCTGGTTCAGAAAAAATTGTGGTAGCCGTTATTGATAATGGGTTTGATTTAACCCACCCAGATTTAAATAGAAAGGTTTTTAAGCCTTATGATTTATGGAATCAATCAGCCAATATTATTCAAGGCGACCCCAGATTTACGCATGGTACGCCTTGCGCTAGTGTTGCCATCGCTGCGGCTAACGGAACAGGTATTGTAGGTGCGGCCCCAAATGCTAAATTTATGCCCATTAGTGGTACGTCCTTTAGTATTCGAGCGACCGAAGAAATGTTTAATACTGCCGTAAAAAATGGCGCAGATATTATTAGTTGTAGTTGGGGAACAACGGATCCAAGTTTTGCCCCTGGACCACTAAAAGAAGCGGCGATTGCTAAAGCAGCAAGAGAAGGAAGAAATGGGAAAGGTTGTATCATTTTATATGCAGGAGGAAACGATGATTTAGACTATTTGAGTTATTATGCGACGCATCCAGATGTCATTGCGGTCGGTGCGAGTACGAGCCAAGATGAACACGCTTCTTACTCAAATAGAGGTCGAGAACTAACAATCGTTGCGCCTTCCAATGGTGATTGGCCGATTACGGCTGCTAGAGCAAATTGGGATGAAGGCACTGATTTAAGAGGCGCAGGAGATTTTCGATATTGGGCAGATGGCAAATCGAGAGGAAATGGATATAAACACTTTGGAGGCACTTCTAGTTCAACCCCTTTGGTCGCAGGAATATGTGCATTAATGCTATCTGTCAACCCTGACCTAACAGCTAAACAAGTCAAGGAAATACTTAAAAAAACGGCTGATAAAATTGGGCTTCCATCTGAATATGTGAATGGGCATTCTGTTAAATATGGATATGGAAGGGTCAACGCAGATAAGGCAGTTGCAGAAGCCCTTCGTTTAAAAGATGAGTTAAATAATCCGAGACCAGTCATTGAGGAAAATGTAGCCAAAGGACAAGGTTTATTCAAATTTACGGTTGAAAGACAACCTTCTAAAGGTTATGGTGTACAAATTGGTGTTTTTGCGGAATATGGCAATGTCTTGATTCAAGCAGAACAATTGCAAGTAGAATTTGATAGTCCAGTAGTCGTAAATATTAATGAATTAAATGGCAAAACGGTTTATAAAGTGGTGGTCGGACCATTTAGTACTAAAAGCCAAGCAACTAAAACTTGGAAAAAGGTCATTGCCAGTGGGCGAGATGCTTTTGTAACTAATTTGAAGAATTTAAAGTAAGTGAAATAGTGAAATATACTAGTATTTTTTCACCACATAGTACATATAGTTCACCTAGCTTTTTTGACGATTATAGTTTAAATTTTTACCATGTAGGAACGGAATTCACAGAGAAACCATGGAGATTTTAAGTATGTAATGAACCAACTAAAAGTAGTTTAATTACATCTAATAAGGAAAGTTATAGAGGTTTAAACTGATTATCTATTTTGAAATGTAACTGTTGAAAGTTAATGTTGTATCAATTCATCGTTCCTCATTTATATTTCATCGTTTTTAAAAAATATTGCGAATGATTTTTCAAAATAAATGGCTTAAATATGGTTTTTTCTTAGCTATCCTAGCAGTGTGTGTGGGTTGTGACCAACAGACAAAGTTGATGGCAAAGGAGCAATTATCTTATGCCCAACCCATTGAATATTTAGATGGTGTATTTAAGTTAATTTATGCGGAAAATACAGGCGCATTTTTAGGGTTAGGAGATTCGCTTTCTCCTAATTTAAAATACTTATTTCTAGTATTTATTCCGACTTTTGTCCTATTTCTATTTGCCGTGACTTATTTCAAATCTAGTAATTCCTATGGTCAATTTATTGGTATGAGCCTAATTGTAGGAGGTGGTATCGGTAATTTGATTGACAGAATTGCTTACGGGTCTGTCGTTGACTTTATGAATATTAGTGTTGGCGGGCTTCGGACAGGCATTTTTAATTTTGCAGATGTGGCAGTTAGTTCAGGTTTGATTTTATTATTAATTAGCCTTTATTCGATAAAAAAAGTCAACAACTAGAAAGCATACGACTCGGGAAAGTCGTGTTACTTGTCCACCACAACAGTAACACGACTTTCCCGAGTCGTATGCTATTTTTTAGATACTCAGACTTTTTACAGTGCTACAATTGAAAAGATAATACGATTGTTTAATCAATACAAGGCTGCTCAATAAAATAAAACTGTCGTAAAATTTGCGCTATCCTTTAATTCCCAACAAAATAGAGATTGTGTAACAACTTAAATAACTATTTGGCGTTTTTATAACAATTGTATCTCCAAATCAAAACGCCATTCTAATGAAGCATTCAATTCTATTCTTATTCATTGCCCTAAATACTACCCTTAGTCTTTTCGCTCAATCTGAGATGAATAATGCTAAAATGGAGGAAATATTGGAAAAAATTGGGGATAAAGTAGAAGGCGTTTCAGGAAATTGGCAGGTAGTCTATGGAGAACAAGTATTATTCATTATTACAGATGAGACCAATAATCGGATGCGGGTATTTACGCCGATTGCAGACGAAAAAGACATCGAAAAGAAAGAATTAGTCACCATGTTAGAAGCTAATTTCCATGCCGCCCTTGATGCTAAATATGCGCTTTATAGTGGTTTTGTAGTCTCCTTATTTACCCATCCCTTGAAAGAATTATCAACGGAACAATTTAAAGATGCCGTCAAACAAGTTGCGGTTGCAAGTCAGAATTTTGGCACCACTTATTCCAGTACCGATTTAATATTTGGTGGAAACACCACAGAAGAAACTCCAGCAGAAAAAGATAAAAAAGTGAATCAAAAACCTAAGAAGAAGATATGAAGATAGTAGACAGATAACTTACTGCCTACTGATTAGCGGGATCCAATGTCAAATCTAAAGCGATTCTTTCATTTTCTCGCTCTATTAAAACCTTAATTTTATCTCCTACTCTATAATTTTCTAAAGCTAATAAATAATCATTTTCTGATTCAATAGTTTCTCCATCAATTGCTACAATAATATCTCCCCAATGTAAAGTACCATTATCATCTCTATAAGGCGGCCGCATCCCAGCTTTTTCAGCTGCACTATTGGGGCCTACGTATTCAATCATCAATCCCTTTACCCCAATTTGTCTCAAAGTTCTTTGTGGAATAAAATTTATGCCCATGGTAGGTCGCTGAATAACGCCATATTGAATTAAATCAGGTACAACCCAATTAACCGCATCCACAGGTATAGAAAATCCAATGCCTGCACTTGCTCCTGAAGGGCTATAAATAGCCGTATTTACGCCAATTAATTCGCCAGAAGAATTCAGTAATGGTCCGCCAGAATTTCCTGGATTAATCGCTGCATCTGTTTGAATGACATCTCGAATTGGCACATTGGCAACAGAATTAATCTCTCTACCCAAGGCGCTAACTATCCCTGTTGTAAGGGTCTGGTCTAAGCCAAATGGGTTACCTATCGCATAAACAGATTGCCCAACTCTTAAATCAGAAGAAGTCCCTTTTCGCAAAGGGCGCAGTTTTTCAATCGGCGCATCAATTTTTAAAACAGCCAAATCTTTAGAGGGTGCTTTTCCAACCAATTTAGCTTGATAAGTGGATTGGTCAAATAAGGTAACTGTTGCTCTATCTGCATTTTGAATAACATGATAATTGGTAATAATATGTCCTTCATCATCCCAAATAAAACCAGAACCACTCCCACTTTTATACTCTTTCAAATTTCTAGTAAAATAGTCTCTTCGCACATCAGAAGTGGTGATAAAAACAACGGAAGGCGTCGCTTTATCAAAAAGAGAAATTGTTGCCAATTCCACATCCGTTAATCCTTTTCTAGGTAAATTATTTCGCTCAGGAGCTATCTTTTCTTCGGTAAAAGTAGTAACAGGTTCGGTTAATGCTACCTTTTCTTCGATTTTTGCATTTACTTTTTGATTTATTTTCCAAGAAGTGCCTGCCAAAAAAGCAGCAGCCATTAGTGAAAAAATCAAGGAAAATCGCAGTATGGTTTTCATAATTTAAAAATTTTATAGTCGGTGAATCGGTTCACAAAATAACGAAATTTAGCGTTATTAGATTATTGTAAAAGCTGTTTTAAATTCTTCTTAACCTTTTTGATACTCCAAGGATTTTAATAAATTTGTCCTACAGCATACTTTCCATCGAAAAATTAATAGCCTGCTATCAAAAATTTAATAATTTCGGAACGTGTAAAACACCCAACTTATGCAAAAGTATCTCTTCAATTATAGCAATCTATCCTTTCGATGTTTAGTCATTCTATGCTTCCTATTCACTTATGGCGGATTAGTTGCACAAGTTCCTTTTGTCTGTCAAAATAATTTTTATTTTTCTTTCGGTTCTGGTTTTGGTTCGAGTCAATTACACGAAGTAATCATTGATAATTCAGGTAATGTAGATTTTGTGCAATTACCGCAGTCAACAGGCGTCAATCTAAATGCAATTGGTTATCGGTCTACAGATAATTTAATCTATGGGGTTGGCACGCAAAACGAGCGATTGTATAAGATAGATGCAACTGGCGCTAGTTTTCCTTTAGTTATATTAGAAGTCAATCATAATAATGGTTTTTATGCAGCAGCTATTACCCCCGATGGCAATGAAATGATTTTGGTGGAGCAAACCAATACTTTTGGCGGCAGTAGTGTCGCTTTAGTAAAAGTAGACTTAACCAATGACCAATATCCTATCATTGCTAGAATTCCGTTAGTCGGACAATCTGTTCAAACAACCGATATTGCTTTTGACCCTATCACAGGAATTCTCTATGGTTTTGATGCCAACCAAAGCCGCTTAATCAAAATCAATCCCGATAATGGCAGTATAGACGCTAACTTTCCAAGTTCCAATGTAGCGGACAAAATGGGTGGTTTGTACTTTGATGCCTTTGGTAAAATGTTCGGCTATGGGAACGCCCAAAATGATAATAATGCCCGAACTTTTTTTGGTATTGATAAAGAAACAGGCATCGTCACCAATTTAGGAACAGGGCCGAATACAAGTAGTAAAGATGGTTGTGCTTGTCCTTTTACCATTGATTTATTAAAAAATGTAACGCCAAGGCAACTTGTTCCCTGTACTGAAATTGCTTATGCTTTTGAAGTATCCAATCTTTCTGGAGCAGAAATTACAGGGGTAAATTTAGCGGATACTATGCCTAGTGACTTTATAATCGTTCGAGTTGATAAAAATCCTTATGGGGGTACCGTCAGCGGTTTAGGCACTAATATTTTAAATATTGACAATATGACTATTCCACTAGGACAAGACAGTTTAGTCGTTATTGTTGAACCTCAACCTTTTGCCCAAGGTATATATAAAAATCAAGCTTATTTAAGTAATTTGCCCGAACATTTGGGTGGACAATCTCCTTCTGATGACCCGACTACCCTATTATCCGATGACTCTACCGCAGTAGAAGTCTTTCCGCTAATGGTAGATTTAGAGAATCAAATGCAAAATTTATGCGAAGGAGCAACCATAGAATTAGTGGCAGGCACAATTAATGGCATTGATTATCAATGGAGTACGGGCGAAACTACGCCTACGATAAATGTTGCTGAACCAGGACTTTATGCGGTAACGATTACCAATGGTTGTGAGATAGAATTCGATTCTGTTGTAATTTCCGAAGAGCCTATTTCTGTAGATTTAGGAGCAGACATTACTATTAATTTAGGCGATTATTTGGATTTAATTCCAACCACTAACGCCATTGGTCAACTCCAATATGTTTGGACAGAAAATGGTCAAATCATAACATGCTCAGTAGATTGTTCCGCTTTAGAAGAAAGACCTTTTTTTAATACACAATATGAGGTCCAAATTATTAGTCAATCGGGTTGTGTTGCCACGAGTACAGTTAACATTACGGTTACCAAAGAGCGAGGTATTTATATTCCTAACGTATTTAGTCCAAATTTAGACGGCATTAATGACCAATTTTATATTATGGGAAAAGGATATGCTCAAATCCTTATTTTTCAAATATTCGACCGTTGGGGAAATGCCGTTTTCTCCCAAAGTCAAGGCAGCATTAACGATAAAAGTATTGGATGGGATGGTTTATTTGAAAACCAAAATGTAGAAAATGGCGTCTATAGCTATTATGCAAAGGTGATTTACTTAGATGAAATTGAGGAAAGTTTTTTTGGCGATGTTACCTTGGTTAGATAAGTTAGATAAGTTGCGGACAACTAGTAGTACAGATATTATAAGTACCATTTATTCTTAACACAATGAAAAACAAAATAGTTAGACATTCTTTAATAAAAACTCAATCTTTACTAGAAGAAAAAATTCAAACAAGGCCTTTATTGGTTTTAAGGAAATTAGATAGTAGTAGCTTCCACATTGTTTCTAAAAAAAATTATGGTCAACTAAGTATGGTTGAAAAAGGATACTATACCGTTAAAGGAAAAATCAAAGCCATCAATCAAGAAACTCAAATTAGCTATAAAGTAAGTCCGAATTCCACTTTTAGAACTTTCAGTATCATTTTTCCTATTATGTTTTTACCAACTTTAATTATTGGTAGCACCTCTGGAAATACGGAAAAATTATTGACGAATCTACTCATTTATTTCCTTGTATGTAGTTTAGTTATCCTATTTTTGCTGAATCAAGAAAGGCAATTAAAGAAAAAAGGAGAGCTAGAATTTAAAGCGTTTTTAAATTTGCTGGATAAATAAAAGTAAAATAACTTGTTAGCGAAAAAGAATAGTTCTTTGGCATTTTTTGACAAGTTTATCGAAAATAGAAAAGTAGTTGACATTCAGGAAGTTACTGGGTAATGGGAAATTACCCCGTGATATTATAAGCCAAAAAATGTCAACCAACTTGGTAAACTTGTCCATTTTTTGCATTTTATTAGATAGTTGACCTTCAGTCAATCAGTCATCTTTTTGAAAGTCAATGTTTTAGGTTGACTGAAGGTCAACCATCCTATTCGATTTAGCAAAGATGGTCAAAGCCCCAAAAGAGTTTTACCTGCTATTCAAGTACAATTCACAATTAGTACTTATTTTCCCTTAATCGAGCATTAAAAATTAAAAAGCAATGCACATAAAGTCTAAATTACCAAAATCAGAAATCACCATTTTCACAGTAATGTCTGGTCTAGCCAGGAAGCATAATGCCATTAATCTAGGACAAGGATTTCCTGATTTTGATTGTGAGGAGCGTCTACGAAATTTAGTAGCAAAATACCTGAATGATGAAAAAAACCAGTACTGCCCCATGCCAGGTTTATTAGATTTAAGACAATCCATTAGTGATAAAATTCAATTAACTTGTGGGCAAACCGTTAGTCCACAAGACGAAATTTGCATTACTGCGGGTGCTACCCAAGCGTTGTTTACTGCCATTACTGCCTTTGTACATCCTGGAGAAGAGGTGATTATATTAGAACCTGCTTATGATTCTTATATCCCTTCTATTCAAATTGCAGGAGGCATTCCAAGAGGTTACCAAATGGTGTATCCCGATTATGCCATTGATTGGAATGAGATTGAAAGTATGGTCAATGAAAAGACCAGAATGATTATCATTAATACGCCTCATAATCCAACAGGAACAGTTCTTAAAAAGTCAGATTTAGAAGCATTAGAAAATATAGTCGCCAATAGAGACATTATCGTTTTAAGTGATGAAGTCTATGAGCATTTAATTTATGATGGTGCGACCCATCAAAGTGTTTTGCGATTTCCTAAACTCTATCAGCAAAGTATAGCAGTCTTTTCTTTTGGTAAAACTTTTCATAGTACTGGTTGGAAAATGGGTTATGCAGTTGGTCCTAAATACCTAATGGACGAATTCAAAAATGTACATCAATGGAATGTTTTTTGTGTCAATTCCTTTACGCAATATGCCTTAGCTGAGCATTTGCAAACGCCTACTAATTATACGAGTCTACCTACATTTTTTGAACAAAAAAGGGATTTTTTGACAGATCGTTTAAAAGATACTCCACTAGTTCCTAAACTATCTCAAGGCACTTTTTTCCAATTATTCAATTATGCCGCCTTAAGTGATATGGACGATGCGACTTTTGCCAAATATTTAACGACAGAAATTGGCGTTGCCGCTATTCCTCTTTCTCCTTTTTATTCTAAACCACCAGGAGATAAAGTGATTCGCCTTTGTTTTGCTAAAAAAGAAGCTACTTTGGCAGCGGCGGCGGAACGGTTGGCAAAACTGGCAAAATAGATTAAAATGGGCATGGACAGCGTAGAATTATTGGTCGAAATAGAGGCTTATTTTCAAATTGAGATTACGAATATAGAAGCAGAAATGATTGAAACGGTCGGTGATTTTCAGCAATGTGTTTTAGAAAAATTAGCTGCTAAAAAATCATTCAACGCCAATATTCCTTATTATGAAGCGCCTGAAATTTTTGAAATAATTAAAAAGATTATTCACCAAAAATTAGGTGCACCATTAGCACTAATTACAATCCATGCCAAAATCGGAGAGGATTTAGGGATAGATTAGATTTTATTCCAAAAGGTTTAGTGCTTCCAGAACTTAGAGTTCTGGAAGCATTTTCCAAACAATTTATTTTAGAATAAACACTATAATAAGTTCTTTTCATTATGCCAAAATACACCGTCCATAACATCCCTTGGTTATTACAACCTTTTTTCCAACTATTTGGGTGGTCAGTCGGCATTGGCTTTTGTTTACTCAATTTCACTTTTCGCAGCCTTTGTCGAATTGAATACATCGGCAACGAACATGTCAATAATGCCCCCAATTTTATTTTTTGCTTATGGCATGAAAACTTACCCCTTTATTTTATCGCACATCCTCGTTTCCGACGAAAACATATTTGGCTAACTTTTCCACTTTGGTACATGAAGCCCATCCATGTCATGAAAAAATTAATTGGTATCCAAGAATTAGCTTATGGTGCTTCGGGGCATGATGGCAAAAAAGCCTTAAAGCAAGTTTTAGATAGATTATCAACAGGTTGGAGTACTTTTTTAACGCCCGATGGACCAAAAGGGCCTATCAGAAAACTTAAAAATGGGGTGCTTTTAATGAGTTTGAAAACGGGAACACCTATCATTCCCATGAGTTTTCAAGTTGCAGGTAATTGGCGGATTAATTCTTGGGATAAAAAACGCTACCCGCCATTTTTTTCTACTTTAAAAATTATTTATGGGCAACCAGTAGTCGTTACTTCTGAAAATTTTGACCAACTTAAAGTGCAAATTGCTAAAGAAATGAATGATAAAATAATCCAGAAACAAGGAAAAACAGCTCCCCCGAAGGTCTAATTCCATTAAAATTTGCTCCAGTTTTAAAATTATTCTCCTTTTTTTCCTACACTTAGTGTTTTATTCATTGTTTAAACATCAAAATAAAACAATTATAAATGCTAAAGTATCCATGGGTTTGCGAATCCTTTTAGGTTTACTTGTACTTATTTTCGGCTTGAATAAATTTTTACATTTTATTCCCATTCCACCTACGCCAGGTGACGGAGGAGAATTAATGCGCATCTATGCTAGTTCTGGATTTCTTAGCCTAATCGGCATCTTAGAAATTCTAGGCGGATTGGCCTTACTAACCAATAAGTTTGTGCCATTAGCTTTAATAGCTGCTATTATGTTCAATGCAGCCGTTTTTCACGGACTTCATGCACCTGAGGGAATTGGAGGCGCAGCAATAGGCTTAATTCTAAGTTTAGTTCTAGTTTATGCAAATAAAGAAAGATTTTCTAGTTTATTAAGTGCTTAACTGCCACAATTCTAGTAAATTTAAACCTCCAAGTTTTTCATTAGACTTGGAGTTTTTTTTTATAATCTTGCTTTCGTCCTCATTACCTCAAAACCTTATTAACTCATTACCTAACGTATGTATTTATGAATCCAATTGCTCTAGTCTATGATTACGTCATTATCGGTAGTGGTTTCGGTGGTTCTGTAAGTGCTTTGCGTTTATCCGAAAAGGGCTATAAAGTACTAGTCATAGAAAAGGGGAAATGGTGGAAACCATCAGACTTCCCAGCAAATAATTGGGATTTAAAAAACTGGTTATACGAGCCAAAATTGGGGCTAAAAGGCTTTTTTAAAATGACCTTTTTAAATCACATCACCGTTTTATCAGGGGTCGGAGTAGGCGGCGGTTCTTTGACTTATGCGAATACTTTACCGATTCCCAAAAGTCCTTTTTATAAATCTGGTAGTTGGAAAGATTTGGCAGATTGGGAAACAGAACTAGCGCCCTATTATCAGTTAGCTTATCGGATGCTAGGTGCAACTGAAAACCCAAGTGCAGGCCCTGCCGATAAAGCCATCAAGCAATTGGCTGAAGAAATTGGTAGAGCGAACCATTTCGAACCCACTAAAGTAGGTATCTATTTTGGTGAACCAGGCAAGACCGTTCCTGACCCATATTTTGATGGCAAAGGCCCTGATAGAACAGGTTGCACTCATTGCGGAGAATGTATGACAGGTTGCCGTAGAAATGCCAAGAATACGTTGGATAAAAACTATCTTTATTTGGCGCAACAACTCGGTGCTGAAATTTTGGCAGAAAGTGAAGTGACCGATGTAAAACCGATTGATAATCAAGACGGTAGTGATGGATATACCATTCATTATAAATCTGAAAAACAACAAAAAACAGTTCAAACCAAAGGAGTTATTTTTGCGGGCGGAGTGATGGGAACAATGCCGCTTTTATTAAAGATAAAAGAAAAATCTTTACCGCAATTATCTGAAAAATTAGGCTGTAATGTCAGCACCAATAATGAAGCTTTGATTAACGTTACTACTAGTAATGACAATCCACAAGATTTCACCAAAGGAATAGCTATTGGTTCCATTTTACATACGGATGAAAATAGTCATTTAGAACCGACGAGATATGGTCATGGGTCTAGTTTTTTTAAAGTCATGATGTTACCAATGGCTTATGGGTCAAATATTTTCAGCCGCCTTTTTAAGGTACTGTGGGAATTTTTAAAAGCACCCATTACTTTCTTTAGCATTTTATTTGCTAAAAATTTTGCGACTAAGACAACCATTTTACTCTTTATGCAATCCGTTAATACCACCATTCGTATCAAAAAAGGGCGCATCACGCCTATGAAAACAGTATTAGAAAGTGGTCAAAAACCAAGTGCCTTTATCCCCGAGGCACAAGATTTAGCTAGGCGCTATGGTAAAATTGTAGGCGGAAAAGCAATGGTTAGTTTTGCAGAAACCCTTTTTGGCATTCCAACAACTGCACATATTTTAGGTGGAGCAATAATGGGCAAAACTAAACAAGAAGGCGTTATTAATGCCAATAATGAAGTCTTTGGTTATCAAAATATGCTAGTTTGCGACGGGTCGATGATTTCAGCAAATCCCGGGGTGAATCCATCTTTATCTATTACCGCTATTTCGGAGCGAGCGATGAGTAAAATTCCGCCAAAACTTCAAAAGGCATAATTTAGTTAAAATAAAATATAAATTTCCAGAATAATTCTTAATTTTAACTTTTTATACTAAACATTTGAGGGATTGGACCTATTTATTCGGATAATAATTGTTGAATTATTTTATTACTATATGGTTGTGTGACAATCGTATTACGATAACAATATAACAATTTTGTCCGCCCCTTTACATCATTTCATAACGATAAAATCATAATTTCATGAGTGCGCCTTTAACAATGACACAAGAAATAGAAGTACAAACTAAGGAGATAAAACGAATTTTTGAATTACAACAAAAAAGTCAATTTAAAGTCGGCAAAACAACTGCCGCTCAACGAATTAAAAAATTACGAAAGCTTCAAAAAGCGGTCATGAATTATCGACCACAAATAAAAGAAGCGTTATATAACGATTATAGAAAACATCCAAGTGAAGTAGATTTAACCGATGTTTATCCAGTAATAAGTGAAATCAAACATGCCTGTTCCGACTTAAGACGTTGGATGCGAGACGAACATGTAGATACGCCTCTGGCAATTTTAGGCTCCAGTTCTTATATCAAGTATGAACCTAAAGGCATTGTCTTAATAATCTCTCCTTGGAATTTCCCAATTAATTTAACTTTAGGGCCACTAGTTTCTGCCGTTGCTGCAGGAAATACCGTGATGATTAAGCCTTCTGAGCATACTTCTCATGCTTCTACGATTATGCAAAAAATCATAAAAGAGGTCTTTTCAGAAGATGAAGTTGCTTTGGTGGAAGGTGGTATCGGTACTTCTACGGCTTTATTACAATTGCCATTTAATCATATCTTCTTCACAGGTGCGCCTTCTATTGGAAAAGTAGTGATGGCTGCAGCGGCTAAAAATTTAACTTCGGTTACTTTAGAATTGGGTGGAAAATCACCTACCATTGTAGATGAAACGGCAAGTGTGGAGATGGCAGCTCGTCGAATTGCTTGGGGTAAGTACTTAAATAATGGACAAGTTTGTATTGCACCAGATTATGTTTTTGTGCACGAAAGTAAAAAACAGGCGTTTTTAGATGCCGTCAAAAAGAATATTGCAAAATTCTATACAGAAGATGCATCTAAGGAAAAGTCGTATGCTAGAATTGTGAATAATAGGCATTTTCGCAGAGTAAAAGGATATATTGAAGATGCCGTTTCCAAAGGAGCTAAAGTAGAAGCAGGGGCTAAATTTGATGACAATTCGGATTATATTGCGCCTACGGTCATGACCAATGTTTCGGAAGATTCTACTTTAATGACGGAGGAAATTTTTGGCCCTGTGATGCCTGTTTATGGTTATACAGACATCAATGAAGTGATTGAAAAAATTAATAGTCGAGAAAAACCATTAGCACTTTATATTTATAGCAGCAAAAATAAAAACATCAACCATATTTTAGAAAACACTAGAGCAGGTGGCACTTGTATCAATCATAATGCGGTTCACTTCTTTAATGGTAATTTACCTTTTGGTGGCTCTAATAATAGTGGCATTGGAAAAGGTCATGGTCATTATGGCTTTAAATCTTTTTCTAACGCTAGAGGAGTTTTACGACAAAATATTCCTAATGCACTAGAATTATTAATGCCTCCTTATAATGGGTTCAAGCAGACCTTGATTGATTTAACGATTAAGTATTTCTAGGATTGAAGGATTGAGGCATTATCAACATTAAAATTCATGTATTACTATAAATTACGAGGCGGTTGTTTTTAACAACTGCCTTGTTTTATAAATGGATACCCTTTTTTACCGTAGCTTGGACATTCTTGTCCGAGTAATGTATAATACGAATATCTCGGATATTTTCTTCACAGATTTTTGTTATCATTAAACCAATTCCATATATTTTAAAATAGAACAATGCAAAAGATAGCTATTTCCATAGTGTTTTGCTGCTTATTTTGGTTGAGTTGCAGCACTACACAACCTATTTCTTTACCAACTGCAATTCCTGTTGATAATATTGGCAATATCATCCAAGATTATGAAGCATTAGGGCAGCAGATAAACGAAGAATTTGCAGCACCTTGGCCTAATTTATCGGAAGAAAAATTTAAAAAAGAGCTAGCCGAATATACCAAAATACTAGCTCGGTTAGAACAGATTGAGGATAGTCAATTAGCGGACGCTGATAAAATTAATCACAATTTATTGAGTTTAGTTTTAAAAGACAAAATTTATCGTTTAGGTTTTGAATCACATCTTTTCCCCCTAAATTCAGAAGGCGGTTTTCTAGCAGGTGTGGTTTATGGGCTGCAAAACCAACGAGTCAGTAATGATGAGGGGTTTGAAAAATTTAAAAATAAATTAACTACCCTGCCAGCCTATTTTCAAACAAGAATGTACCAAATGCAGGTAGGACAAACTAAAGGTAAATCTTCCCCAAAACTGGTCGTTGAAAATTGTATTAAATTAATTGATGGGGTTTTGAATACACCCAAAGAAGAATTATTTTTTCTAAATGCCGTAAAAGGGCAGCCAGAAAGGACGACTGCTGTTCTTGAAATACTCGATGCCAAAATACTTCCAGCTTATCGAGAATTTAGGGCTTTTTTAGCTTATGAATATTTGGCTAAAGCCCCTGAAAAAGTAGGCATTGCAGGAATTACCGATGGCAAAACCTATTATGAACAAAGAGTTAAGTTCTTTACTACTTTTGATATTTCCCCTAAAGAAGTTTTTGATATTGGACAAGCAGAAGTCAAGCGTATTCGTACAGAAATGCAGCTGATTATTGAGGAATTAGGTTTTGAAGGATCTTTTGCAGATTTTCTTGTGTTCTTAAGAACTGACCCACAATTTTATCCCAAAACACCTAAAGCTTTATTGCAACAAGCAGCTTGGATTACTATAGAAATGCAAGGGAAATTGCCGCAATACTTTGGTAAACTGCCTCGACTGCCTTTGACCGTTACGCCAGTACCAGCGGCTTTAGCGCCTAATTATACGGGTGGCCGTTATTCCCCAGGGTCTTATGCCCGCAAAAAAGCAGGGGAATATTGGGTCAACACTTATAAATTAGAATCTAGACCTTATTATGTGTTGCCTGCCTTATCTTTGCATGAAGGGGTTCCTGGTCATCATTTGCAAATGATGTTAGCCGCTGAAATGGAAAACATCCCTAAATTTCGGCAACGTACTTATTTATCTGCTTTTGGAGAAGGATGGGGGTTATATTCCGAATATTTAGGCAAAGAAGCGGGTATGTATAAAACGCCTTATGAAGATTTTGGTCGATTGACTTATGAAATGTGGCGAGCTTGTCGATTAGTTGTTGACCCAGGCATGCATTATATGGATTGGACTCGGGAAAAGGCGGTTCAATTTATGTCTGAAAATACGGCCTTATCTTTGCATGAAGTGAATACGGAAATTGACCGTTATATCGGTTGGCCTGCACAAGCCGTTTCTTATAAAATCGGGGAATTAAAAATTCGAGAATTACGGAAATTAGCTGAGGTAGAATTAGGTAGTAAATTTGATTTAGCTGCTTTTCATGATAAAATATTAGAAAATGGGTCTGTTCCATTGTCTACTTTAGAAGCTATCATTCAGCAATATATTATTGTAGAAAAAGCTAAGAATTAACAGTAGCTTAGGCTTCTAGTCTGAGTAGTTTTCGATGATAAGCATTACTGCTCTTGCTAAAAGATAAGCTATGATTCAGAAATTAATAACCACTAATTACATTACTATACAATTTTTAGGACACAGAGAACACGGAGAAGACACAAAGGTCACAGAGTCTTGATTTTCTGAACTTGGTTACTTTGTGTTCTCTGTGTCCTAATCTACTTTGTATAGTAGTCTAACCTCTACTCAGACCAGAGGTCTAAACTACTTAAATATCAATCACATTAATGAGTCAAGAAGCAATTGCAGTCAAACTACCAGTCGTTGAAGAAAAAAAGAATACCAAAACTTATCCGCCTGTAAAAGGTGGCGAGTTTATCATCCAAAATAGTAAAGCGGCCGACTTCTTCATTTCAGAAGAATTTGAGGAGGAAGCCAGAATGATGGGCGACTTAGTTCGTGATTTTTGTATCAAAGAAATCCAAGAACCTTTTTTCAAAAATGGTAGAGAATTAGAAGTCACCAACAAGGAAGATAAAGCAGAAATGTTGGCGATTCTAAAAAGGTCAGGTGAATTGGGTTTATGTAGTGTGAGTATTCCAGAAGCTTATGGCGGAATGGGTTTAGATTTTAAAACCAATACTTTAATTTCTACCAAACTACCGCATGGTTTTTCTTTTGCCACTACTTTAGGTGCACAAACTTCAATTGGTTGTTTGCCGATTGTGTATTATGGAAATGAGGCGCAAAAGCAGAAATATTTACCCAAAATTGCTTCGGCAGAATATGTGGCTTCTTATGCTTTGACCGAACCAACGGCTGGGTCTGATGCCAATGCGGGTAAAACCAAAGCCATTTTAAGTGCGGATGGACAGCAGTATATTATCAATGGGCAGAAAATCTGGATTACCAATGGTGGTTTTGCCGACATCTATATCGTTTTTGCGAAAATAGATACCGATAAAAATTTATCCGCTTTTATAGTCGAACGCAACTTTGAAGGCTTTTCAATTGGTGCAGAAGAAAAGAAATTTGGGATTAAAGGTTCTTCTACCGTACAAATATTTTTTGATGATTGTAAAGTACCCGTCGAGAACCTTTTAGGCGCTCGAGAAGAAGGTTTTAAAATGGCATTGACTATCTTGAATGGTGGTCGAATCAAAGCAGGTGCAGGCGGTGTTGGCGGAGCGATGTTTGCGTTAAATCGTTCGGCAGAATATGCCAAAACTCGAAAACAATTCGGAAAATCCATTTCCGAATTTGGCGTAATTCAAGCTAAAATTGGAGACATTGCAACCAAAACTTTTGCCATAGAAACCGCTCTATATCGAACCGCTGATTTAATAGATAGAAAAGAAGCGAATTTATTAGCAAATGGCGCAACTGCTAACGAAGCTAAAATAACTGCTACAGGTGAATTTGCTATAGAAGCCGCTATTTGTAAAGTCAAAGGGTCTGATTTATGTTGCTATGCCATTGATGAAGCGATGCAAATTCATGGAGGAATGGGTTATGCCGCAGAAACGGGTTTAGGCATGGGCTATCGGGATGCGAGAATTACCAAAATTTATGAAGGGACGAATGAAATCAATGCCATGTTAGCCGTTGGAGAATTGTCCAAACGTGCTTTGCAAACGAAGGAACTAGATTTAATGAGCGCTGGTAAAAAAATTCCTAGTTTTGTCTTATCTCAAATTAATCCTTTTCGGTCAACCTCCGATGAAAAAGAACAGCTCCGAATCTTACAGGGTTTAAAAAATACTTTCTTATATATTACGGGTGCAGCAGGGAAACATTTTAAGAAAAAATTGGTCGATGAGCAAGAAATCATTATGCATTTATCGAGTATTTTGCAAGAAACCTTTGTGGCAGAATGCGCTTATTTAAAAGTCCAAAAATTAAGTAAGAAAGCAGACGTTGATAAAGCTAAATTAGCTATTCAGCAACAAATGGTGCAGTTATATTTATACGATGCATTGGCAACTGCCAAACATGCCGCTACAGAAGCTATTGCTAGTTTTGCTACTGGTGGGCAACAGAAACGACATAATCGAATGGTGCGGATTATGTTGAAGCCTTATTATATTAATCCTAAGGTTTTGCGTCGGAATATTGCACAAGCGGTTGTGGAGAATGGTGGATATAATTTTTAACAGTTTTTAGGTAAACAGGTAAAAATTACTATTACGTCTAATATCTGTGTCCCTTAATTAATCTGTGTTAGTAATCTATACCACCGATTAATTAAGGGACACGGATATTTATCACTTCTTTACCTGTCGGTCTATTTGACTATAATTTGCCAAGATTTAAAAACACCAAAGTCGTAACAGCAAGCACCACTAAAGAAAATCGAACTGGTTCTACCAATTTCTTTCTATCCCTTTTTAAATAAGTTTCTATAGCTTCCCCAGGCTTAGTCAATAGTACTAAAATGGTATAAAAAATACCTCTTTCTAAATTTAAAACTGCTAAAATTGACCTTCCTATTTTTTGAAATGTAATTCTTTATAATTTATTCATTTCTTTCATTTATCGCCTACATTGAGGGCTTACCTTTAAATCAGCGAAGTCCAACTATTTTAACGTTAAAAAGACATAACCTTCCTAAAAAATATTCGTACAGTACCAAGGCAAGCGAATCCATTTTTATTGAATGCCTATTACTCGTAAATCATCACAAATAATACGCTCTTTAAGTCCAAAACACATGAAAATTCATTTAGTATCTGGTGGCTGTGGTTTTGTTGGTCGTAATATAGTTAAACGATTGTATCAAACAACGAAGGATACCATTCTTTTTATAGATAATTTATCAACAGGCGCACCTCCTAATGCTTGGTTAGATGTGGAACAAGTTGGCGAAAATAAAGATATAGCCATTTTCGGAGCAGCGGAAAGGTTATTATTTCTAAAGGCTGATTTTAGAAATTTTCTAGCTGCCATGATGGCCAATCCGAAGTATCTTCAAGAAAAATATGGTTTGGTAGACCAACAATTTAGCGATGTTTTTCATTTTGCAGCGCTTGGTGATAATTGCCCAATCAATAAGGATCCCATCAAAATAGGTCTAAATTTAGCGGTGGATGCCGATTTTTTTTATTGGGTGACACAACATCAGCCAGAAAGAATATTATATGCAAGTGCTAGTGATATTTCCACCACCACAACACCAGCTACAGAGGTTGCCACAGGGTTTAGGGAATCCTTGATTGATTCTATAGGCAATTCAAATAATATTTATGCCTGGTCTAAACTAACAGGAGAATATTTAGCACGTATTACAGCTCAACATTATGGGCTTTCTGTTACCTGCATTCGTCTATTTATGACCTACGGCGGAGACCAAGGTTTAGCTGCACCAATTCCTGCTATGGCTGCTCGAATTGCTCGCAAAGAAGACCCTTTGTTAGTAATAGAAACAAGTCAACAACGCAGTGATTTTATACATATAGAAGATGTTTTAGATGGCATCTTTAAAGCCATGGCTGTCGTCAAAGATGGTACTGCCATCAATTTAGGAAGTGGCCAATTAACTTCCTTTATCGAAATCATTCATACGCTATGTACTATAGGGGATTATGAACCGACGATTAAACAAACTTTGGATAAACCACCGAATCGAAATAGGACTTATGCTAAATTAGCCCATACCAAGGAAAAATTGGATTGGACACCCAAAATTTCTTTAGAAGATGGTTTAATCGAGATTTATCAAACTGCCCTTGAACGCGAACGCGCTGCGGAAGTCGTTTGACTGTTGAATACATTCTTTGACCTTGGGGCCTAGGAATTAAAACAGTTTTTTGAAAGTTGAATGGTTATATTGTTTTATGGTTATATTACTGGTTTAAGTAATCGTTTGGCCTATAACAATGTAGCAATTTAACAATACAACATTTTGCGTAACTTAGATTGATTATTACTCAACAAATCAACTTCACATCCTATATTTGCATTTTTTAATTGATTAACTTGCTATGAAAAAAATTGTTTTTCTCGGACCAGTTCACCCATATAGAGGCGGAATCGCTGCTTCCTCAGAGCGATTAGCACAGGAGTTTGTGCATCTTGGAAACGAAGTAGAATTACATACTTTTACCCTTCAATATCCTGGCATTCTCTTTCCGGGCAAGACTCAATATTCCAGCTCAAAAGCACCAGCAAGTTTAAACATTAAAAGGACGCATAGCTCGGTTAATCCGATTAGTTGGTATACCGCAGGAAAAGCGATTAAAAAATTAAAGCCCGACTTGATTATTTGTCGATTTTGGTTGCCCTTTATGGCGCCTTGTTTTGGGACAATTATTAAAATTGCTAAATCCAATCAGCATACCAAAGCAGTAGCTATTATTGATAATATTGTTCCACATGAAAAAAGACCGGGCGACCAATCACTAGCGCAATATTTTTGCAATCAAATAGATGCTTTTGTCGTCATGTCTAAGTCGGTGGAGATAGAAATAAAGCAGTTTACTAAAAACCAACCCGTAAAATATATTCCACTTCCTATCTACGATAATTACGGCGACCCAATGGACAAAATTGAAGCTAGAAAATGGTTAAATATTTCGCCTACCGAAAAAGTTATCCTTTTCTTTGGATTCATTCGAGATTATAAAGGACTAGATTTATTAATCAAAGCGATGGCAGATGAACGGGTAAAAGCGGCTGGCATCAAATTAGTCATTGCAGGAGAATATTATTCCAATCAAGCTGCTTACGAGCAATTAATCGAAGAATTAGGCGTCGCTGACCAGTTAATTTTAAAAACGGAATTCATCCCTGATGAAGAAGTGAAATATTATTTCAGTGCAGCGGATTTGGTCGTACAAACTTATAAAACAGCTACTCAAAGTGGCATTTCTCAATTATGTTACCATTTTGAAAAACCAATGGTGGTGACCAATGTTGGTGGGTTACCAGAAATTGTGCAGCATGGAAAAGCAGGCTATGTCGTAGAAGTAGACCCTACCTCTATTGCAGATGGCATTCTTCAATTTTATCGGGAAGATAGAGAAAAAGAATTTGCGGAGGCCGTTGCTATTAGAAAAAAAGATTTTGGTTGGGATACGATGACGAATGGGATTGAGGAATTGGTGTTTTAAGGATTTCATTAGGCAGCTTTTAAATAGGTTGATTTAATGACTTGAATATTCTTTTCAAGAATTTGATAACCAATTAAAATGTTTATTACCCATACTACCGTAAAAATGGCAAAGGGTAAATCATAAAAATGGCTCCAGTCATAGTGCAACCAATTAACTGGCAACATCGCCAATACCAATGCCATAGAATTACTTGCCATCACACAATCCATTAACAAAAACTCCTTTTTAAGATGACGCTTAAGTTGAAAATATCTCCATAATGGGTAAAAATTTAAAAGCATTCCAATGGAAAAAATGCCCAACATCATATACTTCTGAATAATTTCTGATTGTTGATATAAATAAAAAAAACAGCCTATGGAAATTAAGGTAAGTACTAATCTAGGAAGCTTCATCCAACTACTAAAGGTTTTCCAGATCCGTTTATTAATCTTCTTTATTAATGCTTTCCTTTTCTCTTCTTCTAAAGTCTTAAAGTCCCAAAACTCCCGATAAATCCGTTTTTGTGCCTCCAAAAAGGATAAATCAGGCTCGTTTTCCCATATTTCTTCAATTGCAGAAGCGTAATGGTCTACTATTTCGATTTGTACATCGTAATATTTGATGGCGTGGCGTTCTACTAAGTTGAATAATTCTTGGGTTTCTTCTTGTGTTACTTGCTTCATGCTAAACCTGTTTTAGGATTCAACAACTGCTGCATCGTCTGAATAAATTGCTCCATTTCCGATAATTTATTCGCCACTTCCTTCGTCCCATCTTCCGTCAATGCATAATATTTCCGCATCCGATTATTGACTTGCTCAAACTCCACTTTTAAATGTCCTTCTGCTTCCAATTTATGCAAAGCAGGATAAAGTGCCCCTTCTGTTATTTGCAATTCTCCTGCGGTGAGGGCTTTTACTTTTTGGGTAATTTCGTAGCCATACATGCGCCCATTATCACCCAATAATTTGAGAATAATAGTACTTAGTGAGCCACGATATAATTTTTTATTTGACATGTTATTGGTTTATACCTAAAGTTCTTAGGCAATATACCTAAGATTTTTAGGTAATGCTAATTTTGAGGGTAAAATTCTGTTGATTAAAGTCCAAAACCGAACACTCACCGTCCATATTCGGACATAAAAGTCAAATAAAAACCTCCTTCTCCATACACATTCAATTGATTATCAACAATTTGCAACTTTGGCATTTTGCTTGGATATAGCTATATTAATATAGAGCGAATCTTTTAGAATATCCCCGACTGTTTTTTAACACGAAATAAATTATGCTACAAAATAATTTTAAAATCATCCTTCGCACCTTAGGTAAACAGAAAGCCTTTACCGCTATCCATATTACTGGATTGACTTTAGGGTTAACCTGTTGCTTACTCATCTATTTATTCATTCAACATGAATTAAGTTTTGATAAATTTCACAGTAAGGTTGATAGAATCTACCGAGTCTGTAAAATTTCTGCTACTGAATCAGGGCTCGATTATTCGGGAGGAACGCCCTACCCTATGGCGCCTTCCTTACGAACAGATATGCCTGGATTGGAGCAAGTAGCAAGGATACACCAACAAGGAGAAGGAGTCGCTAAATTACCCAATGGAGATAAATTCGAAGTAGATAATATTATCTATGCAGAACCAGAATTGGTCAAATTTTTTGATTTTTCAATCGTATCAGGTGACCTTTATAAAACGTTGGAAGCCCCCAACCAAGTAGCCATTAGTCAATCCCTTGCCACCCAATTCTTTGGTGCATCAAATCCAATCGGTCAGACCTTAAATTTGGATGACAAAATAGACGTGACCATTACTAGTATTTATGAAGACAACCCTTCCAATAGTAGTCTACAAGGTCAATTATACGTTTCTTATGAATCCTTTAGCTCCGACATCTTGGGTTTTCCTATTGACCAATGGGGACTTTCTGTCGGTGGCGTTGCCTTTGCTTTATTAAAAGAAAATGAAAATATAGACCAATATACTAAGCAGTTGCCTGCTTTTGTCGAAAAATATATGGGCAAGGATGAATCAACCGAGACCACTCTTTTATTTCAACCCTTTACAAAAGTACATTTTGAGCCAGCCTATGGCAATCCATTGACCAACCAAGCTATTCAACCTTCCTACTTATGGATTTTTGGCAGTATTGGTTTATTTATTTTGATAATCGCTATTTTCAATTTTGTCAATTTATCTACTGTTCAAGCGATTAAACGGTCAAAAGAAGTGGGCGTAAGAAAAGTATTAGGAGCGGAAAAAGCACAGCTAATTGGTCAAGTACTAAGCGAAGCGCTAACCTTATCGGCTATTGCTGGGGTACTAGCAATGATACTCAGTCAAATTTCCTTACCTTTTCTGAATCAATTATTAGACAAAAATATAAATGAGCAGCTATTACAAAGTCCGCTTGTTTTACTCTTTTTAGGCAGCACGATTTTACTAGTTGGTTTGCTTTCTGGTATTTATCCTGCTATTAGTTTTGCTAATTTCAAACCCATTGAAGTCTTAAAATCAAGAACAACGGCTGGTAATAGAAATACGATGTGGGTTAGACGAACCTTAGTTATTACCCAATTTACGATTACCATCGCCCTTATCATCGGTACAATTATCGTCTCCAAGCAGCTTAATTTCCTAAAAAACAAAGATTTAGGCTTTAGTAAAGAAGCCATTGTTTTATTAGACATTCCTGACCAAGAAGGATTAGACGTTTTACGAACGCAATTGATGAGTCACCCAAGTATCGAAAATGTTTCTTTTAATGTCGGTGCACCAACGTCCAAAAATGATATTAACACCACTTTTTATAAGGAAGGAACGCCCGAATCTGCTTCTCATAATATTGCTTTAAAAACGATAGATTACGAATATTTTGATACTTATGGTTTGGAATTATTAGCGGGGCGCTGGTTATCTAAGGAAGAGGAAAAAAGAGCAACCAACCCTGAGTTAGGAATGCGAGAAAGGGATTATGCCTTTGTAGTAAACGAAACCCTTACCAAAAAAATAGGATTTACCCATCCCGAACAAGCAATTGGCACAAAATTAATTACCTCTGTTGCAGGTATAGAAGCAGCAATTGTTGGTGTCGTAAAAGATTTTAATACTTCTTCGCTACACGAAGAAATTACGCCAACACTAATGATGAACCTCCCGCAATTGTATTATAGTGCTGGCTTGAAAATAAAATTAACTAATGTAGATGCCACTTTATCGCATATCGAAAAAGTCTATACGACCAAGTATCCAAATGCCTTATTTGACTATCAATTTTTGGACGAAAGTATTGCTGAGCTATATGAAAATGAAAGCGTTATTTTCAATCTCTTCCAAATTTTTGCAGGCATCGCCATCCTGATTGCCTGTCTTGGATTATGGGGCTTAATTAGCTTTGTGACCCAACAAAAAACGAAAGAAATTGGCGTAAGAAAAATCATAGGCGCTTCTATTCCAAATATTGTCTTAATGCTCTCTAAAGACTTTATTCTACTCATTCTTTTAGCCGCCGTTATTGCCACACCCATTGCTTGGTATGCGATGAATGGATGGTTAGAAAATTTTGCCTACAGCACCACTATGTCTTGGTGGATATTTGCCCTAGCAACTATCATTACGGTACTCATTACCTTTTTAACCGTTGGTTTTCAATCTTTTAGAGCAGCTACTTGTAATCCAGTAGACTCTTTACGAGCAGACTAAAGCATTCAATTTTCAATGTTCAATTTTCAAAATGGTAATCTGAAAATTGAACATTGAAAATTTTAAATTGAAAATTGTTAACTATCTTCCTAAAAAATCTACAATTAGCATTTAGAAACCTCTTTCGAGATAAGTTTTATAGCCTAATCAACGTCTTTGGGCTGACTGTAGGAATGGCAGCGACCCTTTTGCTATTTACTTGGGTTACAA
>Ga0208544_10000377_pt1 | contig 36023 bp, 31 predicted proteins | sample DEB08_DNA_9_FD_184526 | JGI IMG/M metagenome (GOLD analysis project Ga0208544, IMG submission 184526) | Aqueous microbial communities from the Delaware River and Bay under freshwater to marine salinity gradient to study organic matter... | ecosystem: Environmental > Aquatic > Marine > Coastal ... | reverse complement strand
TGCTATGCCCTCAAACAGCATCAGCGTCGGTATGCGACCTTCCGATTCTTACGCAGTTTAAAAGTCAGAGAACGCTTAGCATGGAATGCAGTCCTGTACCGATCATGGTGGCCGATGGCCAACTATGTGCCAGTAAGGAAAGCGATGGGGATCGCATGGTTCGCAGCGCAAGGGTTGAAATCCTTATTCCATGTGCAGCAAGGTTAAACGTTAGAAGAAACCGCCTTGGTACGTTAAAGCGTATGCCGGGTGGTGTGGGGGGGACGGCGGCTTCGGCCGCCTACCCATCCCGATTTGGGTTTTTTATTTTAGACCGCCATAAATGACGGTCAACCCGGTGGCGCGCGGGTTCGTCGTCATTCATGGCGACCTCAGGCAGCGCCTTCCAGATTTACCAGGGCTTTCTCCTAAAAGCCGTTTTAGCAATTTCCGCCTTTTTGCCCCAACCCTAAAGGGAGAAAAGGCAGAAATCGCTAAAACTCCCTTAAGGGTCGGGGTAAATTTTAGTGGTTTTTGTCTTTTTTACCTGGCTTTTCTTTTTAGAAGAAGACCCTTTCCAGCGGAGAAAACTCAAATTTGTCTTATACTTACGCTGTGAGCCGCTACCTACCTACTTGGCTCCGCCAGCAGCACAAATTCAATCAGAAAAACCGGAACGCAAACCAACACCCCCCTCATCCATGTCCAAAAAAATCTGCATCTTCTGTGGGGCCCACCCCGGCAATTCCCCGGCCATCATCGAGCAGGCGATGGCACTCTGTACCTTGCTGATCGACCGCGATTACGACCTCGTCTACGGCGGCGGCGAAAGCGGCCTGATGGGGGTCATTGCCGACCAGTTCCTGGCCCGGGGGCGGCGGGTCATCGGCATTCGACCCCGCAAGCTGATCGCCGACGAAGCCGTTCACCACGGCCTCAGCGAGTTGGTGGTGGTGGAAGATATGTTCGAGCGGAAAGCCGAAATGATGGCCCTGTCCGACGCCTTCATCGCGCTGCCCGGCGGTGCCGGTACCCTCGACGAGCTGCTCGAGGTGTACACCCAGGTGAAAATCGGCTACCTGCACAAATTCTGCGGTGTCCTGAATACCGATAATTATTACCTGGGCCTGACGATCCTGCTGGACAACATGGTGGCCAAAGGATTCCTGCGGGCCACCGACCAGGCGGCCCTCTGCCTGAAGGACACCCCGGAGGAGCTGGTGGCCGCCCTGACCGACTTTGGTTAAGTTGCCCCTATTGTTTACCCAAACCACCCAAGCCATGATTTTTACCCCTCCAGAAATTGCCCAGTTGCGGCAGGATACGCCCGCCTGTGCCTCGTTTATTCATTTCAACAATGCGGGTTCGGCCCTGCCGCCGACGCCGGTGACGCAGGTGATGCAAGCCTACCTGGCCGAGGAAGCCGCCCTGGGCGGTTACGAGCTGGCCGCCCGGCAAGCCCAGGAAAACCAGGCCTTCTACCCCGCGGTGGCCAGCTTCCTGAATACCGCCGCGAGAAATATCGCCTGGGCCACCAGCGCTACCGATGCCTACAACCGGGCCCTGTCGGCCATTCCTTTTGCGGCGGGCGAGGTGATTCTGACCACCGAGAACGACTACGTGTCCAATCACCTGGCTTTCCTGCAGGTGTGCCGCCGGTTTGGTGCGCGGGTGGTGGTGGCTGCCGAAAGCCCCGCGGGTGGGGTAGACGTGGCCGACCTGGTGCGCCTCATCGACGTGCACCAGCCCCGGTTGGTGGCGGTGACCCACATGCCGACCAGCAGTGGCCTCATCCAGGACGTGTACGCCATCGGGCGGGCTTGCCGCGCGGCGGGGGTCTGGTACCTGGTAGATGCCTGCCAGACGGCCGGCCAACTGCCGCTCGACGTAGCCGCCATGGGGTGCGACTTTCTCTCGGCAACCTTCCGCAAATTTCTGCGCGGCCCGCGGGGGGCGGGCTTTCTCTACGTGTCGGACCGGGTACTCGCTACCGACCTGGCGCCCCAGTACATCGACCTCCACAGCGCCACCTGGACGGGCGACACCTCTTACACGTTGCAAGCCGATGCCCGCCGGTTTGAGCTCTGGGAACGCAACTTTATGTTGGTACAGGGGGCTACCGAGGCCGTGCGCTATGCCCAGACCATTGGTTTGGCCCGCATTGCGCAGCGCACTGCCCAGCTCGCGGCCCACCTGCGCGCGGCGCTGGCTACCCTGCCCGGGCTGCGGGTGCTCGACCACGGCGAACACCTGGGAGCCATCGTCACCTGTACCGTGCCGGGCCACGACCCGCTCCGGCTGCTGCAAACCCTCCGCGAACAGCACATCCACACCTCCGTGACGACCTTAGACTATGCCCGCCTGGATCTTCAGCGCAAGGAAGCGGCGTGGGTACTCCGGTTTTCTCCTCACTATTACAACACTATTGAGGAAATTGAAAAAGTAACCAAAGTTTTTTTTAAAATTATTTGTTGATAAAACTAATTTGTTTTAACTTGCAACCAAATTAATGGATACCAAATTTTTTGTACATAAATAGAAACAGCTATGATTTCAAACGACCGGCGAGATCTCAATGATCGCTTTATCAAGGTTTTTAAAATTCTGGAAGAACGCGGAGACGTGATTAAGAACGACCGGGGCGGGAAGGGGCTGGGCGATTTTGCCGATAAAATTGTCGGCAACCGCGCTTACGGACACATCATCAGGGCTTTTCTCAACGAAGACGACAAACGCTGCATCAGCTACGAACAGGCGCGCCGCGTTTGCCACGAGTACGGCGTAAATTACTCCTACTTGTTGGAAAATGAAGGTACACCCTTCGGTTTGGACCTGCCCAACCCCAGTGAGTCGGAAATTGTGTACAATGGCAATATCCTCTTCACCACCACCGAGGCTTTCGCCGGGGTGGCGCTGGACAACAGTTCGTTTAAAGTAGAAACCAACGATTTCTTTGCCATTCCGGGGCTGTCCGGTGGCGGGCTGGTTGCTTTCCCGATCAACGGCAACAGCATGGAGCCGGTGATCAACGACCAGGACATTGTCGTGAGCCGCGAAATTGCTGGCGTCCACGAAATCAAAGACAACAAAATCTACGCCGTCAAGAACAACGGTTCGGTGTGGGTGAAATACGTACAGCGTATCCAGAACGAAAAAGGCCGGGTGACCCACCTCAAACTGATCTCCGCCAACCACCTGGAATACGATCCCTTTATCGAAGAAGTCAACGAATATACCCGCCTCTATCAGGTGATCCGCCGGGTAAGTTCCCTGTAAAAGTTCCCACCAGCTAAAAAATCAAAATGGTCCTCATTCGTGCGAATGAAGACCATTTTGAAAGATTTATCCTGCTGTTTTTTGTTTTCCTCCCGGGGAGTGCTTGCGCTTGCCCGGGAGTTTTTATTTATCCTGTAACAAAGGTAGTAAAAATTGTTGAATTAGTTGGGTGTCTGATATAGCCATTGTGTGCATTGACCGTATAACAAGCGCTTAGTTTTTCAATTGAAAAGACAAAGGGGGGCCCTTCTGAACTTTTAACCCTATGACCCCAACCGTCTTATCCCCTGGTGCGATGTAGCAAGGCCACAGGTAATACTTGTCCAGTTCGAGATAAAAACGTTCATTGGCCTTATTTTCTATTTCTCTTTTTATGCCAACGCCCAGGCCATCAACCACTGAATCCCCAAAGCCGCGTCCAAGGACAATCGGTGCATACTTGTTGTTGTATTTATCTTGTAATAACAATTCATACGTTTGATCTAGCTCGAGCAGGCTTAGTGGCCCCAAAGGGCCCGACACCAGGAAGTCATCTGAAAAAAACAGCGTATCAGGACTGTCGTTGATGATTTGTACCGCCACCAGGCTTACGCCTTTGCCTTAAATTGGGGGAGATTCCGTCAACTATGCAAATTCTTCCATACCAGGTCTTGTTGATCGGTCTCAATCCAGTCTACCGCTAACTCAGCCAACCTTTTTACTTCCTTGCTGTAAAAGGCTTTCTTTTCTTCCGGCATTTCACCTGGGGTCAAAGGGTACAGCTCAATATCCACGAAAAAGTCTTTTCAGATTTTCATCATGTAACAATACGACTTTATTGTCTTTGGTCAAAAAAACATCAAATTCCGTACCATCACAATATGGGTTATCAATCGCAGACTGGATGGCTGGTAAAGTGTTCTCCTGGTATTCGGTAACAAGACCCCGATGGGCAAGAATGAGGGGCTTTTTTTTCATTTTTTTCATTTAGAAATCACCAATGTGAGTGCTGTGGCGTTTAGCTCGGCCTGGGTATATGCATTGCGAGTGTCTGGAATGGACTCCTTCCGCAATAAAGATAGTGATATATCCGGTGGTGCAAGTCCGCCGGCGGCGAGTTGGTGAAGCCGTCAGGTAAGTGGTCGCCGAGCGGCGTGTAACCGATTTCTTCTAAAACCCTTTTCCGATTTTAAGTGAAAATGCGGGAAAATTTTCCTCATCCTCATTATGTGAGATGCGTGGACCGGCATCAAGGCTAAGCCGGAGATTATTTTTTGTCAGGACATTTATTCCTATTGGAAAATAGGTCATCACACCGCCGGCGAATCCCCAGGCGGGCATTGCGCCCACATAGAAGTTCACTCGTCTGTTTCTAATTGCAGGAAAATACAACTTGGCTCCCAGTGAGGCTCCGATAACGCCAAGTTGGATTTCTGTTCCGATATGCGGGGTCAATAATCGTTCGTAACTAACCCCAAACCATGGTTCATCGATTCCGATTTTGAGGCCAAGAAGATTTTTTGGAGGACTTACTTGCTCACTTTCCTGGGCTACTTCATCTTGGCAAAACGCTATCATCGGTAAGCAAAGTAGAAGAAGTACGACAAGTTTGTATTTATTAATTCGCAACATATTTTCTGTTTTTGATTATTGCCAACATTGGCAAAGTAGCCTAAATATACCCTTACGCCGCTGACCTAGGTTTCCGATAGGGGGTATCGTGTGAAAATACATTTAATACCGTAAATTTTAAAATTCGTTTTTATAATTACGGGCAAAAAAGGGATTGCGTCAACAGTCAGCCAAATAAATTTAGCTGGACCTAATCCATCCGCGTCAAATCAAGATCCCGGATCATGAGGAGGTAGCTGGCCGAGAAGGCAATGACGTTGTCGAAGGAGAGGGCCGTCACGGCGGGCCGCAGGTTGGAGTAGCGGTCGCGGTGTTTGCGGACGATCTGGTCGATGGCGCGGCGGATGTTCTTGCTGTGGAGTTGCAGGGTGGTGGGGTCGCAGTAGTCGGGCTGGAAGCCGAGGTCGCGGAAGTAGGCCGGTTCGGTGACGCGGAAGAAGAGGTGGAAGAAGTCGCGATCGGGCTGGGGGATGGCGTAATTGAACAAGGCGTAGCCGATGAGGTAGCTGGGGATGGCGGCCGCAATTTTGAAGTAGCCGTTGTCGCGGTACCAGTCCATTTGGTGCAGTTCCGAGTCGATGAGGTTGACAATGCGATCGTGGGTGACGGGGGCCGTGATGCCAAACGTCGTCTGCACGCGGTACATCTCGCGGCTGTACTCGCTTTCCGAGCGCTCGAGCAGGGCGCGTAGGTCGTTGATGAGGAGCTGGTTTTTCTGCTGGGCGGTGAGGGCGTTTTCCTTGGAGAAGAAGTGGCGGTGTATGCGTTCGAGGGTCTCCATGGTGAACCCTTCGGGCTTGGTGAGGTAGTCGATCTTGTAGACGAGGTCGAGCAGCAGGTAGGCGATCCCGCCGGGGTATTCGTTGCGGTCGAGGGCGCCATTTTCGGCTTCGGCGAGGGTATCGCGAATCTGCTGCTGGATAAACTGGTGCTTGCAGTGGGTTTCGTCGGGGGGTAGGGGCACCAGGTGGGTGCTGTCGACGGGTTCCATCTGGCCAAACTCTTCGAGCAGGAGGTCGTCCTGTTTATCGGCCTGGGTGGCCAGCTCTTTGAGGGCGTAGTAGAGTTTGTAGGGGGAAGCGTCGACGGTTTCGGTATCGAAAACCACGGTGATGTGCTGGTCGGGGTCGAGGGCGTAGCGGCTGAATTTCAGGGAGTAGTTTTGCTCCACCAGGCGCCGCAGCAGTTCTGGCCGGGGTTCGCTGATGCGGGCCACGCGGGCTTCGGCGCGCAGCCGGTAGCGGGTAGCCCAACCTACGATGCGCTTACTGCCCTGGAAAAATTCGAACGACAGGCCCTGGCCCGTGGTTTCCCAGTGCACATTGTCTTCGGCCTCGTCGCGCAGGAAGGTCAGGAACTGTTCGTAAGAAGCCAGGTAGCGGCCGTCTTCGAAGTCGGCCAGGGCGGCATCCCAGGCGTCGTAGCAACTGGTGGCCTTGTAGGAATCGCTATAGCGGCCGAAGCGGATGTCGGGCTGGACATTTTCCAGGTCTTTGCTGCCAAACCAGCGTTCGAAAAAGCTCATTCAGGGGTGTTTGTTGCGCACGAAGTTAACCGCTTGTTTTGGAATGTCCAAAACCAACGGCCTGCTCGGTAGGGTGTGGTCAATTGTTGGTCTTGCGTTGGTAGGTCAGGGTGCCACCGTTGCTGCCCAGCAGGCTGAGCTGCAGTTGCTGGTCGGTGTGCTGGACGATGGTGAAACACATCTGGTTGTAGGGGCTGGCGACGACAAAACAGGGCCGGGCCGGGCCCACGCCGTTGGTGCAGCTGTTGGGACACACTTCGAAATAGGTCATGTTTTCTTCTACGACCTTGTTGCCCTCGTAGTAGGAAATGTACTTGCCCGGGAGGAAGTGAACCATCTCTCCGGGATCCAGGGTCGATACCCACTGGCCCATCATGGGGGCAAATTCAGCGGGCGCCTGCGCCACACCTTTGGCCGAATACGAAACCGGAATGGTGTCGGCTGGCAGAACAGCTGCGGCGGCCTGCTCACTCAGGATGGCGGGTGAAACATAGGTGCGGGCCGTCACCGGTTCGGCGGTCACGGCATTTTGCTTGGCGGTGGTATCACAGGCCGCCCAGGTCAGGCTGACGAACAGAAAGATAATGGTGGTACGGATCATAATGGTTGTGATTGAGGTCTGCGTGAACAATATTACTAAAAATTTGGGGTCACCAACCAATTTTAACGGCTTTGTACGCATTATTAAACCAGGATCGTGGCTTTCTTGTTTGATTGTCAGCTAATTTCGCGGTTATTCCTTCAGAAGTCCTTAAAATTGCGTCCGCTTAAACGCAACCAGTCGCCAAGTCTATGTCAGTAAACGTTCAGCAGCTCACCAAAATTTATGGCACCCAGCGGGCCGTCGATGGCATTGATTTTGAAGCGAAGCCGGGAGAGATCCTGGGTTTCCTGGGCCCCAACGGGGCGGGCAAAACCACCACCATGAAAATCATCACGGGCTACCTGCCGCCGACGGCCGGCCAGGTGACGGTCTGCGGGATCGACGTGGTGACCAATACCCTCGATGCCCAGCGCCAGATCGGGTACCTGCCCGAACACAACCCCCTCTACAAAGACATGTACGTGCGGGAGTACCTGACGTTTGTCGCCCGCCTGCAACAACTGCCCCGCCCCAACCATCGGATTGACGACCTGGTGGAGATGACAGGCCTGGGCAAAGAACAGCACAAACTCATCGGCGAACTGTCCAAAGGCTACCGCCAACGCGTGGGCCTGGCCCAGGCCATGCTCCACGACCCCCAGGTGCTGATCCTCGACGAGCCGACTTCCGGCCTGGATCCCAACCAGCTGGCCGAAATCCGCAGCCTGATCAAGCAACTCGGTGAGCAGAAGACCGTCATCTTCTCTACCCACATCATGCAGGAAGTACAGGCCTTGTGCAACCGGGTGGTTATTATCAACCAGGGCTCCCTGGTGGCCAACGACCCCATCGAGCGCCTGCAAGCGCGCCTGCAAGGCGAGATTCTGGTGACGGTGACCTTTGCCAAACCCGTCAGCAAAGCCGATTTGACGGGGCTGGCGGGCGTGCAGCAGGCCACCAGCCTGGGCCATAACCGCTGGCGGCTGGCGGCCGTCGGAAAGACGGATATCCGGCCGGCGATCTTCCACCTGGCAGTCGCCAAAGACGCCCCCCTGCTGGAACTGCGCCAGGAGGAGCTGAGTATTGAAGATGTCTTCCGCCAACTAACGGAAAAAAAAGTGGCCGTATGAAAAAATGCTCCGGACTCCTGCTCCTGCTGGGGCTGCTCGTACAACTGTCGGGCCAGGCCGCCGTTGACAGCGTAGCGGTCGACGTCAACTTTCAGTTTGTGGACGGGCTCTATCCCAACGTAGCTGCCCTCAAGGCCCACCGCCCCGCCCTTGTTTTTGGTAACCTGGCCGGCAAACTGGTGCTACAGGAAGAAGAATACCTGCTGAAAGTGGAATCGCTCTACCCCAAAGGCCGGCCCGATCTGGCTATTCCGCTGGCCGATATCGGGGTAATCTGCTTCAACGGCTTGCCCTACTTTCGCGCTTACGAAGATTCTCTGCGGCAGTTCACCGTCTACGCAGGCCTGCGGGTGCGGGGGCGCCTGAGCTACTACACCTACGAGCAACAGCAGCCAGACACCGTGCTGGTGAAGGCCTACAACCCGGTGACGGGCCGACCGTTCCGGCAACAAGCCATTATCCGCACTTTGCCGCAACTGGTGGAAAAGGTCGTCGACCTGGCTACCGGCCTGTACTACGATTTCAACCTCGAAAATATGCTGCACCTGCTGGCTGCCGACCCCGCCCTGGTGTCTTCTCTGCGGGAACTGGAACCGGCCGAAGCCGAAGCCCGCCTGCAACGTTGCCTGCTGATTTTCGACGACCGCCATCCGCTTTATTTGCCCAAACCTGAATAGCTCACCCTATGCTTAGTATATTTCGCAAAGAGATCAACCTGTTTTTCAGTTCCCTCATCGGCTACATCGTAGTCGGGGTGTTCCTGGTTATCCTGGGCCTGTTTCTCTTCGTCTTTCCGGATACCAGCATCCTGAACTACGGCTTTGCTTCCCTGGATCCCCTGTTCTCCATGGCGCCGAATATTTTTGTTTTCCTTATTCCTGCGATCACCATGCGTACTTTTGCCGAAGAACAGCAGAGCGGAACCATTGAGCTGCTCCTTACCCGCCCGATTTCCGACTGGCAGATTATCGGTGGTAAATATTTTGCCAGCCTGGCCCTGGTGGTGTTCGCTTTGCTGCCCACGGTGCTCTACTACTACACCGTCTACCAGCTGGGCGCGCCGGTGGGCAACCTCGACTCGGGCGGCATCCTGGGATCCTACATCGGGCTCCTGTTTCTGGCTGCCGGCTTTGTGGCCATTGGGGTATTTGCCAGCGCGGTCACCCAGAACCAGATCGTAGCTTTCCTGCTGGCTACGGCCATCTGCTTCTGGTTTTTCTGGGGTTTCGATTATTTTAGCCGCCTGCCCATCTTTGTGGGCAAGGGCGACGATTGGGTGCAGATGATGGGTATGCTCTACCACTATGACAGCCTCAGCCGCGGGGTCCTCGACTCGCGCGACGTGGTGTATTTCCTGAGCCTCACCGGTCTGTTCTGGTTTCTTTCCATGTTGGCGCTCGAGCGGCGGAAGTGGTAACTTCAGGTCGTGGGTGCCCGTTTGCGCACCTTTATCCATTATCTGCCCAGGTACCTCCAAACACGTAAGTAGTTATTCGTTATGAAACGCAGCACACAAACGATCATCCAGTTTTTCCTCGGCCTGGCCGTCTTCATCCTCCTCAACGTGGTGGCCAATAGCCGCATCGGGGGGCGCCCGCTGTACGGCTCCCTCGACCTGACGGAAGAAAAGCGCTATACCCTGACCCCGGGCACCGAGACCCTGCTGGAAAACCAAAAAGAAGTTCTCTTTGCCCGCGTCATGTTGGAGGGCGAATTTCCCGCGGGCTTCAAGCGCCTGCAGGAGGCTACCCGCGAAATGCTGGAAGACTTTCGGTCGGTATGCCCTTACCTGGAATACGAATTTTACGACCCCAACCAGGGTAGCGTCGATGAGATCAACACCCGGCGGGAGAAATTCAAGGAGGCGGGCATTATCCCCGTCAACCTGCGGGTGAAAGGAGTAGATGGCACCTCCACAACCGCCATCTACCCGTACGTGATCTTCAACCTGGGCGAACGCACCGTTCCCGTGAATATCCTGGAAAACGAGGTGCCCGGTGTGCCCAGCGACGTCATCCTCAACAACGCGGTGGCCTTGCTCGAATACAAGTTTGCCAGCGCCATCCAGCAGCTCAACCGGGCCTACAGCCCCATCATCGCCTTCTCGTCGGGGCAGGGCGAGTTGCCTCCCATCCAGACGGCCGACCTGGAGAAAGAATTGCGCAAATCCTACGACGTCGGCCACCTCGACCTCGACAGTGTGGCCGTCATCCCGGCCGAGATCGCGGCGTTGGTCGTAGCCAAACCGACTTTGCCCTTCAGCGAAAATACCAAATTTAAGCTCGACCAGTACGTCATGAACGGCGGTAAGGTTCTCTGGCTGCTCGACCGCGTGGCCGTCGACCTGGACAGCCTGCAGGGGCGCAAAAACTATTTCCCGAAGGCTTATGAGCTCAACCTCGACGACCTGCTCTTCCGCTACGGCGTGCGGATGAACGACGACCTCGTGCTGGACCTCCGTTCCACCCGCATTCCCCTGGCGACGGGTATGGTGGGCGATGCACCCCAGTTCGATCTCTTCCGCTACCCGTACCACGTGCTGGCACTGCCGCGCAGCAACCATCCCATTGTCCGCAGCCTGGATGGGGTCAACCTCTTTTACCCCAGTTCACTCGACCTCAGCCCCCGCACCAAAACGCCGGTAGAGAAGACCATCCTGCTGATGAGCAGCGAAAATGCCCGCTACCAGAAGCTGCCCATGAGCATGGACTTTGGCTTCCTGCGCTACGACCTCGACCCCGCTAAGTTTGACCGCGATTCCCTGGTGCTGGCGGCTCTGCTGGAAGGCACCTTCCCGAGTATGTACGAAAACCGCCTGACGGCCGAAAACGAAGCCGTGCTCGACCAGATGGGCGTCACCTTCCGCAAGGAAAGCGTGTCCACGGGCATGATCGTCGTGGCCGATGGCGACGTAGCGGCCAACCCCGTGCGGGCCGATGGCTCCGTGCTGCCGCTGGGGCTCAACGTCTTCGAAAAATACCAGTTTTCCAATAAGGCTTTCCTGGTCAACTGCCTGGAATACCTCCTTGACGAAGGCGGAATCATCCAGGCCCGGGGCAAGGAAGTGCGCCTGCGCATGCTCAATACCGAGCGCGCCGAAGCCGAAAGCCAGTACTGGCGCTTGCTCAACATCGGGTTGCCGGTGGTCTTGTTGCTGCTCTTCGGGCTGCTCTTCACCTTTCTGCGGCGGCGGAAGTATGCCCGGTAGGGGTGTTTACGCGGATTTGTCGGCCAACCAATGAGTGGGCCGCGACGTTCACGAACTTTCACTTGGCAAAGCTGGCCGAAAGGCCAATCTTTGCCACATTTTAAGACCGACTTGCCCGGCGTCATTATCCTGGCGGCTGGTGGTCATGCAAGTTGAAACCACAACTATGAATCGTACATTGCTATTGGTATTGCTGGTGGCAGCCCTTGGGGCTGGTGCTTTTTTTATTTTTCGCATGAACAACGACGGGCCTTCTACTTCGCTGGTGGGCGCCGACCGGGAATTTGCCGTGCCCCGCGAACAGGTCTACAAGATCTTCCTCGCCGACCGCAACGGCAACAAAACCACCCTTATGCGTGCAGATGGCCGCTGGGTATACAACGACCAGTACACCGTGCGCCCCGACGCCATCAACAACCTCCTCTCTGCGATCGAACAGATCCGCATGAAATTCAAGCCCACCGCCGCCGCCGTGCCCTACATGGTACAAAGCCTGGCTACGGACGGGATCAAAGTAGAAATTTACGACAAAAATGGGGTATTGATCAAGGCCTACTACGTGGGAGGCGCCACCAACGACGAGCGCGGCACCTACGTCATCCTCGACGGCGCCGAACAGCCCTACGTGGCAGAGCTCGGCAGTTGGGAAGGCAATATCCGCTTTCGCTACAACCTCACCGGCGACGACTGGCGCGACCGCACCGTCTTCGGTGCCACGGTAGAAAACATCGCCGAGATCACGGTGGAATACCCCAAGCAGCGGGACAAGTCTTTTCGCGTCAACCTCCGCGCGGGTAAGGAAGAGGTGACCCCGTTCTACGCCCTGAGCCCAGCCCGCCAGGCGGCTCCTACGCCGGGCAAAGTGGAGGCCTACGCCGCCGGCTTTGAGAAAATTCTGGCCGCCAGCTTCAACAACGAATACCGCGACCGCGACTCTATCGCCCGGCAACTGCCCTTCGCGATCATCAGTCTGACGGATAAAGCCGGACAAACTGCTTCCGTGAAGCTGTTTCCCATTTATCCGGATGCCGTCCTTGACGTAAAAACCTGGACCACCACCCAACCCGAGGGCGTCACCGCTTACTATGCGCTGACCCAGGACAACGATTTTATTATTTTACAGAACCAGGCTGTCGGGAAATTGCTGTGGGCCTATTCGTTTTTTTACGATTGATACTTTTAATCTAGTACTTCCGCTGCCAGGGTGCTGCCCAATAGGTGGTGCGGCCCGCAATTTTGGCAGATTCTACCTTGCTTTTGCCGTCGGGTGCCAGGTGCCCTTCGTGGCGCCATTCGTTCCAGAACCACTGCTCCGGATAGTCGCGGTAATGGGGCGACTGCTCCACTGCGGTGTGTAGCACCTCCTGTAATTTAGCGTATACTTCGCGCCGTTTTTTGTCGGGTAGGCTTGCCACCGTGCTGCCCGGATGTACGCGGGTGCGGTAGCAGATCTCGTCGGCGTAGAGGTTGCCCACGCCCGCCAGGCACGACTGGTTCAGGAGGAAGCCCTTCAGGCTGGTCTTGCGTTGGCCCATCGCCGCCAGGAAGTCGGCCTCGCTGATGACCAGTGCGTCGGGGCCCAGGCCACTTTCGGCAATATAGGCATCCCGATCCTCGAGGTAGAGGACGCGCGCAAACTTGCGGGCATCGTCAAAACCGAGGCGGTTACCGTCGGTAAATACGAAAGCAAAGCGCTCGAAGCGGGGCCGTTCCCCGGGGTCCTGGTACAGTTTCAAATCCCCCGTCATCCCGAAGTGGAGGAGCACGCTGTGGCCGTTGTCGAGGTCAGCAAAGAGGTATTTTCCCTGCCGCAGGGAGCCCGTAAAAGTTCGCTCCCGCAGCCTTTCGGCAAACGAAAACCCGTCCATATTGCGGATGATCTTATCGTCGTGCACCTCCACCTGCATGATGCGTTGCTGGAGGGCGGCAGCGTCAAAATACTGTTGAAAGGTATGTACTTCGGGCAGTTCGGGCATGGCAAAATAGTTTTAGATGGAAAACAGCAGAATGGAGGGAAGGTTTTGAGGGCGGGAAGGGGCTCGAAGTGGGAAGTGTTCGAAGTCGGAAATCGGAGGTGGGAAGCGCTCGAAGTCGGAAGTCGGAGGTGGGAGGTGGGAAGTTTTAGACCGTGTAAGTGCCGGGACAATAATAAATTTACATTCTCAAATTATTAGTGAAGAAACAAGCGATTGATAATGAGCGGTTTCGAGCTAATCATTTGAGTCGAAAAATGTAAATTTATTATTGTCCAAATACTTAAATGTGGAAACGGGAAAAAGTGTAAAAGTAGGGCGAGATCAACATCCGGCGTATCCATCCTCCCGCATGCGCCCACGCTGAAGACGTGGCAGGCAACGCTGAAGACGTGGCAGGCAACGCTGAAGACGTGGCAGGCAACGCTGAAGACGTGGCAGGCAACGCTGAAGACGTGGCAGGTGCGAGAACCAACTCGAAAATCGAAAGACTGCAAAGTCGGAAGAGATAGAGCCCACAAAAAAAGGAGGCTTTCCACCGAAAGCCTCCTTCAAAAGGGTATAATTTTTTTGGTGCAGCGTTCTTATATGCCAGCGATCTCCCGCACCTTGGGGGCCGCCATTTTTACGGCATCACTAACGCCAGCTTCGTACTTTTGGAAGTTGGTAATAAACGACTGGGCCAGTTTATTGGCCTGGGTGTAGAAAGCCTCGTCGTTGTGCCACGATGCGCGGGGGCTGAGTACCTCGTCGGGTACACCGGGGCAGGTGAGCGGGTGGCGAATACCAAAGATGGTGTGGGTAGTGAACTTCACTTTGTCCAGTTCGCCGGTCAGGGCCGCGGTGATAACGGCCCGCGTATACTTGAGGCTGATACGGCTACCGATGCCGTAGGGGCCATTGGCCCAACCGGTGTTGACGAGCCAAACCTTTACGTCGTGTTTTTTCATTTTCTGGCTCAGCATCTCGGCGTACTTGCCGGGGTGTAGCGGTAGAAACGGGGCGCCGAAGCCCGCCGAAAAGCTGGGCAGGGGGTCGGTGATGCCTTCTTCTGTACCCGCCACCTTGGCCGTGTAGCCAGAAATGAAAAAGTAGGCAGCTTGCTCGGGTGAGAGCTGGGCGACGGGGGGCAAGACGCCAAAAGCATCGCAGGTGAGGAAAAAGATGTTGCGCGGATGCCCGGCCATCGAGACGTCGAGGGCATTGTCGATGAAATGGATGGGATAGCTCACCCGCGTATTTTCTGTGACGGAGCTGTCGCTGTAGTCGGGGGTACGCGTATGGGGAAAAAAGTTGATATTTTCCAGAATAGCGCCGTGGCGGATGGCCCGGAAGATGTCGGGCTCCTTGTCGGCGGTCAGGTCGATGGTCTTGGCGTAGCAGCCCCCCTCGAAATTGAAGACGCCCTGGTCCGACCAGCCGTGCTCGTCGTCGCCGATGAGTGCGCGCTCCGGATCGGCAGAGAGGGTCGTTTTACCCGTGCCCGAGAGGCCGAAGAAGATGGCCACATCACCGGCGGCGCCTACGTTGGCCGAGCAGTGCATACTGAGTACGTTGCGCTGGTGGGGCAGGATGAAGTTGAGCACCGAGAAAATCCCTTTCTTGATTTCCCCTGTGTAGCCCGTACCGCCAACAATGACACAGCGACGGGTGAAGTTGATAATGGCGAAATTGGTTTGACGCGTGCCGTCCACCTCCGGGTCGGCCAGGAAACCGGGTGCGTTGATGACGGTCCACTCGGGGGTGAAGTTCCGCAACTCGGTGGCGCTGGGGCGCAAAAACATGTTGTAGGCAAATTGGTTGCTCCAGGGGTATTCGTTCACTACCCGTACCTGCAGGCGGTAAGCGGGGTCTGCTCCGGCAAAAGCATCCCGCACGTATACTTCGCGGTCGACGAAGTAAGCGGTAATCTTTTGGTACAACTGGTCGAAACCAGCGGTGGTGAAGGGCAGGTTAATCTTGTTCCAATCTACCGTGTCCTGGGTAATTTTGTCTTTGACAATAAAACGGTCGAGTGGAGAGCGGCCCGTAAATTTGCCGGTCTGCACCACCAGCGCACCCTGGTCCGAGAGGACGGCCTGTTGGTTGCGAATGGCGGCTTCTACCAAAAATTCAGGGCTCTCGTTCCAATAAGCCTGAAGGTAGTTGCTGATGCCCAGGTCTTCTAAACGGGCAACTGGATTTTTGATACCGAATTGGAGCATGTGGTATTGGTTTTAATGGTTAGAAACGGGTTTTGCGCTAAACACAAAGCAAAGGTAGTTGTTTTTCCTTTTTAGAGAAAATTTCTCTAAATGATAATTTTTATCTTAATGTCGTAATTTCTATATTTTTTTGGCGACGAACCAACTGCCAAAACGTAAATTAGCGCTGCTTTTTCAGCAAAAAGATGACTATTATTACCTCAACAAAGTAATTTAACCCAGCAAACTGCAATTTCATGCTCAAGGAGGCGGACATTGTCAAGTTGATTTTTGGTTTAAAGGTCCAGCATTTGCGGCAGGAGGCCGACTTGTCGTACCACCAGTTGTCCGATCGGACAGGGTTGGCGATTTCCTACCTCCACAGCATTGAAAAAGGCAAAAAATACCCCAAGGCCGACAAGATTCTTAGCCTGGCTTCGGCCCTGGACACCGATTACAACTACCTCGTCTCGCTGGAGCCGAGCAAGAAATTGCGCCCGATTGTCGATCTTTTACAGTCGGATTTCCTGAAAATATTTCCCCTGGAAACCTTCGGCATCTCGACCACCAAGTTGATCGAACTGCTCTTGCAGGCCCCCGAAAAGGTGAATGCGTTCATCAGTACGGTGATCAAGATTACCCGCAACTTCAATATGCAGGGCGAAGATTTTTACAAGGCTGCCCTGCGCTCTTACCAGGATTTGCACGACAACTATTTTCCGGAGATTGAAAACGCCGTTCACCAACTGCGGATCGACCAGCAGCTCGGTGCCGTTGCCCAATTGGATACCGCGGCGTTGGAAGCACTGCTGTGGCAGATTTATCAAATCCGCGTAGACCGCCAATACCTCGTCAACCATCCTACCCTCCAGCACCTGCGCTCGGTGTACATCCCCGAGCAGCATACCTTGTACCTGGGCCCTGACCTGAGCCCTGCCCACGAGCGTTTTTTGCTGGGCAAGGAGATTGGTTTTCAAACCCTCCGCCCGCCCGAACGCCCCTACGAAACCCGGATGTTGGAAATCGAATCTTTCGAAAAGCTACTGGCCAATTTCCGGGCCTCCTATTTTTCGGTGGCTTTGCTGCTGCCCGAGGCGGTCATTATCGATTACGTCCGTACGATGCAGCAATGGCGACAATGGCAAGGCGAGGATATGCTCGCCTGGCTGGCTGCGTGCAACGTAACTTCGGAAATGCTCGTCCAGCGATTGGCCAATATTCTGCCGCGTCATTTTGGGGTCAAGCAGTTGTTTTTCCTGCGTTTTTTTACGGGTCCCTCGATGCAGAAATTTATGGTCACCAAGGAAATGCACCTCTCGCAGTTGCACGATCCCCACGCCAATCAGTTGGACGAACACTACTGCCGCCGCTGGATCAGTATTCGCCTCATTCGGCAACTTAAAGCCCAGCAGGGGATGGAAAATGTCAGTGGCCCGATCATTGGTGCGCAAATTTCCCGCTACTGGAACACGCCAAATGCTTATTTTTGTATAACGCTGGCCAAATCTACCCGCGAAAATCAGGAGAACAGCAGCAGCGTGACCATTGGTTTGCTGGTGAATGAACAGTTGCAGGAAACGTTTCCCTTCCTGACCGATCCGGCTATTGTCAGCAAAGATGTCCATACCACCTGCGAGCGTTGTCCTATTCTGGATTGTGGTGCGCGGGCCGTTCCACCAGTCTTTCTGCAGCGTCAGAAGCGCCGTGCCGATATCCGGGGAGCGCTGGCAACTATGCAGAAAAATTTGTCGATTAAGTAACACCTATTAAATAGCAAGCATTAATGAGCAACTACAAAGCGGACGAACAACGCCTTCGGGACCTGGCCACTGGTCAGGAAACCAAGTGGCGGCTGTTTTATGAAGATATGCGCTCACCTTTTCGTTTGTTTTTTTTGAAATACACCGGGCTGGATTCGGCAACGGTCAACGTTTTATACCAGGATGCCGTAGTGGTGTTGCACCGCAAGGTGAGCAACGGAGATTTGGTGGCTCCATTGAAAAGTAGCCTCAAGACCTATTTGTTTGGCGTCGGCAAAATGCTGTACCGCAAGCAAAATGGGCAAATCGCCAAATGGGAAGATGAAATTCCCGAAATTGCTATTTCGCCGTCGGTGGAAGACAAAATTGCCCGGGAAGAGCGGGCCATCTGGGTAACCCATTTATTGAACCAGCTCGATGAGAAGTGCCAGGATTTACTCCGCAAGGTGTATCTCGAGGACTATACGATGGACATGCTGGCGGAAGAACTGCAACTGAGTGGTGCTGGTGCCGTGCGAAAAAGAAAATTTGATTGTCTCAATCGACTGCGTAAGCTGGTCAATTGAAACCCTTGTTAATTGCCTGTACTTTTTAATATTGATCATGCTAACAACCGAACTGCTCGAACAACTGGAAGCGGAATTCCGTGGCCAGTTGTCTCCATCGGCGCAACAACAGTTGCACAATGCCCTGGATGAGCTCCCGCAAGGACAAGAAGAAGCTGCTACTTACCGGCGCTTGTGGGTAGCCCTGGCAGCCTGGCAGGCCCAGACCTTCCAAGGCCAGGCCGAAAGCTGGGAAGCGGATCATACCTACCATGATGATGCAGAACTCATAGAGCTTTACCTCCGGCAGGAACTCCACCCTGCTAATCGGTCCCGGGTGGAGCATCGTCGAACCGAAGACCCTGTTTTTGACCAACAATTCCGCCACCAGGAGCAATTGCTGGAAGGTTTCACCGCCGTCCACTCGACCGAATTCCAGAGCCAGGTGACTGCCTGGGAACAAGCCTTGCCGGCGGCAGCACCTACGGCCCGGGTCATGCCGCTGCGGCAGCGCTGGGCACGGGTACTGGTTATTGCCGCAGGCATTGCGCTGCTGTTGGTAGCGGGGGTGAACTGGTTGGCGGATAAACCCCATTCGGATGTAGCGCTGGCGGAGGCCTACTATCGGTCGCCGCCGATGGGTAACACCCTGGGGGGGGCAGCCGAAGAAAAGATAGCCTACCTGCAGGCTTTTGACGCCGCTCATCAGGCGATGCGCACCAAAGACTTCACCACTGCTGCAGTAGCATTTCAGCAACTCTCCCTGCTTCCACCACCCACTACTTTTTCGTCCGATGATCTTAAATACTACCAGGATAACATCGGCTGGAGCCTGATCCTGGCCCGCCTGGCCAACCGGGATGTCAGCGGCGATTTTGCCCAACGCCTGGAACTGATCGCCACCGACGAAACGCATACCTACCACCAGCAGGCGATACAATTGCAGGACGATTTAGCCGCTTTTTGGCGCAAATAGGACGGCAGTGGGTAATTTTTGGCGTTTTTAGGTGGAAGAAGTTGGCCGTGCATTGTATCTTACGTCTGGATATTTATGCTGTTTAAAATTAGCCCATGGCTTTCTCTCCAAATTGGAAACAGTACGGCTCGTTGCTCTTTGCTACCTTATTGCTCAATTTCTGGGCCTTTTACAATCGTTTTCCCATTGTTTTTCCCGATACCGCTACCTACATCGGTTCGGGTTTTTCCGGGGTAGCGCCGGCGGATCGCCCCGTTTTTTACGGGCTGTTCCTGCGCCATATCAGTCTCAGCGATTCCCTGTACCTGCCACTCCTGCTCCAGGGTTTTATGCTGACTTACCTGTTGTGGCTGTGGGTTTTTTATTTTGGCTGGAAAAAGCACCAACGGCTGCAATTGCTGGGATTGGTTTTCCTGCTTACTTTTTTTACCGGGGCGTCGATCCAGGTCAGTCAATTGATCCCGGACGTTTTTGCCAGCCTGCTGCTGTTGTCGGCGGGCTTGCTGGTGCTGGCGCCCGCCCTGACCCGGAAACACCTGGTGGTGACCAGTTTGCTCTTCTTTTTTAGTTTGGTCACCCATAATTCCCACCTCTTGATCCTTTGGGCAATAGCCATCCTTTGGGCCATACTGGGCCTGCTGCGCTGGCGACCGGCCGGGACGCCGCAAACCCTGCGCCGCTGGGGTTTAGTGTTGCTGCTAGGGCTGGCTGCCCAGGTAGCCATTCCCACCAGCAGCTGGTTGGGGGGGCAAGGTTTTCGGAGTTCGCGTGCCGGGCATGTGTTCCTGATGACCCGGATGGTAGACTGGGGGATTATCGATCGGTACCTGGAAAAGGCCTGCCCGGAAAAAGGATACCGATTTTGTGAATACCGCGACCAAATTCCCAAGGCCAACTTCCTCTGGGATTACGAAAACAGCCCCCTGTATAAAACCGGCGGCTGGGAAGCCAACGAAGCAGAATACCAGGCTATACTCAAAGATATTTTGCGCCAGCGCCAGCTGCGTGGGCCCCTCATCCTGTACGCGCTGGAAGATGCCTGGAAACAGTTTTTTAGTTTAGCCATTGGCGATACGACCTGGAATAATCCGGAACAATCCATTGCGCATTTGTCCATTTCCCTTTATTATCCGGCGTTGGAAAGAAGTTTTCTGTGGTCGTTGCAGCAACGTTCGCTGCTGGAATTCACGACGCTAAATCTACACCATCGCTACCTCATTGGTGGTTGCTTAAGCGTGGCGGTTATATTGCTGCTGAGCAACCTGAAAATAAACCAAACCCGGCAATTGTTATGCTTCGTGTTAATCGGTTTACTGGCTAATGCAGCTGTATGTGGCATCTTATCTGGTGTATTTGACCGGTACCAGTGTCGGGTGGTGTTTTTAATTATTATTCCACTCTACTTATTGTTTTGGCAGCTGCCTGCTGTTCAGTTGTTTATTTCAAAACTTACTGCCGATGTCAAAGAACTGTGAACTGACCATCCTCATGCCCTGCCTCAACGAAGAACGGACGCTGGCCATTTGCATTCAAAAAGCCAGGACTTTTCTGGAAAACGCTCAGCTTGATGGCGAAGTACTCATTGCCGATAATGGCAGTACGGACAACTCGGTGGCCGTGGCAGAGCAGGCGGGTGCGCGGGTAGTTGCCGTTCCTGAAAAAGGTTATGGCAGTGCGCTCCGCGGCGGCATAGCTGTGGCCCATGGCCAGTTTGTGATCATGGGCGATGCCGATGACAGTTACAATTTTAGCGATTTACACGCCTTTGTCGAAGCGCTGCGCAATGGCGCTGATCTGGTGATGGGCAACCGCTTCCAGGGTGGCATCCAAGCCGGTGCCATGCCGCCACTACACCGCTATCTGGGCAACCCCGTACTTAGTTTTATTGGCCAGTTGTTTTTCAAAATACCCGTAGGTGATTTCCACTGCGGCTTGCGCGGTTTCCGGCGGGAGCAAATACTGGGGCTGGGGCTCAAGACAACGGGGATGGAATTTGCGAGCGAGATGGTCGTCAAAGCGGCACTCGGCCAACTCAAGATTGAAGAAGTCCCGACGACCCTTGCTCCCGATGGTCGCAATAGACCACCACACCTGAATACCTGGCGCGATGGCTGGCGGCACCTCAAATTTTTATTAATTTACAGCCCTGCGTGGTCTTTGTTGTATCCCGGGGTGATCTTGTTCGTGGTGGGGTTGTTGCTGTCGTTGACGCTGTTGCCCGGGAGCCAATCCATCGGGGGGCTGCGCTTTGATGTACATACCCTGCTGTTGGCCAGTACGTTGTGTTTTATTGGTTTTCAGTTGATCAGTATTTTCTTTTTTGCCAAAGAACACGGAATTCATCAAGGTTACCTCCCGGCCGATGCAACGCCCCGCTTTTGGGACCGGTTGTTTCGGTTAGAAAACAGCTTGCTGATTGGCGGTGTGCTGTTCTTCACGGGGTTGGGGCTGATCGGTTACAGCATTTTGTTTTGGCGGAGTATTGGCTACGCTGATCTGGATGCGAGCTACACGCTGCGCTATGTCATTGCGGGTGCCTTTTCAATTGTCTTCAGTGTACAGTTCATGATTACCGGATTCCTGCGCGAAATGCTGAAGTAAAAACAACTACCATATACCATGAAAATTATCACCTTCACCAATCCCCACCGCCAGAAGCACTTCGATTTTTTTCGCAGTATGGATCAACCGCACTTCAGCCTGGTGGCGAACGTGGATATCACGCCATTGCTACTCCTTGTTAAAACAAAAAAGCTGCCCTTCACCCCGGCCATTGTCTACCTGTTGGCGCGGGCGGCCAATGAGCTGACCGCGTTTCGCTGGCGCATTCGCGGGGCCGAAGTCGTGGAACACGAAAGTGTGCAGCCTTCTTTCACGGTACCCACGCTGGCCTCGGACGTTTTTAGCTTTTGCACGGTCGACTATCATCATCATGCCCAGACCTTTGTGACTCGTGCACTGGCTACCATGGAAAGGATGAAACACGACCCCGACTTCGAAGATGAACCCGGCCGCGATGACTACCTCTATCTGTCGGCTATTCCCTGGGTCAGTTTTACCGGCCTGAGCCACGCCATGCACTATAGCCCACCCGATTCGGTGCCGCGCATCAGCTGGGGTAAGTACTTCCAGCAAGGTGAACAGACGCTGATGCCCCTGGCGGTTCAGGCCCACCATGCCGTGGTGGATGGACGGGATATGGGGCAGTATTTTCAAAACGTGCAAACTTTGTTAGCCGCAAGCGCAGAAAAATTTCAAGATTTTTAACAAAGTTTGCAACAATTGCCAGGGAATACAAAAAATTTCGGTCCCGGTGTTTTTCCGTGTTCCATTTGGGGTGAGCCCACTTCACCAATAATTATTTTGAATTCTGGATCAATTACAAGTTGGATGAACAATGCACAAAATTAATATATACCTCTTCTCCTTGATAATCAGTTGTATATGTGGTATCTTTATAATAGCTTTGCAGCTTAGTGTAAAATAAACACTTTCCAGAAATGATCAATAAGCAATATTCCAAGACCAAGCCTGTTTGTAAAGTAACTTTCTCTTTAACGACAGAACAGGTGGGTAAAAATGCCGAAGTACGCGTACTCGGTACTTTCAATGAGTGGAGCTGGGACAAGGGCCTGGTTTTGACCAACAAGAAGAAAAGCTACGAAGGCAGCCTGGAACTGGCCGCTGGTGCTACTTACGAGTACCGCTACATGGTAAACGGACACAGCTGGGTCAACGACGAAGCTGCCGATGATTACCATGCTACGCCTTTCTTTAGTCACAACTGCGTGCTGGCGCTTGATGCTGCTGAAGTAGCTGCTGCTCCTAAGGCTCCTGCTACCAAAGCCGTTGCGCCTAAAAAAGCTGCTGCTCCTAAAGCTGCTGCCCCTAAGGCTGCTGCGCCCAAAGCTGCTGCCCCTAAGGTTACCACCAAAGCCGCTACCACTAAGGCTGCTGCCCCTAAAAAAGCTGCTGCTCCCAAAGCCGGCGATTTGAAGAAGTAGATCCTGAAATTGCCGATCTGCTCACTGAAAAGCGTCCTGGATGCATTTGGTGGCAGTAAGCGCTAAAAGAGTTTACCGCTTCAAGACTTTTACGGAGGTAGTCTCCGCTGGTGTTTGCTACTCACCTATGGGTAGCCTATATCCTTCTTATGACCTAACCGAAAAGACCTTTCCTGTTTGCAGGGAAGGTCTTTTTTTTGCCTGGACCAACAGGAATTATTTTTTTCACTTGCATATCATGCAGGGTTCCTTATCTTAGCCGGGCTACTAAAATTGTGCTTATGTCTAAGGTGAAAAGCTTCAGTCTGTTAACTGATTTTGACGTTAACCTCTTCAAAAGTGGAAAATTTTTCCGGGCCTACGAAAAACTAGGCAGCCATTCCGTGGAAGTGGAAGGGGAGTGGGGTTATTATTTCGCCGTCTGGGCACCCAATGCCACCGCCGTTTCGGTGGTGGGCGATTTCAATAAGTGGCAACGCAACAGCCATCCGCTGGCTTCCCGCTGGGATGGTTCAGGTATTTGGGAAGGTTTTATTCCCGGATTGAAGCAAGGATTGCTTTACAAATATGCCATCGACGCGCCCGACGGCCGCAAGTTGGTTAAAGGAGATCCTTTTGGTTGGTTCTGGGAAGTGCCGCCCCAAACGTCGACCGTTACCTGGGATATGCACTACGAGTGGCAGGATCATGAATGGATGGATTCCCGCAAGGGGAAGTCGAGCCTGGAGATTCCCTACAGTGTGTACGAAGTACACTTGGGTTCCTGGCGCAAGAAACCCGGCGCAACCGAGTCATTGAGCTACCGCGAACTGGCGGAGGTGCTACCGGCTTACCTCGCGGATATGGGCTTCACCCACGTGGAGTTCCTACCGGTGATGGAGCATCCCTATTTCCCCAGTTGGGGCTACCAGGTGACGGGGTATTTTGCCCCTACCAGCCGCTTTGGTACCCCGCAGGACTTTATGTTCCTGATTGATAAATTGCACCAGGCGGGCATCAGCGTCATCCTGGACTGGGTGCCTTCCCATTTCCCGACCGACGCCCACGGCCTGGCCGATTTTGACGGGACCCACCTCTACGATCACTCCGATCCCCGGCAAGGGTTTCACCCCGACTGGAAGAGCAGTATTTTCAATTACGGTCGCAACGAGGTGCGCTCGTTTCTCATCAGCAACGCCCTCTACTGGTTGGATTACTTCCACATCGATGGCTTGCGCGTAGATGCGGTAGCGTCGATGCTTTACCTGGACTACAGCCGCGAAGATGGCCAGTGGATTCCCAACCAATACGGTGGCAACGAAAACCTGGAAGCCGTAGATTTCCTGCGGGAATTCAATTCCACGGTTTACGAGAGCTTCCCCGATACCATTACCATTGCCGAGGAATCTACGGCCTGGACGGGGGTGAGCCGGCCCGTGTATACCGGTGGCCTGGGCTTTGGCCAGAAGTGGATGATGGGCTGGATGCACGATACCCTCAACTATTTCCAGAACGACCCCATTAACCGCAAATATCACCACAACAGCATCACCTTTAGCCTAGTGTATGCTTTCACCGAGAACTTCATGCTGCCCCTCTCCCACGATGAAGTGGTGCACGGCAAAGGCCCTCTGATCGATAAAATGCCCGGTGACGAATGGCAGCGTTTTGCCAACCTGCGCCTTCTTTTTGGCTACATGTTTGCCCACCCCGGCACCAAGCTCCTGTTTATGGGGGCTGAATTTGGCCAGAACAGCGAATGGAGTATTGAAGCCGGACTGGACTGGACCTTACCCGCCAAAAAATTCCATAAGGGACTCCAAACCTGGGTGAAAAAACTCAACCACCTGTACCAGGAATCAACCGCCCTCTACGAGCAGCAGTTTGTGCCCGAGGGTTTTGACTGGATCAACCACGGCGATCACCAGCGCAGTGTCCTGTCTTTTCTGCGCAAGGGTAAGAAAGAGGGGGATGTGCTGGTTATTGCCTGCAATTTCACGCCCGTACCCCACGAAAATTTCCGGATAGGTGTGCCCGCAGCCGGTACTTATACCGAAATTCTCAACAGCAACGAAGAGGTGTACCAAGGTACCGGTCACTTGCTCAACCCCCAACCCATCAAGGCCGACAAGCAGGAATGGGATGGCCGCGATTACAGCATTGGCTTCCACCTACCCCCGCTGGGAATTGTGGTTTTCAAATACCAAAAAGCTGCGAGGAAGAAATAGGCCTGGCACGGCCTTCACCTCCTTACTGCCAACGATCGTTGAGCGCAAGTGAGGCCCAGATAGCGTAGTCGTCTATTACTTCCTGGTAGGCAGGGGATACTGTTTTCAGATCCAGCAGCGGAATCGTCTGGAGTCGTTTCTTGTTGGGATATTTCACTTTGACGAGGTGTCCCGATTGGGGGTTGAAACCCGCCAGGCACTGGACCAAAAGCTGATTTTTTTCCACCACATTCACAATGGCATGAGCAGGGAAGGCGGTGAAAGGGAAGGCCAGTTTGTTGGTTAAATAGTGGGTCCAGTTTTCCTCGTCATCAGCTAGCGGATCGGCGGCCAGGATACCCACCAGGCGTTTTCTGACCTTGGCCGGATAAGTATTGAAGGCATGTTCCCGCCAGACTTTGCGGAAGGTGTTGGCGGCAGCCTGTAGTTGGGCGTCGGAGGGTGACTTGGCTTTCTTCAGGCTGCTTTCGGGCAGGTACGACAAGATGCCCATTTCGTGTATTTCAATGCTTTCTTCGAGGTATTTTTTGGGAAGTTGGAGCAGCGAATAGCCACTTAATAAAATGACGTATACCGGTTCGTTTTGTTCAGTAAGGAAGGCCTTCAAAACATGCCCCGTAAGCTCGATGGTGGTCGTCTTTTTGTTTGTCCTGCGTGGGCTGAAGTAGTCGAAAAATTCGGAACTGATTGTTATTTCAACCCAGCTGCCGATGGTGAAAAGGGGTTCGGGATTGATGACGAATTCGTCGTAGTCATAGGCCCCATTATAGAATTCGTTGTCATCGTCCTCCAGCTCAAACATTTGAAACAATGCGATATCGAGGTCAAACTCATCCTCCTCCTCCGCTCCAATAGATTGGTTCCATTGATCGAGGGCTTCCATTTTGCCGGTGCGATCTACTTCGCTCAGTGCGGCGGCCAAATCCTCCATGCCTTCAAGGGCAAAAGCCATATCCGGTGGCAAATCTGTTGCCGAAACACCAAATTTTTCCAGGCTGTCGACTTCGGTGAGCCATTGGCCCATTTCGCTTTTGCGCAGGGCTTTGATCTCTTTGCTGATCCGTGTTTGTTGCTTTTTCAGGGCAGAAAGCTGCTGTGTCAATTGCTTGATTTTTGCGGCCAGGGCATCGGTATCTCCGGCACTTACCGCGAGGTCTTCGGTTGCGAGGCCGTACCAGCTTTCCAGTTCCAGGAGCGTTTGCAAGTCGTGGCTTTGGTAGGCTGCTACCACCTGCTGCTGAATTTCGTGGTAGTTAACGGTTTCCTGTGCATTAGCCGCTTTATCGGGGTGAAACTGCTTGGATAGTTTGAGGTAGAGCTTGCGCAAATCGGCCTGCTCTTCCGCTTTGGGAGCCACCTGGAATTCCTTGAACATATGCCGGTACTCGGCTCGTTCCTCGGAATCGGCCTGTGCCCGTGCCTGCGCTTCAAAGTTGAGCTGCTCATCTATTTCGCCCAGGTCGTCCTGGATAGTTTGCGCCAGGTAACCAAGTTGTTTGCGATCTGCTTTGGAAAAGCGTTTGTCTTTTTTAAGTTTCCTGAGCAGCGTCAGCACCCGGTCAAGGGTTGCCTTCATTTTTTGCTCACCGCTAAATATCGCATTCATCATATTCCGCTGAATATCCGTAATGCGCGTCTGGGTATTGAGCAGGCGCGTTTTAAGCGATTTGAGGGTGGCTTGTATTTTCTTAATGTCTTGCTCTAGTGCGGCTAGTTTTGCTTCTTGTTGGCGTACTTTCAAGCTCTTTTCTATAGAATGATCGGACATACAAAGGTAGGGCTGGTTCGCAAAATTTCACAGCCACAAAAATAAGGGTTGTAGTTGGGAATTGCAGAAAACGTGGGGATATTTTCAGCAGTATTTACTTCCCACTTCCCACTTCTGTAGGGCATTCATTCCATTCCCGGTAAAAAAGGCACAAAGCGAAAATCGCCGTGATCTTCCTCTTCCCATTCCGTCTCGCTGTGGCGAATGATGCGCAGCATCCGTTGTTGCTCTTCGCCTACCGGGATGACCAGCAGGCCACCGATGGTAAGTTGTTCTTTGAGGGTAAACGGAACGGTGGGGGCGCCGGCGGTGACGATGATCCGGTCGAAGGGAGCCATTTCTGGCAAGCCCAGGTAGCCGTCGCGGTGGTAACAGCGGATGCCGCGCAGGTCCAGTTGGCGGAACATCTTCTGCGCCCGGAGATAGAGCGGGCGGTGCCGTTCAATCGTAAATACGCGCGCGCCGAGCAGAGCCAGCACGGCGGCCTGGTAGCCGGAACCGGTGCCTACTTCCAGCACTTTTTGTCGTTTTTCTACTTCCAGGAGTTGGGTTTGAAAAGCGACGGTGTAGGGTTGGGAGATCGTTTGTTCACAACCGATGGGGAAGGGCTTATCCTGGTAAGCCCATTCTTCGAAAGCTTCTTCCAGGAAAAAATGCCGCGGCAGCTGCCCAATAGCCGCCAGTACCCGCTCGTCGTGGATACCTTTTTTGCGAAGGGTATCTACGAGCCGTTTGCGTTGCCCCTGATGTCGGTAAGTGTCCTGCAAAGTTGGTGGTTATAGAAATGAACAGGTGCTTTGGCACTGCTCCACTGACAGCGCCAGTGGAGCAGTGCCAAAGACCGATGAGGTGCTGACCAGGTCTACTACACCCCCAAGTCTTTCATAATGGCATCGATCTTCAGCTCCAATTCCTTTTGCACCTGTACGTAATCGTTTTTAGTGGCCAGGGGGGCGTTGGCGCTGCAGTAAAACTTGATCTTGGGCTCGGTGCCGGAAGGCCGGGCCGAGATGATGCTGCCGTCGGCCGTAAAGAACTGAAGAACGTTGGACTGGGGCAGGTCAATGGCTTCCTGGCTGCCGTCCTGGAGGTTGTGCGAAACGCTGGTTTGGTAGTCTTTGATGGTGACTACGGCTGCACCACCCAACGTTTTTGGTGGATCCTGGCGGTATTTTTCCATGAGGGCCGCAATTTCTTCAGCGCCACTTTTTCCTTTTTTGGTCAGCGAGATCAGCTTTTCCTGGTAGCAGCCAAACTCCACGTAGATGTCGAGCAGGGCATCGTACACACTGCGGCCCTGGTCTTTGTAGTAGGCAGCCATTTCAGCGATCATAGCGCACGAGACGACGGCATCCTTGTCGCGGGCGTGTTCTCCTACCAGCAGGCCATAGCTTTCCTCACCACCAGCCAGGAAGGTTTTTTTACCCTGGAGTTCGGTCATGATCTTTCCGATCCATTTGAAACCCGTCAAGGTATTGAAGCATTCGATACCCTTGGCGGCCGCCATCTTGTCGATGAGGTAGGAGGTCACGATGGTTTTTACAATGTATTCCTTGCCCGTCAGTTTGCCACTGTTTTTCCAGGCCAGCATGACGTAGTTGATCAGCAGCGAAGCCGTCTGGTTGCCGTTGAGGAGGATGAACTCCCCGTTGTTGTCCCGGACGGCAATACCTACCCGGTCGGCATCCGGATCGGTCGCCATGACGAGTTCGGCGTCGGTGGCTTTGGCTTGTTCGATAGCCATATTCAGGGCCTCTTTCTCCTCCGGATTGGGGTAGATGACGGTGGGGAAATTGCCGTCGACCACCATTTGCTCCTGGACCAGCTGCACGTTTTCAAAACCAAAAGCCTGCAAAACGGGGGGAACCAAAACGCCGCCCGTGCCGTGGATCGGAGAGAAGACGATGCGCAGGTGGCGCTGCCGGTGAATGGCATCGCGGGAGATGGACAAGGCTTTCAACGCCGCCAGGAATTTGGCGTCCATTTCGGCGCCGATGGTCTCGATGTTTTTTACAATGGGCGTGAATTTGACCTCATCCACACTTTTGATCTTTTCGACTTCGGCCATCACGTTTTCGTCGTGAGGTTCGGTCAGTTGGCCGCCGTCGTGGCCGTAGGCTTTGTAACCGTTGTATTCTTTGGGGTTGTGCGAAGCGGTCACCATCACGCCGCTGTGGCAGCCCAGTTCCCGGATGGCGAAGGACAATTCCGGTGTCGGGCGCAAGCCTTCGAAGAAATAGACGTAGATACCGTTGGCCGAGAAAACCTCGGCGATCATGCGTGCAAAGGTGTCGGAATCGTTGCGGCAATCGTGGGCTATAACCACCTTAACCTGCTCGCCGGGGTACAATTGCACCAGGTAATTGCTCAGCCCCTGGGTAGCGGTCCCGAGGGTGTAGCGGTTGATGCGGTTTGAACCCACGCCCATGATACCCCGGATACCACCCGTGCCGAATTCCAGGTCGCGGTAGAAAGCATCGGTTAGTTCGCCGGTTTTACCCTCGCTGAGAAGTTGGCGGATCGTTGCCTTGCTTTGCTCGTCGTAGTTGCCGTTGAGCCACTGATCGATGTTGGCCTGTACCGCAGGCTCTAAAACAGGTGTTGCCATGATAACGTGATTTTTTGGTTCTACGCAAAGTTAATAGTCCTGGGGGTTTTGTCGCATTAGCGGGAACTTTTTTTCGCTCCTCTACAATAATGAAAAAATAGTGGCCGTTAAGGGAGGGTAGCTGGGCGGTTAGCCCGCTCAGGGTACCAAAAATATAGCGGCCTCGCGCCGTAAGATTAATAACTGGGGTTTAGTTTTCTATTGTGAAAGTGCAGTAAACTGCACTTTCTTTTTTTCCACCTTTCCGCTTTTTCACTTTTCCACTTCTATTAATGCGCTACCGCATAGAATTCCTCCTCCCGGGTATCGGTGCGCAGGTAGGCCCCGTGCGCATCTACCAGGGGTTGCAGCAGGCTGTAGATGATCGTCTGCCCCCTGGCCAACCCTTCGCTAACACCCCGCAAGCCGGGTTCATTCAATTGATACCTGCTGTCCCGTTCACTTCTTCTCCAACACGTTCCCCGCTTTTCGCTTCCAAAACGACAACAGCAATACCCCGCCGATAACGAGCAAGGCACCGAGCCATTGCCAATGACCGAAGGACTCGCCCAGGAACACCGAGGCCAGCATAATGGTGGAAATGGGCCCGACGCTGCTGATGATAGAAGCCGGGCCTGCTCCCAGGCGCCGGATACCTTCGGCAACCATAAAACTGGGGATGACTGTAGCCAGGAGCGCCATGCCCAGTGCGTACCCGTAGACGGGCAGGGCAAAATCGAACAGCGCCCAGTGGTAAAAGATGCCGTGGTGGATGATAATGGCAAAGCAGGCAATGCTCATGACGAGCGAGTTGTAGCGGAGCGTGCCCATGCGGGGCAAGTATTCGCCGCTGCCAATGAGGTAAATGGCAAAGGTAAAGGCACTGCCAAAGGCCAGGGCTACGCCCCGCCAGAACAAGGGGCCCTGGTTGAGTTCTACCGAATGCGAAAACGCCAGGGCAATGCCCAGGTAAGACAACAGCACCGCACCGGCCTCGGCCCAACCGATGCGCCGCCCCAAAAAAGCGGCCGATAGCAGCAAGACCATGGTGGGATAGGTGAAGAGGATGAGGCGCCCCAGGCTGGCCGACAGGTACTGCAACGACCAGAAATCGAGCAGGCTGGCCACGTAGTAGCCCGAGAGCCCTAACAGCAGCAATTGCCCCCAGCGTTTGGGGGTGAGCTGCAGTTCCAGGGTTTGTTTTTGCCGGCGACTGTGCCAACCGGCCAACAGGAAGAAAGGCAGGGAGAAGATCATCCGCAAGGCCACCAACGAGACGCTATCTACCTCGTAGCGATAGGCCAGCTTGACGAAAATGGCTTTGCTGCTGTAGCCGATGGCCCCAAAGAAGACCAGCAGGATGGCAATGCCTACGGTACCTGGCGCGAAGGATGTTTTTTTCATCCGGCAAAGGTATTGAATTACGGCTTCTATTTAATTACGGCTTCGGATGGGTTGTTTGTCAAACCGAAGGAGGGGCAATGGGTAATAGCAAAAACCAGGTTCATCCTGAGATGAACCTGGTTCGAGAGGGGGATTCCAACGGCTATTGATTAGTAAAATGAGCGCTAGTCTTTAACCATCAGGGTTTTTTCAATATTCCCACCGGTATCTACCGTGATAACCCAGTAAAGACCAGGGTTCAAGGTGGCCACGGAGAGAGTGGCCGTAAAATCATCACTCAAATCTTCTGTGATGACCGTCCTTCCCAGTACATCCACGACCTGGACGGTGCCCGAAAAGGCGGCAGAAAAACGTAAATTAAGCACCTCTTGCACTGGATTGGGGTAAACTGTGGTGCGGGTGGAAGGCGCCTGCACGCCACTGACCAGTGCGCTCCCGGTACTCCGGTGCGGCGTAATACAGATCGGCTCAGACCACACCTGGCGACCCTCACAAACGGCAGCTACACGGAAGCTGAAACAATCGTAACCCGTTTGGGTCAGATAACTGGTTTTAACGGTGGCGATGCCATAAGTATAGGGGTTGCTGCCGCCACAACAATCGGCGTCATCGACCGTAATTTCTACAATGTAGTAGTCGGCTCCCGGCACCTGGTCCCAGTTGATGCGGATACCACCTTCCGTTTGGTTGTAACTGGTGACGTGTGGCGCCAGGCATAGGTTGTCGATCAGACTACAGTCAATATAACCGCATAGTTCGCAGTTCTCCTGTTCGGTCTGGTCGCCGCGCAGGAAGCCATTGTCTGCGTAGCGTTGCCGGCCGTAGCAAAATTGTCCACAGGGGGAGTTGATGCGATGGACAACCGTGTAATAGAGGCCTCCCTGTACGTCATCATAAACCGTAAAGGGCGCGCTGCCCGCACTGGAAGTTTGGCCTACCAGGGTATAGGGGCCAGCCGTAGCATTGGGACTGGACAGCACCAACCACTCGTGCGTGACGCTGGTGTTGGGGTAGTCAGAAAAATTGCTGACCACCAGTGACATACCCTGGGTATCCTCAATGAGGCTGAGATTAAATGAAGGGAACAGGGCACCACAGCAAGTGACGGTAAATTCGTGTAATACTTCCGTCCAGGGAATACAGGGGATGTTGGCGATGGCCAGTTTAATCTGGTATTCGAATCCCGGTTCAAAATAAGGTGCCGACGTTCGCAAACAACTGAGAAAGGTTGAGTACGCCCACCTGCTGATCGATGGTCCAGCCCAGGCTGCTGTAGTAGTCGAAGGGGGCCGGGCTCCCGATGGGCCGCCGCCAGGCATCGATGAAGTAGCGCGATTCATTTTGGGACGCTGTGCCGTCCAGGTAGACGTCTTCCCCGTAGCAGAAGGTCGTTTTGGGCTGGCCGCTGGCGTTCTCGAAGTTGAAGGCGGCTACGCCACTGGAAGGATCGCAAAGGAGTTCCACCCCCACGGCATCCAGTAAAAAGCTACCGTTGAGTTCGGAATTGATGGCTGAAGGGGTATTGAAAGCAGCCCGAAACCAGAGTTGCCCAAAATTGGCACTGGCCATAAATTCCACGTCATGGAAAGTCCAGTCAAACGTATTGTCAGGGGTATGCACGGTTTGCGAACCGGCAGGAATTGCAGGAATTGCATCGGCTGGGGTACAGGTTGAGCCATCCTGGTTGGGCAGTCCGTTGGTCAGAATCCAGGCGCGGTTTTGGATATTCCCACGAAATTTGGCGGCGTACCGGAGGCGGTACGTGGCGCCTGCGATGAAATTGTGGACAATGGCAACACCTTCGCCACGGTGTCTTAAACCTTGATTAGGCACAGGGCAGTTGATGTCGTATTTGACGTAGCCATGGGCAAATTTATTTCCCGCGAAGGCCGGACCATAAAAAGCCGTGTTAGAAATATTATCCGGCGTACCGTGGGTGGAGATCCAGTTGGGGAAGCACCCCGTAAAAAAAGCTTTTGCCAGCTGGCTGCAGTCGGCTTCAAAGCCTTCATTAATAACCTGGGCAGAAGTAGCAGTTGCCAGGCCAAGGAGGAGCAGGAAGACTAAATTCCAGCGCAGGAAGGGCGTACCTGTTTTGGCGCTTTTTGCCAGGCAAGCAGGTCGTTTTTTGAAAAAGGTGGATAACTTGTTCATTGCCAAATCGTTTAAATGGTTAGAAATAAATGGACTCAGAAAAGGGAGTGGCGAAGGCCACTTGTCCGAATTGTTCGTGCTGGCCTAGCGTAAAACAGCACTTGCAGAGCTACTGAAGGCCAACTGTCGATGACAAAGATGGGAGGTGGTAACGGCGGTGACAATAACAATTTGACTGGAGCTTTCTTGCCAGGAATTGCCCGGTAATTCATTTTGTGTATTTTTATTTAATTTTTAAATAGATGATTATCAGTAAATTGTATTTTTAATATTTGTAACATTATTGGTAGGCTTTTCTCTTTTGTACGGTTCTTTAAGTGGATTGAAGGTAGCCCCGGAGAGGTTGCCAGGGAAAGCTAGGCTAAAATTGTTATAAAAAAATACAGCTTGTACCCTTAGATTTGTCAGCATAGCACGTAGCCAGGGAGTAAGAAGAAGAAGGATCAATAAAAGGCCGTACTCCTGCTCCTGCGTATTCACCGAATCAAATACCACCATCATGATGAAATCCATTTTTTTGCGAATTTGTGGGATCCTGTTTTTTGCTATTTCGGGCTCTTTGGTTTATGCCTCCAGCTTTTGCTTTACGGAACCACTAATGGAAATGAGTCAGGAAAATCTACCCGAGGCGGTGGTTTGCCCCCTGGTTATTGACCTGGTTTTTGCCAGGCCGGATGAAGGAAATACGCCCGTTAGCTTAATCAATTGCGAGACCATCTGTACCCAAACTGGTCCGGTAACCGATAGCGTTTGTGCTATTCCGATAGATTCGGGTTCAAACGAAGGCGCTTTTTTGCCTTTCCGGCTTCAGGTGGTAGAACCAGGTACCAACCGTACCCTGGTGCTCCTGGTAGAAATAAGTTCATTGGATGGTTGTACCTGGGATTGCCGGGTAATCCTGCCGGCATCGAGCTGGTCAGTAGAAAATGGCTCTGCCAATGAATCTGAAATGATCCTGGCTATTTTTTCAGATGCCGAAGGGCCACTGGTGGCTACCATTGACGTAAGCCCCACTACCTCCGATTTGCGCATTACCATCCCCATTGAAGGATACACGGTTTCACTTTTGACGGGCTGCGAGGAAGGATCTATTCCTCCTGTCACTGGCCCTGCTACAACTGCGTCTCAGGGCACCCGGCACAATCCGGGCCTGCGGGGTATAGTGCCTTCCGGGCCAGCCGCCCTGCACCAGGAACGCTACACTTGGCCGGATAACCATAGCCCCGAACCCGTATCCTGGCAGCTGACCAACCCGGCCGAAGCGGAATTGTTGTTGTGGTTGAGCGAACCCTTAAGCGCAACGGGTGAGCTGGCTATTTACAACCTGATGGGGGTGCCCGTGGCCTGGTTTATGTTGTCGGAGGGGCAATCTCACTACCGCTTTGATTTGGGCAATTTCCCCGCGGGTGTTTACGCGGTGAAAGTCAATGGATCTCAGGCAGAATTGTTGGTGAAACGGTAGGATGAAGCGGGAGGTAAGCTAGCCTGGTAAGCCCCGCATTAAAGCACAAATACAGATTGTAATAATTCCAAATACGCCGCGCCGCTGCGCACCCGGAGGGAAGCGGCTTATTTCCAAATTCTACGTAAAACCAACTGCGATATGTATAAATTACAATTACCTGCTCTTCGCCTGGACCTTTTCCAGCAACCAGTCGCGTTCGGCAAGGTATTTTTTCTCTTTGATGCGGCTTATGATCCGGGCAACTCTGGGGGAATCACCTTGGGTACACTGTTGAATTTGTAGCAACAGGTTGATGAAATTACGTTCCAATTCCCTGATTTTAGGGGAGAACATTTTTCCGGAAGATCGACTGATGTACATTTTGTAGGCATCTATCCGGTACGAGAGCAGTGGGGACTCTAATTCGTAGTAAATCTTGAGTTCCAGGCGCTTGCCGTTGATGAGGTACATTAAATCGGCGAAATGAGCAGGAAGCACATCCAGGGCCGCTTCGTACTGGCCGGTAGCAAAAAAATACTGGGCTTTGATTAGACCGTAGTAATTTTCAGCATCTTCTCCGGCGTCTAGTAAACGGGTTTTATACGTTTCGATAAAATTCAACGCCCACTCGAAGGCACCCACCAGAATGGCTGTTTTAGTGACACTCATGTAGGCACTGGGGGATAACTTGGCCTGGTGGAATAAAGACCCCCGTTCCAAATTGTCCCGTTGGATATGGTGGAGAATGGGGGCAAAGTCGATTGAACCCTGTTGCATCAGGAGGGTGCAAATATTGCGCAGGTAGGCGTAGAATTGTTGTAAGACCATGGCATCCAGCTGGTCATCGTATTTTTGTAAGAGGGTCAGAATTTCCGAGAAAGCACCAGCCCTGGGGATCGGAACTTGCAATTGCAGGTGGATCTTCCAGGCTATCAGAAGCAAAGGATGTTCCTCGTTGACTTGGTGGGGAGGCAACCCCGTGATGGGCGCTAATAATTGAGCGGAGGACTCCAGGGGCGTTATTTTTTGCTGTAACAACAAGGAATTTAAAAGCTCGAGCCGTTGGGCCAGATAATAGGTGTCGAGGCTTTGTAGGGTGGGGGGGATGTGCAGATCGCCTTTGGCGCGATTATTCAAACTTTGTACATCATGAATCTCGTAATTCAGTAGGAATTCCTGGTAATAGTACGCCACAGAGGCGCGTTTTTCCGTAGTAAAGGCGCGTTGCAAGGCATTCAGGTTTTGTTGGTACCGCGATGTCAACCCCCGGTTGCGGATGATCTTCACCCAGTCCAGCGATTGCCTGAAGTGGTTTTCAGCATTGGTGTAGTGTTGGATGAGTAAAAACTGTTTGACCAGGTTACTCAGCTAACTCCTGCTCGTCGAAGGATTGTATGAGTTGAAACAGATAACTTTTTTTCATTTCCCAGGTCTCCAGTTGGCGGTGGAATGGGACAAATTTAAGGGTTAAGTAGAAAAAAAGCTGATTTGATTCAATTATACGCTGCGCGGTGCTCTCCCCCCCAAAAAAAGCTGCCCCGAATCATAGCGGGGCAGAAAAATAATTAGGATTAATATAAACAAAAGCTAGATTCTTTTAGAAGCTACATAGATCAGCGTGTTGTTCCAGACTGGGCAGGTGGCCCATTGCTCCGGCCTGGAGGAGGTCGGCACACCCATCGGCAAAGTTGTAGGACAGGATTTGG
>Ga0208544_10000376_pt1 | contig 36083 bp, 34 predicted proteins | sample DEB08_DNA_9_FD_184526 | JGI IMG/M metagenome (GOLD analysis project Ga0208544, IMG submission 184526) | Aqueous microbial communities from the Delaware River and Bay under freshwater to marine salinity gradient to study organic matter... | ecosystem: Environmental > Aquatic > Marine > Coastal ... | reverse complement strand
ACTAATAATAAATTGAAACTCATTAAACGTAGGGCTTATGGATTTTTAGATTTTGAAAGCTTTAAAGCTCGTGCAATGGTAGAATTTTATTAACATATATATTTTCCGTAAAATATGTAGTTGAACCAACTAAAAACTACTATTTATTTCGTACTTGATGCCCTAATAAATCACCCAGTAACGGAAGTTACTGGGTGATAAAGTGACGGCTATTTTAGAGAACCTCCTTCAAAACAGTCCAAATATTCTCCGCCACAATCCGATGTCCTTTAGCCGTTGGATGGATACCATCCGCTTGATTTAATTCAGGAATACCGCCAACATTACTTAGAAAAAAGGGAATCAAAGTAGCATCATTTTCTTTGGCTAAATTAGTGAAAACACCTCTGAATTCCGCAGTAAATTTTTCACCCATATTTGGTAAAGCTTCCATAGCGCATATCAAGATTTTCACCTCGGGATATTTTGTTTTTACCTTTTGTAGAATAGCCGCTAAATTTTTAGAAGTCTCTGCTATAGAAGTACCTCGAAGCCCATCATTGGCGCCTAATTCTAAGACAAATACGTCAATTTTTTGCCGTAAAATCCAATCAATTCGACTATTACCACCCGCAGAAGTTTCGCCACTTAATCCAGCATTGACTACTTTATAATTTAAGCCTAAAGAGTCGATTCTTTCTCCAATTAACCCTACAAAACCTTGGGACGGATCTAGTCCGTAAGCAGCCGTTAAACTATTGCCAAAGAAGACGATTGTTTTCTTTTTATCAACTACGGGTGTAGGAGCAGTTTCCGTTGTTTTGGGAGCTGTTGTCGTACTTTTCTTTTCTGTAGTAGTTGTATCACCACCACAACTAAGTAGTGCGAAGGATAGGAAAACAAATAGATATTTTATCATTTTAGGAATAGTTTTTTTACCAAAAAATTGTCAAGAATTATTACAAAGATATTGGATAGAAATAAAAATAATGGTCGTTTTATTTTTAGTCTGCTAAAAATAGTACTTACTTTTAGTTTTCTCTTGGCTATACCTGTTGAAAAGGTTAAAAAAGTATTTAGAAAAGTCTGCTATAATACGTTATTTGTAGCTAGAACAAAGAAAATAGCAGCTATTTATCGTTCATTTTTTTCAAAGAAATGAAGTCGTATGTTATTTTTCTATAATGCCACTACATCCGATTTTGCTAAAAACAGTAAAACCCTCGTTAAATTCATTAAGTGATTCGTTAAACATACGTTAAAGAATTAAGAGAAATTAATGACTTTTTGTAAAATAAATAATTGATTGTCAATTGTTTAAGTAAAAAAATATAAATTTGCGGCTCCTTTTTAAAAAGTAACTTTTAGTATATTGTGGAAGTCTTTAAATAGAAAGCTGGCAATAAAATATTAATTTTGGCAGTCTTATTTAGGACATAATTAAAAAATCAATCTCAATAAACATTGGGATAAAATCTTTGATAACATGAAAAAATATATTTTATCTCTAGCAGTTTTATTTTTTGTTGGAACCGTTACTATTTCTGCACAAAGAATTGCAGTAGTTGACATCAATCAAGTATTAGAAAATTTACCAGAATATAACCAAGCGCAAAAAGATTTAGATAAGCAAGCAGCTACTTGGCGTTCAGAGATTGCCCAAGAATACGATGTGATTAAAAGTATGTATAATAAATACCAAGCAGAACAAGTGTTGTTGAGTGATGAAGTAAGAAAACAAAGAGAAGAAGAAATTGTGAATAAAGAAAAATCAGTTAGAGAAATGCAAAAGCAACGATTTGGTCCAGAAGGTGCTTTATTCAAAAGAAGACAAGCCCTAGTTCAGCCTATCCAAGATAAAGTTTATTCTGCGATTGAAGATTATGCCAATTCAAAAGAATTCGATTTTATTTTAGATAAAGGAAGTGCTGCGGGATTATTATTTGTAAATTCAAAATTTGATAAGACAGAGGATATTATTGATAGAGTGAACTAGATTATTTTAATTAAAAACGGCATTAAACAGTGCAAAAGTTTTATTTTTGCGCACTAATTTCAAAAATAGAAAACTACTTTTCAGTTAATCAAAAAAATTCAAAGATTCATGAAGCAGATAACAAAATTATTTATCTTGGTTCTAATGATGGCCGCAACGGCTTTCAACGCAGACGCACAAAAATTCGGTTACTTAAATTCCGCTGAGATTTTATCAGGTATGACCGAAGTAAAACAAGCAGATTCTAGTATGGAGGCTTTACAAAAGCAATTACAGAAGAAAGGACAACAGATGGTACAATCGTACCAAACTAAATTACAAGACTTACAGAAGAAAGAACAAGCTGGAGAATTATCGCCAAAGCAAATTGAAGATGAAGCGGCTAAATTAAGGACAGAAGAAGAAAAGATTGGTAAGTTCCAGCAAGACATGGAGAAGCAAATTGTAGAAAAGAGAAATACTTTATTACAGCCTATTTTTGATAGAGTGAATGGCGCTATTAAGGATGTGGCAAAAGAAAATGGCTATAGTTATATTTTTGACCGTAATGCTGCACAAGGAAGTACGATTCTTTATGCAGATGAAACGCAAGATGTTACGACATTAGTAAAAACTAAATTAGGGTTATAAATCAAGTCGGTTTAAACTTCTACGATAAGTTTTAAATTATATTACGAGCCATTCAGTTACTATGCTGGATGGCTCGTTTCTGTTTTATTTAAGGACAACACGCTATTTTTTAAAGATTTAGTGTCTCGAATCATAAATGATTGACAACTAAAATTCAAGGTTGCGATGTTCCGATGTTGCCTTGTTCTATACGTAACAGCGCAACATGGCAACAACGCAACAGAAATTAAATTGTCAAAAAATTATAAATTAGACCATTAGGTACTATTTTTTATGACAAACCTAAGACTGAATTATTTTTTTTCTAAACAAAGCCTTGCTATACAGCGTTCTTCCTGTGATATTCTTTTTTTTAAAACTGTAATAAACTGTATGCCACAAAAAATTCCCATATTAATTCCAAGGGGAAAAAAAGTCATTTTATTTGACGGCGTTTGTAACGTCTGCGATGGCTTTGTACAGTTTATCTTAAAAAGAGATAAAAAAGGCTTATTTTATTTTGCTTCCCTACAATCAGATATTGCGCAACAATTATTAGCTAAGCATAAGGTTCAAGTTAAAGAACTAAGTACTGTTGTTTTAATTGATGGTGATAAAGTCTATACCCATTCTGATGTTCCATTAATAGTGGGAAAAGATTTGGGAGGAATTTGTATTATATTTTACGCTTTCAGACTGTTGCCTAAAAAATTTAGGGATGTAACTTATAATTGGTTTTCTAGAAACCGTTACCGTTTTTTTGGTAAAAAGGAAGTTTGTATGTTGCCAGAACCCGAATGGCATAGTCGATTTTTAGATGTCATTTAGACTACCATTTCTACTTATTCTTAGGCTTCTTTCCTTAGGCTCTTAGTCAAATCTACCTACTTTAACTTTCCTTTAATATCCTTTGTTATAACTAATACCGTCTAAAGGTCGTTCTTATCAAGAACAGGCATTCTATTTGCCCTATCATTTTTTGTATTCCTAAATTAAAAAAACATAATATGATTAAGCGTTGTACTTTTTTCTTGATACTCGGTGCGCTGTTTGTTTCCACGAATGTAGAAGCACAAAAATTGAAAGGTTTATTGAATAAAGCTAAAGAGGTAGTTTCGGGCGAAGGAGGTTTGTCTAAAGATGAAATAGGCAATGGTTTGAAAGAAGCCTTGAATATTGGCGTAGGAGAAGCAGTCGATTTTTTATCTGTGGAAGATGGGTATTATAAAAGTCCTTATAAAATTTTGATGCCAACAGAAGCGGAAAAAGTAATGGGGAAATTAAGAGTCGTTCCTGGTTTTTCTAATATTGAGGCAGATATTTTAGAAAAGATTAATCGAGCAGCAGAAGATGCAGCGACTAAAGCAAAGCCTATTTTTATAAGTGCGATTAAGCAAATGACCTTCAAAGATGCCATGAATATTTTAATGGGCGAAGGAGATGCTGCTACTCGTTATTTAGAGAAATCTACTTACGACCAATTATACAATGAATTTAAGCCAGTCATTATCGCTTCTTTAGATAAATTCAAAGCCAGAGAAACTTGGAGAGGTGCGGTAAAAGCGCATAATAAATTGCCTTTTGTGAAAAAAGCAAATCCTGAATTAGATGATTATGTGGCTAAACAAGCTTTGGTTGGTATGTTTGGTTTAGTAGAAAAGAAAGAAGAAACTATTCGAGAAGATGTAGGGGCTAGACCAAGTCCATTATTACAGAAAGTTTTTGCGCAGCAAGATAATAAGAAGTAGATGCTGAATTGTTAAAATTGCTATATTGTTAAATTGTTATGGTGGCTATTTATTCGATAACAGTAAAACAATATAGCAATACAACAATTCTATCCGAATACTTAGAAGTTATTATCATCATTTTACACTACTCGATAATAACTCTTTATAACCTCTCTTTTGTTACTTTTTCCCCTTTCCACATTATTTGAGTAGAAAAATTATCAGCGATGCAATTAAAAAAATATCTGGTTCTACTCCTCTTTTTGTTTTCCCTCCATTCCCTTTCTGGGCAAATTATTGATTCTTCTAAATTAGTATTGTCCAATAAAGTTTTATTTGATTTTGGTCAATATGAATTGACGGAAACAGCCGATTCTTCAATTACGAATATCATTGCTCAAATAAAACCATTAAAGAAATATCACATCAATATTACAGCACATACAGATGCCATTGGTTCCAATCAAAATAATGTGAAGCTTTCGCAAAATAGAGCGAATGCCGTTAAAGAGTTCTTGATAGCAAAAGCTATTCCTGCCGAAAATATCCACATTCAAGTTTTTGGAGAAGCAAAACCTGAGTCCGATAACGATACAGACGATGGTCGGCAATTAAATCGACGAGCCACTATTGATGTGTTTCAGACCATTAAATTAATGCCGTTCAAAGGTCAAATCAAAGATAACAAGACGGGGGAAGCGATTCCTGCTACATTAGTGATTCGGACCAAAGACAATAGAGACTCTTTACAAACAGACAGTTCGGGTAATTTTGAAACGGTACTTCCTTTAGGGGAAGTGGCGGGTATAGATGTGTATGCAAAGGATTATTTTTTTGAAACGAAGATGTTTAAAGTAACGCCCAATTTAAAAAGGGATTTTTCTGTTGAATTAAAGAAAGTGGCTATTGGCGAAAAGGTAGATATTGAAAATTTATTTTTTGTAGGTAACGAAGCTATTTTATTAAAAAAGTCATTGCCAGAACTGCCCAAATTATTAAAGTTCATGGAACTAAATGATACAATTAAAATTGAAATAGCAGGGCATATTAATCGACCTAATTATCCTAAAGTAGATGAATTATCTTGGGACTTTAAATTATCTGTTAGGCGAGCTAAAATGGTCTATGATTATTTATTAGCCAATAATATTACTCCAGATAGAATTACTTATCAAGGATATGGAAATTTTGAAATGCGTTACCCAAAGGCGAGAAATGAAAAACAGCAAGCACAAAATAGACGAGTAGAAATTAGGGTTGTAGCGCGAAGTTGATGAACCTAGCTATATATTTTGCCCGTAATAGTAATAAAAGATAATTATTTTTAAATTAAGTAAACAATAAGTACATAGTATTCCGTTTGATATAAAGAAGCTTCGTTCAATTGACGGTTGACAATAGCTATCAAATAAAATATAAATATCCGTGGTAAATTTCATCCGTGGTAAAAAATAGCAGAAAATGAACTGGAAAAGATTTTCAAAAATTAGTTTAGTTGCCCTTGTAGGATTTTTTAGTGTTGCTGCGGTAACTAAAGACCATGATAAATTATTTGAAATTTCTAAGAATATAGAAATTTTCACCAATTTATACCAAGAAATCAATACCCATTATGTCGATGATTTAAATCCATCGAAAATGATGCGGATTGGCATTGATGCGATGTTAGGCGCATTAGACCCTTATACCAATTATATTTCAGAATCAGAGATAGAGGGCTACCGTTTTATGACGGAAGGAAAATATAAAGGTATTGGCGCTGATTTTATTAAAATTGGCGATGAGGTGACCGTATCTGCGCCTTTAGAAAATAGCCCTGCTAGTAAAGCAGGTTTGAAAGCGGGAGATGTATTAATAGCGGTAGATGGAAAAGAAGTAGCGGGAAAACGTTCTTCTGATGTCAGTCGATTTCTAAAAGGTTTCCCAGGGACAGAAGTAGAGTTAACGATTAAGCGACCAGGGACAACTGACCAACAAAAATTAGTCTTAACTAGAGATGAAGTTAAAGTAGAAAACGTCCCTTATTCAGGGATGTTAAATGAAGAAGTAGGCTATTTAGCCTTGACGACCTTTACTAGAAATGCTGGTAGAAATGTAGCTAATGCCGTCAAGAAATTGAAAGAGAATAATCCTAAGATGAAAGGCGTTGTTTTTGACCTTAGAGGAAATGGTGGTGGATTATTGGCAGAAGCAGTTAATGTATCCAATGTCTTTGTAGATAAAGGAGAATTAATTGTAACTACTAAAGGAAAAGTAATTGATTGGGATAGAAGTTATAAAACGTTGAATAAGCCTGTGGATACAGATATGCCGCTAGTTGTTTTAGTAGATAAAGGTTCTGCTTCTGCGTCTGAAATCGTATCTGGGGTTATTCAAGATTTAGATAGAGGCGTCTTAGTTGGTCAACGTTCTTATGGTAAAGGATTGGTACAAAACACCCAAGATGTAGGGTATAACTCTAAGGTGAAAATCACGATTGCAAAGTATTATATTCCAAGTGGAAGATGTATTCAAGGCGTTGAATATGCAGACGGCACACCGATTAATATTCCTGATTCTTTAAGAACGCCTTTCAAAACTAGAAGTGGTCGAAAGGTATTAGATGGGGGCGGTGTAAAACCAGATTTATATTTAGACAAAACAGAAAGCGAAAGAATTTTAGGTAGCTTGAATAAGAAGCATTTAATCTTTGATTACGTAACGCAATATTGCTTGAAGCATGAAACGATTGCGGATATAAAAGATTTCCATTTTGATGGATTTGATGATTTTATTGCCTATTTAGAAAAGAAAGAATTTGCTTATGATACGGAAAGTGAAAAATTATTGGCCCAATTAAAAGAGAAAGCAGAAGCTGAGAAATATAATACCATCTTGAAAACAGATTTTTCAACGATGGAACAAAAAATTAAGCAAGCCAAAAAAGATGACTTGTATGAATTTAAAACAGCGATAGTTGACCAAATCGAAAAAGAAATTGCTGCTAGATATTATTTTGAAAGTGGTAAGATTCAAATTGGTTTGAGAAATGATTCAGAGGTACAGGAGGCAATTGGGTTGATTAATACGCCTGCTAAGTATGAACAATTATTAGGGAAGAAGTAAGCAGAATAGCGGATTAGAATTATAGATTTTTTCTGATAAAAAGAAAGGCACAACTTTTACAGTTGTGCCTTTCTTTTTTACCAATAAAATGGATAATTAACGATTTTTGTTGGTGTAACTATTCTTTCAAAAAGTTATTTTCCATAATAGCAAAACATTCCCTTTATGAATTCTTCTGAAGTACTATAACCATATTTTTCGTATTCTTCGATGCATCCTACGATGTCATAGTTGTCATTTTTATTTAACCTGAAATATTCCTTTACCTTTTCTTTGTCTTTACCAAAAATCAATTCAATGTCTAATCCACAACCTGCATCAAAACTTGTATCCATTTTGGCTTCAAATAGCATTGGAATATCTTCAATTTTTCCGAGCATGTACAACATAAAAGTCAATTGTCTTAGAGTTTCTCTCATTAAGGTTTCTGCTCCACAATAATCAATTTCAGCGCGAAGTAAATATTTGATTAATGCTCTACTTTGCAATTTTTCATTGTCAAAAAGAATATCCACGACTTTTTCTCTAAGTTCAGCGTTTAAATCATCACTTTCTCCCCATTTTTCTTTTCTATTATGAACGAAATCAACATGCTTTAATATGTTACTTGGAGGTAATTCAGGGCTGAAGTCTTGCAATTTTTTAATAAATTCTTCTAGTTCCATTTTTTTACTTGCATACTAATTTACTATAATCCTACCCACTAAACCTCAAACAACAACCGATAAAGCTCCTCAATCTTCCCAATATCAATAATCTCAATATCAAATTTATCTCGATTCAATCCCTTCAAATTATATTTAGAAACAAAAATCTGTTTAAACCCTAATTTATCTGCCTCTTGAATCCGTTGGTCAATTCTACTAACGGCTCGAATTTCCCCAGATAATCCAACCTCGCCAGCAAAGCAAATACTACTCGGAATCGAAATATCTTCCAACGAAGAAATTAAAGCACTCACAATGGATAAATCAATAGCAGGGTCTACTACTTTTAAGCCACCTGCCATATTTAAAAAGACATCTTGTTGACCATATAAAAAACCACAGCGTTTTTCTAACACCGCTAATAACATGCTCAATCTACGCAAATCAAAACCTGTTGCGGTTCGTTGTGGAGTTCCGTAAACGGCTGTACTGACCAAAGCTTGGGTTTCTATCAGCATTGGCCGCATTCCCTCAATAGTTGCTGCTACGGCACTACCACTTAATTCTTCATCTTTTTGAGAAAGGAGTAATTCAGAAGGATTAGAAACTTCTCTTAAACCATTCGCCAACATTTCATAAATCCCCATTTCATCGGTAGAGCCAAAACGATTTTTAGTCGTTCTTAGAATTCTATACGTATAATGCTGGTCGCCTTCAAATTGTAAAACAGCATCTACAATATGTTCCAATAATTTCGGTCCTGCAATTGAGCCATCTTTAGTAATATGCCCAATTAGGAAAACAGGAATATTGGTTTCCTTGGCAAAGCGCTGTAATTCCCCTGCACATTCCCGTACTTGAGAAATACTCCCTGGCGTAGATTCTACGTGAGGGGAGGAAAGCGTCTGAATCGAATCTATGACTAAAAGGTCAGGTTGTAATTGTTGGGCGTGGTTTAATATTTTGCTAGAATTGGTTTCTGTTAGGATATAACAGTTATCATGATTTTTTCCAATTCTATTCGCACGCATTTTTATTTGTTCTTCACTTTCTTCTCCAGAGACATACAATACCTTCGCTTCAATAGAAGTAGCGACTTGTAAAAGCAAGGTAGATTTTCCAATACCGGGCTGACCACCAATTAAAACAATCGAACCTCCTACAATTCCACCACCTAATACTCTGTTCAATTCATTGTCTGGCGTAACCAGTCTATCTTTACTAGTAGGGATGATTTCTTTTAGGGGAATGGGTTTAGGTGCATTTCGGTCAGGCTGTTTCCAAGATTTCTTTTTTTCTTCTTGCTTCGTCAGTTTAGTAATAATTTCTTCTTGATAGGTATTCCAGTTCCCACAAGCAGGGCATTTACCAATCCATTTTGGTGACATTGCGCCACAATCGCTACATGAAAATGTTTTTTTTACTTTTGCCACAATTTTTATTACGATTTTAAACAATATTTAAAAATAATTTCTTTAATTTGCACCCGCAACTATAAATCATCCGACACATCAAAATATTTGTTCCGTCATTTAGAGGACATACTACCGAGAGTTATTACTATTCCAGAGAGAAAATTCAACAAAAGATAATAATATTCGTTAATAGCGTATAATTTTATGCCTTTTAACAAAAAAACGTTGATTTAAGTTATTTTTTTTATATATTGAACAAAATAGTTAATTCTCAGTTAATAAAGAAAGTTAAAATTAACGACTAATAAGCGATAAAAAAAGCTTCGGCTTTAAAGATATATAAGAATTGTTTTCATTTGGTTTTTTGGGGTTATACAGGGTGCAGCATCTCATATGTTTGTGCCCTGTTTTTTTTTGTAGCAATACGACTTCCTTACCTTGCACATCTTACACATAAAGCACTTTGCGGCATAAACATTAATCGAGCAGCCTGAATCGTTCTCTTACAATTAGCACAATTACCAAAATCAGGGGAATCAACTTTGGTAGCAGCTAACTCTAAACTATTTAATTGTCGTTTTGCATTTCTCAACGCTGCATCTGAGACCCCTTTATTATTAATAGCATCCATTCTACTAACTCTACCGATAGAATTCTCAGGGCTAATGGGTTTAGACGCTTCTTCCAATAAAACTATTTTCCTTTTAGTTTCTGTTATTTTTTCAATGATTCTTTTTTTTAGTAGATTCCTTTCTTCGATTGTCATGATTAATTTTTTTAATGCGATGAATTGAAGGTGTTGCGATGTTACCATGTTGCCATGTTGTCGATAGAACAAGGCAACATCTGAACCCTAATTATAATGAAAAAATTAAGCCATATTGGCGGAATAATTCCTCAAAGTAAATTTCTTGCAACAATATAAAATATTCTTTATCAATAATTTAACCTGTTGGCTTTACTTTCGTATACGGACAAAACTGTAAAATTGGCACTTTAGTATCTCTTGGATATATTGTAATTTCGCAGTTAGGGATGAGAATGCGCAGCATTTGAACCGCAAAGCGGACGGGCTGCGAAACCGTCAGAATGACGAGGTTATTAGTCTTCTCATCCCTTTATCTTAAAATGGGCGACTGCCTAAAAATGAGCCACTATAATGATTGATGTAAAATTATTGAAGAAAATATGTGAAGTGCCCGGTACTTCAGGATTTGAGCAAAAAATCCGAGCAGTAGTTATAAAAGAAGTAAGTCCTTATGTCGATAGTGTGGAAGTAGATGCCATGGGCAATGTAATCGCCCTAAAAAAAGGAACAGCCAGCAAAAAAGCCATGAAAAAGGCGATGGTCGCTGCACACATGGATGAAATTGGTTTTATTGTCACTCATATTGATGATGATGGTTTTATTCGGTTTCATACATTAGGTGGATTTGACCCTAAAACCTTGACGGCACAACGAGTTATCATTCATGGTAAAAAAGACATTATGGGCGTGATGGGTAGCAAGCCCATTCATTTGATGAAACCAGAGGAAAGAGGAAAAGCGGTTCATATCCAAGACTTTTTTATTGATACGGGGATGTCCAAAAAAGAAGTATCAAAGATAGTGTCTGTTGGCAATCCAATCACTAGAGAACGGACGTTGATTGAAATGGGCGATTGTGTCAACAGTAAATCTATTGATAATCGAGTCTCTGTCTATATTCTATTAGAAGTATTAAAATCACTCCATAAGAAAAAAGTTCCTTACGATGTTTATGGGGTGTTTACCGTCCAAGAAGAAATAGGTTTACGAGGGGCCATGAGTGCTACTTCGTATATTGAACCAGATTTCGGATTTGGTTTAGATACCACGATTGCTTTTGATGTACCTGGGGCAATGCCACATGAAATGGTCACTAGCTTAGGAAAAGGGGCTGGCATCAAAATTATGGACGGTTCTGTTGTTTGTGATTATCGAATGGTCGCTTATATGAAAGAAGTGGCGAAGAAGCATAAAGTGAAATGGCAACCAGAAATTCTACCTGCAGGTGGAACGGATACGGCTGCTGTTCAACGCTACGGTAAAGGAGGGTCCATTGCAGGGGCTATTTCTATTCCTACTCGGCATATTCACCAAGCGATTGAAATGGCACATAAAGGAGATATTAAGAATTGTATTGATTTATTAAAGGTTAGTTTAGCTAATTTGGATAAATATGATTGGAAGTTTAAGTGATAGCAGATATCCTTATAGGTTGAATGTGACGGTGAATAAAGTGAAATATTTTTAATTTTTATTAGTAACCTGAGTATACGCCATTGGGCGTATAGCCAAGAATTATCTCTCATTAGGTACTTCCTTAACGTCTATTAAAAAAATAAATTTATCAGAACTTAAAGGAAAATGGAACTTAAAGATTCTCATAATCTCATTATCAATAACGTCAGGAGATTCATTGAATTGACGGATCTGGAAAAACATAGATTTATTTCATTACTTAAAGAGATCACAATCAAAAGGAAAAACTTCCTTTTACAAGAGGGAGATGTAGCGAAATACGAGTATTTCATCACGAAAGGATGTTTGAAGAACTATACATTAGATGAGAGTGGGACACAACATATTTCAATGTTTGGGATTGAAAATTATTGGACAACTGACATGGCAAGCTTTATCTCAAATGAACCATCTCGTTTTTTTATAGAGGCTTTGGAAGATACTGAGCTTTTGGCCATATCCAGAACGAATTATGAGCTCCTATTCAAAGAGATTCCAAAATTCGAAAGGTTTTACAGAATCTTATATCAAAGATCACTCATGAGCTATATCCGAAGAACTAATCATGGTATTTCTTTGACTGCTGAAGAAAGGTACTTTAGATTCAAGGAACAGTATCCTCAAATAATAAACAGGATAAAACAAAAAGATTTAGCTGCTTATATCGGTGTGACACCCGAATTCATGAGCATGATTAAGTCAAAAATTAAAAAAAAATCGGAGACTTAAACTAGTTTATTTTTTTTCATGTCTGCTCATCTGATATTTGCAGTATGAAAAACACAACGCTTACCTTAGTACTTTTAACCTTAGGAATTGCCATCAACCTACATGGTCAATTCACTCAAGTTGAATTTTTCAAAAGTTTAGATAAGACTACTTTCAACCTCTATTCGAACCATAACATCAATGATGCGAAGTCGCTGAATTTGGCTACCCTTGGTTTCTTTGAAAATTACAGATCCAATGAAAATCGGGACTTCAATGAAGTAGGCATTCAGCCAACTTTATTTTGGAATTTTAGTAAAAGTTTTTCGATTGGTCCTTCCATTTATTACAATAGTATTGCTGGATTTTCTCAAAGAATATCGGCAAAATATGTATCCAAAAACGAAAGGCTATTAATTGTCCTTATTCCAACTATTGGACATTCTCAACAAGAAGAGAATATCTATGCAGAAACATTTGCTCAATTTCAATTTAATGTTCCGATAAAGAAGTCTATATCATTCTGGGTGAATGGTCAATTCCTTAATGTATGGGATGCATTTAAAACCCATTCTAGAAGTTTTCAGCAATTACGTACGGGCATTTCACTTAAAAGACATCAATTCGGTGTGGGACTAAATTTGGATCGTTATGGGCCACAGGCGTTCAGCACGAATGCTATTGGTTTCTATTATAGAAGTATATTTTAAGAAACCTTCAAAAGGGCATTACTAATTTAAATAATTTAAAATCATGAAAAGAATAGTAGCATTAGCAGGAAGCAACAGTAAAGAATCTATCAATAAGAAGTTGGTAAACTACACTTCCAAAATGTTGGATAATGTTGAAATTATTCAAATAAACTTGAACGATTTCGAATTACCCATCTATGGAGTCGATTACGAATCTGACAATGGCATCCCATCATTGATAGATGAGCTTAGTAAAGTCTTTGAAAAGGCGGATGGCTTCGTGATATCTTTGGCGGAGCATAATGGCTCTTATTCCGCTGTATTTAAAAACATCATAGATTGGTTATCAAGAATAAATACGGAATTCTGGAATCAGAAACCAATGTTTCTAATGACCACTTCTCCAGGAAGGAGAGGTGGAGCTACTGTACTCCAATTGGCACTTACATCCTTTCCTTTTTTGGGGGCAGTCATAATCGAAAGCTTTACACTGCCTTCATTTTATCAAAATTTTTCTAATGGAAAAATTACGGATCATTCATTCAGAAATGAACATCAAAGGAAAGTAGCCAATTTTTTGAAAGCGATTAACTAATATCTAATTCCATTTATTTAAAATAGAAACATTATGTCAAGAGAAATAATATATAGAACAAGCGGTCAAAACCATGGCCTAATCACAAGATTAATCAATCCTAGCATACAAGGTAAACTCACAAAGCCTTTTGTTTTTTTTGATTATATCAATGGTCATCCTCCAAAAAATTCTGGCTTTGGATGGCATCCTCATTCAGGAATTGCGACATTCACTTACTATGTAGAAGGAAGTACCGATATTCAAGAAAGCACAGGAAATAAAGTGAATTTAGGTGTGAGGGATATTGAATATTTGGAAACTGGTAATGGGGTATGGCACAAGGGACAAATAAGAGGTGATAGGTACGCTAGAGGATTTCAAATGTGGATTGCCTTACCTCCAGAACTGGAAAAGCAAGAACCAAAGAGTACATTCTTAAAAAATATGGAAATAACAAAACATAGAGAATATCATTTGTTACTAGGAAAGTATAATGGATTAGAAAGTAAGATTACTCCACCCTACAACCTTAATTATTTGGAAGTAAATCTAGAGATAGGACAAACCTGGACTTACCATACTCCTACAGATCATGATATCTTATTCATTTTCTTATACGAAGGAGATTTGACGGGAGATGTCCATTCACAAATAGCAGAATTAATTGTATTTGAGAACGGTAATCTACCGCTGGAATTTCGTACTTTAAATGGAGCGAAATTTTTACTTGGCTCAGCTCAAAGTTTCGATTATGAACTAGTAATTAAAGGTAGTTCAATCCATACTTCTCATGAATTGTTAAGAAATAGCATTCAGAGAATTCAAGAAATCAAGTCCAATATCTTGATTTCCTAACAAGAATAGTTATAAAAAAATGACTTACTTACTACTTCAACTTTTATAATCACCTGTTAAATTAATATAGAAAGGATAACACTAAATTCTTATTTTGATAGAAATACTTTAATTTTAGTACCAATGAGGTACAACAATGCGCTTATGATCATACTCCGCATTCGCTGCGTACCGGCGCATGTGTTAAACGTTACAAATCCAACAACAACTTCAAAGTAGGCAAAACCTTATCTACTCGTTCCTGATTAATTGTTACTGTTGCTGGTTGTTCAATAATGGTCGTTTTGATATTCCCTCTTTTTGCCAAAGCCATCATTTTCTGTCGCTCAGGATGAGAAAAGTCGCAATACAGGCAAAATTTCCGTAAAACGTTCTGCTTCTAAATGAGCCAACCATTCATCCATTATCTGCCAAAGATTATCTTGATGGATTAATAAGAGTCCGCTTCCATTCAGAAAACCTCCTTTTAATTTTTGAAAAATAAAATAAAAAAGAAAGCGAAAAGGGAACAATACATCTATGTCTCCCATTCGGTCGCTATAAACGAAGATACAAACCGTTCGCTTTAATCAAAAACAAATAAAAATCGAATAAAAAACAAATAATTTAATTTTAATCCCTATTTTTGAATCAAATAAAAATTGGATAAATAATGAATAATTCAAAAATAGAATCAAAATTAGCATTCGATTTCAAAACAAACCAACAAATAATAAAGAAGATAGCCTTTATAGATTCTTTTAAAGGAAAATGGACTGGATTAGAGGTAAAAGAATCAATCTATCTCAAAGAATTAAAGCAAATAGCCACCATAGAAAGTATAGGTTCTTCTACAAGGATTGAAGGTTCTACTTTAACAGATAAAGAAGTCAAACAATTAATTGACTCCGTAAAAATCACCTCCTTTAAGACCCGAGACGAACAAGAAGTATTTGGATATTATGAGGTACTCAATTTAATGTTAGATGCTTATAACTCAATAGAAATCAAGGAAAACCATATTCATCATTTACATAAATCCTTACTACAAGTCAGTTCAAAGGACGAAAGTCACAGAGGAGGCTATAAAAAGCTATCAAATAAAGTGGTAGCCAATTATCCTGGGGGAAAGCAAAAAATAATCTTTAATACGACAGAACCCTTCTTAGTTAAAGGTGAAATGGAAACGCTTATTTTTTGGACGAATGAAAATATCAAGAACGAAGAACTACATCCACTACTTATAATTTCGGTTTTTGTCTATGAATTTTTATCAATACATCCATATCAAGATGGGAATGGAAGATTATCAAGGCTATTGACTACCCTATTACTACTAAGACAGGGATATGATTTTATGAAATATGCTTCAATGGAAATTGAGATAGAAAAAAGAAAGAAGGAATATTATAAAGCATTGATGAGTGGACAAAAAAATAGAGGAACAAAAGAAGAAATTATAAATGAATGGATATTATTTTTTTTAGGGACATTAGAAGCGACAATCCATAAGCTAGAGGACAGATACGCAAAAATTAAAAACAAAAAAAGTTACCTCAATAATAGGCAAAAAGAAGTACTTCAATTTATTCAAAAAAACGAACCAGTAAAAATAAGTGATATTACGTCATCCTTAAAAGATTACACCTCCTACACCTTAAAAAAAGATATAAAATATTTAACAGAAGAAGGATTAATTAAAAAATTAGGAAAAGCGAGAGCAACGATTTATGTGATAAATGAATCAAATAAAAAAGAATACTAAAAGCGAACAATGTATACATGCTAGATGTGGTTATGCATCACACTTGATACATATATTGGACGCTACAAATCCAACAACAACTTCAAAGTAGGCAAAACCTTATCTACTCGTTCCTGATTAATTGTTACTGTTGCTGGTTGTTCAATAATGGTCGTTTTGATATTCCCTCTTTTTGCCAAAGCCATCATTTTCTGTCGCTCAGGATGAGAAAATTTAGCAAAAGTTCGTCGCAATACAGGCAAGATTTCCGTAAACCGTTCTACTTCTAAATGAGCCAACCATTCATCCATTATCTGCCAAAGATTATCTTGATGGATTAATAAGAGTCCACTTCCATTCAGAAAACCTTCTATCCATTGTGCGCTAAATAAGGCTTCATTTCCTTTAGACAATGCTAAGTGCATATACGTACTCGCAACTTCTGTATCTATATAATTTTTATCAAATAAAATTCGAGTACTTAAACCGACTAAAATACCATTGGCAGTCATGCCCATTATTTTGGATAGTGTAGCATACCAACTTTGAATATGTTTGGTTTCATTTAGGGTATGTACGGCTCGATTAATGGCGATAATTTTATCAAAAATATTGGTAGCGGTATCTTCATCAATATTCAAACAAGCATTGGGTAAACCGATACAAAGTCTTGGAATAATTTGGTCAATGACCGTAGTGACTGCCGTTAAATTAATTTGCCGACTACTTCCATATCGGATGATATTTACCAAAGATGGCAACGCATCCATTAGGTTAAAAATATCTTTGGTCAGCGCCGATTGATTGGTTAATTCAGTAGTCAGCGCAATAATGACTTCTTTTAAATCGGCATTTAAAGCTGCTTCGATTAATTGCGTTAATTCTGCTAAAGAAGCCTGTTTATCTTTATTATCAAAAATATAATTAGTGGCAGCTTCATAAACGGTATTGCCCCACATACCTGCTTCGATAATCCGAATGGCAAAATCGGGATGCCATTCTAGCGACCAGACTTCTTTGAAACTACCTTTTGTATGTTGAGAATTTTCTAGCGTTGTTCCCCAAGGAATGCCTAAAATATTTAAGCGATGTAATAAATGACTAGCAGCTAAATTGGCGGTTTTTCTTAAATCTAATTTCTTGTCAACTTTCCCAAAAGCTTTTTTTTCTTTGGTCAAGCGAGCGGATTTAATGCAAGTATTCAAATCTTGTTGGAGTGGAACAACTGGAATTTCATCGGGTACTTCGCCTATTTTATCCCCGATAATTAATTTTTCTTCAATTAATTTCAAGGGACTTGCTGCACCTTCGCATAAAATAGCAATGGCCGCTTCTCGCAATTCACTAATTCCTGCCACAGATAAATTGCGCAAAGCCGCTAGAGAATCTGCCAATCGAACCCCTTCGATAATATGCGCAGAAGAAGCGGGCAATCCTTCTGCTCTCAATAAATGTGCGGCTTTAGACATCCATTGAACCGTTACTTCATCCGACTTATCAAATAATAATTCGTACCAAGCAGGGGAGATAATACCTGCACCATAACCACTTTGGCGAGCAATTCTTTTATACGTCCAAGGCACCCAAGTGACTTTGGTTTTTATTTTTTTAATGCCTTTTAAAAATTTCTTATCGCTCGTTGCTTTATAGGTTTGATAATTCGCTAAAACGGGGGAATGCCAAGCACCGCAGATGACGGCAATATTTTCATAGCCTTCTTTTACCGCATCTCTAATCACGCCTCTCATATAGGCTTCTCGTTGCAACTCTCGAAGGGGTGTTTCCTTGACGGCATCTCGCAATTCGCCCATTAAAGAAAGAATGGATTTAAATATTTCACTTGGATTATTAGTACTTTCAAAAGTAACATCCCACCATCTTTCACTATCTTCATATCCTGCTAATTTTGCGACATATCCTAGTGGGTCTTTGGCAATTTTTCGTTCTTCTTTAGTCGCCTCCTCGGAGACTTGTTCAAAACGAATAATTTTTTGCCCTGCTGTTTTTTCTTTTAAGTCTAATGAAAAAGCGAGTGTCCTTGGCAAATCCATAAAAGCCGTTGGAATATCGTTTGCTACGCCATATTTCATCGCTTGCCATTCTGGAGAAAAATGAGCGAATGGATAATAAGCCGCCTGTTTTAAATTACTTGGATTGTAGACTAATAAAGCAATAGGTGGGATTAAGTTTTCATTGACGACATAATCTATCAGGTCATTTCCTGCATCTGGTGGACCTTCGATGAGGATACAGTCTGGTTGTAGCGCTACCAAAGCATTGTGTAGACTTCTTGCAGAACCTGCGCCATGATGTCGGATACCAAAAACTGTAAGCAAGAGTGTGTTAATTTTGAATAGATGAGTTAAACAGCATTCGTGACTTTATTTTTTGACGCTGATTTCGCTGATTGATAAGATGAAAATATGATTTATTTTAGCGTAAGGGATTTCGTAAAGAAATCCGTTCCTATCCGTTAAATCTGTTTAAATCCGTTGTCCCATCCTCCTAACTCGTCTGCATATCGAAAAAAAATCATAAAAATCAGCGTCAGAAAAAACAATTTTTTATAAGAAATCGACATCCACCGCATAAGGATATTTCATTAAATAATACAAAGCCCGTTTTTTATCAAAACCTTCAAAAACGACATTGTATAACATTTCAGTAATCGGGACATGCAATTTATAATGTCTCGCTAAACCTCTAGCAATTTTTAAAGTCCGAGCGCCTTCTGCTAATTCAGGCATTGACATAAAGATATCTTCGGGTGGTTCTCCTTGACCTATTCGATAACCAAAAGTATAATTTCTACTTTGTTTGCTGGTAGCAGTCGCAACTAAATCACCGATACCTGCTGTGCCTAAAAATGCTTGAGCGGTAGAACCCATTGCTTTTCCATAATTAATCATTTCGGTCAATCCTCTAGTAATTAACATGGCTTGAATATTTTTACCCATCCCCATACCACCTAAAATACCAGACCCAAGAGCAATGATATTTTTTAACGCACCTGCCAGCTCTGCACCTAAAATTTCGTGGGAACCAAAAACATGAAATTGAGGACTATCTAAAATACCTTGCCCTTCTTTGATGACTTCTGTAAACTGACTTGCAATAACCGTTGCAGTAGGTTGACCTTCTAATATTTCAGAGGCTAAATTAGGCCCAGATAAACAACCTATTTTTACCACAATACTTTCCTGTCGAATTACTTCGCTCATCGTAGAAACATGCTGGCGCATAATATTGACTTGCCGCCCAATCAAGGCTTCTTCGGTTACCCCTTTTAAATCAAAACCTTTAGTACCATGAATTAAAATATGGTAAGGTTTTAAAAAAGGACCTAATTTTTGCATGGTTTCCCGAAAGGCGCTAGAAGGCACGATTGGAAAAATGACGGTACATTCTTTAGCCACTTTTTGAATATCATTGGTTAATTCAATATGCTCAGAAACTGGAATACCGTAATGTTTCCGTTCTTGATTAATTTTATCAATGACCGTTTGCCGTCTACTATAGAGTAATACTTCAATTCCATTTAAGGCAATTAAATTGGAAATCGCTGTGCCAAAACTACCTGCACCGATGACGCCTACTTTTTTTGTTGTTGACAATTTTATATCAGTTGTCGGTTGTCGGTTGTCAGTTGTCGGTTATGCCTAACAGTTTATCAAATTTGAAAGGAGAGGTTAGCTTTTTAAAACGCTTGGAGGTCTTAAAGACGCTCCAAGGTTTTTCTTGGCTGACCTTGGAGCGTCTTTAAGACCTCCAAGTGTCTGTGCGAAAAAATGCACTACCTGTCACTTTATACTTGACTAACCCTTAGGTGAAACTGACAACTGATAACTGACAACTGTTTAATTAATCGCTTAACTTGCCGCCGCTGCTTCTACTGCATTCCAAACTCGCCAAACATTTTTATAACATATTTTAGCAATATCTTCTTCTGAATACCCCCTTTTTAAAAGGGTGAAAATTAGATTAGGATATTGAGAAACGTCTTTTAATCCCGTTGGTAAACTATCGCCTACACCATCATAATCTGACCCGAGTCCAACATGTTCAATTCCTGCAACTTTTACTACATTATCAATATGGTCAGCTACTTTTTCTACATCAGAAAATAACGTAGGATTATCCTTTTGGAACTGCTCAATAATTGATTTTGCCGCATCATCCCCAAATTCTAAACCTGAATCTTTTAATAATTTACTCAATTTGCTTCTTAATCCATTCCGTTGTTTAGCAATTTCGCCATCCAAGAAAGTAGAGCCAAAGTTAATTTGAATGACCCCATTTTTCTCGCCTAATAATTTAATCATATCATCATTCATATTTCGTTCAAAACCAGGCGTAAATTTTCGACAAGAAGAATGAGAAGCGATACAAGGTACATCCGTCATTGCCATAACTTGGTAGAAAGTAGAATCTGAAACGTGCGAAATATCCACCATAATACCGACCTTATTCATTTCTTTCACGACGTCCACCCCAAAAGGACTTAGACCATTCCAAGTTCGAGTAGAATCATAAGAAGAATCACAAATTTGGTTGTCTTTAGAGTGCGTTAAAGTAATATAACGAATCCCTCTTTCGTGGAAATAAGCGACATTATTAATATCATCTTCAATAGGTGCCCCATTTTCCATGCCCATTGGTAAAGACAAAATACCTTTCTTAAAATTATCCTCTGCTTGTGCAGGAGAAGTAGTGATGGCAAATTTATCTGGATGCGCATCAGCAATCCCCGACACCATATCAATTAAAGAATCGGCAAAGATTTTTGCACCACCTGATTTTTGATAAGAAGCAGGAATATAAATCGACATAAAAGGCGCATCTAAACCACCTTTTTTAGCTCTTTCTAAATCAAAATCTCCTTTATCCGTTTTTAGCGGAATGCCTAAAAATTCTTTTTCCAATCTAAAATTGGTCACTTTTAATCGGTAAGGTAAATCAACGTGCCCATCCGTAATAATGTATTTATGCGCTAATTCATCTGCCAATTTTTTAATGGCATCGTCGCTCATTTCTGAGATAGGCGTTGCTTCAGGTGCTTCGGGCGTTTTAGGGGCATCTGCGCAAGCTACCATCAAGGCAACGGATATGATTAGTAATAACAGCGTTCGTATTTGCATGACTTGTTTGTTTTGGAGGTTTGGAAAGTCCTAGGCTTAATTTGCTAAATCTTCAAGATCTACAGTATCTACACGTTTTGCTTTTTGTAAAGTAAAAAAATGTGGTGTCGGAGCGATGCTCCTTAGGAAAAGTGCTAAAATTTGGTAATTCTACAGACGGTTTCAGGGCGATGCCCTTTTAAAATTGAAAAAAGAGCGTAGCTCTGGCCCTGTCTGTAGAAAAAATTCTAAGAAAAAGCCCAGAAGGAGCGTAGCTCCGACACCATTTAAGTCAATATTTATCTAATTTTCTTTAAAACTAGTGCTTTTACGTGTACGTCCTACGTGTGTAGGTACGGTAGATTCTGAAAATTTAGCAAATCGGAGCGTTCCTAAAACCTCTATTGAAGTGAAAGTAATTGTTGTGCGATTTTTCTATCATTCGATAAACGAGGGACTTTATTTTGCCCGCCTAATTTACCTTGTGATTTCATATAATTCCTAAAGGTATCTTTTTTTAAAGGACTAATTTTTAAAGTCCTCAAAATATTACCTTTAATCAAATCTTCATAATAAATGTTTTGTTGAATCATTTCACGGTCGATGTTTTGCGCAAAAGCCGTCAAATCATTCGGCGTTTCTTCAAATTCTATCAACCATTCGTGATAAGGCAGGCCACCTTCTTTGGGTGTAATATTAGGAGCAACGGTAAATTCAACGACTTTAACCCCTGTTTTTTTAGCAGCACTTAATAAAGCTTCTTCGACTTCTTTACCAATAACATGCTCGCCAAAAGCAGAAATGAAATGTTTGATTCTCCCAGAAACGATAATTCGATAAGGGTCTTTGGAAACAAATTGAACCGTATCGCCAATATTATAGCCCCAAAGCCCTGCATTATTATTAATGATAATGGCATAATTGACGCCTAGTTCTACTTCTTTTAGAGATAGTCTAGTTGGATTATCGTTAAAAATTTCTTCGGCAGGAATAAATTCAAAGAAGATACCTGAGTAAGCATTCAATAATAAACCTTTCTCGTTCGGGTCGTCTTGAAAAGCAATAAATCCTTCGGAAGCAGGATAAGTTTCTATGCTATCCAATCGTTTGCCAACTAAGGCTTCTAAGCTAGAGCGATAAGGTTCAAAATTGACCCCACCATAAACGAAAACAGAAAAATTGGGAAAAATATCTTTGACATATTTTTTGCCTGTTTTATCCAATAGTCGTTCATAATACATCTGTACCCAAGGCGGAATCCCACTAATGAGCCGCATATCTTGATTATGCGTTTCTTCAACGATTGCCGTTAGTTTTTCTTCCCATTCTTCAATACAATTCGTCGGATAACTGGGCAACTGATTCGTTTTTAACCAAGACGGGACTTCATGGTTTACAATACCAGATAATCGACCAGTTGCAATTCCCCCAACTTCACTTAGTTCAGGACTCCCCGATAGAAAAATCATTTTACCATCTAGCCAATTGCCTTTACCCGTTCGAGCATAATAATTAAATAAGGCATTTCTAGCGGAATTAAAATGATTGGGCATACTTTCCTTAGTCAACGGAATGTATTTGACGCCTGAAGTCGTACCAGAAGTTTTAGCAAAATATTTGGGTTTCCCTTTCCACAGAATATCCGCTTCTCCTTTTTTGATGCGCTCAATGTATGGGCGCAAGGCTTCATAGTCTCGGATAGGCACTTGTTGCCGAAAGGCTTGGTAGGAAGTTATTTTATCAAAACCGTGTTCTTTTCCAAAAACGGTATTTTTTCCACCTTGTATTAAAGATTGGAATACTTTCTCTTGGGCATTAACTGCTTCTTTTGACCAACGGTCAATATCTCTAGCAATTTTTTTAGCAAAAGGTCTAACGAAGAATGATTTGAAACCCATTTTTTGGAAAAGTGTTATTGAATGAAAAAATAACAAACACAAAAGTATCAAAAAGTTTCTATTCCAATCATAATGGAAATTGAATCATTAAATGATTTTCTATTGTTGGAAAAAAACTGTATTTTTGAGAGCCTACACAAGAGCACTATATATTTTGAATAATTAAAACATTATAGGGGAGGCGCAAATTAGTTTGACCAAATGTCTTTAAAAGATTACAAGAATAAATTAAGAAGTACTTTGTTAAGATTAAAATTAGTCCATTTGTACCCTGAACATTTTCTGGAAGAATTAGGTGGCAAACGAGCATTAGAAAATTATATTGATGATGCTTTAGATGAGATTAGTGAGCTAAGAAGAATTATCAAAAAACTAGAAAAAAATAAATGATGATTAAAAAAAAGGAAGCAATTAATGCTAAAGAAATTTTAGCCAATTTAAGCCAAGATAGAAACTTCATTCAGTCTATAGATAAAAAAGAATTAGAAAAATTCAATTCAAAAGGACTAAATGAATTAGATGATTTATTGGAACAGTGTGAAGATTTGTGTTACAAAATAAAAGATAAAATTAATAAGCCGATTAAGAAAACCTCTTAATCGACTTACTGTATTTCTATAGTTAATCTTTTTTATTTCTAGTATGATTATCCTTTACAGCGTCTTCAAATATTCAATCACCGCCATTCGCTGTTCCTTTGTAAATTCATCCCCAAAATCATGGCCTTGATTACTATAACCAGGTAAGGTCGTATTGTATGTTTTTTTATTGCCACCTTTAGTCATTTCCTGATATCGCCAACCCATTTTTTCATAATCTAATTCGGCTATTCTTCGCCAGTAAGTTGGTCTTATCTTACTATTCAAAACGCCTTCTAAAGTAGGCACCGAAGCATTATGAAAATAAGGGGCGGTTGCCCAAATGCCATCCAAAGGCGGCGCAATATAGCCATCCATCGGTTGAACAAAGGATTTAGGTTCAGATTGACCATACCAACTTTCATTATACCAATCCGCTAAATGCATCTTAGTACTAAAATTCTGGGCATAATACGGGTCTGTTTTAACGGTTTCTAAAGCAACTAATTTATTGGGATAAGCTTCGATTTCGCCATAAGTACCGTGGCATTGGCTGCATTTTTTATTAAATAATTTTTCGCCTTGCCAGATAATTTTTTCATTGACGGGTTTGGGATATTTAGGCGCTTCCAACGTTTCCAGATAAGCCAAAACATCAATAAAATTTTGCTGAATAGCTCTGGCTTCTGTACTGTCTTTTATACCTTGGGTAGAAGCTTGCATTAATAATTTAGTAAAATCTCCTCTCCCCATGCCATTATAGTATAGCGCATTTTTCTTTTTAAGATGCCACCATGGCGGAACATCTGAAGCTAAAGTGTAGCGTTTGTCTAATTTATAATTACTATCTTCTTGTAAGGTTAAATCTTCTTTATTCCGCTTCATAATATAGGCTTCTTCTAAACGGAACGCTGGATTGACGCCTTCAAAGGGTGTAACAATATACGATAAAGCTTCTTTATTAATTTTACCAAAGATGTCGTACGCCTCCCTTTCCTTTGAATCCTTTTTATATTTTATTTTGACGAGTGTATTTAAGGCTTTAAAAGTCGGTGCGTTATTTTTAGAAAAATCATTAAACTCAGACCCAAAGCCGCCTAAACCTACAATAAATTCATCGTTCAAATAGCCTCCATGACAAGTCAAGCAATTCCCAGACATGACGGTCGTACCGTTATTATGCTGAAAAGCAGTTAAACCAAACGGTAAATTTTCATTAGCACCTGTTCTATTGAGGACGGTATCTTTTTGAGTGGCAATTTTCTTTTTAACTAAGTCAAATGGAATACCTGAACCAATATAATCACCTTCAGTCAAATACTTCCAGCCTGCTGCTGCATCCCCGTTTCTTATTTGGGCTGTTGCTTCAATAGTTAAAGTTTCCCAGTCATTATTATAGACTAATTCGGGTAAACTTCGATAAGTATTACAAGCAAAAAAGAAGCATAAACAGAATAGGAATAAAAAACTCTTTTTCATGGTATGGCGTTTACTAAAATGGTAGTAATAACTAAACAAAGAATGTTCCTTTTGGTTGTTGTGCTATTTGACTATAAAAAATAAAGTATCTAAAACCGATGTTTTTTTCCCTTTTTAGAAGAAAAGGGTTTCTTATCTTTGCAAATATTTTCTGTAGCGCCAAGCTCTGCTTGGTGAAAATAGTAACAAAAAATATTTTGATTTTGACGCTACAGTTGAAAATATTATTAACCACCAAGCCATTCCAATAGCTATTGGAATAGCGTTAGAGCTACATAATTTATGGCATATTCAGGTAGGCATCGATATAAAAGTCGAAGAGAAAAATTAGCAAAAAGTATTCGTAATTGGAAATTGGGAATTTTCTTCTTTACGATTGCGTTGTTACTTTATTTAATTAAAGAAAGAGTGGCGATTTGGGATCGGTTACAGACCTATTTTTATTAAGCAGCTGTCGGTTATGAGTTGTCTGTTATCGGTTGTCAGTTTGGACAATCGACAACCGATAACCGACAACAGATAACACAAATTGATGAAACAACTAAAACGCACCCGAGCGCAAGAATCTAGAGAAGCTATCCAACGTTTATACATCGCTATGCGACACCTTTTTATTCGAGGTAGCTACAAGCCCTTGGGTGTTTCAGGAGAAGCGATGATAGAAGCCTTACAAGCCCTCCAACCAGAAATTTACGGTTCCATTAATGACCCTGAACAAGTAGAATTAGATGGCTTATTATATATTTTTGAACGCTTACCAGTAGGGATAGAAGAGTGTCGATATATTCGGTTAATATCTAGAGAAGGGTTTGAGGATTCTAGTTTTGCCCCCATTATTCCAGGAAAAAGAAGAAGAAATTGTTATCGAATTGATGATGAACAGATGTTTGTAGAAATGACAAGAGGCCGAAGTGATATTTATGATATTTTGACGCACCTGACTTTTATGTATATCGAGGCGGAAAAAATCAGGAAAAATAGCTTGAATCATCGAGGAGAAAAAAAGCGAGAATGGTTAAGGTTAGAGGAAATTGTGTTGAAAGAAGAAGAAAAAGAAGAAGATTTTAATAAGGATGTTGCGTATACTTATTTGAGTACTTTATTAGGTCGGACTTATAATGATACCGTTGATGCTTGTGAGCGTTTTTCCAAAAGCCCTAAAGTAAATAGCATTTTTCACATTACCTATTGGCTAGGACAATTGTCTATTCAAGAAGAATATGAAAAAAATGATAGAGAGATTTCTTTTTCTTCTGCTTTAAGAGAAAAGATTGGCCACCATGTTTACGGAGAATTATGGGCGCAACACATCAAACAATTTCTACAGGAGAATGCCTTATTAGATCGACCACTACATATCATCAGCGCCAATTTACATAGTGTGATGAATTCGATTTATGGTAAAGGTGCATTGACCGGACTTAAAAAAATTGGCAGTTCACTAGAAAATCTAGCCAGAGAATTAAGTGGCGAAAAAGGTGCACCACTTCGAGAAAAGATTAAAGAATATGCCCTTAAAAATGGCATGTATCAACTGGATGATACAAGTGGTACGAATATTTCTGTGCAAATTTTTGATACTAAAAAAATAAAATCAAACACCCTACCTTCTGAAATTCAATTAGACGAAAAATACATTAAGAAACATAGGCCTGTCATTATCGTCATGGACTATGCCTTTGGGGAACAGGCTTATGAGACAATGGATGAGTTACTCAAACCTTATGATTTCGACAACCAAAAAATCGGCTTGGATATTGCTTCTATTTCTATCATGGGAAAGGCTGGTATTTTGAAAGGTGGCAAGGGTGATATAATGATACCTACTGCGCATGTTTTTGAAGGAATAGCAGACAATTATCCTTTTGAAAATGATTTTTCAGTCGCCGAATTTGAAGGAAATGGTTTACAAGTAGTCGGCGGCCCAATGATTACCGTACTAGGTACTTCTCTACAAAACAGAGACGTTTTTCGCTATTTTCTAAAGTCTTCTTGGCAAGCTATTGGCTTAGAAATGGAAGGTGCCAATTATCAAAAAGCGATTCAAGCTGCTTCTAAAGTTAGACATAGTATCAGCCCAGATGTAATCTTACGATATGCCTATTATGCTTCTGATAATCCTTTAGAAACTGGAAAAACTTTAGCTTCTGGAAGCTTAGGTTTGAATGGAGTAAAACCAACTTATTTGATTACCCAAAAAATATTAAATCGGATTTTAGGTGCTAAATAAGGCGACCGAAAAATTGATAAACCAAAACCCAAATACTTCTTTTACCGTATTCCCTGTTAGCCCCTCGTACTATCTTTTTGTGAGTAGGCTAATGATTTTTAATAAATAAATATCGGGTATTAGGTTAACCTCTAATTTAATACCCGACAACTGACACTTCATAATAATGAATAGATTAGACAAGCTTTTTGCTAATAAGAAAAAAGATATTTTAAACGTTTATTTCACCGCAGGGCATCCAAATCTAAAGGACACGCAAGACATCATTCTAACTTTAGAGGAAGCTGGCGTGGATTTAATAGAATTGGGTATGCCTTATTCTGACCCAATGGCAGATGGGCCGACGATTCAGGATAGCAGTACGGTCGCATTAAAGAATGGGATGAATGTAGAGTTATTATTTGAGGAAATAAAGAAGGTTCGAGAAAAGACACAGATTCCACTAATCATGATGGGTTATTTTAATCAGGTTATGCAATTTGGGGAAGAGCGCTTTTTTAGAACCTGTGCAGCAGTTGGGGTAGATGGTTTGATTTTACCAGATTTACCTGTTTATGTTTTTGAAGAAAAATATAGAGCGTTGTTTGAAGAATTAGGCTTGCGCATTAGCTTTTTGATTAGCCCACAGACAAGTGAAGAACGCATTCGACAAATAGATAATTTGGCTAGAGGGTTCATATACATGGTTTCTAGTTCTTCTATTACAGGTTCAAAATCAGGTATTTCCGAGGAACAAATTGCGTACTTTAATCGCATTAATGATATGCAATTAAAGAACCCCCGATTGATAGGTTTCGGTATTTCTGACCATGCGACTTATACAACCGCTTGTCAATTTAGTAGTGGGGCGATTATTGGAAGTGCTTTTATTAGAACATTGGATAAAGCAACGGATATAAAAGGGGCAATTAAAACATTTGTAAAAATGGTTAGGGAATCCGAAACGGTTAGCTAATATCACTGCGACTTACACCGTACAAGAGGTTGATTCGTTTGTCGTAATCGCCAAATTTACAGTTCCTTTAAATTTGGCGATTACGAATAGCTAACCCGATTAACTTGACAGATTACTTAGACAATTCACTTGCTTTTAATAGCCAATCAAATACCTCTACCGCTTCTAAATGTTTAGGGGTATTTAGGTTACTTATAAAAACAGGTTTATCTTTATCTGCGACATTAATGCGACCATGAGAGCCTTTGACCAAAGTCGCATCCAAGGGAATTACATCCATTAGCATTCTAAAACCTAGCTTTTTTTTCAAAACTTTAAGCGCAATTCTAGGAAAAATTAATTTCTTTTTAGGGTCTAAAAACATTTCAACAGGGTCATAACCTGGCTTTTTATGAATATCAATTATTCGAGCAAAATCTGGCGCTTTTTTATCGTCTAACCAATAATAATAAGTGAACCAACTATCTTTATCTGCAACTGCCACTAAATCACCAGAACGCTCGTGGTCTAAATGATATTCCTTTTTACCTGACTCATCTAATAAGTGTTCAATCCCCTTTACTTTTGATAGAATAGATTTTACTAGCGGAATATCTGCCTTATTTTTAATATAGATATGGGCTATTTGATGGTCGGACAAAGCCACCGCTCTGCTTGTTCCAGCATCTAGTAGTTCTAAGCCACGTTCTTCTCTAACACTAATTAAATCGTTTTCTCTTAAAATTTTATTGATATGAATTGGCTGGTCGGCATTGGTAATACCATAACCAGATAAAACAGTCACCGCTACCTCATTTTTTTCAAAAAATTGAATTAAGCCTTTACAGACGGTATCAATTTCTGCTAAATCTTTTTGTACCGAAGGATGCGTTTGTCCGTGCCTTTGTAAATTATAATCCAAATGTGGTAAATAAATTAAGGTCATGGTTGGATTATACCATTCATAGACTTTCCTACTAGCATCTGCAATCCATTGACTGCTAATAATACTGGTTTGAGGTCCCCAAAAATTAAAGAGTGGAAAAGTACCTATTTCTTTTTCTAACCGATGTCGGATATCCATTGGAAAACTATAACAATCTGGCATTTTTCGACCATCCGCAAAATATTGTGGACGTGGCGTTACACAATAGTCCACAGAAGAATACATGTTATACCACCAAAACATATTAGCGCAAGTAAAGGTTGGGTCTTTGGCTTTAGCAACGTCCCAAATTTTAGGTGCTTGTACTAAGTGATTTGATTGCCGCCATAATTTTAATTCACATTCGTCTTTAAAATACCATCCATTAGCGACAATACCATGTTCATTCGGATATTTTCCAGTTAGATAGGTCGATTGAGCGGTACAAGTAACTGCTGGTAAAACTGGATTAATAATCGAAACTTTTCGATTATCGGCTGCCCATTTAGAAAGGAAAGGCATGTTTTGTTGAAGCAATTCCGAACTTAAACCGACTACATTGATAATTGCTGTTTGCTGCATTTTGAAAGCTTTTAAAACTACTTAAAATGATTGTAAAGATTGTGAGATTGTATGATTGTGCACGTCACGTATACAATTACACAATTTTACAATTATACAATCAAAAAATAAGTAGTTACGATATTTCTCTTACACTACTTATATGCATTATATGCCCCATATATAAGTCCTTGATTCAATAAACTTTCTGTTACCTATTTGCTTTATAATAACTGGCAACAATTTTTGAAGCTGCCAAGTATTTATAAATCCTTCCACTAATTCAGTCTTTGTACTTAGGCAATGGTGTTAACAACCCAATCCAATTCTCGATAAATAGAATCCGTTAAAGTTAATTGATTATTATCTGGTAATACATCCCATGTATAGGTTTCTACTTCCAAATGATTTGTGAACGGCTTATCTTTCCACAAGTGTAATAACTTGATAATTTCATCTTGTGTGGATTGCAAATTGCCATAAATGTCCGTAAAAATGGGAACATGAAAATGGGTTCTAAGTTCTGTATATTTTGGGTTATCTATTACCTCCAAAGCAGGGCCAAGGTCTGGAAATTGTTCGAGTTTTCCTTTTTTGGTCTTAAAAACGGTTTGGTGTAAATAAGTAGATTCATTATAAGGTAAAAGGCTAATTTTAGCTTTTTTTCTTGATTTTCCTTCGGTTTTCAGCTTCGTTTTTATAGCCGCACTTATTTGTATCTTGCCAATTTTAATTCCTTTTTTTGCCAATCGTTTTAAAATAGGCTTTGGTGATTCGTAGGCTACCGCAAAATGACAAACATCATAGCATAATCGGATATGTTCTTTAATGGCAGCAGTAGCAGTTTTAGCAGAATAGTTTAGTTTTTTTCCTAGGTGTTCTACGCCTATTTTAAGTAATACCTTTTCAAAAAAGTAAATAAATTCCGTGCTATTTTCAAGAATTCCATCTGGTTCTGGTTCTATATCCAAATGCAATACCTTTCCTGTTTTGTCTTTTAATTTTATTAAGTGTTTGACAATCTTAATCATGTTTTTAGCTCCCACTTCCATCGCTTCCTTAAGCGCAGCATCGGATTCATGCCAAAAGCGATAAGAAATCGGTGAAGTAGAAACACCTCCATCCATTCCTTTTGGAAGTAAGACGGCTAGTTGGTCAAAGAGTCTTTTGGTATAAACCACTCTTTTTTTGGTCGTCCAATCTGGTGCATGTACTTTAGCTTTGACTTTTTCTCCATGAAATCCACCATAAGGAAAGCCATTCATCGTAAAAACATAACAATTATGATAGTCTAACCATTTTTTAAAAGCGGTTAACTGCTTGCCTGTTCCTAATTCTTTAGCAGCTTGTGCGGATAAACGCAAGCCGATGCCCATAGGCTTTTTGGGAGATAACTTTTTTTTGACAACGAGCGATTTTTCCAAACTTTTTAAAACAGCTGGCCAAGTTTCTCCAGGATGAATATTGGTACAATAGGTTAAGTGCCCTTTTTTTGTAACTCTCAATTGCTATTACTTTTGTGGACGAGGAAAAATAAGCTGCCAACCTGACAGGTTCTTTTGCAAAGTCCCTTACTAAACAAATTTGTTTATATATCCTACTTTCGGAATCAATTCCATTAAGGCTTTTCCTAAAACCTCCTGATTCATTTGATGAACTTCCACGCCATGACCAATGTCATCTAACAGCATAATGGTCAATTCGCCACCTAGATGCTCTCTAAATTCTTCTAAACCTTCCCATAAAATAGGATTAAAAGCGTTCTTTTGTTCATTGTGCAATAAAGGATGGTAAATAAAAAAACCTAATGCTTCCAAACAAGTATGGACCCGTTTCATAGCTTTTTTAGATAGCATGCCTACATGATAAGAGTAGGCAACATCAAGTGCTATCCCAATGGCGACCGCTTCTCCATGCCGAACTTTGTAGTCGGTTAATTGCTCTAATTTATGAGCTGCCCAATGACCAAAATCAAGCGGTCTGGAACTTCCTTTTTCGAAAGGGTCTCCATTGGTAGAAATATGATTCATGTGATGTTGGGCACAACGGTAAATTAAGATTTCCATTGTTTCCATTATTCTATTGTCTAGATTTTGCGCATTTTCTTCAATCCAATAAAAAAAATCAGCCTCTCTAATTAAAGCTACTTTTACGGCTTCAGAAATGCCAGACCGCCAATCTCTCTGGTTTAAAGTCAACAAAAAATTGGCGTCATTAATGACGGCGAAAGGCGGAACAAAAGTGCCTAAGTAATTTTTTTTATTAAAATAATTTATTCCATTTTTTACGCCTACTCCAGAATCATTTTGGGAGAGAACGGTAGTAGGAATACGGATATGTCGAATGCCTCTATGAGCAATAGCAGCTACAAAACCCACTAAATCAAGAATAGCGCCACCTCCAATTGCTATGACATAGGCATGTCTGTCGATTTTTTGGTCGTCAATATATTTTAAAATGTCATTTACTAAATGAAAATTGTTTTTGCAAGCTTCTCCACCTACTACGATTAATGGTGTTCCACATAATTGCAATTCTGTTGGGTAAGCGAGGCAATAATCTTGGATGGCATTATTTAAATAGGGATGGTGTTTTTCCACTTCGCTATCAATAACAAAAACTAACTTTCTGACCTTCGGATTATTATCCGCTTGGAGGGTATCAACAAAGGTTAAATTATTAGGTTGAAATAAATGTTCGGTAAACTTTACCTTATAATTATAAGAAATGGAGAACTGTTGATGTATAGTGGGGTGATTTTTTTTTTGAATTGCTTTGTCAGTAGTCATTATTTCTGCTTATTTTCTAAAAATCTGTTTAGTAACGACGAAATAATAAGTTGGTCATCTGGACGAGCTTATTTTGGTTCTAGTTTTTCTTTAAAAGAAGGAGTATTGTTGATACTATGACTGATTTTAAAGGAGAAATAGGAGCAAAAGAAGCCGTCCTAGATGTTCAAGTTATTGTTTTGCCGTTACTTAGTAACAAACGGCTTCTAGAATAGGTTGATTTCTTAGGCGTCAAGTTACTGAAAATTTCCTTGCTAAACCAAGAGAAATAGGGAATAAAGACAAAACAATTAAACCAATTACCCATCCCTGAAAACCTGCAGCTATACCAGCGTTTAATGGAATTAAGGATAAAACGCCCATTTTTACAGCATTCATAACCATTTTTGGCTGATTATCTCGAATAGCTTTTACCTTTGAACTAACATTCATCCAAAGCCAAAGCCCTAAAAATGGAACGGCGTAAAGGATGCTATAATCAGTAAAAAAATGCAGGGCGATAAAAATTCCAAAAACTAATAAATCTAAGCAAAGTGCAAAATTTAGGGCATATTTATTTCCCGCTTCTACTTCTCCTTGGCTAGTTAGCGTTATATCTCCAATAAAAATTAAAGGAATAATCGCGATATACCAGAAATGTGAAAGTGCAACTACACTTATACTTATACCTAATAATAAATTAAAACTACGGCATAGCCCCATATTAATTGGGCCAGCAAAGGAGTGATGTTTCGCATATTTATTATAAGTCAAGGCTAAAACAGCCGTAAGGAAGGCTAATAATCCACTTACTATTGAAACTAAAAAGGCAGCGGTAATCCCGATTACTAATAGACTACTACCTAAGATTTGTGCCTGTAACAAACTAACCTGTCCGCTTGGCAAAGGACGTTCTGGGCGTTCTTTGGTATCCAATTCTTTATCAAAAACATCATTAAAAACTACACCACCACCATATAGTCCGACCGTAGCAATTATTAATAATATTAAATCAATATTAACTCCTTTAGTTAAAAAACCAGCAATGCTCACCCCTGCCAAAATATCAGCAATAGCTGTAATAATGTTAGCGGGACGCATTAAAATTAGGTAAGGTCGAATGGACATGAACAAGTTTTAGCAAATCGGGACTTTTACATAACCCCAAAAGCAACACTAAGAACAAAATGCGGAAGTTAGGGAGGAGGAAAATAATAACCTCGTCATTTCTGGTACATTATTAATTACCTCATCCCTTATTTTGTCGCCGATATTAATTTTCGATAATATTATCAGATTTCTTTGATGGTCGACCGCCTCGCAAAACACTATTCCCACTAAACAATAGGCTATCATCAACTGCATCTGGCTTTAACCAATGTTCTTCTTTCATTTGCCCACTTTGGCTATAAGCTGCTAAAGCATTGGAATAACAAGTCATTTCAACATGCGCTTTAGGCACGCCTCTTTCTAACATTAAAGCAGCAGTTTTGGGTACAGAAAGCGGGTCACTAATACCCCAATCGGCAGAACTATCTATAATAATTCTCTCTGGCCCATAATGTTGAACTAATTCAACCATCCTTTCATTACCCATCTTGGTGCCAGGATATATAGTGAAAGCCGTCCAATAACCTCTATCTAAAACTTCTTTGGCTGTTTCTTCATTACAATGGTCAATGATGACTTTAGTAGGGTCACAACCATGTTCCTCTAAAACATCCATACTTTTATAAGTGCCATTTTTTTTGTCTCTGTGTGGGGTATGAATCAAAATGGGTAAATCTAATTCTTTGGCTAGTTCTATTTGCAATCGAAAGTATTTATCCTCCGCTTTGGTTTGGTCATCGTAGCCAATTTCTCCAATGGCAACGACTCCTTCTTTGGCAGCAAAAAGCGGCAATAAATCCATTACCGCCTCCGCAAGCGGTTCATTATTTGCCTCTTTAGAATTTAAACCAATCGTACAATAATGACGAATGCCAAATTGAGCAGACCGAAATCGCTCCCATCCAACTAAAGTGCTATAATAATCTTTAAAAGAACCTACTTCTGTTCTAGGTTGTCCCAACCAAAAAGCAGGCTCAATTAGGGCGACAATGCCTGCTGCTCGCATTGCTTGATAATCATCCGTTGTACGAGAAACCATGTGTACATGAGGGTCTATGAATAGCATAATTTTTTTTTAAGCCCTAAGGCGTTTCTTTTTCTAATTGTTTTCCAATTTCATCCCAATCTGGCAAATCAGTCGTTGAAATATTATTATCCATTAGCCACTCAATCCCCTCCTTAAACTCACTTTCGACTAAGGCCTTTGTAGCAGCAACACTTTCCAGTTTATCTGCTCCTAAAATAATTTTTTGAATATCCTTCAAAAAATTGGCATCTACATAACCACTCACAAAACGCCATAATTCAGGCGTTACTTTTCGATGTGCCGCCCAACGTTCATGGGCATAATCAAGTAGGATTAGCGCTAATTTAGGGTTTTTTCTTTCTTCTATATTAAAAACTTTATAAATAGGCCTATCCATAAATATTGCTTTTAATACCATGTGGTTCCAAGCATCTTTTGTTAAATATTTAGCGGGGAAAGGATTATGCAATGCGATGGCATCAAAAACACCAACCATATTTGTTCTTAAGCCCTCTCTAATTCGCAACATAAAGGCTTCCGCATTTTCTAAGAAATATAAGCCTTTATACATTGCCACCGATTCTCGATAATCTGCCGTACTAAATAGGGTATCTAATAAGGCTTGATTTCTAGAAGTCGGTAAAGCCGTCATTAGTAAAATTCTAGCCATTTCATCTTTTGACCAAGCCCTAGCAGAAAAATTAGGATAGATGGTATCAATTTTTGCCAAATCTTCTGTACTAAATGGAATAAGGTCTTTTCCTAAAAAACGAGCGCAAGCACTAAATGACAAATAAAAATTTCGGTCTTTAAAATCATCCTTGAACAAGGCTATTTTTGGAAGCAGCCAAGTTAATTCAGTTGCTTTATCCAAGTATTTTTTAGTTATTTCTAATAAAAATTGATGATTATTCATAGATGAAGTCAACTGTTTTATTTTATAATATCAATTATCGCTAGGTTCGCTCAAATTTTTGATTAATACATAAATTACACGAAATAATATTCTGTATTAAAAGTATTTTTATCTGTAAAACAGTATTTTGTTCGTATTTATTTTTATTAAATAAATATAATTAAAATATTATTTTTAACCCTAAAATAATAACCTGAAAAGAGTTTATTTAAAATAAATAAAATTCTGCATTTTAAACATA